>Ga0209253_10002905_pt1 | contig 15125 bp, 14 predicted proteins | sample FrelakmetBRP12BR_FD_187145 | JGI IMG/M metagenome (GOLD analysis project Ga0209253, IMG submission 187145) | Freshwater lake sediment microbial communities from the University of Notre Dame, USA, for methane emissions studies - BRP12 BR (SPAdes)... | ecosystem: Environmental > Aquatic >...
CTCAATGAGGATGAAATGGAGCGGATTCTCGAGGAGCATTATAAGAAATAGACTGCTCAGAGGACAGACGCCTCAGAAGACAGACAACAGACGATAGACATTCAGATAGCAGAGATTAAGAAGACAGGCTGAGAGAGTAATTCAGCCTGTCTTCTTTTTTTGCTGCTGCGCCAGCTTTGCAGCTCTCTCGAGCATTTCTACCGCCTGTCCGCGTTATGGCATTATGAAAAATGTTTTTTTTAATTGCTAATTCTGAAAAAAGTTATATATTTATTGTTTTATTTTCTAAACTCTTTGTATTGATAGCCATAATGCTTGAAACCTATATCAAACAGTTCGAGCAGTATCTGCGGATTGAAAAAAATGCCTCTGAGCATACCTGCAGAAATTACCTGCTCGATGTGCGGGAGTTTGACGGCTTTCTATCCGAAAAAGGCCCTTCATATGTTTCGGGCGTTGCAAGCATTGATAACCTGACCATTCGGGCGTATCTGGGACAGCTGGCAAAGCAGCATAAAAAATCATCGCAGGCGCGAAAGCTCTCATGCCTCAGGACATTTTTTAAGTTCCTGGTGAGAGAGGGGGTCATAACGGATAATCCTGCAGCGGCAGTGCGAACCCCGAAGCTTGAAAAATATCTCCCGACGCATCTGACGGTTGACGAGGCGTTTGCCCTGCTTGACTCTGTGCCGGCAGGAGATGTGCAGCATGCACGGGATCGGGCACTGCTGGAGGTGCTGTATTCTACCGGTATCCGGGTGAGCGAACTGGTGGGCCTGAATCGGGGTGATCTGGAACTGAACCTGGGCATTATAAAGGTTCTCGGCAAGGGACGAAAAGAGCGCGTTGTGCCCATCGGTAAAAAAGCCATAGCGGCATTAACCCATTATCTGAATCTAAAAGATACCGCACCGGGCACGGATTACCCGCAGGAAGGCAGGACTCAGCCAGCGGCGGTGTTTTTAAATAAAAGCGGCGGTCGCCTGACCGCGCGCAGCGTAGCGCGCTTTATTGATAAGTATGTACAGCACTGTGGCCTGCAGCGCAGCATCAGCCCGCATTCACTGCGCCATTCGTTTGCAACCCATCTGCTCAACGCAGGCGCAGATCTGCGCGCCATTCAGGAGCTTCTGGGGCATGAGAACCTGTCGACCACCCAGAGATATACCCATCTCAATATTGACAAGCTGATGGAAGTATATGACCGGGCGCATCCCCGGAGCAGGGAAAAGAGGTAAGGTAATGACGGAGTTTCACGGCACAACTATATTAGCCATCCGGCATCAGGGCGCGGTGTGTATCGCCGGCGATGGGCAGGTGACCTTCAGTTCAACCGTTCTCAAGCACGGAGCGAAAAAAATCAGGCGGATTTATCAGAACAAAGTGCTCGCCGGATTTTCCGGCAGCACCGCTGATGCCTTTACGCTGTTTGAAAAATTTGAAGAAAAGCTTGAGCAGTATCATGGCAATATCACCCGGGCTGCGGTAGAACTGGCAAAAGAGTGGCGGACCGACCGGATGCTGAGAAAGCTTGAGGCGTTGCTGATAGTCGCTGACAGCGAGCACCTCTTTATCATTTCCGGCAATGGGGATGTCATAGAGCCGGATGATGATATTGCTGCTATCGGTTCCGGAGGCCCCTATGCCCTTGCTGCTGCGCGCGCGCTGCTCATGCACGCAAAACTCCCGGTGCGGCAGATTGCTGAAGAAGCAATGAAGATTGCCTCTGATATTTGCATATATACTAATAAAGAAATAACGGTGGATGAGCTGTAAAGCGGCAGTCATAAGGCAACCCGCCTTCGCTGGCGCTCCGGCGCGGCACAAAGGCACAAAGCTAAACGAAAAGGTATATACGTAATAATGAAACCACTGAGTCCGCGGGAAACTGTTATCGAGCTTGATAAGTTCATCATCGGCCAGCGCAATGCCAAAAGGGCAGTTGCCATTGCGCTGAGAAACCGGTGGCGGCGGCAGCAGGTGCCGGAAGAGCTGCGCGATGAAATAGCGCCGAAGAATATCATCATGATGGGCCCGACCGGTGTCGGTAAAACAGAAATTGCCCGCAGACTGGCAAAACTTGCCCAATCGCCGTTCCTCAAAATCGAGGCATCCAAATTTACCGAGGTCGGCTACGTAGGGCGCGATGTTGAGTCGATGATCCGCGATCTCACCGAGCTGGCGGTGAATCAGGTTAAGTCTGAAGAGGCGGAGAAAGTGCAGGCAAAAGCGCGGGAGATTGCAGAAGAACGCATTCTGGACATTCTGCTCCCCCCCGCACCGAAGAAGGCGCCACCGCTGGAAGAGCAGCCTTCTCTCAGCGCAGAAGCCGGTCATGACCAGGCTGATACCAAGCAGCCTCCCTCAACACGTGAAAAGCTGCGAAAAATGCTTCGGGCAGGAAAGCTTGATGGACGGGAAGTTGAGCTGGAGACGACACAGCAGAACCTCCCGGTGGTTGAAATTTTTTCCGCCTCCGGCATGGAGGAGATGGATATTAACATCAAGGATATGTTCGGCAATATGTTCCCCAAAAAGACGCGCAAGAAAAAGGTCAAAGTACCGGAGGCTCTTGAGATCATCACCCGGGAAGAAGCGCAGAAGCTCGTGGATATGGATCTGGTCACCAGACAGGCAATAGAGCGCGTCGAGCAATCAGGCATCATCTTCCTTGATGAGATTGACAAGATTGCCGGCCGCGAGCACGCCCAGGGGCCGGATGTTTCGCGGGAAGGTGTGCAGCGGGACCTGCTGCCGATTGTCGAGGGCTCAACCGTAACAACAAAGTACGGCATGGTAAAAACAGACCACATCCTGTTTATTGCATCCGGTGCCTTTTATGTATCCAAACCCTCTGACCTGATCCCTGAACTGCAGGGCCGCTTTCCCATCAGGGTTGAGCTTAACTCCCTCTCCCGGGATGATTTTATCAGGATCCTTACCGAGCCGCAGAATGCACTGCTCAAGCAGTATGTTGCACTCATGGAAACCGAGGGCATTGCACTGGTGTTCAAACCGGATGCGATCGAGAGGATTGCCGAAATCGCAACGACGGTCAATGAGCGGACCGAAAATATCGGCGCGCGCCGGCTTCACACCATAATGGAAAAGCTGCTTGAGGACTACTCCTTTGATGCGCCTGAGATGACGGGAAAGAAAATTGTCATTGACGCTGCCTATGTGGCGCAGAAAATGGAACCCCTGCTGAAGGACGAGGACCTGAGCAGATATATACTGTAGAGAATGTCAAAGGACAAAATCCAAATGACAAATATTTTTTAATGCTATTTGACATTTGAGCTTTGAAATTTGAAATTGTTTTAAAGGACACAGCTATGTCTCATCCCCAGGATAAAGCAACCGTGCTGATGGAGGCCCTGCCCTATATCAGGTCCTTCTATCAGAAGACGATTGTGGTAAAATTTGGCGGCCATGCCATGATCGATGAGGAGCTGAAACACAGCTTTGCCATGGACATAACGCTCTTGAGCTACATCGGCATGCGGCCGGTAGTGGTTCACGGCGGCGGCCCGCAGATCGGGTCGCTGCTGAACAAAATAGGGAAAGAGTCGCGGTTTGTCGGCGGCATGCGGGTCACTGACCAGGAAACCATGGATGTGGTGGAAATGGTGCTGGTGGGTAAAATCAACAAGGAGATTGTAAACCTCATCAATCAGAACGGCGGCAAGGCCGTGGGCTTAAGCGGTAAAGACGGAAATCTTATACAGGCAAAAAAACTGCATCTGCCGGGAAAAGCCGGGAGCAGCAAAGCCTCCGTTGACCTGGGCATGGTTGGCGAAGTTGCCGCTATTGACCCTCAGGTTATCGATACCCTCGACCAGAGCCAGTTTATTCCGGTCATTGCACCGGTGGGTGTCGGGACTGACGGCCGTACCTACAATATCAATGCCGACCTGGTGGCAGGAGAGATCGCCGCCTCCCTCAAGGCTGAAAAGCTCATCCTGCTCACCGATGTGGTGGGGGTAAAAGACGGCAGGGGGAAACTGGTTTCCTCGCTTGATGCAAAACAGGCGCGCAGCATGCTGCGCTCAGGCGCGATCAGCGGCGGGATGATACCCAAGGTCAACTGCTGCCTCTCCGCGCTTCAGAAGGGCGTGGCAAAGGCGCATATAATTGACGGCCGGGTCCGGCACGCAATACTGCTGGAGCTTTTTACTGATGGCGGCATCGGCACACAGCTGGTGAAAAAATAAAGGGCTTGCGTAACAATATACCTTTCAAGATGGTGCTATGAAAAATACGGTGTCGATTACTGACCAGAATATTTTCCAGACCTACAGCAGGTATCCGGTAGTGCTGGTTAAGGGAAAAGGCTCAAAACTCTGGGATGCGCAGGGCAACGAGTATCTTGATTTTCTCTCCGGAATTGCCGTATGCAACCTCGGGCACTGCCACCCGGCGGTGGTGCGGGCTGCTCAAGCGCAGCTGGGAAGGCTGATCCATGTATCAAATTTTTTCTATACCGAACCCCAGGCAGCGCTTTCCGAGCTTCTGACCAGGCACTCCTTTGCCGACCGGGTGTTCTTCTGCAACAGCGGCGCAGAAGCCAATGAATCAGCTCTGAAGCTGGCGCGCAAATATTCTCAGGACCGCGGGCATAAAAAACGCTTTGAAGTCATCACCATGCACGATTCTTTTCATGGCCGGACCTTCGCCACGCTTTCAGCAACCGCGCAGAAAAAATTCCATAAAGGCTTTGAGCCCCTGCTGCCGGGATTTCGCTATGTACCGTTCAATGATATAGCAGCCCTGAAACGAGCTGTCACGCCGCATACGTGCGCCGTACTGCTTGAGCCGATTCAGGGAGAAGGCGGGGTCAACCTCCCTGACGCTTTCTACTTGAAAAAGGTCAGGCAATTGTGCGACGAGCACGGGCTGCTGCTCATTTTTGATGAGGTGCAGGTGGGCATGGGCAGAACCGGAAAACTCTTTGCCCATGAGCACTACCGGGTCAAGCCGGACATTATGACGCTGGCAAAAGCGCTTGCCGGGGGACTTCCGGCCGGAGCCATGCTGGCACGAAAACATATTGCCGAGAGCTTTACCCCCGGCACCCACGCTTCAACCTTTGGCGGCAACCCGGTTGCCATGGCTGCAGGCGCAGCAGTGATGAAGACCCTGCTGCACGGCGATGTTCTGAACAATTGCCGGATGATGGGCAGCTATTTTATGAACGGACTCATGGCTTTGAAGAAGCGCTACCCCGCCATCATCAAGGAGGTGCGGGGCAAAGGCCTCATCATCGGCATGGAGCTGAACAGAGAAGGCAAGGAGATCGTCAGGCAGTGTCTCCGCCAGGGCATCATCATCAACTGCACCATGGACAAAATCCTGCGCTTTGTGCCGCCGCTGATCATTACCAGAAGAGAAATTGACCACTGCCTCAGCGTGCTGGAAAGCATTTTTGCAAAACTGTACATCCCGTAAGCCTTCCCTTGCATAAAGGTGGGGGCAGCGGTGGATTCACCGTAAGCGAGTTACCCATGAAACATAAAAAAGACCTTTTAAGCCTCTATGATCTGAAAAAAGAAGAGCTGGAGGAATTCTTAACCAGGGCTCTGGAACTGAAAAAGAAGCAGAAAAAGGGCGAGCTCTATCATCCGCTCAAGGGAAAAACCCTGGGCATGATCTTTGAGAAGCCATCCACCCGCACCCGCGTCTCCTTTGAGGTCGGGATGTTTCAGCTGGGGGGCCTCGCGCTCTATATGCGCTGGACCGATACCCAGCTTGGCCGCGGCGAATCGGTTGCCGATACCGCCCGCACGCTGTCACGGTATATGGACGGCATCATGATCCGCACCTTTTCCCAGGCAACCATCGAAGAGTTTGCCCAGAATGCAACGGTCCCGGTTATAAACGGTCTCACTGACCTCTGCCACCCCTGCCAGATACTGGCAGATATTCTCACCATACGGGAAAAGAGGAAAAGCTTAAAGGGATTGAAAGTAGCCTACATCGGGGACGGCAATAATATCGCCCATTCCTGGATCCATGCCGCCCTCAGGCTGCAGTTTGATTTGACGGTGGCGTGTCCCAAGACCCACAGCCCTGCTGCTTCTGTTCTGGAAATGGCGCAGCGGGAGGCAGCATCAAAGATTACGCTGCTCCACGATCCGTTCGAGGCAGTAAAGGATGCCCATGTCATCAGCACTGACACCTGGGTCAGCATGGGACAGGAAAAAGAGTATCGCGAGCGGATCAAGGCGTTTCAAAACTTTCAGGTAAACACGCGGCTGGTGGAAGCTGCGGCCAAGGATGTCATAGTCATGCACTGCCTGCCTGCGCACCGGGGGGAAGAGATAACCGACGAGGTGATGGACGGCGAGCATTCGGCTATTTTTGACCAGGCTGAAAACCGTCTGCATATACAGAAGGCAATACTGGAACTGCTCATGAGCTGATAAGCTGTCAGCTGACAGCCGTCAGCCTAATTTAATTTTTGCTGAAAGCTGACCGCTGACTGCTGATAGCTACCAAAGGAGGTTGCAACGTGAAAGACAGTAGTATTAAGAAAGTGGTGCTTGCCTATTCCGGCGGGCTGGATACATCTATTATTCTGAAATGGCTCATTGAAACGTACGGGTGTGAAGTCATCGCCTTTGCCGCCGACCTCGGCCAGGGCCAGGAACTGCAGGGGCTTAATGAGAAGGCGCTTAAAACCGGTGCCAGCAAAATCTATATCGAAGACCTGCGGGAGGAGTTTGTCAAGGATTTCATCTTCCCCATGCTCAGGGCAAATGCCATTTATGAGGGGACCTATATGCTGGGCACTTCTATTGCCCGGCCCCTGATTGCCAAAAGGCAGATCGAGATTGCACGCCAGGAAGGCGCTGAAGCTGTTTCCCATGGCTCAACCGGCAAGGGTAATGACCAGGTGCGCTTTGAACTCACCTACCTTGCCCTGTCACCGCACATAAAGATTATTGCGCCGTGGAGAATCTGGGACTTCAACTCACGCAAGGCGCTCATTGATTATGCCAAAAAACACGGCATCCCGGTGCCGGTGTCCCAGGAAAAACCCTACAGCAGCGACCGGAACCTGTTTCACATAAGCTTTGAGGGCGGCATCCTTGAAGACCCCTGGAGCGAGCCGAAGGAGGATATGTTTCTCCTCAGCGTCTCTCCGGAGAAGGCCCCGGACAAGCCGACCTATATTGAAATCGGCTACGTAAACGGTGATCCCGTCTCCCTGGACGGGAAAGAAATGAGCCCGGCAACACTGCTCGATAATCTCAACCGGCTCGGAGGAGCGAACGGGATCGGCAGGATTGACATCGTGGAAAATCGCTATGTGGGCATGAAATCGCGCGGTGTCTATGAAACGCCGGGGGGAACGATCCTGCACAGTGCCCACCGCGCCATGGAGTCAATCACCATGGACCGCGAAGTGATGCACTTCAAAGACAGCCTGGTTACCCGCTACGCGGAGCTGGTGTATTACGGTTACTGGTTCGCACCCGAACGCGAAGTGCTGCAGGGAACCGTTGACGCAACACAGAACAATGTGACCGGCAGCGTGCGCCTGAAACTCTATAAAGGCAACTGTATCGTGGTGGGCAGGAAATCACCCCACAGCCTCTACCGGCCGGACTTTGCCACCTTTGAGGAGGACAGCGTCTATCAGCAGGCAGATGCCACCGGCTTTATCCGGCTGAATGCGCTGCGGCTGCGGATACAGGCTATGGCAAAGGGAAAGTAAAAGAGTTTCGGAGTTTCGGAGTTTAGGAGTTGTGGAGTTCAAAAGATATAACGCGGCGAACTAAGGAATGTATTAGTCGAAAACTCCTTAACTCTTAATCTCCACAACTGAATTCAAGAGGGATTGCATGAAAACTAAAAAGCCCTGGTCAGGACGCTTTAAGGAAGCAACCGACACTCTCGTTGAGAGCTTCACCGCTTCTATCCACTTCGACCGGATGCTCTACCAATACGACATCAGGGGCAGCATTGCCCACTGCCGCATGCTCAAAAAGCAGAAAATCATTGCGCCTGCTGAAGCAGCCAGAATCATTGCCGGCCTTGCAGAAATAGAGCGGGAAATCGATCAGGGGAAACTTGCCTTTACCGCGCGTCTTGAAGATGTCCACATGCACATTGAAAGCCGCCTGATACAAAAAATCGGCCCGACCGGCGGCAAGCTCCACACGGCGCGCAGCCGTAACGACCAGGTGGCCCTTGACGTAAGCCTCTACCTGCGGGATGCGGTTATTGATGCCATCCGCCTGCTTAACCGTCTGCAGGAGACGCTTCTTTCCCTGGCAGAAAAACATATCGCTGTCTCTATGCCCGGGTTTACTCATTTGCAGCACGCCCAGCCAGTGCTTTTTTCCCATCATCTGATGGCCTATTACGAGATGGTTACCCGGGACCGGGAGCGCATGGAGTCATGCTTTTCGCGCGTTAACCGCATGCCCCTGGGCGCAGCAGCGCTTGCCGGCACTCCCTATCCCATTGACCGGGAATATGTTGCGCAGCTCCTGGGCTACCCTCGCGTAACGGCAAACAGTATCGATTCTGTGAGCGACCGGGATATGCTCATCGAGTTCTGCAGTGCCGGCGCAGTTGCCATGATGCACCTCAGCCGCTTTAGCGAAGAGCTCATCATCTGGTCATCGCCCGAGTTTCAGTTCGTTGAGCTTCCCGATTCATTCTGCACCGGCTCAAGCATCATGCCGCAGAAAAAGAACCCTGACGTGGCAGAGCTCATCCGGGGGAAAACCGGCCGGGTATATGGGAACCTCATGGCTCTCCTCACCATCATGAAAGCGTTGCCTCTTTCCTACAACCGCGATTTACAGGAGGACAAGGAAGCACTGTTCGACACGGTGGAAACACTGAAAAGCTGCCTTGCCGTTTTTACCGCTCTGCTGCCAAAGGTGAAGATCAATGAGCAGCAGATGAAGAAGGCTGCTCATCAGGGATTTACTACCGCAACCGACCTGGCTGATTACCTGGCAGCGCACGGCATCCCGTTCCGGGACGCCCATGAAATTGCAGGCCGGATAGTCGCCTCCTGTATCAGCACCGGGAAAACCCTGGAGGATCTCACGCTTGCTGAGCTGCGGAAATTCAGCTCTGCCATAGCTGCAGATGCGCTCTCGTTTGTGACCGTAGAGCACTCCATCAACAGCCGCGCGGCCATCGGCGGCACAGCGCGGCAGACCGTCAAAAAAGCAATTAAAAAAGCCCGCGCAGAGCTGAAGAAACAGCGGCGCTTCATTGCAACAGCAGCAGCTTCATGGCACAGGGGGTAGGCGTATATGGCGGCGTACCTGAGTATATTTCGCTTTCATAGGCACCGGCTGCTTTCGCAGCGGGCCGCAGTTATTATTTTCTGTTGTTTCGCGCTGCTTGCATGCGGGAAAAAAGATGACCCTTCGGTTCCGCACGCGATTGGTCCGGAGCCGGTTAAACAATTCAGGGCGTTTGCCCGGTCAGGCGGAATCATTCTCGCGTGGAGACCGCCCACAAAAAATACCGACAAAACGCCGCTTCTTGACCTGGAAAGCTTTAAAATATACCGTGAGGAAGTGGCTGCGGCTGACCGCTGTAAAAAGTGCCCGAAAAACTTCCGCTTCTTTTTTGAATATGCCTATACAGGTCCGCGGGGGAAAATCCCTGAGCGGGACATGTTTTCCTATATTGACAACGCGGTCAAAACAGACCACGTCTATGCCTATAAAATTCAGTGTCTCAATGAGCGGAATATGCTGGGGGCTTCGTCAGAAACCGTGACCGTATTCTGGGACGTGCCTCCATCTCCGCCATCAGACCTGCGGTGTGAACGGCAAGGGCGCACGCTCCTGTTTGCATGGAAACAGCCCGCAACCGTTGAAGGCGGGAAACCGCTTGAGGGGAAGGTGGGCTTTAATATCTATCGCAGCCTGCAGAAGGGAACCTATGAAGGATTTCCCCTGAACGCTGAATTGCTCACAGAACCAGCGTATCAGGATACCCCGGATAGCTACGACCAGACCTATTTCTACACGGTCCGTGCCGTCCGGCAAATGTTTGACACCGCCGTTGAAAGCGCTCCCTCAGAGGAATTGGCTCTGCTCTATGAAGACCTGATCCCCCCGGGCGCCCCGCAGGGGCTGACAGCAATACCTGACCGGAACGGTATGATTTTAAAATGGATAGCAAAGGCTGAACAGGGTGTGGCAGGATTTAATGTGTATCGCAAAGACGCGGGCGGAGGAGCGTTTGTCCGCCTTAACAAAGAGCTCATTCAGGATAACTCCTGGCGAGACACCACGGCGCGCGTCGGTAAACGCTATATATACGCAGTAACCACGGTTGATCAGTCGCAGCGGAAAAATGAAAGCGAGATAGCAGAGCCGGTCAGTATTCTGCATTTGCCGCAGTAATTAAAGGAATGTCAAATGACCAGGCTCAAAGTTCACAGAAAAGATTTTAGCCACAGAACTTCACAGGTTTTCACAGAAAGAGATTTTTAACTTCAGTGTTATTCTGCCGTTCGGCCCTGAGCTCACGGCCGAGGGGTGTTTTCTGTGGCCATACATAAAAAGTATTTGGTTCCGGCTGGTCCGGGTTAGGCTTTGACATTTATTTGACATTTGAGCTTTGAAATTTGTCATTTACTCTAAGGAAATAAAGTATGCACGATTTCCAGTACCGGAAAAATGATCTCTGCTGCGAGCAGGTGCCGATTGATAAAATCGCGGCTGCAGTGGGGACGCCGTTTTATCTCTACAGCCGGCAGACGCTGGAAAACCATTTTGCCTCATTTGACGGAGCATTCACGGCCATCCCCCACCTCACCTGCTACTCGGTGAAAGCAAACTCCAATCTCGCTATCCTGAAAACCTTTGCCCGGCGCGGCGCCGGCGCAGACGTGGTTTCTGGCGGCGAACTGTTCCGCGCCCTGAGCGCCGGTGTCCCGGCGGAAAAAATTGTCTATTCCGGGGTCGGCAAGCGGCCGCAGGAAATCACCTATGCACTGGATGTCGGTATCCTCATGTTTAACGTGGAATCACCGCAGGAGCTTGAGCTGGTGGCAGAGCTTGCGGAAAAAGCAGACCGGAAGGCCCGCATAGCGCTCCGGGTCAACCCGGATATCAACCCCGGGACCCACCCCTACATTTCAACAGGGCTTAAGGAGAATAAATTCGGCATCAATCTTCAAGACGCGCTGCAGGAATATGAAAAGGCGCGCGACAAAAAACATATTGACATCACCGGTATTGCGTGTCATATCGGCTCCCAGATAACCGAGGCCAGCCCGTTTGTTGAAGCCCTGCGAACACTAAAGAAACTGGTCATGGAACTGCAGGGCCGCGGGATAGCCCTGCGCTACCTTGACCTCGGCGGCGGCCTGGGCATTACCTACAAAAAAGAGTCTCCGCCGCAGCCGCAGCAGTACGCGCAGGAAATTGTCAGCGAGCTGGCCGGACTGCCCGTTACCCTCATCCTTGAGCCGGGACGGGTACTGGTGGGCAATGCCGGTATCCTGGTGACGCAGGTGCTCTATACTAAAAATTCCGGCGAGAAAAATTTTATCGTGGTGGATGCGGGCATGAATGATCTGATACGGCCCAGCCTCTACGGCGCCTATCAGGGTATCCAGCCGGTCAAGAAAAAAAAAGGGCAGAAAATAACTGCCGACATTGTCGGCCCCATCTGCGAGTCCGGGGATTTTATCGCGAAAAAGAGAAAAGTCCCGGCCTTCGCTCCCGGTGAGCTTATGGCAGTTATGAGTGCCGGTGCGTACGGATTCAGCATGTCATCGAACTATAACTCACGGCCGCGGGTTCCGGAAGTGCTGGTGACCGGTGAAACATGGTTTGTTATCCGCGAGAGGGAGTCCTATGACGACCTGATCCGGGGCGAAACCATACCCGGGTATTTACGGTAACCCGGTGCGACGCGGAGAGCACAGCAGATAGTTTCTGTGCCCGCTGCGGATATCTCGTATGAGAATTCCTTTCTTCAAAATGAGCGGCAGCGGTAATGACTTCATCATTATAGACAACCGCAGCCGCCGGATGGAACAGATTGCCCTGCCCGCCTTTGCCCGTGCGGTATGCAGGCGCAATGTTGCTGTCGGTGCAGACGGGCTGATACTGGTGGAAAACCCGCGCACCGCCGGCTGTGACTTTGCCTGGCGTTTTTTTAACGCGGACGGCAGCGAGGCGGACATGTGCGGCAACGGCGGCCGCTGTGCCGCGCGTTATGCGGTTATAAACAGCATTGCTGCCGCCAGGCTCTCATTTGAAACCAATGCCGGCATTATTCATGCGGAAGCACATGACGACCGGGTAAAAATTGAGCTGCCGTCCCCGCAGGTAATCGAAATGAATATAACGGCGGCAGCTGATGATACTCCCCTGCTGCTCCATTTTATTAATACCGGTGTTCCGCATGTGGTGACATTTGTCAGCAATGTGGAGAAGGTGCAGGTGCGCGAGCAGGGTAAAGCGCTGCGCTTTCATCCGCGTTTTCAGCCTGCCGGCACCAATGTTAATTTTGCAGCAGTGGACGGCCCGGCACAGCTTTCTGTCCGCACCTATGAGCGGGGCGTTGAGGATGAAACACTGGCATGCGGCACCGGCTCGGTAGCTTCAGCGTTAATAGCTTCCGCCCTGGGAAGCGTTGTATCCCCGGTGCAGGTCATAACCAGGGGCGGTGAAACGCTGACCGTATACTGTGACAACGCGACCTATCCTTTTGGCCGGGTTTATCTGGAGGGAGCGGTGCGGGTTGTCTGCAGCGGCGAGATCTGGGAAGAAGCATACCAATGAGTTGAAGAGTGGGTGAGTGTCGGAGTTGAGGAGTTTTATTCTTCAACTCGCAACTCCCTGACTCCTGAACTCATAAACTAATCACGGAAAGGAGAACTGCACGATATGTTTACAGGTTCGATGGTGGCGCTGGTGACACCGTTCAAGAACGGCAAACTTGATAAAAAGGGGCTGCGGGCGCTGGTTACATTTCACTTAAACAATGGCACTGATGTCATCTCTCCCTGCGGCACCACCGGAGAGGCAGCTACGCTCTCTCTTGAAGAACATGAACAGGTGGTCAATATAGTCGTGGATGCTGCCGGCGGGAGGGTAAAGGTACTGGCCGGGACCGGCTCCAACAACACCGCGGAAGCCCTGCGCCTGACAAAACATGCGGTCAAGGCCGGCGTTGACGGCTGCCTGCTCATTACGCCCTACTACAACCGGCCCACACAGCAGGGCCTTATTGCCCACTTTAAGAACATTGCCGAAGCAGTGGACATTCCGCTGGTGCTCTACAATGTGCCCGCCAGGACCGGGGTCAATATACTGCCGGAAACAGTGGCAAAGCTGGCACAGCTGAGCAACATCGTCGGCATCAAAGAGGCAAGCGGGTCGCTGTCCCAGGTGAGCGAGATAATAAACCTGTGCAAAAAAGATTTTTCCGTTATTTCAGGTGATGATGTAAATACCCTGCCTATTATGGCAGTGGGCGGAAAGGGGGTGATATCAGTAACCGCAAACATTGCCCCGCGGCTCGTTTCTTCCCTGGTGCGGGCCTTTGAACAGGGGCGTCTTGATGAAGCACAGCGTATTCACCATCGACTGCTGCCTCTGCATAACGCTATGTTTCTGCAGACCAATCCGATCCCGGTAAAGACGGCTCTGGGACTCATGGGCATAATCTCTTCAGAGATGCGTCTTCCCATGTGCCCCATGCCTAAGGATCTTACAGAGAAGCTGAGGGGAATTCTCAAACAATACGGGTTAGTCAAATCATAATACCACAAAAACGAAAGGAGTTAGTCTATGAGAAAGGTTTTACTGATTACCGCACTGATCGTTGGCGCAGCCATCCTCACCATGCCGTTTGCAGCCATGGCAAAGGAGGCAGCAAAAGTTTACGCAACCGTTGGCAACGAAACAATCACCCAGGCTGATATTGACTCTAAAACATCCATGCTGCCGCCGCAGTTCCGGGCACGCTACGAAACTGCTGATGGAAAGAAAAAGCTGGTGGAGCAGCTGACCAAAATGAGCCTCCTCTCCCAGGAAGCGCGCCGGCTGAACCTTGATAAAAAAGAAGAGGTGGCCAAACGCATCAAAGAAATCGCCGATAACCTCATCATTCAGGAGCTGATTAAACAGGAAGTCATTGATAAAATTAAGGTGAGTGATGCGGATCTCGAAAAATACTACAAGGAACACCAGCAGGAGTTCATCGAACCGGAGAAGGTAAAGGTCAACATTATCATGTTCAAGCTGAAAGACAATGCAACCCCTGAGGAGAAGAAAGCACAGAAGAAAAAAGCCGACCTGGCACTGAAACGCTTAAAGAAGGGGGATGATTTTGAGAAGGTGGCAAAGGAAGTTTCAGAAGATGAGCGCACCAAGAACAGCGGCGGCAATACCGGATTTTTCTCAAAAGGGAAACGCATGAATACCTACGGAGAGAAAGTTGAGGAAAAAGCCTTTGCTCTCAAGACAGGACAGATAAGCGACATCATTGAAGAGAAAAACGGCTATTACATTATAAAAGTGGGTGAGAAGAAGCCGCAAAAAGAGGAGACCTTCCAGGAAGCCAAAAGCAAAATTGAGCGACGGATGCAGCAGGAGGAACAGAAAAAGGCCTATGACACCTACCTTGAGTCGCTGAAAAAACAGTATCCGGTCAAGATCAACGAAGAAAATATCGCCGCCGGAGCACCGGCATCACCGCCAGCTCCACAGCCGCAGCAGCCGAAACCTGCTCAGCCGTAACATGTTTATATTGAGGAGGGCGCACCAGCCCTCCTCTTTTTTTTGCGCATGATTACACACTGAACTCCCGCCCTCCGTAGTCCAATCAGCTGGACGGGGGACCAGAGAAAATATTTTTTCAATACGTTATCATGTAACAACTCGGATTGCATATTCCCAGGTGCTGACTTCTTAATAAAGTGTTGAATGGCGTGTGCAGAAGTGGTCTTGCGCTTATAAACAGTAAGCATGCATTTTTCTGATATTTGCGCACCACTACATATAGATGCAAAAAAGGCGGAGCCATAAACATAATCACTCCGCCTTTTTAATAATTTTTTACTAATCTTTTATTGATACGTTGGGCAAGGGCTTGGTGAACAGGTCTGTGCAGGTCCAAGC
>Ga0209253_10002906_pt1 | contig 15123 bp, 17 predicted proteins | sample FrelakmetBRP12BR_FD_187145 | JGI IMG/M metagenome (GOLD analysis project Ga0209253, IMG submission 187145) | Freshwater lake sediment microbial communities from the University of Notre Dame, USA, for methane emissions studies - BRP12 BR (SPAdes)... | ecosystem: Environmental > Aquatic >...
AGCGGAAGTCCTCGCCGTGACCCCAGTTGCGGCGATAGAGGTGATAGGCGAGCCGTAGCCCCCAGAGCGTCACCAGCGCCGTGACCAGCACGCGCCGCGCCGCGGCGCCATCGGACAGGGCGGCTGCCACCCACGCGATCTGCACGAAGCCAGCACCCCACGCGATGTCGACGATGCTGGCATCGCGTAGCGCGAGGCTCAGCAGCCACAGCGCGACGAAGGCTCCCGCCGTGGTCAGCAGGGTCGTCCCCAGGATCGAAACCACGGACACCATGTCTCTCCTCAGGCGATCGGATACTTCTCGCGCACGTAGGCGTCCATCCGCTCCCATTGCCCGAAGAGCCAGTCGATGCGGGCATCGCGGTCCTTCGGGATCTCCGACGCGAGAACGCGCCAGAATCGCACGCGGATGGTCTGACCCACGAGGGATCCGTTCCAGAAATGCCAGAAGGTGCTCGCCGCATCGAAGCCCACGTGCGCGCAGAACAGGACGTCCACGCCGGGGTTACGATCGAGGAGCGCCAGCGTGCCGCCGAGTCGAGGCGGCAGCACCCGCTGGAAGCCCGCCGCGCGCGTCACGAGGCGCTGCTCGGAGCCCCTGGCCATCCGCTCGAGGACACGGTCGCGTTTGGCCGGCGTAAAGCGGGTGCCCTCGGGATAAATCAGCACGCCGTCCTTCGGCCCAAGACCGTCGAGCAGGCGCGCCACGCCTTCGGCCTCCCGCGCGGTGTCGCCGGTGCCGCGACGCACGAAATAGTTCTGCAGCCGGTTGCCAACGAGATCGAGACAGGGATCCCAGAGCAGCTCGCGCTTCAGCACGTAGCGCAGTCGGAGGCCATGGCGCTGCGAGAGGTAGACGGCCGGGATCACGGTATCGCCTACGCTGGCGTGGCGAGAGAGCACGATGACGGGACCGCGCCCGGGGTCGGACGAGCCCTCGTCGATTTCGCGCGACAACCCGTAGATGATCTCGGTCCCACGATACAGCGACTCCGCCCACCAACCCTGCAGCCCGTAGTGGAGCGCCACCGAGCGCGGCGATCCGAGGCCGCCGAGAAGGGGCGATGCGAGCCAGAGCGCCGTGGCCGACAGGATGCCGGCCACCTCGCACACGAGGTAGACCGCGAAGAATGCGAGGCAGCGAGAGGTGGCGAGACGCTTGCCTCGGACCGCATCGACGAGCAGGGCCAGCGGCGTAAGCACGGGCAGCAGCGCGATCAGCAGCACGAAGAGCGCCAGGTAGAGGGGAACGCTCACGCTGCGGCGCCCCCAGGATTGAAGCGTCTGCGCCTGCTTCCCTTCCATCTCGAGAAGTTCCGCCTCTAGCGCCCCAGCAGGGCTTGTTTGAGAGAATCGTCGACAGGGACGCTGCCGAGCCAGATGGCGAAGAGGGCCTTCGCCAGGTCCGACCCCGCCACCGTGCCGAGCAGACTCCCGTTGAGCGAGAGCTCGGTGCCGATTCCGGGCAGGTAGGTGAGCGCGTACCGATCCCCGGGCGAGACGTTCCGATACAGACGGTTCAGCGCGTCGATCCGCGGACGGAGCAGCTCGAACTCCGCGGCGGGCACGTTCAGGCGGATCCGATCGCGCGTCACCTTCACGAAATCGGCCGCGTCGAACCCGTAGAAGTACTCGATCTCGAGCCGCTTGGGGACGTCTTCGAAGACATCGGCCGAGGCCGCGCCGCTGCCCAGGTAGAGCGCGGCAACGTAGGCCTTGATCACGTATTTCCAGCGCATGAGCCCTGCGCCGCTCAGAGTCAGGGCCTCCCCTCCCGCCGCGTAGGAGGTCGGGAAGCGCACGCCTTCAAACTCTGCCGCGCGTGCAGCGAGAGCTCCGAAGAGGATCAGCGGGAGGACCCACCCGAGCCATCGTTGCATACCGGACCTCATCCAAGAATATAACTGGGCGGGATCATTACGCGACGGCAGCCTCGGGCGGCTTCACCGCTTTGGCGCGAGCGAGGCGTAACGCGTAGGAGAAGGAAACGGCTATATTGGTCGGGCCATCGTCGGGGGCTGAACTTGAGGGAGATCGAGACGCGATGAAGGACATTTTCAAGGAACGTGAGCGCGGCTTCGAGGCCGACTACTTCCGCAAGCAGGACGAGAAGCTCCTCGAGAAGATGCGAGAGCGGGCCAGCCTCCAGGAAGTGGCGCAGGCGCTGGCCGAGAAGCTTCGCGTCGACGATGCGGAGCTCCTACGCCGGGTGGTCGATCTCGGCCTCACGCACGAGACCGGTGCCGCGATCCTGCTCGCGCCGCTCGTTCAGGTTGCATGGGCAGGGGGTGGGGTGACGGATCGCGAGCGCGAGGTGGTGCTCGAGATTGCAGCCTCGCGCGGTGTTGGACCCGGCTCACCGGCGCATGCGCAGCTCGAGGCGTGGCTGCTTCAGCGTCCGCCGGATGCGCTCTTCGAGACGGCCATGGAAGTGATGAAGACCGGGCTCGCGTTGCTCACGCCCGAGGAGCAGGACGAGCGTAACCGCGGGATCGTCGAGGTCTGCAGCCGCGTCGCCGAAGCGTCGGGGGGCGGGCTCGCGAAGCTGCTCGGCATGGGGACCGGCGTGTCCGGCGAGGAGATGGCCGTGCTCGAAGCCATCACGACGAAGCTTCGCGCCGGGTCCGGTTCCAAGGGTTAGACGCGCCGGGGGGAGAGCCTGCCCTCCAACGGCGGGAGTCTCAACGGGGCGCACGGTGCCGGTCGCCGGCTCGGCCCGTATGCACGCAGCGAGCATCACGGCCACGAGGAGGAGCGGGAGAGACGCGCGGCGTATCAGCCGAGCAGGTCGGCGACGCGATCGATCTCGTCGGGATCGAGCGTCGTCGGGACGAGGATGACCTCGTCCGTCCCGAGATCGCGCAGCCCCACCAGCGCGTCGCGCAGGGCCTGCGCGGAGGTCGTGGTGACGGTGGGCAGCAGCTTCTCGGCGACCTCGGCGCCCAGGAAGTTTAGGTAGCGCCGCAGGTACTCGTCTCGTTGCGCTTCGGCGCGGGGGCCGAGGGCGAACCAGAAGCTCGTGACGAGGCGCGGGGGCCTGGGGCGTCCGGCTTCCGCCCACGACTTGCGCGCGCCCTCGAAGGCCCCGCCGACCTCTTGCAGCGAGGGACCGAAGCTGAAGCCGCAGAGTCCGTCCGCCCAGCGCGCTGCCCGGCGGATCGAGCGCGGCCAGAGAGAGCCCGCGAGGATCTCCGGTCCGCCGGGCTGTACCGGCAGGGGCTCTACGGGCCGCAGTGCCCCCGGCACCACGTTCTCGCCCGCCCAGGCCCGGCGCATCAGGGCCACCTGCTCCTCGAGCCGCTGGAGGCGGGGCCCCTCGAATTGGGCGCCCACCGCGCGAAAGTCTTCCTGTCGCGCGCCGGCGCCCACGCCCAGCACGACCCGCCCTCCCGACATCACGTCCAGGGTCGCGATCTGCTTGGCGGCCCAAACGGCCGAATGGAGCGGAAGCACCATCACCGTCGGCACGATGCGAACGCGCTCCGTCACCGCGGCGGCGGCCGCGAGCGTCACCAGCATCTCCGGGTTCGGAAAGGTGATGCGTTCGCCGGCGGCGAGGCTCGAGAAGGGCCCGCGATCGACGCGGCGCGCCCACTCGAGCACGAGGCCGCGGTCGAGGCCCGGCACCATCACCGGCAGGTTCATGCCGACTTGCATTGCTCGGACCGTAGCAGCACCGGGCGTGCGTGTGCGGTGTGGCAAGAGATCGACGCTAGGTCACGTAGTTCGCGCAGACCTGCCCGCCGAGCTTCTCGACTGTGCGCCGCGATGCCAGTTGTAGTCGAGAACCATCGTGTAGCGCAGATGGGTAGCGCCTCGGGGTACCAGCTCGAGATAGCACTTGGCGGCCATGGCCAGATCCACACCCTGTCCCCGGGTCACCTTGCGGACGCCGATGCCGAGACAGTTCAGTCGTTCGGCGTCGGCGAGCGTTCGTCCGGGGGCTAGGCTCCCCTCGTGGCCGCGTCCCCGCTTCCGCGTCGCACGCTCGTGCTCTATGGGCTGCCGAACCTCTCGTACTCCGTGGCATCTCTGCCGCTCGCACTGTTCGTGCCCGCGTTCTACTCGGACGATCTCGGGCTGCCCCTGGCGGCGGTCGGCAGCGCAATCGCGGCGTCGCGCGTGCTCGACGTGGTCACAGACCCGCTGATCGGCGTGCTATCGGATCGCACGCGCTCGCGCTTCGGCCGCCGCAAGCCGTGGGTCGTGCTCGGAGCGCCGCTGCTCCTGCTGTCCACCTGGATGGTGTTCGTGCCGGGCGAACGCGGCGAGGTGTCGCTGACCCATCTCCTCGTCTGGACATGTCTGCTCTTCCTCGGCTTCACGCTCGTGGACCTCCCCTACAAGGCGTGGGGCGCCGAGCTGTCGGACGACTACGCGGAGCGCTCGCGCATCACCGCGATTCGCGAGGGTTTCGGCTTCGCCGGGCAGATCGGTCTCCTGCTGCTGCTGCTTGCGCTCGGGAGCGCCGGCATCGACGCTCCGAGCACGCAGCTGTTCGCGGTGGCGGTCACCATCGTCGTGTGCACGCCCGTGCTGCTCACGGCGGCGCTCGTTTGCGTGCGCGAGCCGCCGCCGCGCGTCGGCGCTGGCGCCCAGCTCGGCGCGTGGCGCGGGCTTGCGCTAGTCGCGGCCAACCCCGCCTTCTTGCGCATGACCGGCTCAGTGCTGTTCTTCGTGACCGGTGTCGTGATCCAGGGCACGCTGCACCGCCTCGTGCTCCAGCACGCGATCGGCGCACCCGACCTCTTCCCGCTGATGATCTTCCTCGAGAACGTGGCCACGCTCGCAGCCGTCCCGATCTGGCTGCGCGTCTCCGACCGCATCGGCAAGCACCGGGCGGTGGCGCTCGCTGCGCTCTGGCTCGCGCTCTTCAGCCTTCCGCTACCGCTGCTCGGCCCCGGACAGGGTGCCTGGCTGGTGGCTCTCATCGTGGTACGCGGCAGCAGCTTCGCGTCGATCCTTTTCCTCGCGAACTCGATCGCTGCGGACGTCGTCGACCACGACGTCGTCGCGAGCGGACAGCAGCGCACGGGCCTGTTCTTCGCGGTCTGGGGCATGGTGATCAAGCTCGCCGTCGCGCTCGGCGTGCTACTCGGCACGACGTTGCCCGCAGCGTTCGGATTCGAGCCGTCGCTGGCCCCGAGCGGAGTGGACGCCCGGGCGCTGTTCGCGCTGCGCGCAGTCTACGGCTGGCTGCCAGCAGCGCTGATGGCGATTGGTGCGCCGTTCCTCTGGCGATTCCCGATCACGCGCGAGACGCAGGAAGCGCTGCGGGCGGAGATCGATGCCCGGCAAGCCGAGGGCTAACGCGCGGCGGACCGCTCCTTTGCGAGCCGTTCACGCGCCGTGCGTCGGATCGAGAACTCCTCGACGCGCTGCTCCGGGCGCGGCTCCGCCATCGCCAGCGATTCGAGCACGCTCAACGCCTCTTCGCGGCGCTCCGGCGCGACATCAAGGAGTGTTAGTGCGAAGAGGAGCCGGTTGCCGAGATGCCGTGGCGCGATCGCGAGGGCGCGCTCGATCGCGGGCAGAGCCTGCGCGCGGTCCACCCAACCCGAGAGCAGCGGAATGCGCGGCAGCGAAGCGTGGAGCCTCGCGAGCAGACGATATGCGCCGCCCTCCTCGAAGGTCGGCTCGAGCTCAACGGCGGCCAGCGCGTCGTCGTGCACGCGGTTCATCACGCCCTCGCGCACGGCGGCGAGCAGCCCATGCCGCTGGCTCCAGGCGCCCCAGACGATGGCCGCCCAGAAATGCGCTGCTGCGGCGTCCGGCGCGCTGGCGGAGCCGAGCAGCGGACGCGCGGCGTCGGCGGCCGCGGTGGCGCGGTCCAACTGGGCACGCTCCTCGTCGACGCTCGCGCTCGCAAAGTCTGCGGAGAAGTACAGGGCGCGCACGAGCTTCCAGCGCGGCAGGAGCGCGCGCGGTGCTGCGGCGACGGCACTCTCGTAGGCACGAATCGCCTCGCCGATCGAGCCGGGCGCGGCCTTACCATCGTGATCGTCGCCCTCTGCGCGCCGCTCCCAGGCGGCATCGCCTAGCGCGAGCGCAGCCTGCGCGTCGTCAGCGACGGACGAGACGGGTGCGAGGCTCACCGCGCCAAGCGTGACAGCGAGCAGGAACCCGGCGCACGGGCGGCGGCGCATCCTATCCGAACACCTCCCGGAAGGTCTCCTCGTGGAAGCCTACGAGCAGCGTCCTTCCGACCCGCAGCGTGGGCGCGCGCAGATTGCCGGTGGGACCCAGCATTGCGCCAATCACCTGTGCGCTGGCCTTGCCGCCGGTGTCGAACCGCTCGACCTTGCCGCCTTTCGCGGCGACCACGTGCGTGACCTGCGCCAGCAGCGCTTCCGCGTCCTTCCTGGCGAGCTTCTGGCTCGCCGAGACGCGTTCGGTCACCCGCACCTTCCTGGCGTCCAGGAACTTGGACGCTCTGTTACAGCTGGTTCAACCCTTTCGCTCGTAGTACCAGTCGACCGGTCCGGCCATGCGGAGTCCCTCCCATCGACAGTTCTATCACGTGCGCGCGGGATCCGCATGCTGATCGCCTTCCACATGCCGTATGGCGCTCGCGTGTTTCGCCGCCAATCCCGAAGAGCGCGGGCGGCGCTCGGCGGGGCCCTGGCAGGAGACGGGGAGCGCACCTGGGCCGCACGTGCCCACCGCATCCAGACGCTCCTGGCGCGCGTACGCGGCGGCCGCGAAGGCTGAGGCGTCTCAGCGCAAGAGACCCGACCGCGCCTCGCACAGCTCCCAGAGCCGCTGCCGCTCCGCATCCTCTTCGTGGGTGAAGGGCAGGAGATGCGTCGTGCGGGGCGCTCGATCGAAGAAGAAACGCCCGCTCCCGATGCGCTCCGGCGGCGACGTCGCGAGCCACACGATGGTATCGGCACCCTGCTCCGCTGTGCGTAGCAGCGCGGACATGACGGCATGGAAGCGCGGGATCGAGGTCCGCACGGCCGGCGTGTCTGCCCAACCCGGATGCATGGCGTGACACGTTCGTGTCGAGCCCTTCCAGCGTTCGGCATAGAGCTCCGAAAGCACGACCTGCATGCGCTTCGTCTGGGAGTAGGCCTGCACCCCATCGAAGCGGCGCTTCTCCCAGTCTACGTCGCGGCACGAGAGCCGCGCGGGATACATGCCACCGCTGGACACGAAGACGACGCGGGCGTCCGCAGACGCGCCGAGTCTCTCCTCGAGAAGACGTGTCAGAAGATGCGGTCCGACGACGTTCGTGGCGAAGGTGGATTCGATCCCCTCGGCGGTGAATGCGAGCTGCGCCGGCAGGGCGCCCGCGTTGTGGACCAGGAGATCTACCTGCCTCTCGGGAAAACCCTGCACGAAGTGCGTCACGGAATTGAGATCGGACACGTCCATGACGGAGAGCTCGACGGCGTCGTTTCCGCTCTCGCGACGGATCGCGTCCCTCGCCGCTGCGCCGCGGGTCTCGCTACGGCAGAGCAGCCAGACGCGGGTGCCCCGCCTGGCTAGCTCGAGCGCCGTAGCTCGACCGATGCCGGAGTTGGCGCCGGTTACGAGGCATACGAGGTCCGCCAGCGATCGCTCCTCCTGCTCACCCACCCAGGCTGCGGCGTGACGAAGGAATCCCGTCCGATCGAACGAGAACACGATCGAGGCATCGAGAAGGCGATCCGCAAAAGCGAACATCGGAGCCCCACGCGAGATACGCTTCGTGCTTAGCCCGCGATGAGCTCGAGCGCCCGCCTGCGGGCGTCAAAGGGTTTGCCTAATCTGCATCCCGGCAGTGGAGGAGGCCCATGGCGACGACCGGTCCGTGGAGCGAAGCGGAGATCCGCGCCTACCTTGAGGCGGCGGTGCTTCCGCTGCGCCTTGCGAGCAACACGGTATCGGGCTCCCCCCTTCTCCTCTCGCTCTGGTTCGTGCCGCTGGACGGTGCCCTCTACTGCGCCGCGCTCACGAGTTCCCGGGTGGTCCGCAGTCTCGCCCGCGATCCGCGCTGCACCGTGGAGGTGGCGGGTGACCTGCCGCCCTACCGGGGCATCCGCGGGCGCGGTATCGCGCATCTCGAGCCGGCTCGCGGCGAGCAGATCCTGCGCGCCGCGCTGCAGCGCTACCTGGGACGCGACGATGGCCCCCTCGCACGGTGGCTGCTCTCACGCAGCGCGCGGGAGGTTGCAATCAGGATCGAACTCGATCGGATCACGAGCTTCGACTACACCGCACGCATGGCCCCGACTGCGGGGCGTGCCCGGTAGGCGCTTCAAGCGGCATGACGGGGTTTCAGGCCGGCTATGCCGTAGACGAGCGCGGTCTTCGTAGTTCCGAGATCGAACCAGGCTTCGGTTTCCTGCTGCCACAGCCGATAGAAGCGCTCGGAGCGAAGCTTCGGATGGGGATGGAGTTTCCCGTAGCGGTGGAAGAGCGTCTCGAACGAGAACTCACCGACGAGGATCTTCTGCGTACCCGCCTCGCCCCAGACCGTCATCTTCATGTCAGCGATGTGCCCATCAGAGTCGATGTCTCCGAGGTCGAAGAGGGTCTCCTCGACGCGCGTCTCGCCCACCGGCTTGAGAGCCGCAGTCTGAAGCACCTTCCGATCGCCGAGGCCCGGAAAGATGCGGCCGGATTCTGAGACTGCATGAGGCGCCGGGCGAGGGCGTGCTGCAGGTCTTCGGCGAAGGGGCCCGGTGGCGCGACCGGCGCCGGACCGCACGCCTGCCTCTCGAGCACGGCCTCGAGGATCGCCGACAGCGCGGCTTGGACTTGCGCGAGTACGCTACTCGGAGGATGGTGAGCAGCCAATCGAGCCGGAGCGCCATGTGTCCGAGGGGCCCATCGTCCATCTTGTGGATGGCCACGTCTACATCTTCCGCGCCTACCACTCGATGCCCGCCCTCGAGGCGCCCAACGGAACGCCCACCGGCGCGGTACGCGGCTACGCCAGCACGCTCGTGAAGTACCTGGCCGAGCAGCAGGCGACGCACATGGGGGTCTGCTTCGACTTTGGCCTCGAGAGCTTTCGCAACGACATCCTTCCGGCCTACAAGTCGTCGCGCGGCCTCCCTCCGGACGACCTCGAGCCGCAGTTCGAGCTCTGCGCCGAGCTCACGCGGGCACTCGGCGTTCGCACGTACGAGCAGGAGCGCTACGAGGCCGACGACTTGCTGGCGACGCTCGCCACCCAGCTCGCGTCGCGTGTGGAGCAGGTGGTGATCGTGACGAGCGACAAGGACCTGACGCAGCTCGTGCGCGAGGACGGCCGCATCGTGCTGCACGATCTTGCGAAGGGCGTGACGCTCGACGCCGACGGCGTGCGCGGGAAGTTCGGTGTCTCGCCCGACCAGATCCCCGACTATTTGGCCCTCGTGGGCGATGCGGTGGACGATCTGCCGGGCGTGCCCGGGATCGGCCTGCGCACGGCCGCCGCGGCGCTGCAGGCCTTCGGCTCCATCGACCACATTCCCGCCGACCCACGGGCCTGGGAAGGCGTACCGGTGCGCGGCGCTGCCCGCGCGGCCGCCGCCATCGCGGCGCACCGCGCGCAGGCGCTCCAGGTGCGCGAGCTGGCCACGGTCGAGCGCGAGGTGCCCGGGCTGCGCGCAAGGCTCCCAGACCTCGCGTGGGGCGGGGCGCTCCGCGCCGAGACTGATGCCTTCTTCGAGCGTCTTGGCTGGGGAGGAGGCCTCCGAGACCGCATCCCCCGCTGGCGCGGCACGGGTTGAATCAGGTCCGGGCGAGAGCTACGACCCGTCCGATCCGGCGCTCGGATTGCGCTTACCGCTCACGATCATGTCCACCCTCGGTCCGACCAGCTCGTCTGCGGTGCGGCCATTCGCAAGCTTGCCCCCGAGGTCGAGCGAGGCGATGCCGAGGATCTCTAGTCGGCGCTGGGCGCCCTCCGCAGCTCCGGCTTCGAGTTCTGGGCGGGAGGCGAGCCCTTCTTCGACTTCGCCCACAGCGAGATCCTCGCAAACTTGATCCGCTCGGGTGCGAATGTGACCGCAGAGAACGAAGCCTGTTCGCGGCTCGCTTGCGAAAGCCTGCCCTCCAATGGAGCTCTCAGGGCTCGATGACCACCTTGATCGATCCGCTCGATCGATCGCCAGCGACGGCGAAGGCCTGGCGCGCCTCGGCGAGCGGGTATCGGTGCGTGATGAGCGTCGCGGCGATCTCGGGCTCGCTGGCGAGCAGGGATGCCGCCTCCTCGGTCTCGCGTCGTCCCTGGTGGCGGCCGTAGGTGGTGGATCCTGCCAGCACGATCTCCTTCTGGAGTGCAACGAGGGCCGGGAGTGGCACCATCCCGTGGAAGACTCCGACGAGGACGATTCGTCCCGCGGGTCGGACGAGCTCGCAGCAACGGGCCATGCCGGTGTCGGAGCCGGTCGCCTCGATCACGACGTCGGCACCCGGACGGGCTCCGATGCGCGCACCCAGTCGCTCTGCCGCTGCCTGCTGGTGGGGATGTCGCGCGTCGATCATCGGTTGGTAGCCGCCGGCCAGCAGCGCAGCAGTCAAGGCAAGGCCGATGCTCCCCCCGCCCACGACCGCCACCGTCTGGCCGGGCTGCAATTCCGCGCGCCGCACCGCGTGGATGGCGACAGCCATCGGCTCCACCAGGCACGCATCGGCCAAAGGGAGTGTGTCGGGAAGCGGGACGAGCGCAGACTCGGGAACCCGGACGGCGTCGGCCATGCCCCCGTCGCTGAAGAACCCCATCAGCGCGAGGCCTCCTACGCAGCGCTGTGTCGCACCGATCCGGCACTGCGCGCAATGGCCGCAAAAAAGAGTCGGCTCGATCGCGTACGGGACGCCGTCGACCCGTCCTGCCAGCTCGTGACCCAGGACGAAGGGCAGTGCGCCGAAGCGCGCCAGGTGGAGATCGGTGCCGCAGATGGAGGCGGCCGCCATCTCGAGGAGCACACCCGAGCCGGGCGGACCGTCGCGCTCGACGACGGCGATCCCTTCGGCAGTCGATTGGACAACCCGGGTCACGGCAGATCCTCCTTCGCCTTCGCCACTGCGGGCACGAGGCCGGCCTCGCGAAGCCATCGCGCGGTGATCTCCATCCCCTCCTCCAGGCCGACGCGGGGCCGGTAACCGAGCTCACGGATCTTCTCGATGGAGTAGGTGGTGCTGCGCGTCAGATACCGGATCCATGTCCTGGGCTGTCCCAGCTCGATCGCCTTCTCGGCAGAAATCACGGGCAGGGACAGTCCCAGCAATCCCTCGAAGTGGCCGAAGAACGTCCGGGCCGGGGTTCGCGCGCCATCGGTCACGTTGAACGGCTCTCCCGAGCGGGCGGCTCTGAGGACGAGCAGGATCCCGTCGATCAGGTTGTCCACGTAGACGTGGTTGTGCACAGCCGCGGCGTCGCCGAGCGACAGCCACAGCCCGGCCCGCATGAGCTCCACCGGCGTGCGAACCCACGGCTGACAGCCGGGGCCGTACACGTCGCCGGGTCGGATGACGTAGACGTCGAACGAGCCGGGCTCATGATGGCGAAGCACCGCCTGCTCCGACTCGATCTTGGTCTGGCAATACGGGTTGTCCGCACCGTCGAGCGGGCCGTCCTCGGCAACGCCGTCGGGAAAGTCGAACCCGTAGACCATCACCGAGCTGAGATGCACCAGCGCCGAGGCTCCACCGCGGCGTGCCGCTGCTGCCACGCGGTCGGCGCCGTCGACGTTGACGGCCCGGTAGCCCGCCCAGTCGTCGTCGATCCCCATCCTCGCCGCCGTGTGCACCACGAGGTCCGTGCCGTTGGCGGCCCGGAAGAGGTCGTCGCCCTTCAGCATGTCGCCGACGAGGAGTTCACCGCCGAATGCTCGATAGACGCTGGCAGCTGCGTCCGAGAGGTCGAGCCCTCGGACGTGGTACCCGACTTCTGCGAGACGCTGGGCCAGGCGACTGCCGATGAAGCCGCCGCCACCGGTGATCAATGCCGTCTTCGATGTCACGGGCTCTCCTCGTATCGTGAATCGCTCGCTGAATCAGCGACGCGGGGGGACTGTGTTCGTGCCACTCTTGGGGTCCGGCGCGGGGGGCGCCACGGACAGACTCGCCGCCCGCGGGAGAGCCTGCCCTTCAATGGCTCGTCGATCAGGACGTCTGCGGTCCGCTGCTCCCAGGTCAGAACGATGTCAACGCGCTGTGCCGACCGCGCGGGCGGTCGAGGAGTGATCGATGGGTCGAGCGTTCTTGGTGGCAAGAGATCGCCGGTAGGTCACGTAGTTGGCGCAGACCTGCGCGCCGAGCTTCCCAGCTGTTCGCCGCGATGGCCAATTGTCGTCGAGAACCAATGTGTAGCTCAGATGGGTAGCGCCTCGGGCTACCAGCTCGAGATAGCACTTGGCGGCCATGGCCAGATTCACGCCCTGTCCGCGGGCCACCTTGCGAACGCCGATGCCGAGAAAGTTCAGTCGTTCGGCGTCGGCGAGCGTTCGTCCGGGGGCAAGGACGGGGAGGTCGGTGAAATGCGGCAGCGCCCACACGACCCCGACCGGCTCGTCGCCCTGAAAGGCCATGACCGAGACGTCGTGCATACCGATCAGTTTTGCTGCCTCGAACGTGTCGGCGAACTCCTCGGTGCTGGTCGGCACCATGCCCCAGTGCGCCGCGAAGGCTTCCTCCCATGTGTCGGCGAAGTCGGCGACCCGTCGTTCCTCGGGCACCTCGCCGAACAGAAGGATTCGAAACCCCGCCGCTCGTGCCGCTGCGAGCATGTGCTCCCATCGCTCGACCAGATGCGGCGTCACCTCGATCTTGTAGTCGACCCAACCCCGTTCGGTCTCGAACCGGGCCTCTTTCAGCAATGCGTGGTAGTAGGCCGGGTTCTGCCGCACGGTCATCGGCGGGAGTGATTGGTAGTCGTCGATGGCGAAGGGCATGTCGTATCCCGGCCCCGATCCGGCACGCGCTGCCTGCATGCCTCGGGCGCGCAGCCACGACGACGCCTCGTCCATCAGGGCCCGGGTCGCCACGACGGCCCCGGGCAGTGCCTCGAATAGGATCACGTGCCCGAGGGGCTCGGCCCACTTGTCGACGTATCCCTGGTCGACGACAGCCGCGGCCCTGGCCACGATCTGGCCGCCCTCGCGGGCCAGCAGCGGGCGCACGCTCCGTCGGCTCGCCCCGGGCCCTTGGCCCATGAGCAGCGGGAGCTGCAGCGGCGCCAGAGAGGGCCACCGGGCGCTTCGCCGGGCGTTGACGACGTTGGCGAACTCCACGAACTCAATGAGTGCGGCTTCGCCCTCGGGCTGCTCGATCACGACGGCCATGGATCCCCCCGCCAGAGAAGATAGAGCATCCGCCCGTTTACCCGACGGATGCCCGCCGGCATGCCTTCTCCGGTTCGGATATCTTGTGCGCACGAAGCTCGTGATCGAGCCGTCCGCGGCGGTCGGTGTCGCGGTCGCGCACGGTGACGGGCCCGCGGTCGGATGTTCCATGCGCTCGCGTCGAATTGACAGGGCGCATTTCCCCTTGAACGTTTGCGCAACATTTGAACGACCGGGGAATCGTTTTCCGGTGGAAAGAGACTGCCATGGCCGATGCCGATGAAATCCGAGAGCCCAAACTTTTTCATCCCGATGTCCCGCAGAAGTCGGAGAGCTTCTATCTCAAGGGCTCCCAGTCTCTCGACTGGGGAATGACGAACCGACTGGCCAGGATTTTCAGTCCTGTCTCCGGCCGGACGGTCATGCTGGCCATCGACCATGGCTACTTCCAGGGACCCGCAACCGGACTGGAACGCATCGATCTCACGATCCTTCCCCTGGAACCCTACGCGGATACTCTGATGCTGACGCGCGGCATCCTCCGAAGCATCGTGCCTCCCTCTTCCCAGAAGGCCATCGTCCTCAGGGTCTCTGGCGGGACGAGCATCCTGAAGGAACTCTCCAACGAGGAGATCGCCGTCGGCATCGAAGACGCGATCCGGTTGAACGTCTGCGCGATGGCGGTGCAGGTCTTCATCGGCGGGGAGTATGAGAAGCAGTCGATCATCAACATGACCAAGATGGTCGACATGGGAACGCGATATGGCATTCCCACCCTTGCCGTGACGGCGGTCGGCAAAGACATGAAAAGGGATGCGCGGTACTTCCGTCTTGCCACGCGCATCTGTGCGGAGCTGGGCGCGCACTATGTCAAGACCTACTACGTGCCGGAGGATTTCGACACCGTGACGGCGGCTTGCCCGGTGCCCATCGTCATTGCGGGCGGGAAGAAGCTCCCCGAACTGGAGGCTCTGACCATGGCCTACCGGTCGATCCAGGAGGGGGCCGCTGGCGTCGACATGGGCCGGAACATCTTCCAGGCCGAATCTCCGATTGCGATGATCCAGGCCGTGCGGGCGGTTGTTCATCGGAACGAGAAGCCCGAAAAGGCATTGGACCTGTATCACTCACTGAAGAACAAGAAGTGAAAGTTTCCCTCTGGTACAACAACAAGGACATCAGAATACAGGACATGCCTCTGCCGGAACCTGGGCCTGGCGAGGTCCTTCTGAAGGTGATGGCCTGCGGTATCTGCGGCAGTGATCTCGTCGAATGGTACCGTTTGCCACGGGCCCCGCTGATTCAGGGACATGAAGTCGGAGCCCGTGTCGAAAAGACAGGGCCCGGTGTCTCGAACTTCAAGCCCGGGGACAGGGTCATGGCGGCTCCCAAAGTGCCGTGCATGAAGTGTCATTATTGCCGCGACGGCCACTTCCCTCAGTGTTCGGAGGTGAAGGAGAGGCTCAGCGGCGGGTTTGCGCAGTACGTCCTCGTCCCGAAGTTCATCGTTGAGCACGGCCTCTATCACCTGCCGGACGGTATCTCTTACGAGCAAGCGACTTTCATCGAGCCGCTGGCTTGTGTGATCCATGCATCCCGGATCGGGGGTGTCACGCAAGGCAGGACTGTTCTGGTGCTGGGCTCAGGGGTCTCCGGCCTTCTCCACATCCAACTGGCAAAGATCAATCACTGCGTGATCGCCGCTACGGATGTGAACGCGAAGAAGTTGGAGTTGGCTGGAAACGCCGGCGCGACGATTCTCATCCCTGCCAGCGAGGATATCCCTGCGCGACTGATAGCGGAGACTGGCCGCAAGGCCGATGTCGTCATCTTGTGCACCTCCGCGATGCCCGCGCTGGAACAG
>Ga0209253_10002907_pt1 | contig 15120 bp, 12 predicted proteins | sample FrelakmetBRP12BR_FD_187145 | JGI IMG/M metagenome (GOLD analysis project Ga0209253, IMG submission 187145) | Freshwater lake sediment microbial communities from the University of Notre Dame, USA, for methane emissions studies - BRP12 BR (SPAdes)... | ecosystem: Environmental > Aquatic >...
ATGAGGGCGGCACCGAACGCGGTCACCTCCGGCTTGCGTTCCACCTTCTTGTCCTCCGTCCAGCGACGGTACTCCTTGACCGCCTTGCCCTCCTTGGCCTTCTTGACCGAGAGGGAGATGCGCTTGCGCTGGGTGTCCACCGAGAGGACGGTGGCCGAGATGCGGGAGCCGGGGGCGAAAGTGGCGGCGAGATCGCCACCCTTGGGAACGTCGGTCTCCGAGGCCGGGATCAGGGCGGTGAGGCCGGGCTCAAGCTGCACGAACACGCCGAAGTTGGCGGTGCGCTCCACGGTCCCCTCCACCGCGGTGTCGACGGGGTAGCGCTCGGCCGCGTCGAGCCACGGGTCGCTCAGGGCCACCTCGCGGAGCGTCAGCGACAGGCGCCGGCGCTCGAGGTCAAGCTCACGCACCCACCCGCGCACCGGGGTGCCGGGGACAAGGCTCTCGTCATCCAGCTTCATGCCGGGCGGCAACTGGGAGACGTGGATGAGCCCGTCCACACCGGGCAGCAGCTCGACGAACACGCCGAAGTCGGTCTTGCGTGCAACCGTACCCTCAAAGGAGGCGCCCGCCGCGAAGCGGTTCGGCACCTCGGCCCAGGGGTCCGGCTCCAGCGCCTTCACCGACAGCGCGATGCGGCCCTTGTCGCGGTCCGCCTCCAGCACCTTGACGCGCACGGTGTCGCCGACCTTCGCGATCTGCGAGGGGCGTACCCCCGCGCGGTGCGTGAGCTCGCTGATGTGCACCATGCCGTCCACGCCGCCGAGGTCCACGAACACGCCGAAGTCACGCACGCTCTTGATCTTGCCCTCGAGCTCGAGACCCGGTGTGACGCGCGACCACACCTCGCTGGCCGCCGCCTCGCGCTCGTCCTTGAGCACCTGCGCGCGCGAGACCACGAGGGAGGAGAGGTCGTCGGCGAGCTCGGTGATACGGAACAGGAAGCTCTTCCCCAGGTAGGCGTCCACGTTGCGGGGGAAGCCGAGGTCTATCTGCGACATCGGGCAGAACGCGCGGAGACCGACGATGGAGATGTCGTAGCCGCCCTTGTTGCGGCCGGTCACCTTGCCGTCGACCGGGACCCCGTTCTCGTAGGCTCCGCGCAGCGCCTCGCGCTCGCGCCGCTCGATCGCGAGCTTGTGCGAGACCCGCAGTTCGGGGGAGAGCGCGATGATCACCGCGTCCAGCCCGTCCCCCGGGCGGAGCTCCCCGAGTTCGGTGCGGTCCATCACCGCCTCGGACTTGCCTCCGACGGAGATGAGGGCGATGTCGCCGTGCACCGCCATGATGGTGCCGGTGACCAACTGCCCGATCTCGAACTCCTCCTGTTGAAAGGACTGCGCCAGGGCCTCGGCGAAGCTCTGGTCGTCTGCGGTTGGGTTCTTCTCCTTGATCATGTGCACATCCTTGCCGCCTGGTCCTGCTCCAGGCGCAGCCTCTCGGGCTGAGCCACGCATTCTACACCCTTTCCCGGAAAAAGCGCCTGTCGGGCGTTGCGGGTCCCGCACGGTATGCTTCCGCGATGGGACACGGGGGTGCGTCAGTGAAAGGCAAGGAGCATCCGATCCGCATCGGGGTGTCCTCCTGCTTGCTCGGGGCCAAGGTGCGCTTCGATGGCGGGCACAAGAAGGACGACTTCCTCGTCAACACCTTCGGCGCCTGGGTGGAGTGGGTCTCCGTCTGCCCCGAGGTCGAGGTCGGGATGGGCACCCCGCGCGAGTCCGTCCGCCTGGTGCGGGAGGGCGATGACATCCGCATGGTCGCCCCCAAGAGCGGGAGCGACTGGACGGAGGCGATGCGGGCCTACTCCGCGCAGCGGGTGGAAAAGCTGGCGGCCGCCGAGCTCTCCGGCTACGTGCTCAAGAAGGACTCCCCCAGCTGCGGCATGGAGAGGGTCAAGGTCTACGGCGACGGGATGCCGACCAAGTCCGGCCGTGGGGTGTTCGCCGAGGCGCTGCTGGCCCGTTTTCCCAACCTGCCGGTCGAGGAGGAGGGGCGGCTCTGCGACCCGAGGTTGCGCGACAACTTCGTGGAGCGAGTGTTCGCCTACCACCGGTTGCGGCGGTTCTTCTCGGACCGCTGGACCATTGGGGGCCTGGTGGCGTTCCACACCGCCCACAAGCTGCAGCTCATGGCCCACGCGCCAAAGAGCTACGAGACGCTGGGGCGTCTGGTCGCGCGGGCCAAGGGGCTCCCAAGGAAGGAGCTCCGCGAAAGCTACGAGACCGAGTTCATGCAGGGGCTCAAGGCGATCGCCACCACCCACCGCAACACCAACGTGCTCCACCACATCCTCGGCTACTTCAAGAAGCTGCTGGACGGGGAGGCGCGTGCGGAGCTGCTGGGGGTGATCGAGGACTACGGCCGCGGGCTCGTGCCGCTTGTCGTCCCGATCACGCTCATCCGGCACCACGTGCGCCTGCACTCGGTCGCCTATCTTTCGGGTCAGGTCTACCTGGAGCCCCATCCCAAGGAGCTGATGTTGCGCAACCACGTCTGAGCACACCCACTTCTCAGCAGGAGAGACGTCATGACGAGGGCGGTCGCAGATCGGTACGGCCGGCCTGCACAATCGTGCAAATGGCTGCCGGTAGTTGTGCCGCTGGCGTGGCCGCGGGGGGCACCGAACGGTTGGAATGCCCCTGCGGTCGCGGAGGGTTGCAACCTGGGCGGGCGCGGGGAAAGGGAGCCGGCGCGCCCGTCTACTTCATGGACCTGGACGGCGTGCACGGGGGCGAGCCGCGGACACGGCGCCCGCATGCTCGCCAACCCGCTCTCGATCGCGTCCAAGAGCTGGGAGTACGCCCGCTACGACGTTGTACAGGTGCTCAACGGGCTGATGGAAGCGCTGCAAGTCACCCGAATCCGCCCTCGAGAGGCTGCTGGCCCGCGTGATGGCGGTCCCCGCACATCGCTTTCTGCGCCTGAAGCGCTCCCTCAGCATGTTGGTCTCGGGCAGCGACGGGATCGTACGCGGGACCTACCAGAACCCGATCCTGATCCAGTCGGGTGGCACGCCTCGAGGGAGCCGCTCGCTCGAGTTGACCGTCACCCGCTTCCGCTAGTTCTGCGGCATGATGAAGCCATGAGCACGGACGCTGCACGGGTCTTCGTCGTCGGCATGGGGGAGGTCGGGCGGCGGCTCGCCGGGGCGCTGGGGGCCGCCGGGGTCGAGACCGTCCCCGTCACCCGCACCTCAGGCTGGGCGGAGGCGCTGGCCGACCCCGAAGGGGTACTGGTCGCGTGCGTCCGCGAGGAGGCCCTTGCCGAGGTGCTAGGGCACCTGCGCGGCCTGGACCCGCGCCGCCTGGTGTTCGTCCAGAACGGGTGGATGCGTCCGCTGCTTGCAGGGCTTCCAGGTTGCACCCGGGGCCTCGTCTGGTTCACCAGCAAGGGCGAGTTCTTCAGGGTGCTGCGCCCCAGCATTTTCTTCGGGCCGCACGCGGCGTTTCTCGCCAAGGCCCTCGGGCGCGGCAGCATCTCTTCGGTGGCGGTGGACGAGGGCGCCTTCGCGTCCGCCGAGGCGGACAAGATGGGGTTCAACTGCGTGGTGGGGCTGCCGCTGGCCGTGCATCAGGTGAGCCTCTCGGAGTACCTGGACAGCCACCGGGCCGAGGCCCAGGCCGTATTCACGGAGGCCGTGACGGTGACCGGGCGGGCGGTCGGGACACAGCCATCCGCGAGCTGGTGGGATGCCTTCCTGCGCGCCGCGGAGCCCCTCGGCTGGGTGCGCGCCTCGACCGCGAAGGCGCTGGAGTACCGCAACGGGGCGGTGGTCCGGCTGGCCCACGAACTCGACCTCGCGGCACCGGTCAACGAACGTTTGCTCGTCGCGATCGGCATGCCCGCCGGGTGGTAGAGGACCCTCGCCGTAACACGCTCGGGCGTCAGGACTTCTCGCGAGCGTGCTTTTGGGCGATCGCGACCTGGGATACAATCGCGCGGAGCCCGAGGCGAGGTCCGCCCGCCATGCAATCCAGAGAGAGACCTGCACGTGCCGCCCGCGCCAAGCGCCAACCCTCGCCGCCTCCGGCGTCGGTGCCGGCTCGCGACGACCCTTCGCTGTTCCTCAACCGCGAGCTCTCCCTGCTCGCCTTCCAGCGCCGGGTGCTCGAGGAGGCGTTGGACGAGTCGAACCCGCTGCTCGAGCGGGTCAAGTTCCTCGCCATCGTCGGCTCCAACATGGACGAGTTCTTCATGGTGCGGATGGCGGGCCTGAAGCAGCAGGTGGCGGCGGGGGTCCTCGAGCTCTCACCGGACGGCCTGAACCCGGCGGAGCAGCTCGTCGTCGTGCGCAGGGAGGCCGCGGCGGTGCTTGCCGAAGCTCACCTCTGCTGGCAGGAGAAGCTGCGGCCCGCCCTCAGGGAGGCGGGGATCCTGATTCACGACTACAAGGGCTTGGGCAAGCGCCAAAAGACCAACCTCAAGCGCTACTTCGACCAGGTCGTGTTTCCGGTGCTCACGCCGCTGGCCCTGGACCCGGGTCGGCCGTTCCCGCACGTTTCCAACCTGAGCCTGAACCTCGCCATCCTGGTGAAGGGTGCCGATGGCGAGCAGCGTTTTGCGCGGCTCAAGGTCCCGGACACGCTGCCGCGCCTGGTGCCGATCAAGCCGGCATCCGGGAAGGTCCGGCGTGACGACGCGGCCCACAAGGAGCAGCACTTCGTCTGGCTCGAGCAGGTGATCGCCGCCAACCTGGGGACACTCTTCCCGGGCATGAAAGTCGTGGAGAGCCACCCGTTCAGGGTCATACGCAACGCCGACATCGACATCCAGGAGCTGGACGCCGCGGATCTCCTCGAGACGATCGAGGAGGGTGTGCGGCGGCGGCGCTTCGGCACGGTGGTGCGGTTGACGGTCAGCAGATCGATGCCCAAGACGCTGCGCGAGATCCTCATCGACAACCTCGAGGTTGACCGGCGGGACGTGGCGCGTGTGGAAGGACCCATGGGGCTCTCGGCGCTCATGGGTCTCACCTCGATCCCGCGGGGGGCCCTGAAGGACAAGCCTTTCGTGCCGGCCATCTCCCCGAGGCTCGATCGCAGGAGTCCCGATTTCGACATCTTCTCCATCATCCGCGACGGCGACGTCCTGTTCCACCATCCTTTTGACTCCTTCGAGCCGGTCGTGGACTTCCTGCGGGCCGCCGCGCGTGACCCCGACGTTCTCGCGATCAAGATGACCCTCTACCGCGTCGGGCGGAACTCCCCGGTGGTCCAGGCGCTGCTGGAGGCCAACGAGAGGCACAAGCAGGTTGCGGTCTTGGTGGAGCTGAAGGCGCGCTTCGATGAGGAACCGAACATCGAGTGGGCGAAAGCCCTTGAGTCCGAGGGGGTGCATGTCGTGTACGGCCTGCTGGGCCTGAAAACGCACTCCAAGACGACGCTCGTGGTGCGGCGCGAGGGAAAGACCATCCGCCGGTACTGTCACCTCGCCACCGGCAACTACAATGTCCTGACCGCGCAGCTCTACACCGATCTCGGGCTCTTCACGTGCGAAGAGGCGGTCGGCACTGACGTGACCGACCTGTTCAACTACCTCACGGGGTACTCCGCCAAGAAGGCATACCGCAAGCTGCTGGTCGCGCCGATCAACATGCGCGAGCGGCTCGAGTCGCTGATCGCCCGGGAGATCGAGCACCAACGGCGGAAGCGCGGCGGCCGCATCATCTTCAAGATCAACGCGCTGGTGGATCCGGCGATCATCCGCAAGCTTTACGAGGCCTCCCAGGCCGGGGTCAAAGTTGACCTGCTGGTCCGGGGCATGTGCTCGCTGCGGCCCGGTCTCGCGGGAATCTCGGAGAACATCACGGTCACTTCGATCGTGGGGCGCTTCCTCGAGCACAGCCGGATCTACTGGTTCGCCAACGGGGGCGAAGAGGAGGTCTACCTGGGCTCGGCCGACCTGATGCCCCGAAACATCAACCGGCGCGTGGAGGTGCTGTTCCCGGTGGAGTCCGAGCCGCTCATCCGGCACATTCGTGACGTTGTCCTCGCAACCTACCTCGCGGACAACGTGAAGGCGCGAAGGATGCGACCCGATGGGAGCTACGCCCGACGTCAGCCGAAGGCTCGCGAGGCGGCAGTTGACGCGCAGGCGCGGCTCATCGCCATCAGGGGCAGCGAGACGACGTGACGGCGCGGGCACCCGCACGGCGAGGCGGCACGGCGGGTTTGAGCCGAAGGCCCGCATCCAAGGCGGGCAGACCGGCAAAGGAAAAGCAGGGCGCGGTAGGCACCCCCCGCGGTCTAGCAGGGGGTTCGGTGGTTCCACCTTTGCGCTTCGTCGTCGTGGGCCGGCTCGATGCCGGGAGGATCGCAGCCTGGCTCGCCCCCACCTGGCACGTCACGGCGGGGCGGGCGGCTCCTCTCGTTCAGCGGTATCTCGACACCTTCGACTGGGCGCTCTGGAGGAGCGGGGGTCGGCTGGTTCTTGAGCTCGAGGGCGACCAGACTCGGATGCGCTGGCAACCGGGTGGCGCAAAGCCGGCACGGACGGTGCCGTTGGCGCAGGAGGTGAGGTTCGCGGCGGACCTGCCCGGCGGCGTGCTGCGGCGCGAGGTCGCGGCCGCCGCAGGCCTGCGGGCCCTGCTGCCTGTCGGCGAGATGAGGGTCCGGCGGAAGCTTCTCCGTGTCGTGGACGGCGAGGGCAAGACCCTCGTACGGCTCTGGCTGGAAGCGGTGCACCCTCTGCTCCGCGGGGGGCCGGCCGGGCCCGAGCGTACCAGGGTGCGGGTCGAACCCCTCGTGGGGTACGCGAGGGCCGCTACTGGGGTCGTGGCGCGGCTGCAGGGCCTGGCCGAGTTGGCGCCGGACGAGAGGGACGATCTCGCCGACGCGGCGGCCGTAGCCGGGCGCACGCCGGGCGACTACAGCTCGAGGGTGTTGGTCGAGCTCGTGCCGGACCAGCCGGCCGAAGTCGCCGTCCGGCGCATCCTGACCCACCTGTTCGCGACGCTCAGGGCCAACGTCGAGGGGACGGTGCTGGATCTCGACTCCGAGTTCCTGCACGACCTGCGCGTGGCCACTCGCCGCACGCGCACCTGTCTCGGCCAGCTCCGCGGTGTGCTTCCCGCGGCGAAGGTAGAACCCTTCGTCGAGGAGTTTCGCTGGCTTGCCGGGCTGACCACGCCATGCCGCGACCTCGATGTGTTCCTCCTGGAACTGCAGGACCGGCGCAGGGCGCTGCCGGCATCCGCGGCTGCGGCGCTCGAACCCCTCCTCGCCCATCTCCGAAAGACCCGCGCAGCCGCCCACGGCGAGCTGGCGGAGGCGCTCCGGTCCGCGCGCTTCAGGGGGTTGCTGGAGAGGTGGGGAAAGCTCCTCACCCGGCCCGCACGTGGCGGCAAAGAGGGAGCGCTGCCGATCGCACGGGTGGCCAGGGCCCGGGTCCTGCGCGCCTACCGGCGCCTCGTGCGGCACGGCCGGGCGCTCGGCCCGGAGCCGCAGGTGCAGGCGATGCACCAACTGCGGATCGAGGGGAAGAAGCTGCGCTACCTGCTCGAGTTCTTCGCCAGCCTGTGGGAAGCCGAGGAGACCGCCGTGCTCGTCGGGCAGCTCAAGCTGGTGCAGGATGCCCTCGGGGCGTACCACGACGCGTGGCTCCAGCACGAGCGCCTGGTCGCCCTGGGCGACGAGATCCTTGCCGCGGGGGCGGGTGCCAGTACCTTGCTCGCGATGGGGCGCCTGATCGCCGACCTCGAGCGCCGCCAGGCGCGCGAGGCCGAGAGCTTCTTCCGCCTCTTCGCCGATTTCTCCGCGCGGCCGGTGCGGGTGCGCCTCACGCGCCTCGTCGAGCGCGTGGGTGTTGCCTGATGCGCGTGATCGCCGTCTGGACGATCAAGGGAGGCGTCGGGAAGACCGCCGCCGCCGTTAACCTGGCCTACCTCAGCGCCACCGAAGGCCTGCGGACGCTCTTATGGGATCTCGATCCCCAGGGTGCGGCGAGCTTCTACTTTCGGGTCAGGGCCAAGGTCAAAGGGGGTGGTGGGAAGCTGCTGCGAAGATCCGCGGATCTTCGGCCGCTCGTTCGCGGCACCGACGTCGAGAACCTCGATCTTCTTCCGGCCGACTTCTTGTACCGGCGGCTCGACCTCGAGCTCGACGCCCGCAAGGACCCTGAAGAAAGGCTGGCGCTCAAGCTGGCGCCGCTCGCCGACGAGTACGACACGGTGCTCCTCGACTGTGCGCCGTCGGTCTCCCTTGTGAGCGAGAGCGTGCTACGGGCGGCCGACGTGCTCGTCGTTCCGGTCATCCCGACGACGCTCTCGCTGCGCGGCCTGGAACAGGTGCGCGCGTTCGCCGCCAGGGCCGGTCGGCAGAGCCTCGTCGTGCTGCCGTTTCTCTCGATGGTGGACAGGCGCAAGACGATGCACCACGAGGCGGTCGAGCTCTGTGGAGCCGACGCGCAGTTCCTCCGGACCGCGATTCCAATGGCGAGCGTCGTGGAGAGGATGGGGGTTCGCCGGGCTCCGGTGGTCGCGTACGCCCCGTCGAGCGAGGCCGCGCGTGCGTTTTGCGGGCTCTGGGCCGAGCTGAATGCGCGACTCGCCGGCCGCGGGTGAGGCAGGAGACTGCAACGCGGGCGGCCGCCTGCCGTGCGGCTCACACCGTCCTTCGAGCGGTTCCCGACGGTAACTGCTCGATCGGGCAGGGGAAGCGCACGATGCGCGCACGCGCGATGCGCCCGGGCTCCAGGTTCACGAGCGCGTAGGACCCGCGCGGGTCTCCATCCACCGGCCGCCCCACCGAACCCGCGTTGACGACCGTCACTCCGGCGATTCGCCGTACAAACGGGATGTGCGAGTGGCCGCAGGCCAGAACGTCCGGCCGTTCGGCACCGAGCTTGGCCGCGAGCGCCCTGGCCGTGAGGCTCGGGTACACGTAGTCGGTGTCGCCCAGCGGCGATCCGTGGACGAGGAGGAGACGCGAGCCCGCCAGCCGCAGCTCGAGCGAGGAAGGAAGGCTGCGGAGCCAGTCCAGACCTTCGCGTCCCAGGCGCTTGGCGGTCCAGACGAGGTCCGCGTGCTTCTTCTTCCCGAGAGCGGCGACCTCGCTCGGCCAAAGAGCGGCGACCTCCATCACCTTGCGCTCGACGTTGCCGCGGATCGTCGGTATCGCGCGGCGCCGCAGCACTGCCACCACCTCGGATGGGTGGACTCCGTCGCCGACCACGTCGCCCGCGACGAGAACGATCTTCGCCGCGCGGCGGTCGAGGTCGGCGAGGGCCGCCTCGAGGGCGGAGATGTTGGCATGAACATCCGACAGGATCGCTACACGCATCGCACGATCCCTGTTGGCACGTCTTCAGCCCTTCGCACGGTCTGCCTCAGTCTTCCCCACCGTCCCGGACCTTGATTGAGCGCTCGAACACCTTTTCGAACAGCGGCGCCTTGCGCTTGAGGGCCCACTTCTCGAGCAGCAGGTCTCCCTTGCCCTCGAGGCGCAGCACGACTTTCCCGGCCTGCAGCTCCGCGGTGACGCCTTGAATCCGTTCCGTGTGCTCCCGGTCGAGGGCATCGGCGAGGCGGAGAAGAGCGGCGAGGGCGAGAACCCGCTTCTGGTCCGCGGCCTTCAGGCGGGCGAACTCCTCGTGGCCGGGGGCGGGGTCGCTCTTGCGGTGGTAGCGGGCGATGTTGGCGACCAGCTCGAGCTCCGGGGCCGAGAACCCCGGCAGCTCGCACTGTGCGATCAGGTACATCGAGTGCTTGTGGTGCCGTTTGTAGCTGACCCAGGCGCCGATGTCGTGGAGCCACGCCGCGGCGTGAAGGATCCGTCGCTCGGAGGCTCCGAGCCGGTGGAGCCCACGAAGCTGGTCGAAGAGGAGCAGGGAGTGGCGGGCCACCTGGCGTGCGTGGGACTCGTCAAAATGGAAGCGTCGGCCGATCGACAGCAGAGCACCCGCCAACTCCTGCTCGCGGCGATCCGCATGGGCGTGCCGGGTGGTGACCGCCTCCGCGAGGTCGTAGAGCACTCCTTCCTTGATCCCAACGCCGGGAACGAGGATCACGCTTGCGCCGGCGAGCCTTGCCAACCGCTGGTAGAGCACGGCGGCTGGCAGGAGGACGTCGGCACGGTCCGCGCGCAAGCCCAGATGTTCGACCCGCTGGTGGTAGGAGAGCCCGGAAAGCCTCTCGATGATCGTGCCGAGCGCGTCGAGTGTGAACGATAGGAGCGGTCCGGCCTCCGCTGCAGGCCCGGCAAGCTGGGCAAGCGTTTCGGCGTTGCCCCCGGTGGCGATGAAGCCGGTCGGTCGGCGGGACTGGGCCGCCGCGGGCAGGCGCAGCGTTGCGGTGTACTCCTCCAGGAGACGACGGAAGTGGCCGGGCTTCTCGGCCGCCTCGGACAGCTCCTCGAGCAGCCGGACCGAACCCATGGTGTGCGACTCGCTCCACAGGATGCCGCTGTCATTGATGAGGAGAACCTCGACGCTGCCGCCGCCGACATCGACGACTATCCACTCGTGCCCCGCCAGTGGCACGGCGCGCCGAACCGCGGCGTACACCAAGCGCGCCTCCTCCGAGCCGGATATCACCTCGAGCTCGAGGCCGGCCTCTTCGCGCACCTGCTGGATGAAGAGGTCCGCGTTGGAGCTTTCCCGCACCGCGCTCGTGGCGACCGCGCGGTACACCTGGATCTCGAGCTCCCGCATGCGCGCGGAGAACGAGGCCAGGGCCGAGGCGGCCGCGGACATGGCTCCGTTTGTGAGACGTCCGGAAAGGAAGACGTCGTGGCCGAGACGGACCGGGGCGCGCTGCTGCTCGAGGACCTTGAACTCTTCGAGGGTGTTGAACTCGGCGGCGACGAACCTCAGGGCGTTGGAGCCCACGTCGACGCACGCCAGGCGGACGGGGAACGCACGTTCGCGGTCCACCGCATCTAGCGGCACGGGAAGGTGAGGTTTCTCAGTCACTTTTTGTTGACCGCCACGAGACGGCCGCACTGTGCTGCCGTCCGCTCCGACCCAGTGTACCCGGACGGTAAGGCCATGGAGCCGAAGGCGGCCAGCACAGCCGCGGGGACCCCAAGACCTTGAGACCGTGCCCCTGGTGGTGTAACGTCGCTGAAGAGCCATGAACGCCGACCTCGTTCGTAACGTCGCGGCGCTGACGAACCCCGAGGCGCTGAAGATCCTCCTGGTGCTGTTCCTCTCGTTCCTGCTCGGGCTCGAGCGCGAGGGGCGCAAGGCCACGGCCGGGCATTACATCTTCGGGGGCGTGCGCACTTTTCCCCTCATCGGCCTGCTCGGCTACGCAATCGCACTGATCTCCGGGCAGCAGGTGCTCCCGGTAGCGCTGGGGTTTGTGGTCGTGGGGGCGTTCCTCCTGGTTTCGTACCTTCACAAACTGGCCAGCGCGGAGGAGGCCGGCGTCACCACCGAGGTCTCCGGCCTGGTGACCTACGTGCTGGGCGCGCTGGTCTACAACGGGTACTACTGGATAGCGGTCACGGTGGTGGTGCTCTCGATGCTGCTCCTGGAGCTGAAGACGGCGCTCGAGGGGCTCTCGGAACGCATCCCCTCCGAGGAGGTCATCACCTTCACCAAGTTCCTCCTGCTGACGGTGGTGATCCTGCCGGCGGTACCCAACCAGGAGTTCACACGCTTCCACCTCAACCCGTTCAGGAGCTGGCTGATCGTCACCGCGGTGAGCGCGATCTCCTACGGCAGCTACGTGCTGCAGCGCGTGACCAAGAAACGGGGCGGGATCGTGTTCGCGGCGCTGCTCGGCGGCGCCTATTCGTCCACCGTGATGACCGTGGCCCTTGCGCGGCGGGCGCGCCGGGAGAACCGCCCCAACCTGTTCGCGGGCAGCATGGTCCTCGCCTCGGGCGTGATGTACTTGCGGGTGCTCGTGCTGCTTGCCATCTTCAACGGTGCACTGGCAGCGCAACTGACGGCCCCGTTCCTGATCCTCGGGGTGGTCACGATGCTGGCCGGCTTCGCGTGGTCGCGCCTCCCCGACCGGTCGAGCGCGGCGGTGCAGCGGGAGTACGAGGCCAGGAACCCGCTGGAGATCGGCTCGGCGTTCCTGTTCGCGGCGATCTTTCTCGTCGCTCTCGTCGCCACCGGCCTGGTGGTGGAGCACTTCGGGACCGTCGGGATCTACGCCCTCGCCACGTTGATGGGGGTCACCGACGTGGACCCCTTCATCATGGGCCTCACCCAGACCGCCGGCGTGAGCACGGCGCTAGCCACCGCGGCCGCCGCCATCGTTGTGGCAACCGCCAGCAACAACGCCCTCAAGGGCGTCTACGCACGAGTCTTCTCCGACCGCGCCACCGGCACCCGGGGGCTGCTGGCGCTGCTCGTGCTGGCGCTCGTGGGGCTGCTCCCCCTGCTGTTGGTGCTGTAACCGCCTGGCGACCGCTAGTTGCCCCCCGGTGTGAGGCGGCGGCGGGGAGCCCGCACGATCGGTGCATCGGCAAGCAGCACCGCACCGTCCAGGTACGTGGCGGCGAGGGCACCGCCGGTCACCCCCGTGATCTGCCGCGCGACGGGTTGGTCGGCCCAGATGATCTCCGCGGCTTGACCGGACGCCTCGGAAGCGACGCCGAACGAGACGACAACGAGCTGGTGTTCGCCCTGGTCGAACGCCTGGCCGGCGGGAAGGGCGAGGCTCGCGGCGACGTGCCCCCCTGCAGCCTGGGAAGTGTCGGTGGTGAGCACGGCTGCGCCGGCATCGGCCCCCAGGCTCACAGAGGGGCTGCTGAGCACCGCGGGGTCGAAGGAAAGGCTGAAGCTCACGGCGTTCTCGTCCCCCAGGGCCGAGAACTCCACCGGCACGCCGACGGTGGACCCTCGAGCCGCGGTCGCGGTCCCCACCCGCACGACCCTGGGGCCGGAGAAGGCGCTGACCGCGATCGTCTGGGCAAAGCTCATCCCGTCCTCGCTGCTCGCGGAGAACGTGACGACGCCCTGCTGCCAACCCGGTGAGAGCATCGCTGACCGAACCTCGAGGGCGGGTTGGACCGAGATCGAGCCGCTGTCGGGCGTGACGGCGATCCACGGCACGTCCGCGACGGCGGTCCAGTTCAGCACGTACGGGCCGAGCAGGCGCACCGGCACTGCCCGGTCCTCGAGGGTGTTCGCATCGAGGGCCACCGTGACCGTCTGGGGATCGGCCGCCAGGGCGGCGGGCTCGGTCAGGACTCCCTGCAACATGTCGTAGGCCGGGCCGGAGCCCGGCAGGTAGTCCGCCACGACCGCCGTGTGAAGCGCGCTCCAGTTCACGCTGGGGAGGTCAGAGGTCTCCAGCGTGGCGGTGAACTCGCCCCCGGGCGGTACGTCGGGGGAGACCCCGACCCAGGGGGCCGCGCGCACGGTGCGATTCGTGACGCCGACGTGTGCGTCTTCCCACACGAGGGCGTGCAGCGCGGCGTCGTTCCCCGATGCCGAGAGCGCAGTGCTGGCGGCGTTTCGGAGGCGCGCGTAGACCCGCATCCTGGAGCCGACTCTCCGGGTGTATGCCTCGATCTCCGCCAGCGGGGGCCGCGCGAGCTCCGCCTCGACGAGCGCCCGGTAGGTGGCCTTGAAGTCGTTCTGGGAGCCGCTCGAGATCCGGTGGCCGGAGTCCACCATCACTAGCGGCAGGTACGCAGGTGCCGTGCTGTTGTATGCTGCCCACCACCGGCCGATGCGCTTGCCCATCGGAAAATCCACGTGCTGCTCCAAGAAGATCGCGGGCTTTCCGGCGCTGGCGTACTCGCTTGCCAATGAATCTACCGCCGGACCGGCGGCCTGGCAGATAGGTCATGTAGGGCGCATGAAATCTTCCAGGACCACCAGGCGCACGGCTGTCTGGCCTGCAGCGGCGCCTGCAATCGCCAGGATCGCCAGGGGAAGAACCGAGAGCCGGAGAGCGCGCATCGCCTCACCTCGCGCCGCTATTTCACAGGAGTGGAGGCGCCGGCGCAAGCACCCCGTCGGGACCCCCGGTCCGGGCTGAAGGCGGACGCAGCCGGGCGATAATGGCAGCCGAGGGGCGAGGCATGATCTCCTGGGACAAGCCGGAGAGGCTCTCCGAGTACGACCCGACCCACGCGGTGTTCCGCTACCTGCTGAGCTACCGCGTGCGCGAGGTGCTGCTGGTGTCCTCGCTGTACGACTCCTACATCCTGGAGGAGGACGGCCAGCTCTCGGAGAGCCTGGATGCGGAGTTCTACCAGCTCAACCTCGCCACGTCGCCTCGCATCACCCAGGTTCCCACCGCAGAGGAGGCGCTCGCCCTTCTCGAGAAGCGCCGCTTCGACCTGGTGATCACGATGGCACGCCTGGGCGGCATGTACGTCTCGAGCGGCCGCTGGACGTGCGCATCGACGGCCGCTCGGGGCGCAGTCTCGTGCTCAGGGAGGCATTCGGCCGCTGACGACGTGCAAGAAAACGAGAGGCCGGCGCGAGGCCGGCCTTGGATCTGCCGTGATAGACCCGAGCGCTACCTGCCCGGGGGTGCGGGCGGAACCGGGTCCGGCACTTTGTTCTTGATCGGCGGGATCGACTTCAGGTAGGCGAAGATCGCCTTGAGGTCCTCGTCCGAGAGGTTTCGGTACATTGGCCAGGGCATGGGCGGCAGGATGTCCCTGCCGGCGCCAAGGTGCTTGCCGGTCCGAATCGATTGGACGAAGTTCTCCTCCGACAGGGCGCCGAGGCCGGTCTCCGGGTCGGGCGTGAGGTTGGCCGTGTGGCTGACCCCCCACGGACCGGACCACGCGGTCATGGTCAGCGCCGCTGTGATCCCCCAGGGGCCGGCTGGCAACGCGGGCGGGGGCGGGAGCTTCATCCCCTCCGGGTGGCCGGAGAGCATGCGGGTCATGTCGGGCTCCGGGCCCTTCTCACCCAGCTTCCAAGGCGTGTGGCAGTCGTTGCACCCCATTGCGGTGACGAGGTACTTGCCCCGCTCCACCGGACTCGGGGGCGCGACCTGTTGTGCTCCCTGCTGGCACGCGACGACCGCGACGAAGGCGGCCGCCAGGATCACAGCGAGCAAAGATCTACTCATGCTCTTCCCTCCTTTGTGGCTAAATGAAAAGGTAATTAGGCCTGGTTTGGCACCAAGTCACAGAGGTAGCTGGTGACGAGGGTGAAGATGTCCTCGTCACGGTGGTTATAGCGGAACTCGAGTTC
>Ga0209253_10002908_pt1 | contig 15119 bp, 16 predicted proteins | sample FrelakmetBRP12BR_FD_187145 | JGI IMG/M metagenome (GOLD analysis project Ga0209253, IMG submission 187145) | Freshwater lake sediment microbial communities from the University of Notre Dame, USA, for methane emissions studies - BRP12 BR (SPAdes)... | ecosystem: Environmental > Aquatic >...
AGTGCTGAAAATCGAAAACCCCGTTGCGCCAGGACGAACCCCAACCGTTGCGGTCGAACAGCGCTTCAATACGCCTCGCTGACTCCTCGCCCGGCGCCGCACCAGGTACGGCATCCCGGTACAGGAGCACGGGTAGCCGGCTGTTGGGGAACCGCCCGTCGTCGTCCAGGCGGACCTCTTCGATTATCATTCCTCATCCACTATGACTCTCCCGGACCGGAAATTCAATCCGAACCCGCGGCGGATCAGCGGGGGTGACAAAAACGCGCGGCTTCGTTGTTTCATCTGCATGTCCCCAAAAACGATCATCATCGGCGCCGGCGTGTCCGGATTGTCCGCCGGCTGCTACCTGCAGATGAACGGCTTCGACACGGAAATCTTCGAGATGCACACGCTGCCCGGTGGGGTGTGCACCGCCTGGACGCGCGGCGGCTACACCTTCGACGGCTGCATCCACTGGCTGATGGGCTCCAGCCCCGGCACCAACCTGCACCGGATGTGGCGGGAGCTGCACGCGGTACAGGGCCGCCGCTTCGTGGAGTGGGACGAGTACATGCTCATTCGCACCCCGAGCGGCGAAAGCTTTACCATCTACACCGACCCCGACCGGCTGGAGAGGGAAATGTTGCGCCTCGGGCCCGAGGACGCCGACCTCGTCCACGCGTTGTGCGCCGCCATACGTAAAATGTCCGCGATCGACATGCCGGTCACCACCGAGAAGATGGGCCTGTTCGAGCGCCTGAGCTACCTGCTGCCCTACGCGGCCGGCGGGGGGGCCATGCGGAAGTGGGGTTCGCTGAGCATCCAGGAGTTCTGCGCCCGGCTGCGCAGCCCGGCCCTGCGCGAGGCCTTCGACACCCTGTACGGGGGCAGCCTTCCCGACTTTCCCGTGGTCGGCCTGATCATGATGCTCGCCTTCATGCACAAGAAATCCAACGGCTACCCCATCGGCGGTTCGCTGGAGTTCGCGCGGGCCATCGAGCGCCGCTACCTCGAGCTGGGCGGCCGCATCCGCTACGGCACCCGGGTGGAGAGGATCCTGGTCGAGAACGACCGAGCCGTGGGTGTGGCGGCCGCCGGAGGTCGGGAGCACCGGGCCGACCTGGTGATCTCCTGCGCGGACGGGCACGCCACGCTGTACGACCTGCTCGGCGGCCGGTACCTGAGCCCGGCCCTGCGCACCGCCTACGAGACCTACCCCTTGTTCCCGTCGCTGATCTACGTGGGCATAGGCATCGCCAGGGACCTGCGCGACCGGCCTTCCTCCCTGCTCTTTCCGCTGAGCCAACCGCTTCGCCTGGAGCACGACAAGCTCACCGTGAGCCGCCTGGGCGTGCGCCTGTTCCACTTCGACCCGACCACCGCCCCCGCCGGGAAAACCGCCGCGATCGTCATGATCGAATCGCGCGGCCTGCCGTACTGGAGCAGGCTGAGGGCCCAGGACCATGCCCGCTACCGGGAGGAGAAGCAACGGGTCGGCGAGCTGGTGATCGACGCCCTGGAGACGGAGCTGGGCGGAATCAAGGGCTTCGTGGAGGTGGTGGACGTGGCCACCCCGGCGACCTGGCACCGCTACACCGGCAACTGGCAAGGAGCCTACGAAGGGTTCCTGCCCACGCGGAAGACGATGACGAAGAGCCTCGGCAGCACCCTGCCGGGCCTGGCCGACTTCTACATGCACGGGCAGTGGGTGAACGTGGGCGGGGGCCTCCCCCCCGCCGGCATGGGCGGCCGCGCGCTGGCCAGGCAGCTGTGCCGCAAGTACGGGAAGAGGTTCACCGCCTCGGAGTGAGCGCCGCTCCAGCGGGAACCCGCCCTACAGGTAGAAGCGCATCCCCGTCTTCAGCCCGAACCCGCTGCCCAGCCAGCTGCTGGCGATCGCGTACAGATTTTCCCGGTCGCCGCGCAGGCTCTTGTAGCCGCCGCCGGAGTCCAGGCAGTAGGAAACCTTTTCGGCCGTGAAGAGCTCGATGCCGAAATAGCCCCAGAGGGCGAAGGTGAGATTGCTGCCGATCAGGTTCCCCGTTCGATAGATGAGGCTGTCATAGGGGGTGAAGGAATAGCCGACCAGCAGATCCATCCCGCCGTACATCCGGTAGGCATCTTCGAACAGCGGACTGGTGCCTCCGCAGGAAAGGACTCCGCCCACGACCACCGGGTGAAAGGAAACGGACTGCCCATTCCGGTGGATGAACGTGGCCCAGGTCAGACTGCTCATGAACCTGGCTTTCAAACCGAGCGTCAGGCCGCTGCCCAGCGCCGGAGCCACGACCCCCGCCTCGAAAAACGACAGGCTGCCCTGGATCCCGATGTTGAAGCTCAGGGCCGCGGTCGCCGGCTGTCCTTGAGCTGAGGGACCGACCAGACAGAACAGCCAGAGCAGGGCGCCTGCCGCTAGACGGCTCACGCCTTCAGCTGCGAGGTGCAGTGCGGGCACCGGGATGCCTTGACCGGGATGGCCGACAGGCAGAAGGGGCATTCCTTGGTCGCGGGGGCCGCCGGCGCTTCCTTGGGCTTGGGTACCAGTTTGTTGATGGCGCGGATCAGGAAGAAGATCACCAGTGCCACGATCAGGAAATCCAGCACCACGTTGATGAACAGCCCGTAGTTGATGGTCACCGCCCCGGCGGCCTTGGCCGCGGCGAGGGAAGCCTGCGGCTTGCCCGACAGGTTGACGAACAGGTTCGAGAAGTCCACCTTGCCGAGCAGCAGCCCGATGGGCGGCATGATGATGTCGTTCACCAGGGAGGTGACGATCTTGCCGAAGGACGCGCCGATGATGATGCCCACGGCCAGGTCCAGGACGTTGCCCCGCAGGATGAACGCTTTCAGATCTTTCCACATGGCGTGCTCCTTTCTGAATAACCCAAGCATACGACACCGGCACCCCCAGCGCAACGCTCCGCCGCAGGAGGACTCAAGCCGGGTTGTCAGCAGCTTACCAATTGCAGCGTCCTTCGCTATCCTCCAGGTATGGCGGTGAGCGAGAGAGAGCTCAAACAGATGCAGCGCAGACTCGCTCAGCGATCGCTCGAACGCACCCGCGATCTCGAGCGGCGGCTGGAGGAAGCCCGGCGCGATTTCGATCGCATCGTCCACCACATTGCCGAACGATTCCGGCCCCTGCGCATCTACCAGTGGGGCTCGCTCCTCGACGGCAGGCATTTTACGGAACGATCCGACATCGATATCGCCCTGGAGGGCATCACGGACGCAGCGACCTTTTTCGCGATCTTCGCCGCTGCCGAACGCCTGACCCGGTTTCCGGTCGACATCGTGCAGATCGAAAAAATACACCCGGAGTATGCAGACCTGATCCGGACTCGCGGCAGGATCGTCTATGAGCGGTGAAACCGTACTGCTCCAGGCCGAAATCGAAAGGATCCGGCGAGTCCTGGCGAGCATACGGGAGCGCCTGGATTCGGCCCGCCGGCAGGACCTTCCCCGCCTGGGCCGCACCCAACTGACCGCGGTTTTCATCGCTCAGCTTCTCGACACCTTCTACACCGCGGTCGAGACCCTCTTCCTGCGCGTCTCCCAGCACTTCGAGAACAGCCTGACAGCGGACCGCTGGCACTCTGATCTGCTCGACAAGATGATCCTGCACGTGAACGGGGTCAGGCAACGAGTGATCCAGGAGCCGACCGCACGTAATTGAATTTCGACAAGCTCGATTATCTGTTGGAGGTGTACGATCGCCTGCTGCCTCTCCTGGATCGCGACGTGTCGGAGTTCGCCTCTTTTCTAGACCGGCTCGCCCGCTGACAGGTCCCCAGCCCACCCTTGACCGCATCGCCGCCGCGTGGTATACCGGACTAGCTGAAAACGGAACGGCATTCCGCATCGCGGCGAGCGTCTTGCGAGCCGACTTTGCCCTTCCGCCGGCCGGGAGTCCCGCAGATGGCCATTTACACCGACGAAGTCGCTTCGATTATTTGGCGCAACGGCGAGCTCATCCCCTGGGCCGAGGCGCTGATCCACGTCAACGCGGTGGGCCACGCCTCCGTGGCGGGGATCTTCGAGGGCATCAAGGCGTACTGGGACGAGCCGCAGGCCCAGCTGTACGTGTTCCGCCTCCGCGAGCACCTGGACCGCTTCCTGCGCTCGATCAAGATGGTGCGCTACGGCTTCGAGTACACGATGGGCGAGCTGGAGCAGGCGGTGCTGGAGCTGCTGCGCGCCAACGAGTACCGGCGCAGCGTCTACATCCGGCCCTACGTATTCCAAAAGGGCATGATCCGCGAACTGCTCCAACCCCAGCCGGGCAAACCCACGGAGCTGGTGATCGACTCCTGGCCCTTCGACTCCTACCGCGACCCGGACAAGGCGCTCGCCGTCGGGGTGAGCTCCTGGACGCGCATCTCGGACAACGTGCTGCCCCCGCGCCTGAAGTGCTTCTCCAACTATCACAACGGGCGCCTGGCGGCCATGGAGGCCACGGTGAACGGCTACGACTGGCCCGTGCTGCTGGACGACCGCGGCAAGGTGACCGAAGGGCCCGGCGCCTGCCTGCTGCTGGCGCGTGAAGGCAAAGTCATCGCCCCGCCGGTCACCTCCGGCATCCTGGAGAGCATCACCCGCGACACGGTGCTCCAGCTCCTGAGCGAGGAGCTCGGCATTCCCTCCGTCGAACGGGAAGTGGACCGCACGGAGCTGTACGCGGCCGACGAGGTGTTCTTCGTGGGCACCGGCTGGGAGATCATGCCGGTGGCCTCCGTGGACCGGCTGCCCGTGGGCGACGGCAAAACGGGGCCCATCGCCCAGGCCGTCGCCGCCGCCTACCGCCGCACGGTGACCGGCGAGGACCCGCGCCATCCCGAGTGGCGCACGCCCGTGTGGACCTGATGCCCTCTCCCGACCTGGACCTCGAGCCCCTGATCGCCCCGCGCTCGATCGCGGTGGTCGGCGCCTCCGAGAACCCGGGCCCGGGCCTGCAGGTGCTGGAGAACCTGCGCCAGCTGGGCTTCACCGGCCCCGTCTACCCGGTGAACCCCCGCTACGCGAGCGTGCTGGGCATGACCTGCTACCCGTCGCTGGCCGCCGTGCGCGACGCCGGCGGCGAGGTGGACCTGGTCGCGATCGTGCTCAACCGCAACCAGGTCGTCGGCGTGCTGGAGGAGGCGGGCCGCATCGGCGCCCGGGCGGCCTGGGCCTTCGCCAACGGCTTTGCCGAGGCGGGGCCGGAGGGACAACGGCTGCAGGAAGAGCTCGCCGCGGTCTGCCGGCGCCACCAGATCCGCTTCTGCGGCCCCAACTGCGTGGGCATCCTGAACTTCAACGGCCGCGCGGGTGCCTACAGCGCCCCCGCACCGCGCGAGATCGTGCCGGGCAGGATCGGCGTGGTGGCTCAGAGCGGCTACGTGTCGATCCAGGTGGCCAACTCCCATCGTGGTCTGGGCTTCAGCATGATCCTGTCGGCGGGCAACGAGGCCGTGGTGGACGCCACCGACTACATCGCCTACCTGATCGACGACCCGGGCACCCGGGTGATCGCCGCCTTCATCGAGCAGTTCCGGCGGCCCGAGCGCTTGAGCGAGCTGGCCCGCCGGGCCCGGGAGGCGCGCAAGCCCCTGGTGCTGATCAAGGTCGGCCGCTCGCCGCTGGCCCAGCGGGCCTCGGCGGCCCACACCGGCGCGCTGGCCGGCTCCGACGACGTGCAGGACGCCTTGTTCCGCAAGCTGGGCCTGCTGCGCGTGGAGGACCTGGACGAGCTGTTCGAGACCGCCGAGCTCCTGGACCGGCTCGGTGACCGCCTGCCGGCGGGCGACGGCATCTTCGCCACCACCCTGTCCGGCGGGGTGATCAGCCTGCTGGGCGACCTGGGCGAACCCCTGGGCTTGCGTTTCCCCGGCTGGTCGGAGGCCGGGCGGCGGCGCGTGCAGGAACTGCTCCCCCCGCACGCCGCGATCGACAACCCGCTCGATGCCTGGGGATTCGGCAAGGTGGAGGAGACTTACCTCCCCATCCTGCGCGCCGCCGCCGAGGAGCCCGCGGCGGACCTGGTGCTGGTGTCCCAGGACGTGCCGGGGGGCATGGCCCCGCGGCAGGTGGCGCAGTACGGCGCGGTGGCCAAGGCCGCCGCCGAGGTATCCCGCACCAACGCCAAGCCGGTCGTGTTCCTGTCCAACCCCTCCACGGGCTTCGACCCGGAGATCCGGCGGATCCTGGGCGAGGCGGGGGTTCCCCTGCTGCAGGGCACGCGCGAGGGCCTGCGGGCGATTCGGCACCTGATCGACTGGGCCGAGTTCCTACGGCGCCCTACCCCCGTGAGCCGGCCGGCCACCCCCGCCGGCCGCGTCCTCAACCTGCTGCGCGGGCCGGCTCGCGGCCTGACCGAGTACGAAAGCAAGCGCGTGCTGGCCGCCTACGGGGTGCCGTGCACGCGGGAGATCCTGTGCGCCTCCGCCGATGAGGCGGTTACCGCCGCGCGCGAGCTCGCTCCGCCAGGCGGCCGGGTAGCATTGAAAGTGATGAGCCCCGAGATCCTGCACAAGACCGAGGCCGGGGTGATCGCTTTGGGCCTGGCAGGCGAACAGTCCGTGCGCGAGGCCTACGAGCGCGTGCTGGCTGCCGCGCGCCGCTACCGACCCGCTGCGCCGATCCAGGGCGTGCTCTGCCAGCCCATGGTCGAGGGGGCGGTGGCCGAGGTGATCGTGGGCATTTTGCGGGACCCGCAGTTCGGCCCGGCCGTGGTGTTCGGCACCGGAGGCGTGCTGGTGGAGGTGCTCGGGGACCGCTCCCTGGCCATCCCGCCCCTGGACCCGGAGGAAGCCCGGGCCATGATCCTCGCCACCCGGGGCAGCCGCCTGCTCCAGGGCTTCCGCGGCCGGCCACCGGCAGACATCGAGGCATTGGTCCGGCTGATCGTAGCCGTGGGGGAGCTGGCCGTGGACCAGAGCGGGCGCCTGGAGGCGCTGGACGTCAACCCGGTGCTGGTGCTGCCCGCGGGCCAGGGCGCCGTGGCCGTGGACGCACTTCTGTACACGCGAACTATAGAGTCAACAACGGGAGGTACCCTTTCTTGAAAGCCATTCTGTCCGGAAACGAGGCCATCGCCCGGGGAGCGTACGAGGCCGGCATCGAGATCGCGACCGGCTACCCGGGCACACCCAGCTCCGAGATCATCACCACCATCGCCCGCCAGTACGGGGAGGCGATCTACACCGAGTGGTCCACCAACGAGAAGGTGGCCATGGACGCGGCGGCCGGCGCCGCCTACTCGGGCCGCCGGGCCCTGGTGACCACCAAGCAGGTGGGCATGAACGTGCTGTCCGACTCCCTGCTGTACGCGGTGTACACGGGCGCGGAGGCGGGGCTGGTGGTGGTCACCGCCGACGACCCGGGCCTGTTCAGCTCGCAGAACGAGCAGGACAACCGTTGGTACGCGCGCCTGATGAAGATTCCGCTGCTGGAACCGGCCGACAGCCAGGAGGCCAAGGACTTCGTGGTCGCCGCCATCGAGCTGTCCGAGCGCTTCGACACGCCCGTGCTGGTGCGCACCGTGATGCGCACCTCGCACTCCAAGAGCGTGGTCGCCCTCGGGGAGCGCCGGGCCTCGGGCAAAGAGGTCGGCCCCTTCCCCCGCAACCCGGCCAAGTACAACTGCACGGCCTCCAACGCCCGCCTCATGCACCCGCGGGTGGAGCAGCGCCTTCAGGAAATCGCCGCCTTCGCCGGCGAGGCCCCGTTCAACCGCATCGAGTGGAAGGACCGCTCCCTGGGCATCGTCACCGCCGGCGTGCTGTACTGCTACGTGCAGGAGGTGTTCCCCGACGCCTCGGTCCTGAAACTGGGCATGAGCCACCCGCTGCCGAAGGCGATGATCCGCGAGTTCGCCTCGGGGGTGAAGAAGCTCGTGGTGCTCGAGGAGCTGGACCCGGTGCTGGAGGAGCAGATCCGGGCCATGGGCATCCCGCTCGTCGGCAAGGAGGTGTTCCCCGCCTGCCTGGAGCTGCTGCCCCAGGACATCCGCCGCCTGAGTATCGCCGCGGGACTCCTGCCGGCAACAGCCGCCGTCCCGGCCCCCGCGCCGGTCAAGGACGTGCCGCGGCGTTCGCCGACCTTCTGCGCCGGCTGCCCGCACCGCTCGACCTTCTACCTGCTGAAAAAAATGAAGCTGCCGGTGGCCGGGGACATCGGCTGCTACAACCTGGGCTCGCTGCCGCCCTTCGAGGCGCAGCACACCATGGGCGCCATGGGCGCCAGCATCGGCGTGCTGCACGGCATGAGCCTGGCCAAGATCCCGGAGCAGCGGGTGTGCACCATCGGCGACTCCACCTTCTTCCACTCCGGTATGGCGCCCCTGGTGAACATGGTGCACAACGGCTCCCGGGGCGTGGTGATCCTGATGGACAACAGCGTCACGGCCATGACCGGACACCAGGACCACCCGGGCGTGGGCTGGGCGGTCACCGAGGAGCGCAAGGCCACCCGCGTGGACATAGAAAAGGTGGTGCAGGCCCTCGGCGTGCAGAAGGTGCTGGTGGTGGACGCCTTCCAGATCAAGGCGGTGGAGGCGGGGCTGAAGGAGTGCCTGGAGTTCGACGGCCCCTCGGTGCTGATCACCCGCGGGGAGTGCATCTTCGTGTCGCGCCGCCCCGAACCCCCCTACCACGTGGACCAGGACAAGTGCATCGCCTGCCACGCCTGCTTCCGCGTGGGCTGCCCGGCGATCGGCCTGTCCACCGAGAAGCACGCCAAGAACGACCGCTTCAAGAGCCGCATCGAGCCGACCCTGTGCATCGGCTGCGACGTGTGCCGGCAGGTCTGCCCGACCGGGGCCATCACCCCGCCCCCGGGCAAGCAGGTGGAGGCCTGAACCGTGAAAGACAACACACTGAAAGACATCAACTTCCTGGTGGCCGGCGTGGGCGGGCAGGGCACCGTGCTCACCGGCGACATCCTGGCCGAGGTCGGCATGAGCGGCGGCTACGACGCCAAGAAATCCGACGTGCTGGGCCTGGCCATCCGCAGCGGCAGCGTGATCAGCCACGTGCGCTGGGGCGCGAAGGTCCACTCGCCCATGACCGAGCCGGGACGGGTCGACTACCTGCTCGCCTTCGAGCCGCTGGAGGCCCTGCGCCTGGTGGAGTACCTGGCGCCCGGCTCCACGGTGATCCTCAACGAGTACCGCATCCCCCCGGGGGAGGTGAGCACGGGCAAGGTCCGCTACCCGGGCGAGGAGGAGATCGCGGAGGCGCTCCAGCGGGCTGCCGCCCAGGTCCACCGGCTGAACGCGACCCGCAAGGCGCAGGAGGTGGGCAACGTCAAGGTGCTCAACGTGCTGCTGCTGGGCGCCCTGTCGGCGCTGCTGCCCGTGGACAACAAGGTCTGGGAAGAGGCGGTCGCCCGGTACGTGCCCGAGCGGCTGCGGGAGGTGAACCTGAAGGCTTTCCGCGCGGGAAGGAGCCTGGTGGCATGAAGATCATGGTGATCAACCCCAACACCTCGACTTCAATGACCGACCACCTCCGCCGGGAGCTGGAGAAGATCAAACGGGCGGACACGGAGCTCACGGTGACCTGCCCGACGGTGGGCCCGGTCACCATCGAGAGCGCCTACGACGAGGCCATGGCCGTGCCGCCGACCCTGGAGCTGGTCCGCCGCGCGAACCGGGAAGGCTACGACGGGGTGATCCTGGCCTGCTTCAGCGACCCGGGCATCCACGCGGCCAAGGAGATCTCCGACATCCCGGTGGTGGGCATCCAGGAGGCCAGCCTGCACGCCGCGGCCATGCTGGGCTGGAAGTTCACGATCCTCACGCCGCTTGCCCGCCGCATCCCGCACAAGCACGAAGAGGTCCGCCGCTACCGCCTGGAGGACTCCCTGGCCTCGGTGCGGGCCCTGGGCATGACCGTGGCCGAGACCGACGCGGACCCCAAGCGCACGATGCAGCGCATCCTGGAGGTCGCCGCCCGCGCCGCGGAAGAGGACGGGGCGGAGGTGATGATCCTGGGTTGCGCCGGGATGGCCGGCTACGCCGCGGAGGTGGAGCGCCAACTGGGTATCGTGGTGCTGGACCCCTCGGCGGTGGCCCTCAAACTGTGCGAGGCCCTGATCGACGCGGGCCTCAAGCACTCCAAGCGGGCCCTCTTCGCCCGGCCGCCCGAGAAAGAGTTCAAGAAGTAAAAAACCGTGAGGCTATTTGCCGGCGGGCTCGAAGCCCAACACCCGGGAAATCTCCCCGGCGGCCGCCAGGACGATGCGGGCCAGGCGCGGGATGCTGCCGGGGTTCACCCGGTGGGTGGGACCCATGATGGAGACCGCGGCCATGACCTTCCCCTGCCGGTCGCGGACCGGGGCCGCCACGCAAGCGCCCCCCAGCTCGGTCTCCTCGTCGTCCACGGCGTACCCCTGCCGCCGGACCCGCGCCAGCTCCGCGCGCAGCTTCGCGGGGTCGGTGATCGTCTTCTCGGTCAGCCGGGTGAGACGCAGCCGGGGGATCAGAAGGGCGCTCTCCTCCTCGCTCAGGAAACCGAGCAGCGCCTTGCCGGCGGCGGTGCAGTGCAGGCCCAGGGGGGTGCCCACCGCGGGCACGCCGCGGATGATGCTGGGGCTCACCACCTGGTCGACGTACATGGCGTGCTCCCCGTCCAGCAGGATCAGGTTGGCGGTCTCGCCGGACTGGGCGGCCAGCCGCTCCAGGTGCGGGTGCGCCAGCCCGGCCAGGCTGAAGGCCCGGCCGGCCGCCTGGCCCAGGTGGATCAGGGCCCAGCCCAGCCGGAAGCGTCGGCTCTGCTCATCTTGTTGAACGAAGTGGTGGCTCTTGAGGGTGGCCAGCAGGCGCAGCAGGGTGGTCTTGGGAAGCGCAAGGGCCTGGGCCAGCGAGGACAGGTCGATGTCGCCGTCGACCCGGCTCAGGTGCTCCAGCACGGTGAGCGCCTTGTCCAGGGCCTGAACCGAGTTCGCTTTCCTCTCCGCCACGCAGACGATCATAGAGGAACTCGCCCCCCTGCGCAAGGAGGGTGCGGGTTTGACCGCCAGCACCCCAAATGCTATAGTCCGGAGGCGAAAATCGCATGAGCCACAGAGTTTTTTACGTCGATGCGTTCACCAGCAAACCTTTCGAAGGCAACCCCTGCGCGGTCGTCCTGGAGGCCGGGGACCTGAGCGAGGGCGAGATGCTCGCCATCGCGCGGGAGACCAACCAGCCGGAGACCTCGTTCGTCTCCGCCTCCCGGGAAGCGGATTTCCGGGTCGCTTATTTCACCACCCGGCAGCGGATCCCCTTCGCCGGCCACCCCACGATCGCCACGGCGTTCCTGTTGGCGCTGGAGGGCGCCATCCGCCCCGGGCAGCCGGCCGTGGTGAAGTTCCAGTTCGACATCGGGGTGCTGCCGGTGGAGGTGCACTTCACTCCGGACGGCCGGCCGGAGCGCGCGGTGATGACCCAGGCCGCGCCGCAGTTCGGCGCCCAGTTCACGGCCGCCGAGGTCGCCCCCTGCCTGGGCCTGGCCGCCGCGGACCTGCTCCCGCAGCCCGCCCCCCAGGTGGTGAGCACCGGGGTGCCATTCCTGATGGTGCCGGCCCGGGACCTGGACGTACTACGGAAGGCACAGATGGATCGGCCGCGCCTGCGCGCGCTGCTGGCCAGGGCCCAGGTGCCCGCGGCCTTCCTGTTCTGCCTGCAGGGCTTCGAGCCCGGCTCGGACACCCACGCCCGCTTCTTCGACCCCGACGGCACGATGGAGGACCCCTTCACCGGCTCGGCCGCGGGCGGCATGGGGGCCTACCTCGTCCGCTACGGGTTGAAGAGCGGCCCGCTCCTGCACATCGAGCAGGGGCACTTGCTCGGCCGTCCCGGCTGCGGTCAGCTTGAGGTGCGCGGCGGCGGCGAGAACATCCAAGGAATCAAATTGAGCGGCTCGGCCGTGAAAACACTGGAGGGAACCATACTATGACACCGGAATGGGAACTGGACGCGCGGCGTCCGGACGAGTACCACGTCGTGGAGGCCCGGCGCGGGCGGGAGTTCATCCTGCGCATGACCACCGGGGCGGACGTGTTTCTGGGCATCCAGAAGTTCGCCATCGACCACAAGATCCGATTTGCCAAGATCCACGCCGTGTTCATGGGGGGCCTCAAGCCCGCCAAGTACCTGATGTGGATCCCGGACTATCAGAAACCGGACTACTGGCACCGCGAGGGCTGCGCCACGGTCTCCAACCTGAGCATGATCCTGTCCATGGGCGGCATCATCCACCCCCGCCCGGGCAAGGGCGGCAAGGAAGAGCCCTTCCCGGCCATCCACTTCGTGGCCGGCGGCGGCTGGGACAGCCCCACGTTCGGCGGGCACATGGAGCAGGGCTCCCTGGTGAAGGGGGTGCTGGAGTGCTTCATCACCGAGATCCTGGGGATCGAGAATATCCCGCCGGTGGAGCGCGTCTGGGAGGACGATCAGTATCCGGAGAACTGGTACCGGGCGGTGAAATAGCCTGGCGCGGGGGGACTCCGGGGTTAGGGAACCGACCGCTCAGGAGGCAGTTGCGACCGAGAAGGGGTTGGCAACCATCAGACCGTCATATTCCTGCCCCGCGTTCATGTCCTCTGAGTACAGACGGGCACATCCAGCCAGCTGAGCCGCCGCGAGAATCAGAGCGTCCCAGAACGACAGCTGATGGCGCTTCTGCAGATGTACCGCTGCCCTCACCGTACCGTACTCGACGCCCATGACTCGGAGGGCACGAAAGCGCTCTAACTCCATCTCCGCGGTCTGCCGGTCGAGGGGGACCTGCAGCTTTTGGGTAACCGTAACCCAGAACTCGCTCAACACCTGTGTAGAAATCACGGCCCGTCCACTCCGTATCCCATCGGTGATCAGCCGCATTGCTGCTTCTTGCTTGCGTGCAGCTGATCCGTCGTTGGCGTAGACCAGAACGTTGGTGTCGAGGAAGTACTTATCGACGGTCATGAAGCTCTTCTCTGGACCAGGTAGGCCGTCCGACCACAGCCTTGCTTTGACGAAACAGCGACTCAAGTTCTGCAGCGGCTGTCGCGTTGGACCGCTCCTCTTGCTCGACCAGCTCTTGGAGGTACCTCCGGATCAACCCCGTAAGGCTTGTATCCTTGTCAATTGCGATCTTGCGTGCCTTTTTCACCAACTCGTCATCCAGGGACATGGTAATGTTTGACACAATATTCCTCCACATAATACGTATAACACATATTTACGTGTTCTGGAAGAGACCATGGAGACCGCAGTGGCTTGGTACAGCACCCGTACAGGCAACGGGGCCGGCGCAGTCAGCGGCGCACGATGCGGAATCCGCTCACTTTATGCCTGTTGACTGGCGGGTCAGAGAAACTGCGGAAGGCCGAACGAAATCCGTTCTGGAACGTGTTCACCCATGACCCGCCCCGGAGCACCATCTGCTCAGCCGGGGAATCGCTTCGGAAACAGTAGCGATCCGGGCCCGGCGAACCGGCGATCTCCTCATCGCCTTGAGCGTTGTCGCCGCACCACTGCCACACGTTGCCGCTCATGTCCGCCAGCCCTTGGGGCGTGTCTCCTTGCGGGCTTCTGCTGCCCACGGCGGCCGTGCTGGCGGCCTTGGCCGGCGCCACCCTGCAAACCGCGTTTTTCGAGTCCCAGACATCCCCCCAGGGATAGATGCGCTCCGCCTGATCGGCTGCGCCCTTCGCGGCCGCGTACTCCCACTCCATCTCGGTCGGCAGGCGGTAGCCGGAAGCGCCGAAGTCCGCGCGCCCGAAGCCGTCGTACGCCGGGGTCAGGGCTTCCTGCAGGGATAGCCAGTTGCAGTACGCCACCGCTTCATACCAGCTCACACCCACCACGGGTTGGTCCGGCTCATTGAATTTGGCGTCCTTCCAGAAGGCGGGTTGCGCGATTTTGCCCTTCCAGGCCCAGCCGTTCGCCGTCCAATAGCTCCGCTCGGCATAGCCGCCGTCCGCGATGAACCTGGCGAATTGAGCATTGGTGATCGGAAATCTGGAAATGGAGAAGTTATTGGAGAGGCTCAAGGCTACATTGGGACCCAGCGAGCCGTCCCCCATGATGAAGGAGTCTCCCGCGGCGCCCAATTCAACGAAGGAAATCTCGGTTGCGGACTGTACGCCGGCCTGCGCTGAGGCGCGGCACGCCACATAGATGAGCACGAGGGCATTCAATAGATACCGATTCATGAAGTGCGGTTACGCTCTTTGAACATGCTGTCCCAGAAACGAATCCGCTCATGCGGGTCTGGATACTCCGTGAATCCGGAATACTGCTTCTGAAAGCCTTTCCTGGCTTCGGACGGCGGGATGAAATCCCTGGGTCGGTCCAGTACAGCGTGTGCGTTGGCCTTATAACCGATCCCTTTCAGCAGTCACTCCTTTCTGAGTAGGCTCAATATATCGTATAGCCGCCGTTGGTTGGAATAATCGCACCGGTCATATAGGCGGTGGTGTCCGTGACCAGCATGAGCACCTGCTCGAAAAGTTTTTTTGTGCGAAGAAGTTCCTGTTCGGCTCCGTGTCGTAATATCCGGGCGCCACCGCGTTCACGTTGATATGGTGCTGTGCCCATTCGACTGCCAGCACTTTCGTCAGCGTGGGCAGGGCGCTTTTGGAGACCTCGTAGGAACCGCCATGGAAGTACCTGTTGACGACCCAGCCTCGTTGTTGCCGGATCATCGCCTTACCGGCTTCGCGGCAGCAGAGGAAGGTGCCGGTGATGTTCGTGTCGATCACCGACCGCCATTCTGCCAAGGATGTCTCCTCGGACCGCTTGTTGATCCGCATCGCCCCGGCGCTGTTCACCTGGATATCCAGCCTGCCCGTCCATTCCAGGGCCGTGCCGACGAGCTCTTTAACTTCCTTTTCGCTGCCGATTCGCTGCCGAGGTCCGCCTGCACACTACGCACCCGTTCCGCCTTGGGAGAGATTTCCCGTGCCGCCCCCGGTGAGCAAAGCGGTCCGGTTATGCAGCTGTCCCTTTCGGCTCCACTCCCACCCCTCTAGTATTCCTAGGCGATCGCGCCATCGTCCGACGGCGGCGCTCTTCGAAACCAGGATGCCGGTGTCATGCCTGGGAAGTATGGGTTCCGCCCAGCAGCTTGTCAAGCTGCGCGGGGACTTATGTCAAAGCACAATAGAAGTGTCACTCCCTTAACACTTTA
>Ga0209253_10002909_pt1 | contig 15117 bp, 12 predicted proteins | sample FrelakmetBRP12BR_FD_187145 | JGI IMG/M metagenome (GOLD analysis project Ga0209253, IMG submission 187145) | Freshwater lake sediment microbial communities from the University of Notre Dame, USA, for methane emissions studies - BRP12 BR (SPAdes)... | ecosystem: Environmental > Aquatic >...
CTTCGTCGACCCTCGCGCCGTCACTCCACCCACGATCCTCATGACCGGTGATCTCCTCCATCATCTTCGTGATAGTCTCCGCTTGCGCCCAGGGGACTCCCTCATCCTCAACGACGGATGCGGAATCCGCTATCGCGTGGAAGTGACCCACGTCTCCCCACAAGCCATCGACAGCCGCATTATCGACCGACAGATCGAACCGGCGCATAGAACCACACCGGTCGTGCTCGGCCAGGCCTTGATCAAAGGCGACAAGATGGACTGGGTCATTCAGAAGGCCACAGAACTCGGAGTCGCGATCATCCTGCCCATTCACAGCACACACAGCGTCATCAAGCCCAACCCGGAACGACTGGAACATCAACGGTCCAGATGGGAACGCATTGCCCGAGACGCGGCACAACAGTCAGAACGATGGACGCTTCCCACGATCGCAGACCCGGTAAGCCTCCCAGAGATCTGCAGACGGTATGCCTCGGCGCCGCTGAAAGGCCTGTTCGTAGAACGCTCCAGCGGTTCTTCACTCGCAACCATTTCATTGCCGGAGGATCGTCAGCAGCCGATTATCTTGTTGATAGGGCCGGAAGGAGGATGGGCGCCGGACGAGCAACGTATTGCGCAGGAGCAGGGTTTCCTCTCGCTCACCCTCGGACCACGAATCTTGCGGGCTGAGACTGCCGCGATCGCCGCGATCAGCATTCTCCAATCAAGGCTCGATGAAACGGGATAGCTTGAGGTCAAGGTTAAGGTTGAGTAAAGTCCGGACTTTTTGCTCTCAGCCTCAACCTGAGCCTTAACCTTCCTGAAAGCTGGTGGACTTTTTCAGCATCCTGCCAGCCATCAGCGGCCGGTGGACAAGTGAACGATCGTGCCTTTTTCCCCGCTGGCCCAGCCCTCCGTCCTAGTAGGAAACGAAAGGCCGAATAACGAAGCCTTTGCGATTGCACCCTGCTCAGTCCAAGTAAAACCGCTGTCGATGCTCCGATAGACCATGCCCCGTTCCCCCACAATCCATCCGGTCTGAGGATCGGTAAAACGCACTCTCAAGAGATCTGTCAGCTTCGTACAGGTGCTGGTGCAAGGCAACGTGCGATCGATCCATTGTTGGCCGCCATTGCTTGTCTGAAAGATGGCTCCGGCGTTTCCAACGGCCCATCCGGTCGAGGTATCGGAAAAATACACATCGAACAGCGTAACAGCCCCCTGAGTCTCTTGCGGAGTCCAGGTGATCCCGCCGTCGTCCGTCATCAAGACAGTCCCTACTGCCCCAACCACCGTCCCGTGCTGTGCGGTAAGAAATTGAATGCCGTAGAGCGCTGCGCTCGTCCTGCTCGCTTGATCGACCCAGTGCAGTCCACCGTCCTTCGTATGAAGAATGGTTCCGTTGCCACCGACCACCCACCCCTCGGTGGTCGACACAAACGAGAGGCCGAAGAACGCTACCTGGGTATCGGCGAGTTGTGAGGACCAGGTCTCTCCCCCATCTTGGCTCCGTCGAATCGTTCCATTGGCTCCAATGACCCACCCCAACTTCTCATCGAGAAAGAAAACCCCTGAGAGGCTCGCGGTGGTGCCGCTGACGACCTTCTTCCACTTCTTCCCGCCATCGACCGTCTTGACAATGGTACCGCCGGCCCCCACCGCCCAGCCCAGCAGAGGCGTATGAAAATAGAGCCCCATCAGGATAGCTTCCGTATGGCTCGCTTGAGGGGTAATCGTCAGAGGAGAGTCAGCAGCCCACAAGGGAGTGGCACATAGCTGTGTCGCCAGCGCCATGACCGCAAGGCATCCAGGTAATCCGTATCTCACTGGGTGGTATCGGCGTCGGGGCGATTGCTTTTGAAGTAGCCTTGATCGGGCATACCCTTGGCGAGAATGGTAAACGTGCCCGCTTCCAACGTTAGCCACTTCTTTGGAGTACAACAAGTATCATCGGGCTGCACATCCCAGGACCCGCGCCGCACAATCAGCGGTCCAGTCGCAAGCTCGTTAAAGAATTCATTGCGCTTCCCGATACCATAGAGATTCCGATGAGGCACTCGCACAACGATCTCCGTATCCGTCCATGACATCACCTGCGCCGCGATATTGCTGAACAGCACTTCCGTACGCGAGACGTTTTCGTCCATCTCGATATCCCGCCGCTTATAGGCCCCCTGGTTGAGACCCAAGTAGGCATGCTCGGCTGTTTTCAAAAACGAGCCGAAGCCTGACCCTTTAATGGTGATCAGCTCATCGAGCCCTCCCGATTTCGGACTGAAGGAGTCGATCTTCGGCGTCACGAGGGTAAAGACTCCCGCTTCAGTCTTGAGGGTCTCCTTCGTCGCACAGCAGGAACCATCCGGATTGGGCTTCGTTGCGCCTCGATAGATCACGACCGGTCCGCTCTTTGCGCTGAAGGGTACCCACACATCGATGCGATCGTCTTGCCAACGATAGATGACGGCGCGGACCCCTCCGATATCGACTCGGTTCTCTCCCGTATTGAAATCGGTAAAGGCGTAGGGAGTCGCTCCACTTTCCGAATAGTATCCGAAATGTTCGCCGCTGATTCTGAGTAGCGTACCGATTGGGGCGGCAGGAGGAATCATCGCTGTCGCCTTTGGCACATGAACCGTAAAAGTCCCGACCGTTCGCTCACGCCCTTGCACCGTCAGAACGATCGGTCCGGTCTCCGCATCCATCGGAAGATGTACGACGATGGCGCTGTCGGACCATTGGGCGATGGTGGCAGGGTGCCCGCCGAACGTCACCATGTCACCGGTTCTCCTCTCAGAGCCGAATCCTTGGCCAAAAAAAACGACCTTCGTACCGACCGGCCCGCCCACCGGATCGACGCGAATGCTCGGAATCAGTTTCAGTGGAACAGCGTTGCTCACTGTGTACTGGACCGGAGCGCAACAAGACCCGTCCGGCAAGGGATCGGACGATGCCAATCGAATCATCACATCCCCCGATGCAGCATTCGCAGGAACCTCGACTTCGATGATGTCGTCTTTCCAGCGACGCGGCCTGACGAGCACGCCCCCGATCATCACATCGTTGACTCCGAACATCGTATTGGGATCGCGAGAACCAGCCGTGGCGCCAAAATGCGCGCCGGCAATCTGCACCGTATGGCCCGGTTCGATCTCTGCCGGCGTTACTGCAGTAATTGTCGGCTGTACCACTGTCAATGTCCCGGCAACCATCTTCTTCTTCCCGGCCATGATTTCCACGGGGCCGGATTTGGCATGAAAGGGAACCTTCACCTCAATCAAATCGGACTCCCACCGTTGAATCAATGCAGGGAACCCACCCACAGTCACGCGATTCACCTGCACGGATTTAAACGCCCCGAACCCCTTTCCACCGATAGACAGGGTAGCACCAGCGACTGCCGTGGACGGATGAAGCTCGAGCGCAGAAGGAGTAGCCGCAAGCACCCCAGCGCTCAAACTAGCCCACAGCGACAGCGTACCCACGCCGGTTACAAATGCATTCATCATCTGATTCATCTGGTTTCTCTGGTCTGTCTGGTTCATCTGGTTTGTTTAGTTGATTTGGTTGGTCGGTTCAACCAAATAAACAAGACAAACTAAATAAACGAGTTCGACAGAACTATAGCAAGCGGTTTTTTCGAGAGTCAATCCGGCGAGCCTGCGCGCAACCAGGGTTCACATCAGGTTGCAGCGACCAAAAACAGATGTGGCAAGCCAGTAATTCGTGAGGCGTGAATGGAAAGAGCTGAAGGGCTCGGAATAATAGTGCTCTGCCTCCTACGTTTCACGCTTCACGTTTCACGGTTAACGGTTTGTGAGACCAATCAGGAGACGGAGAAGATCACTTCAATTTCGACGGGAGCCCCGCGGGGCAACTCAGCAGCCCCCACAGCCGCACGGGCATGACGACCAGCCTCTCCAAAGATCTCAACCAGGAGGTCCGAGGCGCCGTTGAGAACTTGGGGCTGTTGTATAAAACCCTCGGCCGACGCCACATGCCCGACAACCTTCACGACTCGTGTGATACGGTCCAACGTCCCAAGTGCCTGCTTGGCGATCGCCAGGGCATTCAAGAGAGCAAGTCTAGCCGCCTCCATCCCCTGCTCGACCGTCAGATCACGCCCAAGCTTGCCGGAGAAGGCCAACTGCCCGTCTCGCATAGGAAGGACGCCGGACAAGAATAAGAGGTTCCCGGCCTGGACCGCCGGAACATAGATCGCTAACGGTTGCGGCGGCGGCAACTCTAAATTTAGTTCCTTCAGTTTGCGTTCGTAGGACATCGCTGTCGAATGTTCAATGGTGAATGGTGAATGTTCGGAAATCATCGGATCAAGTCCGACTCCGACAATTCAACATTTACCATTCACCATTCCTAATTCCGTTTCACGTGGAATGCGGACTACCCAGCGCGAAGGGCATCGAGAAAACTTTCACCAACGGGAAGTTGCCCCCCTTGCAGAGCTTCCACAATAGTATGTCCAAGATCGGCAGCAGAAGCTCTGATGCCAAGATGAACCCCATAGGACAATTTTGGCCCAGTGGCCAAAAGCGGGACATATTCCCGCGTCGGGATCTGATCCGCCTTCGTCATATCCCGTCCATGATCGCCCGTAATGACGAGCAGGTCGCCTGGGCGAAGCTGCTCCAGCAATCCGGATAGCTGTCGATCAAAATCATGGAGAGCCGCTGCCGACTGTGCCGCACCCGCTTCCAGGACATCGAGCCCGGCAAAAATCAATCCGCGGGGAACCTTTTTCAACATCCCCGTCACCTCAGTAAGTAATGAGGCCCAGTGCGCAACGGGAACCGAACGAGTGAGCCCGCGGCCACTGAAGAGATCGCCGACTTTTCCTACCCCAATCAGGATCTGGCTCACACGATTGAGCACATCAAACATGGTCAGCCCTGGTGGTTCAAGCACGAACTCACGGGATTGTGGGCTGAACTGCACCAGACCGGCATCGCCTGAGAGAAGATGGGCGGAGACACGCAAAATACCCCAGGGATCCTTGAGCAATTTCCTCGCATCCCGGCAGCGCTGAAAGAACTCGTCCCGTCGCATGGCGCTCTCATGTGCCGCCACATGACAGGTTCGCAGTCCATCCGTCCAGACGATCAACGCACCAGACGACAGATGTTCAGCCTCACACTCGCGAAGCATGGCGACGTCGGACGAGCGGCGGTTGCCGACAATCTTCCGCCCAAATACCTGTTCAAGCGCTGCCACCATGTCAGGAGGAAACCCGTTTGGGTATAGCGGCCCGGCAATGTCCGTGGGATGACCGGCTATTTCCCAATAGCCGGCTATGGAATCCAGGCCCTTCGAAAGGAATCCAAGACGACCGAAACATCCTTCCGGCTGCCCCATCACCCGCACACCTTTGATATTTGTAATATGGCCAAGCCCGAGCGCTTCCAGCGTGGGGAGATCGAGTCCCCCAACGGCATCAGCCAGATGGGACAAAGTATTGGAACCGGCATCGCCGTATTCCGCCGCATCGGGCATGGCCCCAACACCGAGTCCATCGATTACCAGCACAATCACACGAGAAATCATGCGCGCACTATAGCAGAAGCGAGACGGACAAAGAAGTTCTGAGTTTTGAGTTCTGAGTGCTAGATGAGAGGCGGGGCAGCCGAGACGGTCTGAGGACTGACCTGTTCAGAACTCCGATCCTCGACATTCGGACTTTCGACTTTGGACTTTGGACTTTAGACTTCGACCTTCAGCCTGGGCCCACTCCGCTACGATCGCGAGACTTGCGCTGGTGCCGATTCGATCCGCACCGGCCTCCAGCATGGCCAACGTGGTCTTCCAGTCCCGAATTCCTCCGGAAGCCTTCACCTTGGCGCGACCGGCCACGGCGTCTTTCATCAGCTTCACATCTTCAACCGTCGCACCGGCGGGGCCGAACCCGGTCGAGGTCTTCACGTAGTCGGCCCCCGCCTCGACAACCAACTCGCAAGCCGTACGCTTCTCCTGCGGCGTGAGATAACAGGTTTCGAGTATGACTTTATGTTCAACGCCCGTGGTCGCCTTCACCACTTCAGCAATGTCCTGTCGCACATACTCTCGATCGCCCGACTTCAGCCGGCTCACATTGATGACCATATCCAGTACCCGCGCACCGCGCGCGACCGCTTCAACCGCTTCGGCAACTTTGGCCTTCGTCGTGTGACCGCCAAGGGGAAACCCGATAGGAATGCCAACCAGGATCGCGGTGCCAGCGACAGCTGCTACCGCTTCATCCACATAGCAAGGCGGGACAAAAATTACGGAAAACCCAAACTCCTTCGCCTCCTGGCACAGCCGCAGGACATCCATCTTTGTCGCGTCCGGCCGGAGCACCGTGTGGTCTATGAGATTCGGCACATTCCATTCAGACATAACAAGCTCCGGGAAAACATGGTTGGTTTGTTTTGTTTATCTGGTTGATTTGGTTTATCTGGTTAGGTTCGTTCAACCAAAAATCCAGACAGACCAGACAAACCAAACAACGGCCTTCTTAGGCAGCGGACTTTTTCAGCATCCTGATAACTCATGACACTCCTTCTTTGTACGCAAGTGCTCCTTCCCCGGGAACGATTGACGTCTGGGAACGCGTTCCCCGACGAAAGGGTCGCTTCTGATATTTCTCTACCGCTTTGTTGTGTTCGATCAGCGTCGCGGAAAACTGGTGCGTGCCGTCGTTCTTAGAAACAAAATACAAGGAGCGAGAATCAGACGGATAGAGCGTCGCGCGAATCGCTTGAATGCCCGGATTGGCAATCGGTCCAGGCGGCAGTCCCTGCACCCGATAGGTATTGTAGGGACTGGGGCTTGAGAGGTCTTTCTTGTGTATATTTCCGTCGAATGCCGGCAAACCATAAATGACAGTTGGATCGCTCTGTAACGGGATGCGCTTCTTCAGCCGGTTGTGAAACACCGCTGAAATCTCCGGACGTTCACTGCCCGACCCGGTCTCCTTTTCGATCACGGAGGCGAGGGTCAGCACTTCGTGCATCGTCATCTTGCATTCCTGCATCCGGGCGAGAAGATCCGGACCGACCACCTCCCTCAGCTGTTCGACCATGGCGGCCAACACTTCTCGCGCCTTGACCCCACGGGGAAATTTATACGTGTCGGGATAGAGGTACCCTTCCAGCGTCTCCGCCTTAATTCCAAGCGACGCAATGAACTCACGATCTTTTGCAAGCCGGAGGAACTCCACACGATCCGCGAGACCCTGTTGCGAGACGACATCGGCAATTTGGACGATGGTGAGCCCTTCAGGAATAGTCAGCGGATGGAGCAGCACATGGCCATTGAGCAACATCGCAAGAATCTCTGCCGGAGTCATGCCGGGGTTCAGCTCATATTCACCTGCATGAACTTTCCGGTCGGCAGATTGGGATTTTCCAAAAAGGACGAAGGAAAACCGGTTCTTGATCAATCCTTCGCGCTCAAGCAGTGCCGCGACCTGTTGAAACGTCGAGCCATCCGGGATGACGACGACTTTCGAGAGAGGATGCGTTTCTGCGGGAATAACCGGGCCTTCAGCCCAGCGAATCGTCTGATAGGCCGCGACGCCAAGTGCGACCGTTACGACCAGCAGACTTCCGAGAATGATCCGTAGGCTCATGAGGTGGTTCTACCGTTTCTCTGTCAGAAAGCTCATCCGCCCGTAATGCCGGCTCCATCTTCGATACAGGTTCAAGGCTCGCCAGATAGCTCTGGAGCAGAATCGAAGCGGCGATGCGATCCACCACGCCCTTCCGCTTTTTTCGGCTGACATCGGCTGCGATCAAGAGGTCTTCCGCGGCCTTCGTCGTCAACCGTTCGTCCCACAGAATAACGGGGACTGGCACTCCCTGCTCTAACCGAGCCTGGAACTCGCGCATCGCCTGGATCGCCGGCCCCTCGCGCCCATCCAATTGGATGGGAAAGCCCAACAGCACTTGTCTGACTGCATACGTCCCTACGAGGGAGGCGATATGCGCAATATCCCGATCCAACGTGCGCCGATTGAGTGTCTCAAGCGGTTGCGCGGTCCAGCCCATTTCATCACTGAGGGCCACGCCAATCCGCACCGTTCCGTAATCGAGCGCGAGCACTCGTTTACCATCCTCCATCAGTCTACTGCTCCAACATCCGTTCGACCAGTCCAAAGACCTTTTCCAACGCAATATCCAACCTGGCTGGATCCTTCCCGCCGGCCTGTGCCATCTCAGGTCGGCCACCGCCGGTGCCGCCGACTTCCGCCGCCATCTCCTTAATGATGTCGCCCGCTTTCAGCCGGGCAATCAGATCCTTCGTCACGACGACCAGCAACGAAACCTTGCCATCGTTGGCAGCCCCGAGGGCCACGACACCGCTTTTCAACTTGTCCCGCAACTGATCAGCCAGCGCCCGCATGCCGTTCACATCCAGGCCATCGGTGCGTTGCACATGCACCTGAACACCGGCGATGGTTTTCGCCATGGCCTCGGCGGCTGAGCCACCGGCCATTTTCAATTTCACCTCTTCCAGCTCACGCTCCTTGTCTTTCAGCTGCGTCATGACCTTGCGGGCCTTGGCGACCAGCTCGGACTGGCCGACCTTGAGCAGGTCCGAAAGTTCTCGAATGTCGGTTTCCAACTGTTTCATCTTCGCGAGCGCCCCGCTGCCGGTCTGAGCTTCAATACGGCGCACACCAGCCGCGACGCCGGTCTCCGACACAAGCCTGAACAAGCCGATGTCCCCCGTCTGTCGACAGTGCGTTCCACCGCAAAGCTCCTTGCTGAAAGACTCGACCGTGACAACCCGCACCTGCTCACCGTACTTATCGCCAAAGAAAGCCAGCGCGCCTTTGGCCACCGCATCCTGAATGCTCATCACCTCGGTCGCGACCCGCTCGTTCTTCCGCACCTCGTTGTTCACGACGGTTTCAATCTCATCCACATCACGGGAGGACAGCGGCCTGAAATGGGCAAAATCGAATCGCAAGCGATTCGGCCCGACCAGCGACCCATACTGTTTGACGTGAGGGCCCAGCAAATCGCGTAACGCCGCATGGAGCAAGTGGGTAGCCGTATGGTTTCGCTGAGCATCCTGCCGCGTCGTAGCATTGACGGTCATGTGCAGGGCCTCGCCCTCGCGAATCCGCCCTTTTGTTACTGTTCCCTTGTGCAAAATCACGGTCGGCGCAGGCCTCGTGGTTTCCGTAATCTCCACCTGCCCGTCATGGCCCAGTAACAGGCCCCGGTCGCCGACCTGCCCGCCGCCTTCTGCGTAGAACGGGGTCACATCCAGAACTAACTCAACTTCATCGCCTTCCGCCGCTTCCTTGACCAACCGGTCGCCTTTCAAAATCGCCTGCAGAAGACTGTCGCTCTCCAGGCAATCGTAGCCGATAAACTTCGTTGTCCCGACGCGCCCGGCCAGTTCCGCAACCGCAGGCCGAGCGATTTCCTGTACGAACCCGCCGGTTTTACGCGCGCGATTCCTCTGTTCTTCAATGGCCTGATCGAACCCCGCCTCATCGAGCGTCATCCCCTGCTCGCGGCAGGCCTCTCCCATCAGGTCCATCGGAAACCCATAGGTGTCGTAGAGCTTGAACACATCTGATCCGGTGAGAACCTTGTTCCCGGTCGAGCGTGCCTTCGCAATCATCTCATTGAGAATCGGCAGCCCTTGATCAAGCGTAGCGATAAACCGCTCCTCTTCGCCTCTCGTCGCCTCGGCAATCGTCGCGGCCGCGCTTCTAACTTCTGAATAGACCCCGGCCATCTGGTTCACGACCGCCTCCGTCAATCCATAGAGGAAAGGCTCGACGATGCCCAGCAGCCGCCCATGCCGCGCAGCCCGGCGCAGAATCCGTCGCAGCACATAGCCGCGCCCTTCGTTCGACGGCAGGACGCCATCCGCCATCAAGAACGTGATCGCGCGAAGGTGGTCCGCCACCACACGCATCGACCGATCGGTCTGGTTTTGCTCCCCATAGCGAACTCCCGCCCTGGCAGCCACGGCGGTCAGCAACGGCGTGAACACATCGCTGTCATAATTGCTGTAGACGCCTTGCGCCACTGCCGCCAACCGTTCCAATCCCATACCCGTATCGATACTGGGCCTGGGTAAGGAATGTAACGTCCCTGCTGCATCCCGATTGAACTGCATGAAGACGAGATTCCAAATCTCGATGACACGATCGCCCTCGCCGTTCGGCCGATCATCGCCCGGCACAGACGGCCCCTGGTCGAAATGCAGTTCTGAACAGGGTCCACAGGGTCCGGTATCCCCCATCTGCCAGAAATTATCCTTCTCACCGCACCGCATGATCCGCGAGGCGGGAACCCCGACCTTTTGCCACAGCTCGTCCGCCTCATCGTCGTCGCGGAAGATCGTCACCCACATTCGATCCTTCGCCAAGCCGACCGTCTGAGTTAAAAACTCCCAACCGAACTGGATGGCGTCTTTCTTAAAGTAGTCGCCGAATGAAAAGTTCCCCAACATTTCAAAGAACGTATGGTGGCGTCTGGTGTAGCCGACATTCTCCAGGTCGTTGTGCTTGCCCCCTGCACGGAGACACTTCTGCACGGTGACCGCCCGTTTGTAACCGCGCGTTTCCTCGCCGAGGAATACCCGCTTAAATTGGTTCATCCCGGCATTGGTGAAGAGCAACGTAGGATCGGCTTGAGGAATCAAGGCGGAACTCGGTACGGCCTGGTGGCCATGCTCTTCGAAATATCGAATGAAGGCTTGCCGCAACTCTTGGGTGCTGTTATTCATGCCGTCTTTAGCCTTGAAATCTCTGTTGATTCCGACCGTTTACCATTCACCATTTACCATTCCCAATGCCGTCTCAATCGTATCTTCGTCGAAGCCGCGTTGGTTCAACAATCTCGCTACACGGCCAAGCGTCTGTACCGAGGTGGCCCGGCTGCTCATCGCCACCACCTGCATGGCCAAGTCCCGTTCACTCACCTTGCGATAGGTGGCCCGCAACGTTGCATGCACGATGTGTTCAGGACAACCGGTGGCAAGCAGCTCTTCTTGCAGGCGCGCACGCCCCATCGGCATGCGCGCGAGCCGCCGATCAGCCCACCGCGCAGCAAACGCGACATCGTCGAGGTAGCGCAACGACATCAGCCGTCGAACTGTGGCTCTTATCTGCGCAGGAGAGGCCCCCTTCGCCGCGAGCAACCGTTCGACCTGAGACGTCGTGCGATCGCTGCGGGCCAGTGCACGCACCGCGAGCTGCAGCCACTGATCGGAAGATGGCGCCGCCTTGTCTGTAACTCGCCTACTCACGTGTCTAGAAAGACCGTTATTGGGTTCGTCTGGTCTGTTTAGTTTTTTTGGTTGAACGAATCTAACCAGATAAACCAAATAAACAAAACAAACCAAATAGACCTATTTAGGCTCCCACCTTATGCGGCCGCCGCTCCTCGCGTTTCTCCTCAGTCTTCTTTTCGTCTTTCACCGGCGCGGCAGAGGGCTTTTCAGGCGTATGCCCAGGCAGAGCGGCCAAGTCGCGCAGCTTCCCTTCAATCTCACGCGCCAACGGCTGATTGCTGAAGAGAAAATCCCGCACCGCGTCACGTCCCTGCCCAAGCCGCTCGCCCTGATAGGAGTACCAGGCCCCGGACTTCTCGACCACTTTCTTTTCGACCCCAAGATCGACCAACTCGCCGGTCTTTGAAATTCCCTGCGCGAACATGATGTCGAACTCCGCTTGCTTGAACGGAGGCGCCATCTTGTTTTTGACGACCTTCACGCGCACGCGGCTGCCGGTCACCTCCTGCCCTTCCTTGATCGACTCAATGCGCCGGATATCCAGCCGCACGGACGCATAAAACTTGAGCGCGTTGCCGCCGGTGGTGGTCTCCGGGTTGCCGAACATCACGCCGATCTTCATGCGGATCTGATTGATGAAGATCAGAGTCGTCTGCGACTTGGAGATGGCCGCCGTCAACTTTCGAAGCGCCTGCGACATGAGTCTCGCTTGCAGGCCCATATGCGCATCGCCCATTTCACCTTCAATTTCAGCTCTCGGCACGAGCGCTGCGACAGAGTCCACCACAATGACATCGATCGCCCCGCTCCGGACGAGCGTCTCGGCAATTTCCAACGCCTGTTCGCCGGTGTCCGGCTGGGACACCAGTAGATCGTCCACCTGCACGCCCAGCTTCTTGGCATAGGCCAAATCCAACGCATGTTCGGCATCGATGAAGGCCGCGGTGCCACCGGCCTTCTGCGCCTCCGCAATCACGTGCAGGGTCAACGTCGTCTTGCCCGAAGACTCAGGACCAAAGACTTCGATCACCCGACCACGGGGAAGCCCCCCAACGCCAAGGGCAATATCCAGTCCGAGAGACCCGGTCGAAATCGCAGGAATATCCACCGGGGCATCGGCCCCCCCCAGTTTCATAATCGCCCCCTTCCCGTATTGCTTCTCAATTTGGGACAGGGCTAGATCCAGCGCACGCTTCTTGTCGTCTTTTTCAGCCATGGGTACTCCTCCGGTAATAAAGAGATCGGCGGATTATACCCAAGTTACGAGAGAGAAACATAGTCCACAATTCGAGACTGAAGGTGGATAGGCTGAAGGCCGAAGGCCGGAGTTCGAATCGGACACATGATTTTTCACTTCAACCTTCGGCCTATCAACCTTCAGCCTAATCATCAGCCTATTCGCGCGTTTTCCTTGACCGTCAGCGGTTATAGAGATACAAATGGCACTATGCCTTCGACTCTCATTCCGGACATCACCGACCATAAACCGACCGTCCTGATCATCGACGATGAGGCAGCGCCCCGCGCGGCCCTCACGCAGATCCTGAGGCAAGACTTCCACATTCTCACTGCGGAAAATGCGCGCACAGCCTTAGCCATCCTCGACGATCGCGGCGTCGATCTCGTTACGCTGGACATGAAATTACCCGATTGCTCCGGATCGGATCTCCTGCACGACATCAAGCACGCACATGCCGCGACCGAGGTCATCATGGTCACGGCCTATGGCAGTCTACAGTCGGCAATGGATTGCATTCGTAACGGCGCAGCCGGTTTCCTCCTGAAACCGTTTAATGCCCCGGAACTACTGACGATATCGTTGCAAACCGCTCAAAAGAAAATGCGGCTCGATCGGCTACGCCCGATCCTGACCGGCTCGACGACGCTCTGGGGTCCAGAACCGGCTTGCACCGAATCCTGGCAGGCCCTCGCCGACCGCTACACAGCCATGAACTGCACGGGATCGCCCGCCGAGTCGCAGAGCGATACGGCATCGCCCTTGGTTCCCCTGATCTCCGACCTTTTAGAAGCCAAGGACCGTCACCTACTCAATCATGGAAGCCGCGTCAGTTTTTACGCAACGCTTGTTGCGAGCCGACTCAACCTCCCGATCGCCGAACAACAGTCGCTCGCAATCGGCGCACTCGTGCACGATCTTGATTTAATCAGCCTCCCGAACAGTCATGAGCTCACGGCAGAACCTGACCCACAGGTCCATCATCCCGACCTCGGCGCGCGGATGGGCCGGGCAATGGGATTATCAGCCGACGCCGTGCAGATTATCGCCCTCCATCACGAGCGTTGGGACGGAACAGGCTACCCGTTCGGCTTACAGGAAGAACGTACGCCCTTGCTCGCTCGCATAGCCGGCATCGCCCAGGTGTTTGACGACCTGACCGCTGCAATACCAGAACGAGCCTCTCTCTCCAACAACGAAGCCTTGCAACAGATCGAACAGCTGGCTGGCTCCGCCTTCGACCCCACGTTGACCGAACTCTTCTGCCACATCATGCGCGAACAGCCCCCGCAGCATTGACGTAGCCCCCGCCTGGAGATCTAGTCGGAAGTTGAGGAACGCGGGCGAATAGGTAGCGGACCTTTCCGGTTGCGTGCAAACCTATCACGCCGGCAGACAGGCCGGGATAGGCATTAGCATATTTCAAGGTTGAAATTGGGAGGTATGGGCTAAGACTTCGCGAATGTGCGAAGCGGAGGCTGTTGACAGATTTTCCAGGGGCATGCTAGCATAAATTCCAAAGATTGCGAATCAGATTGGGGAACAACGACGTTTCCCACATGCCACTAGAATTTATGGCAAGGACAATGGCGTCCTCCGGCCCCAGCGGGCCAGAGGACGTTTTTTTTGACCGCATTTGAGTTAGCTGAATCGCGTTGGTGCAGATGATTTTAATGGCGGGAAAAGCTGAGAAGCGGCCATACGTGGGTGACTATCCGCCGCCTTTGACACGACCGGAGCTTCTCGCCAGAAGATGCGGCCAAGATCAGAAAAGGATTCTTCTTCTGAGAATCAAATCAGATTCAGCCAGAACCATTTTAGATTCAGACAGAATGTCGTATTGGACCACCCACTGTGCGGAAGATCGATGATGCGCACCTGCCAAACATCGCTCCAGTTCTATCGTTTGGAATTTTTTGCCAATCCCTCGTCAGCACGACGACACTTTGGCCTAGAGATTGCCTTGAATTGCTTTGATATATAGGACGGCGTCTTGACACAAGTGAATTTTTAGCTACACATACCAAAGAATCGGAGGGGATTATGTCGATGATCACTGCAGGAGACATGACCCGTCCGCTCTATGGGCAAAAGCAAGCAGCGAACTTGCCCCATCAAAGCGCTACCGGCATCATTCTCTTCACGAGCACAGGGCAGCGGTTATTCATGAACACCGAAGCCCAGGCATTTATCAGGCAACTGCAACCCCTATCGACTAGAGAGAACGGCTCCTGTCTGATTCCCGAAGAGGTCCATACCGTAGTCCGTGACCTCATCAGTCGTTTGATCCACTGCGATCACCCCAAGGATTGCGAGTCCATCAAAGTGGAACGGCTCTGTTTTGCCAACGATCAACGGTTCCTCCTTCGCGGGTTCTGTATTCCCGATGAACCTCTCGCGCAGAACAGCAGATTCCTCATCATCATGGAACAGCTGGATCAGCAAACGCTCAAATACCCCGACACCAATATGCAGCAGCGCTATCACCTGACCGAACGAGAGCAAATGGTCATCATGTATCTCATGCTCGGATTTACCAATAAAGAAATTGCGAACCGGATCCACTTGAGCGAATACACCGTCAAAGAACATCTCAAACGAATCATGCATAAAACCCAAACCACGACCCGGACAGGCCTCTTGGC
>Ga0209253_10002910_pt1 | contig 15115 bp, 15 predicted proteins | sample FrelakmetBRP12BR_FD_187145 | JGI IMG/M metagenome (GOLD analysis project Ga0209253, IMG submission 187145) | Freshwater lake sediment microbial communities from the University of Notre Dame, USA, for methane emissions studies - BRP12 BR (SPAdes)... | ecosystem: Environmental > Aquatic >...
GGTTGCGGGCGTGGCGGCCAGGCCGAGCAAGTCCGGCGAGCGCGCCCACACGAGCAGGCCGAGCGTCACGCCGAACCACAGCGTGGCGAAGCGGATGAGGAGCGTGGCGGCCGCCGCCGTGCTGGCGGGCAAGCCGAGCACGATGGCCAGCATGCCGGCGATCGTCCCCTCGGCCGCGCCCAGCCCTCCCGGGAGGGTCGACAACGCGCCGACGACCGTGGCGAAGGACAGGATGAACACCGCCTTGCCAACTGTGTCCCAGCCGCCCGGGACACCCAGCCCGATCAGGATCAGGTAGAAGCCGACGCCCTCGCCGAGCCACGATAGCGTCCCCAGTCCGACGGCGATCAGCGTGGCGCGCGGGCGGAAGAGCGCGTACGAGCCCTCGTACAGCTCGCGCAGTCCGCCGGACAGTCGCCGGACTCCCCGGATCCGTTCCGCCCACCCAAGCAGGCGGAGGGCCAGCGGCCGGATCTGCGACACGGTGACGATGCCGATCAGGACGGCCAGCGCGGCGGCGAAGGCCGGCGCGTAGCGTGGGTAGGCAAGGACGCCGAGGGTCGAGAGCGCCAGCACGGCCAGGCCGTCGCTGATCCGTTCGGCCAGGACGACGGTCACGCCGCGCGGCACTGTCGTGCCGGTCTTCTGGCCAAGCCAGACGGCTTTGAGGACCTCGCCGACCTTGCCAGGCGTGACGGCCAGCGGGAATCCGCCGACGAACAGCCGGGCGCTGTCGCGCAGGGGAAGGCCCCCGGCGCCGATCTGGTGCAGGTAGAAGTGCCACTTGACGAATCGCAGTGCGTAGTTGAACAACGTGCAGCCGAGGACAAGCGGGGCGAGCAGCCATGTGAAGCGCCCCAGACGTCCGGTGACCTGGCGCGCGTCGCCGACGAAGATCAGGACCAGCAGAACCACAAACCCGAGGGCGAGGCCCGCCAGCAGTCGCCGGCGCAGATCCGTCATCCGCGGCGGCGGAGGAGGACGATCAGCGCCGCGGCGGCCACGGCGGTCAACGCCAGGCCGCCAGCGGCCTGCACGACCGTCTTGGGCTCCATGCCCGGCATGACCACCTGGCCGTCGCCGTACCGCTCGAACAGGCGGCCCCAGGGGGTTTGCAGGGCGGCAGCGACGCGACGTCGGCCGACGAACGGGTACCAGTAGACGTTGTGATAGAAGTTGCTGGCGAAGTAGGACCAGGGCACAAGTGGGCTTTGCAGCAGAAGCTTCTCGAACGGCTTGAGCGGGCCGTGGTAGATCAGCTTCTGGCCCCAGGAGGCGAAGGTGTCCTCCTGTCGGAAGCCCCATGCCGGCTCCTGCGCCAGGTCATAGCCGACTACCTTGATCTGCCGCGGGTCGGCAACCCCCAATCCCAACTCGTGCGCCCGGCGCAGGAAGCGGATCTGCATCGGGTCGAAGCCCTGGAGTTTGGCGGAGATGGCGTCGATCGCCACCTGATCCGCTGAGGCGAGCAGGATGTTCTTCTCGTGCCAGCGCATGGCGCGCGGGCCTGGGCCATCGCCGGCAAAGGTTCCGTCCATCAAGGCGAACAGCCCGGGATGGATCTCCTGCTGGATCATCAGCAGGTCGACCAGCGTGTCGTGGATGACGGCGTGCGTCCAGTGGCGGTTCCGGTGCAGCAGGCCGCCGAAGGCGTTCTTCATCGCCCCGGTGATGGTGGTGAAGACATGCGTCTTCACCGTCGGCAGGTGCAGCATGTTCAGACCGACGAGCGCCTTGGGGATGAAGACGCCTTGCGGGTACACCTTGTCGAGCACCAGGAACGGCTTCTTGGGCTTGAACTCGAACCATTCGAAATCCTGCTCGTACAGGTACACGCAGGGCACGGCGTACTGATCGGTGACGAAGCGGTGCTTGTTGTTGAGCTCGCCGACACGCGTGTCAACAACCACCGTGTCGTTATGCACGCCGACCAGGTCGGAGTAGCCGGCGGCGCGCAGGGCGCGGATGGCGCCTTCGAGCTGCCAGGGGGTCGATGAACAGGCGGGGTACCAGGTCTGCCACGAGATGTTGATCTTCAGGCCGGTGCGCGCCGTGCGGGGCAAGGCGGCTTCGAAGCCCGCCAGCTGCATCACACGCGCAGAATCATCGAGGACGGTCTGCGGTGTTGTCTTGACGACGGCGACGGTGCCCTTGCCTGGAAAGCCGCTCATGCGCTGTCCCTCCGCAGGCGATTCTATCGCACCCCCGAGGCTGCCGGAAGGTGGACCAAGGGCCCAGGCGTGCTAGAATTCCTGCTGCAGGGTTGGTGCCGCGGGAACGCCGGAGTAAAGAAGGGCTGGAACATGGGTTTGGAGTCGATCCGCAAGCTGGAGGAGGGCGGCGGGCGAACGGCGACCGACGCCGATTTCCGCAGGGCCGTGCGCTTGCAGGTCTACCTGCCGCTCGGACTCGGCATCGCCGCTGTGGCGGCAACGCTCGGGCTCGGGCTGGTGACGGCGGGAACCGGCGGGGCGACGACGCGCGGCATGGCCGATGTGTCGCTGATTGTGCTGCTGATGCCGCTGATGATCCTCGGGTTGATCGCGCTGGCAGGGCTGGTGGTGATCGCCGTCGGGGTAGCCAAGGTCATCGGATGGATCCCGCCGCGCTCCCGCAAGGTGCAGCGCGTCGTGGCGCGCATCGGCCGTCAGTCGGACGCGCTGGCCGAGCGCGTGACCGGCGCGGTGGTGACCCCGAAGTCGATCGGAGCGGCGGCGCAGGTGGCATTGGCGAGCCTGCTGGGCAGGCGCTGAGGAGGGACCATGGAGACCAGGCCCGGGAACTGGAAGATGATGGCGCTGGTGATCGGGGCAGGGGCGGGTGCGTTGACCGGGCTGGCGGCGGCGTTCATGCTTGTTCGGCGTGCCGAGCGGCGGGGCGAGTCGCTGAACGTAAGCACCGGTGAGGGATTGAGGATGGGTCTGCTGGTCATGGGATTGCTGCGTGAGGTGGCGGCGCTGCCCGACCGCGGCGAGCGCTAGCTGATTTCGAAGGCATTCGAAGGCTCGTGAAGGAGCGCCCCCGGGTGGGGCGCTATCTGTTGGGCCGGTCGCCACTTGACATCCCCGTCCGTGTTGCCTACAGTGGTATGAACGAACGTTCGTTCTGATGGAAGGAAACGGAGCCGTGGCCGACCACCCGGTGACGGTCAAGGACACCCGCCAGCGGGTTCGGGAAGCAGCCCTCCAGCTCTTCCTGGAGCAGGGGTTCCACGGCACATCCATGCGCCAGATCGCCCGCCAGGCGGGCGTTGCCCCGGCCGCCATCTACAACCACACGTCGTCGAAAGAAGCGCTGTTCGTCGAGCTGCTGTCCGAGTTCGTGCCTCAACGCGCCATGGTCACCGCCATGGCGGGCGCCTCCGGGGCGTCGGTCGAGGCGCTGGTCCACGACGCCACGCGGCGCATGGCCGAGGCGCTGGCGGACCAACAGCCGAACCTGCGCCTCATGTTCATCGAGTTGCTCGAGTTCCAGGCCCGGCATGCCCCGTTCCTGGCCGAGGATCTTCTACCCGGCGCCGGCGCCTTCATGGCCCGCCTGCAGCAGGCCGATGGCAGGCTGCGACCGTATCCCCCGATGCTCGTTGCGCGTGCCTTCTTCGGCCTGATCATGTCGTATGCCGTCACGGACGCCTTCTTCCACGATATCCCGCTGGTTGAGTTTGGCTCGGAGGACCTGGCGTCCTTCGGCGACATCCTGCTGCATGGCATCCTGGACAGCGAGCCTCCCGCCGCCGCGCGGGCGGTCACGAGGTAGCAGCATCATGCTCAACAGCCGCCTGATGGCTCTGATCCGGAAGGAGTTCATCCAGATCGCCCGCGACCCTCGGACGCTGTACATCATCCTGGCCATCCCGGTTATCCAGATCTTCCTGCTCGGCTACACGGCGACAACGGATGTGCGCAATGTCCCGCTGGCCGTCTTCGACCAGTCCCGTGGGCCGGCCGCCCGCCGGTTGCTGGACGCCTACCGGGCGGCGGACTACTTCCGCCTGGCCTACGATGTTGACTCAGCCGACGAGCTGCGCACGTTGATCGACAACGGACAGGCGCGGGCCGGACTCATCATCCCGCCGGACTTCGAGGCGCGCACACTGGCCGGCGAGACGGCTGAGGTGGCGTTCGTTCTCGACGGCAGCGACCCGAATGTCGCCTCGACCTCGCTGGCCGCGGCGACGCTCATCGGACAGGCGCACTCGGCGCGCCTGTCGATCGAGCGGTTGGTTCACCAGGGCGTCCCGGTCGCCACCCAGCCGGCGGTCGACGTGCGCGCCCGCGTCTGGTACAACCCCGATTTGGTCAGCGCCTTCTTCATGGTGCCGGCGCTGATCGGGATGATCCTGCAGCTGCTCACCTCGATGCTGACCGCCACGGCCATCGTGCGCGAGCGCGAGCGCGGCACCATCGAGCAGTTGATCGTCACCCCGATCCGCTCCTGGGAATTGATCCTGGCGAAGATCATCCCCTATACGCTGGTCGCGTTCCTGGACACGCTCGAGATCCTGGTCATTGGCACGCTCTGGTTTGGCGTGCCGATCCGCGGCAGCCTGGGACTGTTGCTGCTGCTCTCCGGCCTGTTCCTGGCCGGCTCGCTCGGTATCGGATTGTTCGTCTCGACCATCGCCAAGACGCAGCAGGAAGCGATCATGCTGGTCTACTTCACCATGCTGCCGACGGTCTTTCTCTCCGGCTTCTTCTTCCCCCTGGCGGCCATGCCGCCGCTGCTGCGTGTGTTCTCGTACGTGATCCCGCTGCGTTACTACCTGATCATTATTCGTTCGGTCCTGCTCAAGGGCGTGGGCGCCAGCGCGTTGACGGGGGAGATTGTTGCCCTGGCGATCTTCGGCGCCGCCATGCTTACGGCGGCCGCGCTGCGCTTCCGCAAGCGGCTGGACTGACGGAGGAGGGTGCATGCATAGGGAACGGATCCGGAGCATCCTGCCGGTGGCGCTGCTGGTCGTCCTGGTCGTCGCCGCGCTGATCTACCTGACGGCGGTCTCGGGCGATGGCGGCGGGCCCTTGAGCGCATCCGGGACCGTCGAGGCCGTGCAGGTCGGCGTGGCGTCCGAAATCTCCGGGCGCGTGGTCGAGGTTCTCGTCGAAGAGGGACAGACAGTCAAATCCGGGGACCCGCTGCTGCGGCTGGACAGCCGGCTGCTGGAAGCGCAGCGCGAGCGGGCAGTTGCCGGCGGGAAGGCGGCCGTGGCGGCCGCCGAACTGGAGCGGATCGCGGCGCAGCAGGCGCTCGACGCACTGCACGAGAACGCCATGGTGGTGGCGGCGCAGGCCGAGATGCTGCTGGCCAACGCGCGCAAGGCACTGGACGAGGCCGAGCGGTTGAGCAGCTACCAGCAGGAGGGCAACCAGGCGAGGCAGGAGACACTCGATGCTGCCGAGGCGGCGGTGACGCTGGCCGAAGACGCCCTCGACCAGGCCCAGGCGGCCTATGACCGCGTGGCCTCGCTCCCGGCCGACGACCCGCAGCGTGCCGCGGCGCGCTCGGCGCTGGAGGTGGCGCGCAAGCAGCGCGAGGCAGCCACGGCGAGCCTCGATTGGTTCCGTGGCGAATCGTCCGATATGGACCGGGCCATCCTCGATGCCAAGGTCAGCCTGGCGCAGGCGCAGCTCATCGAAGCACAACGGCGGCTTGCTGACCTGAAGGCGGGTCCCGATCCGGACCTGCTGGCGCAGGCCGAGGCGCGGCTTGGCCTGGCGCAGGCGCAGCTGGCCGCGGCGCGCGCCCAGGCGAAGGTTGAGGCCGAGACCATCGACTTGCAGCTTGACAAGCTGCTCGTCCGTGCGCCTTTGGGCGGTGTGGTGCTGGCACGCAGCATCGAGCCGGGGGAGGTCCTTCTCGCCGGCGCGCATGCATTGTCGATCGGCCAACTCGACCATCTCACAATCACCGTCTTCCTGCCCGAGGACCGCTATGGTCAGGTCAACCTGGGGGATCATGTCCAGGTCTCTGCCGACGCGTTTCCGGACGAGAGCTTCGATGCTGTCGTGACGCGCATCGCCGATCAGGCGGAGTTCACCCCGCGCAACGTCCAGACGCAGGAGGGGCGGCGCACGACGGTCTTTTCGCTGGAACTTACGGTCTCCGATCCGGGCGGCAAGCTCAAGCCGGGCATGCCGGCCGATGTGACCTTCGGGACATGACGACCCGCGATGTGCCGCGTATCCTGGCTCAGGATCTGCGCCGGGCATTCGGGCCGACGACCGCCGTCGATGGTTTGAGTCTGCGCCTCGATGCCGGGCAGGCCTACGGGCTGGTGGGGCCCGACGGCGCGGGCAAGACAACCACGATGCGATTGCTGTGCGGTGCGCTGGCCCTTGACTCGGGAACCGTCCATCTGGATGGCCTTGATCTGGCGCATGACCTCTCGCGCGCTCGGGCGCAGATCGGCTACCTGCCTCAGCGCTTCAGCATGTATGGCGAACTGACCGTCCGCGAGAACCTGCGCTTCTTCGCCGAAGTGCGCGGGCTACCTGCACAGGACTGGACGACGCGTTCGCTGGAGATCCTGGAGTTCGTCGGGCTGGAGGAGTATTCCGATCGCCGCGCGGAAGCGCTGTCCGGAGGCATGCGCCAGAAACTGGGACTGGCCGCAGCCCTGATCCACCGCCCGCGCATCTTGTTGCTGGACGAGCCCACCAGCGGTGTCGACCCGGTCACGCGCCAGGGATTCTGGCAGCTGATCATCCGGCTGCTGGCGGAAGGCGTGGGGGTGCTGGTCAGCACGCCGTACATGGACGAAGCGGCGCGCTGCCACCGGCTCGGCTTCATGAGCCATGGGAAGCTTCTGGTCGAGGGCTCACCGGCGGAGGTAGCCCACAGGTTGGATGGGCGCGTGCTGGAGGTCATGGGCGAACCGCTGCGCGGGCTGGCGCAGATGGCGCGGGTCGAGAGCGGCGTCGAGGCGGTCCAGTTGTTCGGCGATCGCCTGCACCTGCGCGTCGCCCCGGGCAAAGCCGAGGCGGTCCTGGAACGCTTGCCGGAAGCGGCGCTCGAGCGCGGGGTGCGGGTCGACCGAATCCGGCCGGTGGCTTCGGAGCTGGAGGACGTCTTCATCGAGTTGCTGGAGAGCGAATCGGCCCGGAGGCCGTGAATCCTGCGCAAACGGGCTGGGTGCGCAGAGGCCGAGCCTCTCGTTCCCCGCGTAGCGGGAGATCTCAGGGCCGTCACCGCACGACCGAGCGCAGCAGTGGCGTCCGATGGATGTGCAGGAAGGAATGCGCGCCATGACCGACGAACTGGATCTCATCGTCCGCCAGGCAGTCTACGATGGGTACATCACCGCCGGCCGGACCTTGCAGGCAGGCGAGATCGCACAGCGCCTCGACATAGGCGAGCCGGCCGTGCGGGCCGCCTTGCGACGCCTGGCGGATGCCCACTCGCTCGTCCTGCAGCCGTCGAGCGGCGAGGTGTTGATGGCCAATCCGTTCTCGGCGGTTCCGACCGCTTTCGCCGTCTCCAGCCAGGGACGGGCATGGTGGGGCAACTGCATCTGGGATGGGTTGGGGGTCCTGGCGATGGTGGCCGCGGACGGGAGCGTGACGACCGCGTGCCCGGATTGCGGTGAGGCGATGACCGTGACGGTGGAAAGAGGGAGGCTGTCGGGCGGTCAGGGGGTTGCGCATTTCGCCGTGCCCGCCAGATCATGGTGGCAAGATATCGTCTTCACCTGACGGACGATGCTCCTCTTCCGGTCGGAAGAGCACATCGACCGCTGGGCGGCCACCTGGCGTCAGCCGCGAGGAGGGACGTTGAGCCTGGAGCAGATCTGGGGCCTGGCGCAGGCCTGGTATGCGTGGGATAGGCGTGATCCCGCCTGGCGCCGGCGGACGCTGGGCGAGGCGCAGGTGCTGTTTTCCTCTCTCGGACTGGAAGGCGACTTCTGGTCGCTGACGTGAGCACGGGGCGCAGGGCCGCGGCTGAGGTCGAATGACCGAGACGATCGCCGAGATCCGTGGACTGACGAAGCGTTTCGGCGCCTTCACGGCGGTGGACGGCGTCACGTTTGACGTGCTGCGCGGCGAGGTGCTCGGCTACCTCGGGCCCAACGGCTCCGGGAAGACGACGACCATTCGCATGCTCCTCGGCCTCCTGCTTCCCAGCGGCGGCCAGGCGACGGTCTTCGGGTTCGACATCACTCGGGAGTCGGAGGCCATTCGGCGCCGGGTCGGCTACATGTCGCAGCGCTTCGCGCTGTATGACGAGTTGACGGCGCTGGAAAACCTGGCCTTCTATGCCGGTGTCTATGGTGCCGGCGAAGCAGGGCGGGTGCAGCAGGCGCTGCGAACCGTCGGGCTGGAGCGGGAGGCCAGAACCCGTGCCGGCGAATTGCCGATCGGTTGGCGGCAGAGGTTGGCACTGGCCACGGCCATTGTCCATTCGCCGGCGCTGCTGGTGTTGGACGAGCCGACCAGCGGGGTCGATCCGGTGGCGCGGCGTGCGTTCTGGGATCTGATCTACGAACTGGCCGAGCAGGGCGTCACGGCGCTGGTCACGACGCACTACATGGACGAGGCGGAGTACTGCAATCGGGTGGGGATCATGCGTCGCGGCTGCCTGCTGGCGATGGACACACCGTCGGCGTTGAAGCAGGCCGGGCTGCAGGGCGTCGCCTGGGACGTCGTGGCCGAGCCGATGCTCGACGCGCTGCGATTGCTGCAAGATGCCTCGGGCGTCGCCCGCGCCGGGTTGTCCGGGGATCACCTGCGGGCGATCACACGTGCCGAAACGACGGTGGAGGAGCTGTCGGCCGTGTTGGTGGGCGGCGGAGTGCAAGTCGCCCGGCTGGAACCGGTCGAGCCAACGTTGGAGGATGTCTTCCTGGCGCTGGCGGGGGAATGACGCCGATCGCGCAGCCTCACCGCGCGGCACCGGCTAGCCGGGTGTGGGATAATCCCGCACCGTGAACAACTCCAGACACATCCCTCAACTTGCCGTTGCCGCAACACTGGCCGCCGTGCTGGCTGGCGGCTGCAATCTCGCCGCAACCGGGAACACCGCGGATGCGACGCTGCCGCCCCCAACGGTACTACCGTCCGATACGCCGCTCCTGCCCGTTCCACCAACGGAGGCGCCGATCCGGCTGTGGCTATCCCCGGCGCTGCCGGAAGCCCTGCGCCAGCCGCTGGCCGCGCTGCAGGCCGTCGGGGAACAACCGGTGGTGCTCGCCGCCTCGCCTGAGGAGGCCGACGTGCGCGCCGAGCCGGTGAGCGAATCGCCCTTGGCCATCTGGGTGTATGCCGTGGGCGTCCCCTTTCCGACCGTGCGCGACGCCATTACGTTGGACGAGCTCACGATGTTGTGGGGCGGGCAGGAGGGCGCCTGGACGCGCGTCGTTGTCCGTCCGGAGGATGCCGCTGCCGTTCGCTCGCGGTTTGGCGCTTCGGGCTACACCGTGAGGGAGGAGGTCAGCCAGCAGGTGATGGAGCAGACCTGGCAGCAGCCCGGCGCGCTGGCCATCCTGCCCTTCGAGAAACTCGACCCGCGCCTCAAGGTCCTGACCCTGGGCGGCCAATCGCCGTTGTGGAAGGCCTTCGACCCCACCACCTATCCACTGAGCATCGGCTTCGGTCTCGCCGGTGACCCTGCGGCGGTCGAGGCGGTACGCGCGGCCGTGATCTGGCCGGCCAGCAACCGCGATCCATCCAAGCTGACGGTGCTGATGATGACCGGGGTGACGGCGCTGACACGCGCCACCGCGGCGAAGATGGATCAGAAGGGTATCGAGTATCCGGCGGCGCTGATCGGCGACTGGCTGCGCGACGCCGACATCCTGCACATCAGCCATGAGGTCGCCTTCTCGGAAACGTGCCCCCGGGCGGACGCGGCCCAGACGAGCCTCCGCTTCTGCAGCCAGCCGCAGCAGATCGGGCTACTGGAGTCCATCGGGGTGGATGTGGTCGAATTGACCGGCAACCACGTGATGGATTGGGGTGCGGAGTCGCTGCTGTATACGCTCGAGCAGCACCGTCTGCGAAACTGGCAGGACTTCGGCGGGGGATCCAACCTGGAGGATTCGCTTCAGCCGGCGCTCTTCGAACACAACGGCAACCGTGTGGCCCTGCTGGGGTGCAATCCGGCGGGACCGCCCCAGGACTGGGCGACGGCGGACCGCCCCGGCGCGGCGCCTTGCGATCTCGAGCGACTGTTCGCCGAAGTAGCGCGGCTGCGTCTGGATGGCTATCTGGTGATCTTTACCTACCAGTGGGCGGAATCGTACCGCTCATCGCCGATGGCGCTGCAACAGGAGGGCTTTCGCGCAGCTGCCGATGCGGGCGCGGCGATCGTCAGCGGCAGCCAGGCCCATCAGCCGCAGTCGTTCGAGTTCTACAACGGCGCCTTCGTACACTACGGACTGGGCAACCTGTTCTTCGATCAGATGGCCACCGCGGCCGTGCGGCAGGAGTTCCTCGATCGGCACGTGTTCTACGACGGCCGGTACCTGAGCACGGAACTGCTGACGACCTTCCTGGAGGACTACTCGCAGCCGCGCCCGATGACGCCTGAGGAAAGGGCGGACTTCCTGACGGCGATGTTCACCGCCAGCGGGTGGTAGTCAGGCAGCGCCTGACGGGTGGGTGACGCGCCCCGGGATCCCATCCTCAGGCTCTTGCTCAAGTAAGCACTCGGCCGGCACGAGGTGATGTGCCGGCCGATCGATTCGTCGCGCACACCAGGCGCGGAGCTGAGACAAGGCTACTGGGGCAGGCTGATGCGTTGCGCCAGCGCCGCCTGAGCCCTGGCTTCGGCCGATGCAGCCCGGCCCTCGAGTTCACCGAGTTCCTCCAACCACGGCTTCGCCGCAGACGAGTCCCGCAGCCCGGCGGCGTTGACGCGCACATTGGCGGCCGCGGCCATCAGCCCGGCATGCGCCAGCGCAGCGGCAGACAGGGCATCGCTGACGGCGTTGGCGTTGCCCGTTTCGGCGACCTCGGCGGCGAGCTCGATGGTAAGCGCAGCCTGCCGGGCGACGTCCAGGGGCACCGCGGCTGCCTCGCGTGTAGCCCCCTCGAGCGCCGCCTGGCGCTCCGCCTCATCCGCCTCTGTCTGCTTGGGCAGCCGGGATGCGGCCAGCACCGCCTCGAAGACGCGTGCGTCTCGCTCCACGGCGGCGGCGAGGGCTGCGCGCAGCGCGTCGGCCTGCGCGGCGATGGCCTGCATGCGCGCCTCGACGGCAGCGTACTTCTTCTTGCCGATCGTCAGCCGGGCCACCATCGCTACCAAGGCGGCGGCCATCGCTGCAGCGTACGCCGCCGCCGAGCCGCCACCCGGCGTGGGCGTGCCGGCGGCCAACTCATCCAGGAAGGACTGGCGGGCGGCGCTTCCCTGACCCAGGGCGGCATACAAGCGCGTCTCGAGCACCTGCTCGGGATGGAAACTCTCCAGCTGAAGACAGGACTGTGCCGTCTCGATCAACGCTGCCTGCGGGATCAACCCAACCAGTTCAGTGTGGTGGATGGCGACGCCCAGGCGCACGGCCTCCTGGCGCACCGCATCGACGGCGCGCGACACCGACGTGCGCGTGTAGTCGGTCAGGTTCATGGAGACCTGGGCGCGCCCCTCGACCAGCATGCCAAGCGCCTTGACGAAGGGCAGCCCACCCGAGGATTGCCGGACGGCGGCGGCAGCCTTCTTGGCGATGCCGATGTCGTCCGTGGTCAGGTAGATGTTGTAGGCGATCAGAGGAGCGCGCGCCCCGATCACCGTGGCGCCAGCCTTGCCCAAGCTCCGCGGTCCGATATCGGGGGCCCGGTCAGGGTCACGTTCGATCGCGAGCTTCAGGCCTTCGTACTCCCCGCGGCGCAGGGTTTCGAGGTTCTTGCGGTCGGGGCGGGTGGCGGCGGCTTCATAGAAGTAGACCGGGATGCTCAGCTCGCCGGCGACGCGTTCTCCGAGCTTGCGCGCCAGCACGACGCACTCATCCATCGTGCATCCGGCCAGCGGCACGAAGGGCACGACGTCCGTGGCGCCGATGCGCGGGTGCTCGCCGGTGTGCTGGTCGAGATCGATCAGCTCCGACGCCTGTCGGACGGCAGCGAAGGCGGCTTCACTCACCGCTTCCGGGGGTCCGGCGAAGGTGATCACCGTGCGGTTGTGATCGGGGTCGACGTGACGGTCGAGCACCAGGACGCCGGGGACAGCAGCTATCGCCGCTTGGATGGCGTCGATGACAGGCAGTCGCCGTCCCTCGGAGAAGTTCGGGATGCACTCAACCAGAGCTGAAGGCATGCAAACCTCAGGTTGCGGATCCGCTACGCGCCCGAGGGCATTGGGTTGGCCGGCGGAGCGTCGCGGATGCAGCGGGAATGGGCTTCACTCTACGGCAGGACGGCAGGTCCGGCAAGGGCTGCGGCAGACGGTGGCGGGGACGCAGGCGATTGCGCGTGGCGTCTACGCCAGACGGACCGCCGTCCCGTAGGCCAGCACCTCGGTCGAGCCCTGGGTGAACTCGGTGGCGTCGTAGCGCATGCCGAGGATGGCATCGGCGCCCATTTCGGTCGCGTGCGCCACCATGCGCTCATACGCCTCGCTGCGGGCCGCTTCGCACACTTCGGCATACGCCTCGATGTTGCCTCCGATGATCTGCTTCAAGCCTCCCATCAGGCCCTGACCGATGGTCGGCGAACGGACGACGATGCCGCGCACGACGCCCAGGTACCTGGCGATGTTGCGGTCGCTGACTTCGTTGCCGGTGGTGACGATCATGATCGGCCTCCTTGGGTGAGTCCTGTGCTATCGGCACCGGGCCTGAAGAGGAATACGCAGCCCACCCGAGGACGCAGGCTCAGTGGTAGGCCGGGGCTGCCTGCTCGTAGGTGCGGGGTTCCGGTCCGCACGGCTCTGACACCGGTCGTCGCCAGATCAAGCCGCCGGCGTGGGCGCTGCCCGCTTGCGGTCCGGCACGCGGCGAAGTGCCAACAGGCTGAGCATCGCCAGGACGGCGGAGCCGGAGAACAAGGCCACGTAGCCCAGGAACGCCCCCGGGTGCCAGGCATTGAGAGCATCGAGGCCGGGTCCGGTCAGGCGGCTGGCAGCGCCGGCCCCCGCCGTAGCCAGATTGGTGAGGCCCAGGTACTTGCCGGCCTCACCCGCCGGCGCCAGGTCATTGGCCAAGGCCCAGTTGGCGGTGATGAAGAGCCCGATCCCTGCGCCGACGATGCAGCCAAAGCCCAGCACGGCGGATGGCGTCGTGGCGGTCATCATCAGCAGGCTGCCGAGGGCGACCAGAATGGCGGCCACGACGTGCAGAGGCTTGCGGCCGAATCGGTCGGCAAAATAGCCGGCCAGGATGGCAAAGGCGATCAGCGACAAGGCGATCACCGCCATCAAGTCGCCGGTCAGCTTGACCGGGTTGTCGGTTTGCAGCTTGTCGCGCACGTAGTACTGGGCGAAGGCCTGGATGCCGTACACGCCGAACAGAAACAGGAATCGGGACCCGATCAGCCGCCAGTAGTCGGTGTTCCCGCGCACGTCGACACGGAAAGCCCGCCGCAGCTCGGCTTTGAAGTCGACGCTGGCGGCGCGCGAGCCGACCTCGTGCACACCAAAGACAGTGACCAGCAGCCCGGCGACGATCAAGGCGGCCACCACGGCGATGCCCGGCAATGGATCGGGGTTCTCCGAGGCGATCAGGCGGCCCATCACGAGGGATGAGATCACCAGTCCGGACATGTCCAGGAAGTTCTTGACGCCTGCCGCCAGGCCCATCTGACCGGAAGGGACGCGGTCGTGCATCAGTCCCTGGGCGGGCCCGTGGGCGATGTTGGAGGTGAACTGCAGGCCGATGTAGCCGACGGCCAGCGTCCCCAGGCTGCCTGCGGTGGCGATCAGGTAGAGGAAGATCAGGTCTGCCAGGGTACCGAGCACAAGCAGCGGCCGGCGGCGGCCGAAGCGCGACGGCCAGGCGTCGCTCAGCGCGCCTGAGACGGGCTGGACGAGCAGGGCGATGATCAGCCCGACGAAGGTCAACAGGCCGAGCGCGGTGTTCTTGCGCGCGTCATCGACAAAGCCCAGCAGAACGGCGGGCAGGATGATCAGGTGCAGGCTGTTCCACATGAACGACAGGCCAGGCCAGTAGGCGTTGACGGCGAACAGGTCGAATGCCCTGGCGCGAGGCGGCGCGCTGATCTCAGACATAGGATCCCCTCAAGCGTTCAGGCAGACAGGCGGCGATGGCGGACATCACGACGTGCGCAGCGCTCCCCTCGATCGGCGAGGGGAGCGTCGGCGGCAGGCCGAACGCAGGGCCGAAGCGCAAGCACAGCCGGCCGTCGGCCTCAAACGCGCCGACCGGGAGGAAGCGGAGTCCGCGCCGCGCCAGGTGCCAGAGAAACCGGCCGGACCCCGGCGGGGGCTGCGTCAGGACGCCGCCGGGCATGTCACCCCCCTCCGGAGCCAGGCCAAGGAGGGCGTGCGGATCGGCGGCGGCGACCAGGACACGCCGCACGGCCAGCGCCCTATCCTCGACCTCGAACGCCCGCGGCGGCATCGGCGGCATGGCGACGAAGCCATACAGCCGGGCCGCGTGGCGCAAGAACCAACGGCTGGCCGGAGTCAGCGTCAGGGCCCGAGGGCGATCGGGGAAGGTCAGCGTGCTGGTGATCACCCAGCCGACCTCGCGCGGAAGCGCGGCGGAGATGGCCATGGCGATCCACCAGGCTCGGAATCCCGGGCGCGAGTAGTGGTTGACGACCACCAACCACGATCCTTGATCGAGGTCGGGCAGCGCCCCTTCCGTTCGCAGAGGAGGGGAGAGGCGCTGGAGCATGCGCTGGGCGTCGCGGCGGAAGGACCGAGGCTTCCGCTGCAGGGCAAGCCAGGCGATGCCGGGCACCGTGCTTGGGTAATCAGCATCGGGCAACGTTCGGGGCATGGCAGAAGTATAGCGCCGGGGACCGGCCTCGATTGCCAACACGCGAGCCAGAGGCCGGTCCATCTTAGCGCGCGCGGGAGAGTCCTACCGGCCGAACATGTCCGGTGGCGGCCAATGCATCCACAACTGCGTGACCAGTACGGCAATGTTCATCGCCTGTGCGGCGAGCGTGTTGAACAGTGGCCACATCCCGAAGAACAAGAGGATTCCGACGCCGGAGACGCACGC
>Ga0209253_10002911_pt1 | contig 15112 bp, 14 predicted proteins | sample FrelakmetBRP12BR_FD_187145 | JGI IMG/M metagenome (GOLD analysis project Ga0209253, IMG submission 187145) | Freshwater lake sediment microbial communities from the University of Notre Dame, USA, for methane emissions studies - BRP12 BR (SPAdes)... | ecosystem: Environmental > Aquatic >...
GTGCGGATGACAGGCCCGGTGACGAAAATCGCTGAAGGGATCCTGTCTCACGAAATGTTCGATTCATGATTTCCCGAAACCTGGATTCCCAGGAGCTCCTATGAGTGATCGGCAAAGGGGGAGAGTCGCTGTTTTGGCTAGCTGCGTGGCGATTTTCTGGCCCGGAGCGTTTATTTTCAGCTTCCCGGGGGTGATGGGCCTGCACTGGCAGCAAACGTTTGGTGTCAGCCGAGCAGCCACCGGACAGACGCTGTTCTTCGTTCTCGCCGCAGTAGGCGTCTTCATGTTTATCACAGGCCGCTGGCAGGAAAAAGTTGGCCCTTCAAGGCTCGCGGCGTTGGGGGCGTTGCTTTGCGGTGCCAGCACGATCCTCGTGGGATACGCCGGGAGTATCACCTGGGTCTACCTGTGGGCTTTCCTCATGGGAACATCCTCCTCCTTTATTTACATTCCCACCCTGACGGTGGTGCAACGGTGGTATCCTGCAAGAAAAGGCTTGGTTTCCGGTTTGGTGAACCTGGCCTTTGGTCTTTCAGCGGCTGTCATGTCCCCGGTTTTCAGCCGGATGCTCAGCTCCATGGAGTATAAGAGCATGACTCTGGTCCTTGGTCTTGTGGCGTTGGGGGTCGGCCTTGCCGTTTCATCCTATGTCCAGCTTCCCGAATCAAAAGGACCCGTGGAAATCTCCACGGTCAGCCAGATCCTTGCGTCCCAGCACTCCTTCACCCTTTCCCAGAGCCTTCGAACACGGTCCTTCTGGTTGATCTGGGGGACTTGGGCCATGGCCGGAGCAGGGGGTATTGCCATGGTGACCCTTTCAACGTCCTACGGCCTGTCCAAAGGGTTAAGCCTGCGCGATGCGGTGGCCATTCTCACGGCTTTCAACCTCACGAATGGAGCGAGCCGGTTCGTGAGCGGCTATCTCTCAGATGTCATCGGCCGCAACCGGATGATGAGCATTTCCTTTCTTTGTGCAGCCTGTGCGTACTGGCTTCTTCCGAACCTGGACAGCCTTCTCTGGTGGACGATTCTTGCCGCTTTCGTAGGCTTTGCTTTCGGCACCCTATTTGCTGTTTCAGCCCCCCTAGTGGTAGACTGCTTTGGGATGACCCATTTCGGGATGATCTTTGGGCTTGTTTTCACCGCCTATGGCTTTGTGGCAGGCGCGCTGGGACCGTGGCTCAGCGGTTACGTCTTGGATGTTACCGGAGGTCGGTTCGCCGCCGTCTTTTCTTACCTGGGAGTGTGTTATCTCGTGTCCGCAATCCTTATCTCATTTGCACGACCTCCTAGGCCGCGTGCGTGCGGAGTGACTGAGTGAAAAGGATCGGAAGGCTGCATCTTCTCACGGATGTCGTTCTGCAATCCCGGTTTTCACATGAGGAACTGGCCAGGTTGGGTATTGCCGGCGGGGCGGATACGATTCAGCTCAGGGAAAAAGGCGGATCCACCCGCCGCATGATCGAGGTGGCGAAGAGCATGGCTGCCGTGTGCAGGAAGGCCGGCGTGCCTTTCATCGTGAATGACCGAATCGATGTCGCCATTGCATCTGAAGCGGATGGAGTCCATCTCGGCCAGACCGACTTCCCTATTCCTCTTGCGCGAAAACTGCTCGGAAAGGATAAACTCATCGGAGGCTCGGCGGCGACGATTGAGGAGGCCAGGATCTGCCTTGCAGAAGGTGCGGACTACATCGGTTTCGGCCCTGTGTATGTGACCGGCTCAAAAGAGGACGCAGGCCCTGTGAGCGGTCCAAAGGGGTTGAAACAAGTGGTTGAAACGATCCCTTTGCCCATCATTGCCATCGGCGGCATCACCGCTGAGAATGTCGCCGGGGTCATGAGGACAGAGGCCTACGGCATCGCGGTGATCTCGGCGGTTTGTTGTCAGATCGATCCGGAGGGAGGAACGCGGGCCCTTCGTGAGGCCCTGGAAAGAAGCACAAGATAATGCCTGAATCACTGAAGGACATTGGTGAATTTGGATTGATCCATCGGATCGATGAACTTCTGAAAAGAGAAGGGGTTCAGGCTCCGGGAGTGACGCTTGGAATAGGGGATGATACGGCATCGTTCAAACCGAAGCCGGGCTATGAGGTGCTGGTCACTTGTGACTCTGTGGTCGAAGGCCGCCACTTCCTGTCCCGGCATATCACTCCCACAGATCTGGGACGCCGCTCCATGATGCTCAACATCAGCGATATCGGCGCCATGGGAGGACATCCTCTCTACGCGCTGATCTCGCTGGGCCTGAAGAACGAGACGCTCGGAAAAGACATTGAAGACATGTACCGAGGGTTTCTCTCCGAATTGAACCCTTTCGGCGCCTCGATCATCGGGGGAAACCTGACCAAGTCCGGGGATGGAATTTTCATTGATATTACACTGATCGGTGAAGTGGAAGAGGGAAGGGCGGTCCGCCGCTCAGGGGCAAAGCCGGGGGATGTGATCCTCGTCACAGGGTATCCGGGGCACTCGGCTGCAGGGCTTCAACTGCTTCTTCAGTCTTTGGCTTCGGTGGAGCACCCGCTTGTGAAGGCCTACACCAAGCCCTCTCACCGTGCGCGGGAAGGAAGAGCGGTTGCGCTCACGGGATGTGCGACCGCCATGATTGATACAAGTGATGGGTTTCTCGGAGACCTCGGGCATATTTGCGAAGAGAGCAAGGTGGGAGCCCTCTTGGCTCAGGAGAAGTTCCCGGTCAGCGATGAACTCCGGGAGGCGGCCAAGATCCTGAAGCGGGAGCCTCCGGAGGTTTTCCTTCGTGACAGCGACGACTACCAGCTCATCATCACGTGTGGCGCAGGAGATGTGGACCGCATTCGCTTTGCGATCGCCTTGACTTACAATGGTCCTGTGACGGAAGTGGGGCAGGTGACGGCACCGGATAAGGGCATCCGCCTTTTGCTTCCTGACGGCTCGGAACAAACCCTCTCCGCAAAAGGATGGGATCATTTTCGGTAAAGCTCGTATTCACCGCAGAGGCGCAGAGCACACAGAGAAGATCAAATCTTTCATTTGCCCCGATGAAGCATCGGAACAAATGAAAGCTATGTCTCTGCCTGAGGAGAACAGTGTATGTTTGATCACCGTCTGGCGCAAAAAGCATCCGACAATCTCAAGAAAATCCGAGCAAAGAAACCCCTCATACACAATATCACCAACTATGTGGTCATGAACTACACGGCAAACGCCCTCCTCGCCTGCGGCGCCTCTCCGGTCATGGCGCACGCCGCAGAGGAGGTCGAAGAGATGGTCTCCCTTGCCGGTGCCCTGGTCCTAAATATCGGCACACTGACACCCCAGTGGGTCGATGCCATGCTCCGTGCCGGGAAAAAGGCCAATGCATTGAAAATCCCTATTGTTCTCGACCCCGTGGGTTCGGGCGCAACCCAGCTGCGGACCGACTCCGCGAAGCGGCTCACCCGTGAACTTTCCATCCAGGTTGTCAGAGGGAACGCGTCGGAGGTTCTTTCTCTGACGAGCAAAGAAGCGCGCACCAGAGGGGTGGACTCCATCCATTCTGTGGAAGAAGCAGAAGAGGCAGCGGTTACTCTGGCAAGGAGTTTAAAAACAACCCTTGCGATCACCGGCAAAGTGGACTTGATCACCGATGGGGAGAGAATTTATAAAGTGCACAACGGACACGAAATGATGGGCATGGTGACCGGAACAGGGTGTACGGCCACGGTGATGATCGCCGCGTTTCTCGCTGTGGACCCGGATCCGGTTGAAGCAGCAACGACTGGCCTTGCCTATTTCGGACTGGCAGGCGAGAAGGCTGCATCTCACACGAAGACCCCTGGAACCTATCAGATCAGCCTTTTGGATGCCCTCTTCTCGATCGATGAGGAGGAATTGCGCAAGGGCGCAAAGATTGAGGTTGTAAAATAGATGAAAAATCAAAATGACATTGCAAACACCCAAGGTGACGAGTGGGGAAGAGACCCGGCAGTGCGGGGGATGCGACGGGTGTTCTCGGCCATGGATACGGCCCAGAAGGAGTTCATCAAGAACCTGGGCCTTACGCCCTATGACCACAGACTGAGGCGATGGCGGGAGAGGGCTCTTGCCGCTTTTGATACGAGTTGGGCTCGAACTGCGAGATCTGGTGTCGAATTGAGCGAGACGGAGGCAGGGTCTCTCTATGTCCATTGCCTTGGAAAAATCATGACCACAGAGGGAATGGACGTCCCTCCCGAGACTCTTCCGCAGAGCGAGAAACTCAAGAAAATCCTGAGGGAGGTTTTCCCGTGATCCGGTTGCGTCTGTTCGGTCGGTGCCGTATCTATCATGATCCGGTTGCGCCGGTGCTTAAGGCTCCTGCAGAAATTGGTTGGGAAGCCTGGTTTCGACGCATTGACCTTGTATCACCGAGAAAGCTTAAAGGCAAAGAGCTTTTGATGCGCACCCGGGGTTGGTGGACGGTTGAACCTTCAGAGATTGCGCCGGTGGTAGAAGCTCATGGCAAGCTGGAGGTAGGCGAAAAAGGCGAACTGCTGGTTGAGTTCCCCAATCAGGATGCGGTGGATGCTCTCACCAAAGCGCTCGCTGAGCGCTTCGGTGACCAGGTTCTTCTTGCCCCCTAGAGGCTTTCTTGACAGAAGCAAGGTGAGGCGAATAATCTCTTCCAAGAGGTGAAGGCTGTCGGATGCTGAAAGGAATAGGCAGCCCTGATCGCTCATTGCTTGAAGAGGAGGTGACGGCCCTTCTCGATGAAGGGACCCCTGCCGGCCTTTTTGACAAGAAGCGGGTGCTTGTCCTCACGCCGGATGCCACGCGGAGCTGTCCGCTGCCGATGATGGTGCGGGCCATCCGCAAGACCGTCGGCGAACGCTGCGCCCGTCTCGATTTTATGGTCGCCCTGGGGACGCACACCCCCCTGCCGCTGGAGAGCATCCTGGCGCTTTACGGCATAGCCCATCCGCAGCAAGACTTCCCCAGCTCTGCATTCTACAACCACGAATGGGGCCGTACGGACACCTTCCTGCGCATCGGGATTCTGGCGCCCGCGGACGTCGAACAGATCTCAGGAGGGCTGCTGAGCGAAGAGGTGCCGGTCGAGATCAACAAACGCATCTTCGATTACGATCTGTTGCTCATCGCCGGGCCGGTTTTTCCGCACGAGGTCGTGGGTTATTCGGGCGGGGCAAAGTACCTTTTTCCCGGCATCTCGGGAGGAGATTTCCTGCATTTCTTCCACTGGCTGGGCGCGGTCATCACCTGCAAAAATATCATTGGCATCAAAGATACCCCTGTACGCCGGATGATTGACAAAGCCATGGAAAAAATCCCTGTGCCGGTCCATTGTCTGGCCATGGTGGTCAATCAGAACTCCAATCTGTGCGGGCTTTACGTGGGGGATGTGAGGGAAGCATGGTCCAAGGCTGCGGATTTGTCCTCTCAGGTCCACGTGGTGACGAGGAAGAAGCCCTTTAGGGTAGTGCTTGGCAGAGCACCCGCCATGTATGATGAAATCTGGACTGCTGGAAAAGTCATGTACAAACTGGAGCAAGTGGTGGCTGACCAGGGGACCCTCATCATCTATGGGCCTCACATACGGGAGATATCGCGAACCTGGGACAAATACATCGAAAGGATCGGATACCACACTCGTGATTATTTCCTGGCCCAGATGGAGCGGTTTAATGATATCCCGAGAGGCGTACTTGCTCATTTAACCCATGTTCGAGGAACAGGGACCTATGAGAAGGGAGTTGAAAAACCTCATGTCCATGTGGTTCTGGCAACCTCCATTTCGAGAGAAACATGCCATCGCATCAACTTAGGCTATATGGATCCATCCGGGATCCGGCTGTCGGATTACGCGGACAGGGAAGACGAAGGAGTTCTCTTTGTGGATCATGCAGGCGAAATCCTCTATCGTCTGGAGCACGCTTAATGTCGGACGGCCCGCCTATGTCGTTAATCCGGAAGTTTACGAGAGGTGAATTTTTTGGGTTTTCCATGAAACACTCTGACTGGTTCATCGGAATAGACCTGGGTACGGGAAGCTGCAAAAGCATTGTGCTTGATGAGGAGGCCAGGGTGCTCGGTTTCAGCTCAGCCGAATATTCCGCTCTCCACGCGCAAGACCGATGGCAGGAGCAGGATCCGAGGGAACTCTTGAAAGCGGCAATCGATTCGGCAAGAGGCGCGGTGGCTGAATCCGGGGTTCGGCCCGAGGAGTGTGGCGGCTTAAGTATCGGTGGGGCACTTCACAGTGTGCTGGCCCTTGATGGCCACGGGGACCCCTTGACCGGGGTGATCACCTGGGCCGACGGAAGGGCGCTAGAACAATCCAGGGCCTTGAGGGGCCTGCCGGTGGCAAGCAGGCTCTACCAGGAAACGGGCTGCCCAAGCCACGGCATGTACCCGTTGTATAAGATTATGTGGCTTCGCGATAAGCAAGGGGATGTTTTCCGAAAGACCTGGCGGTTTGTTTCTGCGAAAGAATACGTGTTTGCCAGGCTGACAGGTGAGTACCTGGTCGACTATTGCCTTGCAGCAGGGTCTGGACTCTTGAACACACAAGCTCTCCGTTGGAACCCCTTGTGTCTCGAGATGGCAGGCATCCGGGAGGACCAGCTTTCATCTCTCTGCTCCCCGCTCACCGTTCACAGGGGGTTGATCCCTGAGTTCGCCCGCGAGATGGGCATTCGCGAAGATGTCCCGGTCGTGGTGGGCTCTTCCGACGCTGCCAATTCCAATTTGGGTGCAGGCGCAGTGAATCCCTGGCAGGCGACATGTATGGTAGGCACGAGCGGAGCGTTCCGGGTCATCTCCTCCCGGCCGATCCTTGATGAAAAGGCTCGCAGCTGGTGTTACGCCATCGATGAAGGCCACTGGCTTGTGGGAGGTGCGATCAACAATGGGGGCGTAGCGTTGTCCTGGCTCAGAGACTGCCTGAATCAGGCGGTCCCACACATTTCGCCGGATCTACTGTTGTCTTTTGAGGATGTCATCACCCTAGCAGGAGGCGCAAAAGCAGGGGCCGGCGGTGTGATCTGCTTGCCCTTTTTTGCCGGAGAGCGAAGCCCCAACTGGAACCTGAATGCTCGTGCCATGTTCTTTGGAATGACCCTGGAGCATGGCGTGAGGCACCTGGCTCGAGCATTGCTCGAAGGCATTGCTTTCCGCTTTAGGAGCCTGAAAGAGGTGCTTGTCGACATAGGCGTTGACGTGAGACAAATCATCGCTTCCGGAGGTTTTACAAAATCGGACCTATGGCTGCAGGTGATGACCGATGCGCTGAACCGAGAACTGCTCCTCCCTGTTTGGGGCGAAACGTCCGCTCTGGGGGCTGCTTTCTGGGCCTTGCTCTCAGCGCGTGGAGAAGAGGGCTTGGAAAAAGCCGGCGATTTTGTGAAACTTAGGGACTCGTGCTCTCCAAATCCCGAGAGTGTGGAAATTTACAATCGGATGTATCCTCTCTTTGAAAAGCTCTATCAATCGCTGGAAAAAAGCTTCGATGAAGTTGCTGAACTCCAGGCGAAGCTCGAAAGATAGAAAAAAAACGGCACTGGGGGAAAGGTAGAGGCTTGCGGGTGAAGGAGGGGAAAGACGAGGGCCCCTGTCGCCCGACCCCATCCTGAGCGCTACTACAGTTTTACATCTGAATATTTCACACCAAAGGCTTGGGCCACAGGCTCGCAGGTTACTTTCCCCTCGCAGACATTCAGCCCCTTCTTGAGAGCAAGGTCTTCGGCAATCGCTTTTTTCCAACCCTTTTCAGCCAATGCCAGAACATAGGCAAAGGTCGCGTTTGTCAGAGCGATGGTTGAAGTCCGCGGCACCGCACCGGGCATGTTGGCCACGCAGTAGTGCACCACCCCTTCTTCCATGTAGATGGGGTCCTCATGGGTTGTAGGGCGCGAGGTCTCGGTGCATCCTCCCTGATCGATCGATATGTCCACGATAGCCGATCCTTTTCTCATTCGCCTCACCAGATCGCGGGAAATCAGCTTGGGGGCTTTGGCTCCCGGAATCAGGACCGTGCAGATCACCAGATCACTGTTGAGACACTCCTCTTCAATGTTGGCAGGGTTGGAGTTAATCGTGACCACCCGTCCCTGCATGACGTCCCGGATATAGGAGAGCCTCGCGGGGTTAATATCCAGGATCGAGACCCTTGCTCCAATCCCCGAGGCGACGGTTGCAGCCGCCAATCCTGCGACACCGGCACCGATGACCGTGACTCTTGCAGGTCTCACGCCGGGAACTCCGGAAAGGAGAATTCCCATGCCGCCATTTTTCGCCTCGAGGCAAGAGGCTCCCATTTGAACGGAAAGCGCTCCGGCCACCTCACTCATGGGCGCTAGAAGAGGGAGGCTGCCGTCCTGAAGCTGAACCGTCTCGTAGCCGATGCCCACGAGTTTCTTGGCCAGAATTTTCTCAGTCAACTCTCTGCTCGCTGCAAGATGAAGGTAAGTAAAAAGCACCTGCCCGGCCTTCATGAAGTCAAACTCAGGGCCAATCGGCTCCTTGACCTTGAGGATCATGTCTGCTCTGTCCCAGACATTTTCAGCCTTCTTGAGGAGCTTGGCTCCGGCTTGCGCATAGGCCTCATCTTCAAAACCGGACCCAATGCCCGCAGTGGCTTCCACATAAACCTGGTGACCGTGAGCCGTGAGTGCCTTGACCCCGGCAGGGGTTGCAGCGACTCGCTTTTCAGCAGGCTTGATCTCTTTTGGAATGCCGATTTTCATGATGCCCCTCCTTTCAGTGTCCTCCAGAAAACGCCGGCCAATCTCTCTATATTCGTTCACGAAGATGCCGCTTTTTACCATGGAGAGAGAAGACCCGTCAAGGCGTTTCATGCAGAATGACCTTGAAACAACCTCCTCCTCATGTTAGTTTTTGAAAAGAAAAATCGCTTTCTTTGTCTTAGATTCATTTATTCGCGAAAAAGACGTCAATCGAGGAGTGGTTGATATGACGGACCCTGCAACCAGCTTCAGGATCGCCCTGGTGGGCGGAGAGGACTCCTGCAAGGAAATTCTCGAGACGGTTCTCAACAGCATTCAGGATTTCATCATCGTGATTTCACCGACCATGGAAATCGAGGAGGTGAATCAAGCCTTCCTGGAACAAATGGGCTACTCCAAAGAGGAGGTGATCGGCAAGGAATACCACGATGTCTTTCCGCAGCTCAACTCCCCTTGCGAATCCGACTTTATCGGGTCACTTTTGAACAAGGTCATCCAGAGCAGAAGGCCGAGCCAGCAGGTTCTCACGCGGGTGGACCGAGAGGGCCAACAGCATCATGTGAATGTGAAGATCTTTCCCGTCTGGGGGAACGAAGGAAAGATTTCCAAGTTCATTGAGGTCAGCCGGGACATTTCGGATTCGCGAAAAGAAGAAGAGGAGATGACCAGGCGATTGGAAAAAATGGTGGAAGACCGAACGCGGGAACTCAAGGAAACACATTTTAAAATGCTCCATCAAGATAAGATGGCCTCTCTCGGCAAACTCTCCGCCTCTGTCGTCCACGAGATCAACAATCCCATTTCAGGTATTCTGAGCCTTGTCATGCTCATGAATCGGATTATGGAAGACGGGAATTTGCAACAAAAAGACGCGGATCAGTTCAGCCAGTATCTCCGTCTTATGGAGACAGAGACCAGGCGGATCAGCCGCATCGTATCCAATCTGCTCGCGTTCTCACGTCACTCCAAAATGGAGTTCGGAGCGGTCAGGCTCAACCAGCTCATTGAAAAGACCCTCTTCCTCAATGCCAATCTCCTGAAACTCCATTCCATCAAGGTCGAGGAGAACCCGGATCCGGATCTCCCAGATCTTACGGGATCTGAGGATCGACTTATGCAGGTCTTTATGAATCTCATCTCCAACGCCGCCGAAGCCATTGAAGCAGGCCGTGGCGACCGCGTGCTGAGCATCAGGACCAAGCATGTGCGTGAAAAGGGGTGTGTCTCGGTTTCTTTCGCAGACACGGGAGTGGGCATCCCTCAGGAGAACCTCTCCAAGCTCTTTGAGCCTTTTTTCAGCACCAAGAAAAAGGGAAAGGGAGTCGGCCTGGGTCTTTCCGTGGCCTACGGGATTATTCAGGAGCATGGAGGCTCCATTCATGTGCAATCGGAAGAGGGAAGGGGAACCACATTTACCATCGAACTTCCTCTGAAGACGAATCCAACGGTCTTTACTCCATAGGGAGGTGTCATGAGCGGGGCAAAAATCCTTATCGTTGATGATGAGCTGATTGTGCGGGAGTCTCTGGGGGGCTGGCTGGAGCGAGACGGTCACAAGGTGGATAAAGCAGCCAGCGGGGAAGAGGCTCTGGAAAAATGCCAGAAGACCCGTTATGACATTCTTCTGCTGGACATCAAAATGGAAGGCATGAGCGGTCTCGAGGTCCTGAAGAAAGTCAAAGAAAACGATCCCGATCTATCCGTGGTCATGATCACGGCCTATGGTTCCATTCCCAGCGCTATCGAAGCCATGAAAAACGGGGCGCATGAGTACCTGCTCAAGCCCTTTGATCCCGATGAACTCATGGTTCTGATCGAAAAGATCAGGAAACACCAGGCCGAGACACGGGAGACTCAGTTTTTGAGGGAGCAATACAAGGAAAGAACCCGTTTTGAAAGCATGATCGGCCAGTCCAGAGCGCTTCAGGAGGTCTTTGATCTCATCGAGAGAATTGCTCCCACGGATTCCACCATCCTGATCAAAGGCGAGACAGGAACCGGCAAAGGACTGGCGGCGAGGGCGATTCACACGAAGAGCCGGCGCGGCCAGGGACCGTTCGTGGTGGTCAATTGCGGTGCATTCCCAGAACACCTGCTTGAAAGCGAGCTCTTTGGATATCAAAAGGGCGCTTTCACGGACGCCAAGACCACCAAGAAAGGCCGGCTGGAGCTGGCGCACGGGGGAACCCTTTTGCTCGATGAGGTGGGGGAGATCAGCACGAGAATGCAAATTGATCTCCTTCGTGTCCTGGAGGACCATATCTTTTATCGTGTGGGCGGAACCCAGCCGATCGAAGCGGACTTCCGCATCATTGCTGCGACGCACAAGGATCTGGAAAGAGCCATCAAAGAACGAACGTTCCGTGAAGATCTCTATTATCGTCTCAACGTGATCTCCTTTGCCATGCCCCCTCTCAGGGAACACAAAGAAGATATCCCTCTCCTCGCCGACTACTTTCTGCACCGCTTTGCTCAAGAAACGAATAAGCCGGTGGATCAGATCAGCCGGGAGGCCCTGGATGAAATGATGCTTTATGACTGGCCGGGAAACGTGCGGGAGCTGGGGAACGCCGTGGAGAGGGCGGTCGTGATCGGACGGGGCCGGAGGATTCTACCCCGGGATCTTCCCATCTTTCGGTCTGAATATGTGTCTTCTCCGCCGGGTAGGACTCTCAGAGAAGTCGAAATGACCCATCTGAGCAGCGTCCTCAACGAAACGCAGTGGAATGTTTCCAAGAGCGCCGAGATCCTGGGAATCGATCGCTCGACCCTTTATGATAAAATAAAGCGATATGACCTTCGCAAGCCCGCTTGATGAGCTCCAAGGAACATACCCTCGTGATTTCTCCCATCGGGGACCTCGATGTGGACAGAGAACTCCTTGAACAGGTCGGGAAGGAGGTTGGCAGGGTCTTCGGTTATGACACGAGCATTCGGCCCCTCATCGAGGAAAAGGATCTGTGGTTGGATCCGATCCGGAAGCAATATCATTCCACCCCCATTCTCGAGACGCTTGCCATCATCAGCCCGACTGAGGCGATCAAAGTCCTGGCCATCACCAAGGTCGATCTTTTTATTCCGATTTTGACCCACGTCTACGGGGAAGCCCAGCTAGGAGGAAAAGCGTGCATCCTCTCCACATACCGCTTCACGGAGGGACTCTTTCTCGCTGTCGGCACAGAGAGCTTTCGTTATCGTATTGTCAAGGAGGCCATCCATGAACTGGGCCATACCTTCAATCTCCGCCACTGTCCGGACGCCGTCTGTGTCATGCACTACTGCAGGAGTCTCAAGGACGTGGACCGCAAATCAGATCAGTTCTGCCGCTACTGCGCCGTCCTTCTGGAGGATGAAATGAAAAGGTGTCTAAAATCCGACGGCGTCGGATTTTAGGTGCGGAGAAAGGATCGAGTCAGTCTTTCCCAGCCCAGCTGAGGCATGGCCCCAAACACGTCCTTCCCGAGATACCCACCGTCGGTTGCCAGGGGTGCAGACACCTCCTCAATGAGATGATGGAGCCGCTCCACTTCCTGCTCCAGAAATTCAGCGGTTTGCTGGGCGATCATCAGGTCTTTGATCTCTTTGCGCAGGTTTTGAGGGTGAAGGGTCATCACCCAACCTTCAGTGTACGGGTCGTGATTGGCAAGGTTTCCCTGCTCCCTCAGTCTTGGATTGACGGCAGTGATCACACCGCTCAGCGGCGAGAGCAGTTTTGCCTGGTGCTGCTCCCGGCTCACCGCCACGTGAGGCTCGCCCTGCTTCACGACCTTGCCCATGAGAGGCGCCTCCACTCGATCAAGAGGCCCCAGGAGACTGAGAGCGAAATCATCAATCCCTATCCTGACCGAGGACCCCTCTTCGATCTTGACCCACGCGTGTCCACTGTGGAGATAGTAACCCTGTGGGACGCTGAAACCCTCGACCTCCATGACCTCCACGGGTCTTACCACCGCGTGGACCGCGTACTCGTCGTAGAAATATTGATCGAACTCGCAGTTGCCGCAAAGGTAGTCGTTGGTGCATGGTTTGAATGGAATCCGCCCCTTCAAATGGTGAAGGCATGGCCTTTGGGAAGGGGGCAGGGCTTTCATCGCCTGAATCTGGAGTGTTGAGTCTATCATGGGTTTTAGTACTCCTTGTTCATTGAAAAGATTCACTCTTAGGGGAAGCTCTTTCTATTCCGTCTTGAGGAACGTCTTCGTCAGATTTCTCCAGCCCAGGGCAGGAAGGTTTCCGTAGATGTCTTCGGCGATATAACCGCCGTCTGCCGCGAGAGGGCCTGCAACCGATTCAATCATGCTCTCAAGTTTTCCAATCTCGCCTGCCATCCAATCGACGCTGACGGTCTCATCCATCAGTTTCTTGAAGGCCCCTTTTGTGTCCGGGTTTCGAATCACAAAAAGCCAGCCTTCGCCATAAGGTTCCTGGTTGGCAAGCATGGGTTTTTCCCTGAGCTTCCCATTGACCTCAACAATCACGCCGTCCACAGGGGCGAGCACGTCCGCCCGGTTCGCCTCTCGCTTCAAACCCCAGCCGACCTTGTCCTGAGAAAGCTCTTTGCCCATGAGGGGAAGAGCAAACGCCTCCGCTTTACCCAGAAGCTTCAGGCTGAAGTCGTCCATTCCAACCCGAACAACGCCGCCGCTCTCGATCCGAGCCCAGGTGTGTCCGTTGTGAAAGTAGGATCCCCTGGGAAGCTGGAAGCCTTTGATGTTTTGCATGTCATAGGGCTGGGCTCCGGTCTTCGTGGCCCACACCTCTTCGAAGAACTGATCGAAATCACACATGGAGCATTCATAGTTGTAAGCGCATGATCTTCGCTCAATCCGGCGGGTCAGAGTGTGGCGGCAGACTCTCTCGAGACCCGGTCTTTTCCTCATGCCATCCTGCCAGCTCAGCTGCGTGCCTTTCTCTACCTGCTTTCGCATGCCTTGGTCATACTTGCAGGTCGTGCAGTCATAAAAATTGTTGCAGCTTTTGAGCTCCACCACGCCCGCCTGCATCCACAGGCAGGGGTTGGCGGTTTTGCCATCCTTGTCCGGCCTGATCATCCAGACCTGTCCGCCCGGCACAGCCCCAGTTTCGGATCTCTTTTTCAAATCATGTTGAGTTCCTTTCCGGTAAGAAGAGCCGAGTCTCGCACGGCCTCTGGCGACTCCCTTAGTGTTCTCTTCCATGTCTTTCGCTCCTTTTGCGCGGATTTGATCTGCCCAATCCTATGAGCAAAGAAAGTGCCAAATGAGGAGCGAGGCGCTTGCTGTTCTCTAACGACTCGATATCCCAACGAATGTCTCTTCCACTGTCTTGGAATTGAAAGCAGAACTTAAGCGGAATCGCTGAGAAGAATGTAGAGATATGCCACATTGAACGATTCGGAGGGCGGGGGAATTCAATCCATAGAAACCTGTTCAATAATCATTTTAAACTGTTATGAGGTATTGGCATTCTCTACACCAGAATGTAGCTATTCCCAACACCCTAAGAAGGCAAGCATCTTTGATGGGGAAGAAAAAACCGGCCCCCTAAAAAAACAGGGGGCCGGTAGCAAGAAAGGGCAAGTTCAGGGGATCAGCCTTTGATAATTCGGGGAAGCATCATGTGATGTTGCGGACAGAGCGATGTGGGGTTCTGGTACACGCATCCCACAAAGGCCGCGATGTACTTCCTCAGGTTGGGGAAGGAAACGATCTCATCCACAAAGCCCCTGTTGGCGCAGTAAATCGGTCTGGATTTCCGGTAGTATTCCTGCGCCAGTTCGTTCATCTTGTCGATGACCGGCTGGAGCGGTTTGCCGTCGTCTTTTTCCTTCACGAGCCGCCTTGCAAAGGAAGCCACTGATGCTGTTTCCCCGTGCATCACGTAGATCTCGGTCGTGGGGGTGCCCAGGGTGAAGGCGTTGTGGTTGTTGGCCGTAGGGCCGCCCATGATGTAATGAGCCGCAGCAGTCCCTTTTCTGAGAATGATACACATCTGCGGGACATCGGTCTGCTCGATCGAGTAGATCAGGGACTGACCCAGTCCGAGGAGTTCCGCCTTTTCAGCGATATCTCCGACGTCAATGCCTGACGTATCCTGGAACCAGACAATGGGGACACGATCCCGGCCGCAGAGAGTCACGAACTCGTTCATCTTGATCAGGCCCTGGCGGTAGAGCTTTCCGCCGATGCCGGGGTAGGGGGCATATTCAGGATACTTCTGTCCAAGAAATCCGTGAATATTACCGATGAATCCCACGAGGAAGCCATTGATTTTGGCAAGGCCCGTGTAGACCTCCGGTCCATATCCGGGCCTGAATTCCATGTGCTCGCTGCCGTCGAAAATCCTGGCGAGCACGTCGGGGAAGCTGTAGCCTCGCTTCTGGTTAAAGGCGACAATGTAATTGAGATCCTCTCCCGGGTACAGGGG
>Ga0209253_10002912_pt1 | contig 15111 bp, 15 predicted proteins | sample FrelakmetBRP12BR_FD_187145 | JGI IMG/M metagenome (GOLD analysis project Ga0209253, IMG submission 187145) | Freshwater lake sediment microbial communities from the University of Notre Dame, USA, for methane emissions studies - BRP12 BR (SPAdes)... | ecosystem: Environmental > Aquatic >...
CCAGGAGCCCGCCGTCACGCGCGACGGCGTGCCCGTGCACGTGGCCGCCAACATCGCAGCGCCGGCCGAGGTGCCGGAGGCACTCGCCGCCGGCGCCGACGGCGTCGGCCTGCTGCGCACCGAGTTCCTCTTCCTCGAAGCCGGCCACCTGCCGACCGAGGACGAGCAGGAGAGCGCCTACCGAGCCGTCGCCGAGGCACTCGCCGGGCGTCCGCTGACCGTGCGCACGCTCGACGCCGGCGCCGACAAGCAGCTCCCCTACCTCCAGCTGGCCGAGGAGCAGAACCCCTTCCTGGGGCTCAGGGGCGTCCGCCTGGGGCTGCGGCATCCGGAGTTGCTGCTCGGCCAGCTCCGCGCGGCGCTGCGCGTGGCCGCCGGGCATCCGCTGCGCGTCATGTTCCCCATGGTGACCACCGTGGACGAGGTCCGGCGCGCACGCGAGCTGCTCGACGAAGCGCGGCGGTCGCTGACGGCCGACGGCGCTCCGGCTCCCGAACGAGTCGATGTCGGCATCATGGTGGAGGTTCCCGCCGCGGCCCTCACGGCCGAGGCGTTCGTCGCGCACGTCGACTTCTTCTCGATCGGCACGAACGACCTGGCCCAGTACGTCCTGGCCGCCGAGCGCGGGAACGCCGAAGTGGCGGCCCTCGCCGACGCCCTGCATCCGGCCGTGCTGCGACTCATCGAACGCACCGCCCGCGCCGCCGCCACGCAGGGAAGCAAGGTCGCCGTCTGCGGCGAGCTGGCCGGCGACCCGGTGGCCATCCCCCTGCTGCTCGGGCTGGGCATCACCGAGCTCTCGATGGCGCCGGCGCGGATCCCGGGGGCGAAGCAGGCTGTCCGCGCCACCACGATGCGCAGGGCGCAGCGGCTCGTCGAAGGGGCCCTCGCCGCCGAGTCGGCAGCCGCTGTGCGACGGTTGTGTGACGAGGCGAGCGCAGGCGGATGATCCCGCCGCCGAGACGGCCGGCGGAGCGCAGGCCGGTGACCCCGCGCCCAGACCGAGCCTCTGACGGGGCAGGCGCTCCCCGCCCCGCAAACCTCAGAGCCTGTACAGCCGCCTGGCGTTGCCGCTGAGGATGCCCTCGGCCGCCCCGAGCGCGAACGCGTCCGAGACGTGTCCCGCCGCCACCAGGCTCTCCAGCGCCGCCGCCAGGCCACGCCTGAACTGCACGGCGCCGAACCAGAACACCTCCGGGATGTTGAAGCCGTCGGAGCCGTACATGATCTTGCTCAGCGGCGCCATCTCGAAGAGCTCCAGCAGGCGCGAGGCCACCCCCGGGCCGACGAAGGGCACCATCTCCGAGACATCCAGCCACACGTTCGGGTAGGCGCTCACGAGGAAGCCGGCGGCGGTGTGGTGCGGATACCCCGCGTGCACCAGCACGACGGTCGCCTTGCCGAAGTGATCGTCGGCGATCAGCCAGCGCAGGTGCGCCGGGTCCGAGAGCCTGATGTCGATCTCGGGCGAGTCGCCCATGCCGGTGTGGACCTGCATCGGCAGGTCGCGCTCGATGGCGATCTCGAGCGCCTCGAGCAGGAAGAAGTCACGGTAGTCCTTGAGCGCCTCCCTGTCGGCTTCGCCCTCGGGCGCGCCGGCGACCGCGCCGTAGGCGCGCTCGGCGCGCCCGGCCGGCACCGGCCGCACCTCGAGCCCCGTGTAGTAGGCGATGGTCGTCTTGAGCGCCACGGCCGAGTGCTCGTCGAGCTGGCGCAGCAGCTCCGCCCGGTACGCGTCGACGAACTCCGCGAAGCCGAGCTGGCGCTTCAGGAGCGAGTACATCACCGGCTCGATGCGCACGATGATGCGGATGTCCTGGCCGGCGAGCATCCTTCTGAACTCACCGGGGTCGATGTCGATGCCCTCGTCCTCCTCGGAGGGGTAGCCGATGTCGATCAGCAGCGTGCCGATGCCGGCGTCGGCGAAGAGCGCCCCGACGTACGACGTGGGGTCCGCCCTGTAGCGGCGCGTCCGCTCGGCGGCGATCTCCTCGAACGGCGCGGTCTCGGGCAGGCCGAGGAAGCGCGCCAGCCGCGCCTTCATCGTCTGGAACAGGACGGTCGACCGGATGTCCGCCGGGTCCAATGGCAGCGTGGAGAGCGTCCAGTAGCGGTCGAGCGACTTCTCCTCGAGCTCGGGCATGAAGAGGTGGCAGTGCGTGTCGACCGCCGGCAGCGCACTCAGATCGAGCGTCATGTCTACACCCCCGGCCCGTTGAGCCCCGTCAACACCTCACTTCCTCCAGTAGTCGAGGAAGTTGAACACCGACATCGGGTGGATGTAGAAGCCGCCCGTGGCCTCCGACGCCATGCCGTTGTAGATCGGCTGGTAGAGAGGGAACACCGGCGCCTCTTCCATGACGATCTGCTGCATCTGCGTGAAGAGCGCCGTGCGCTCGGGAGAGATCGGCATCGTCTGCGCCTGAGCGTAGAGATCCTCGACCTCGGGGCTCCACCACCAGCTCACGTTGGCGCCACCGTCGGTCATCGCGCTGTCCTTGCTGAGCAGCGAACCGATCCAGTCTGAGGGATCGGGGAAGTCGGCGTACCAGTAGGTCAGCCCCATCGGCGCCTTCGAGGCCTGGGTGGTGATGTAGGTGTAGCCGGCCGCCTCCTGCATGCGCTTGATCGAGACCTTGATGCCGACCTCGGCGAGGTCCGCCTGGATGGCCTCCGACACGCGCGGCAGCGGGTCCTGCGAGAAGGTGATGAACGTGGTCGAGAAGCCGTCGGCGAGACCCGCCTCGCTCAGAAGCTGCTTGGCCTTGGCGGGATCGTGCGGGTAGTAGTCGGCGTTGGGTTCGTAGCCGGGCATGCCCTCTGGGTAGATCTGGTAGAGCGGCGACACCTGTCCCGAGAGGATCTTGGCGATGCGCGACCTGTCGATGGCGTAGTTCACGGCCTGGCGCACGCGGACGTCGTCGAACGGCTTCACGGTCACGTTGAGGAACCCGTAGTACCAGGCGACGATCGGGCCCGAGTTGAGCAGGCCCTTCAGCTTGGGGTCCTGCTGGACCCGTTGCACGTCGCTGGGCGGAACACCGTTGCCGAGGATGTCGACCGTGCCCCGCTGCACCTGCAGGAAGGCCATCTCGGGGCCGAGGGTGAAATCGAACTCCCAGGTGTCCGGGTACCCCGGCGTCGGTCCCGAGTAGTCCGGATTGCGCACGAGGGTCGCACTCTGGCCGGCCGTCCACTTCTCGAGCATGTACGGTCCGCTGCCCAGGGGGTGGCGACCGAAGCTCTTGCCGTACTTCTCGACGGCCTCTTTGGGCACGACGGCACAGAACGGCAGGGCGAGCTTGAACAGGAGCGTCGGATCGGGCGCGTCGAGCTTGATCTCGACGGTGTAGGGATCCACGGCCGTGATGCCCGTTATCTCCTTGGCCTTGCCGGCCTGGAAGTCGGCCGCGCCGGCGATGCCCGTGTAGAAGAACGTCGCCGGCGAGCGCTGGGTGCTCATCATGCGCTCGATGCTGTACTTGAAGTCCTCGGCCGTCACCTCGCGGCTCACGGGTGGCGCGAACGTCGCCCCCTGCCGCAGGGTGAACGTGTAGGTCAGGCCGTCCGCCGACACCGTGGGCATGTCGGCCGCGAGGGCCGGGACGATCTCGTTGCCCGCCTCGCCGGTGCCGCTGGCGAACTTCACCAGCATGTCGTAGAGCAGGTTCTCCATGTCGAACGCCTGCACGGTCCAGCTGATGATGGGGTCGAGGCTCTGCGGCTCGCCCTCGATGGCGAACGTGAGCGTGCCGCCGCTCTTCGGCGATTCGGCGGCCGCCGGGCTCCCCGTCGTCGCGGTGGTGCCCCCGCCGCCACAGCTCGCAAGCACAGCCGAGACGAACGCCAGCAGCACCAGGCACAGGACCAGTGGAACACGCGAACGACGCTTCATGACCGCCCCCTTCCGGCGACACATGGTGCTATACTCACCACGCGTTTTAAGACGAACGTTCGATATCGAGGCGCAGTCTATGCCCGCCCCGTGGGACCGTCAATGCCGAGGGTGATCGACCACGACGAGCGCCGGGCGCAGCTCTCCGAGGCCGTCTGGCGGGTCATCGAGCAGGATGGGGGGCACGGGCTCACCATCCGTCGCATCGCCGACGAATCGGGCTGGTCGGTCGGCGCCATCGCGCACTACTTCCCCAGCAAGGATGACCTGCTCCTGGCCGCCTATCGTCGCGCGCTGCAGCGCGTGAACGACAGGTTCTACGCCGACCTCGAAGCGCACCGGGGCCTGGCCGGGCTGCGCGCCGCCGTACAGCACAACCTGTGCCTGACGCCCGAGAGCCACCTGGTCGCGCGCGTCTGGCTGGCGTTCCTGTCGCGGGTCAGTGTGAGGGACGACTTCCAGCGACTGCAGCGCACCGACAACGCCAGCTGGCAGCGCGCCATGCAGGACAAGATGCGCGAGGCGGTCGCCGATGGGGAGCTCCCTGCCGGTGTCGACCTCGACGGTGAGGCGACGCTGCTGGCCGCGTTCGTCGACGGGACGGCCATGCGGGCGGCCCTCGACCCCGCCTCGTTCCCAGCCGAGCGGCAGCTCGAGCTGCTCGACGCCTACCTGACGGGGCGCGGGCTGGCGGCGGGTGTCACCCCTCCGGCGCCCGGCCGGCGGGGGCCGGCACGCACACCCCGTCGTCGATCCTCCACGTCGCGCTGACCGCCTCCCCGGGCTTCAGGGCGCCGTTCTCGTGGCCCACCTGGACCCTGGCCTGCAGCAGCGCACCGTCCTGGGTCTCGACGAGGTACTTCTTGAGGGCGCCGAGGTAGGTCACCTCGCGCACCACCCCGGAGAGCCCGCCCCGCCGCGTCTCAGATCTGCGCCGAGAAGAGCCTCGCGAACGAGTTGCGGAAGCGCACGTGCGCCGGCACCGACTCGACGTCCATGAGCGTCACCTCGCGGCAGTGCTCGAGGTCGGCCTCGAAGGTGCGCTCCATCTCGAGGGCCTTCGCCTCGTCGTAGAGCCAGACCATGAGCTCCTTGTGCAGGCGCAGGCTGCGCGTGTCCATGTTCATGGTCCCCACGGCGCCGAAGAGCGAGTCGACGACGATCGTCTTGGCGTGGAAGAACCCGGCCTCGTAGAGGAAGATGCGCCCGCCGGCGGTCAGCAGCGGCCGATAGTAGGTCTGCGCCGCCCAGAACGGCAGCCGCTTGTCGACCTTGCCGGTCATCATCAGCTCCACCTCGACCCCGCGCTGGGCGGCGTTGATGAGCGTCTCGAACACGGCCTGGTCGGGCACGAAGTACGGCGACTGCAGACGCACGCGCCGCTGCGCGCCGGCGATGGCCGTCATGTGCGCCCTGCGGCTGGCCTCCCAGGGGTCCTCGACGGTGTGGGCGACGGTCTGCGTGAGCACGCCGCCGTCGCCCGCGCCGTCGGCCGCCGGCAGGTACTCGTCACGCAGCAGGTCGGCGTGCTCGTCCTCGAGCCAGCGCATGGCGAAGAGCTTCTGCAGCTCGGCGACGGCCTGGCCGGTGTACCTCATGTGCGTGTCGCGCCACGTGGCGAAGCGCTCGCCGCCGTCGATGTACTCCTGCCCCATGTTCATGCCGCCCGTGTAGCCGATCTCGCCGTCGATGACGACCAGCTTGCGGTGGTTGCGGTAGTTGAGCTTCATGGCGCTGGTGACGTCGGCACTCACCACCGCGCCGGCCGCCGCGAGACGTTTGAGCTCACTCTTCCCGAACGTGATACAGCCGATGAAGTCGTACATGATGCGCACCTCGACACCGGCGGCGAGGCGGTCGAGCAGGATGTTCGTGATCTCGGCCGTGAGCTTGTCGCGCTCCCAGATGAAGTACTCCAGGTGGATGAACCGGCTCGCCGCCGCGAGGTCCTCCTTGAGGCGGGCGAACTTCTGCGCCCCGGTGGCGAAGATCTCGAGCGTACGCGCGGGCAGCACGCGCGCCCTGTTCTGGTTCTCGATGGTCGTCGCCACACCGGTCGCGGCCGTGCCCCGATACGTCTCGTCGAACCGTTCGGCACAGGCCGCGTTGCGGTCGTAGATGGGGTCCATCTTGACGAGCACCGACTCCATCACGTGGTCGCGCAGGCTGCGGCGGGCCGTGATGACCTTCCAGTCCCTGCCGATGAAGAGGAACAGGAAGAGGCCCAGGATCGGCAGGAGCATGAGCACGAACAGCCAGGTGAGCGTGCGCGCCGGCTCGCGGTCGTCCATGATGAGCAACACGGCGACGACGAACCAGTAGACGAGCAGCGGCACGCCGAGCCACCAGGCCAGGGGCAGCCTGAAGAAGGTCTGGGCGCCTACGAGGCACTCGCCGGCGAGGTCGATCATCGTGCGGCTGCCGTATCGAGTCGGTCACTCCGTGCGTTCATGCAGGGCCGTTCCTTTCGACGGACGAGCGGTCGCCGTGGGAGTCCACGAATCCTACCGGACCGGCTCTCCGGCGTGCTAGACGGCTCGCGAAGCGCCGTGCTTTCGCCGACGCCGGGGCGGGAGCCGTTGCTCGACGCGCGACTTGCCCCCCGATGCTCGCTCGGGCATGATGGGCGGGTCAGATCGGTCCGTCAGCGCCCGCCAGGAGTCCGGCATGGCCCTTCTACCCCAACGCAGAAGAGACCCCCTGCGGCCCAGGCGCAACACCGCGCCCCTCTGGAAGAAGCTCACCATCGTGCTCAGCGCGGTCGTCGCGGTGGTGCTCGTGGTGTCCGTCCTGAACCCCGACAGGATGGGGTTCTTCACCACCCTCGTCGTCGTCCTCGTCGTCGTCGCCGGCGTGATCTGGGGCATGGCGAAGCTGCTCGGCGTCCATCTGAGCCTGAGTAGCTGGGACTAGCCGCCGGAGCCGGCGGAAGAAGCCGAGGCTCCCAGGCTCTCGCGCAGGGCGAGCACGCGCTCGACGGCGGCGAGAAAGCTCTTTCGGCCGAGGCGTCCGCCGTCGAGCGCGCGCGCCAGGGCAATCGTCGCGTCGGTCCCCTCGGCCACTCTCCGGTTGGCGCAGAGGACCAGGTCCATGCCCGCACCGACGGCCAGCACCGCACGACGCCCGGTCGCGCCGTAGGCCGAGAGCCCTCCGGCCCCGAGGGCGTCCGTGATGGTCACGCCCGTGAACCCGAGCCGCCCGCGCAGCTCCCTCTTGACCACGACGCCTGAGAGCCCGGCCGGCCGACGCGCATCGAGCGCCGGGTAGGTCGCCCACGAGACCATGACGAGGCGCACGCCGGCGGCGATCGCCGGCGCGTAGGGCGACTCGTCCACCGCGCGCAGAGTGGCGAGCGGCACGTTCAACGTGACCGGTCGCAGGTCGGTGTTCTGCTCGCGTGCCGCACCCCCCAGTCCCGGGAAGTGCTTCGCCGTGGCGACGACGCCGGTCCGCTGCTGCGCCGCGATGAAGGCGGTCCCTAGCCGCGCCACCACCGGGGGGCGCGAGCTGTACGAGCGGCCCTGCTGATCGATGAAGTTGCCCGGGTCGCGGTAGACGTCGAGCACGGGAGCGAGGTTGACGTTCATGCCGACGTCCTTGAGGTTCAGTCCGGCCGCACGCCCGGCACGACGCGCCGCCGCTTCGGGGTCGGCCGACAGGCCGATCTGCTTCTGCGACAGCAGCGGCGCGCCGGGCAGCCGGCGCACGAGGCCGCCCTCCTGGTCGACCACGAGGAGGAGCGGCGCCTTGACGGGACTCCGTGCGGCCTCCCTCTGCAGCTGGGCAGCGACCCTGCGGATCTGCGCCCGGCCGGAGATGTTGTTGCTGAAGAAGACGACGCCGGCGGCCTGGCCGCGCCTGATCCGCGACAGCAGGCTGGCCGGAGGCGTGAGCCCCCGGTAGCTGTAGATCACCCGCTGGCCGGCGAGCTGCCTGGGCGAGAGCGCGGAGATCTGCGCCGTCGTCGCACTTGGCGACGGGCCGGGGCCGGCGGGCGACCCCGGCGCCGTCGGCGCCGGGGTCTCCCCCGCCGTTCGCGTACCGCTCGCGGCGCCTTGGGCGCTGCCGCCGGAACCGCCGCAGGCGACCAGCGAGAGGGCGGCCGCGAGGAGCAAGAGCACCGGCGCTCGCGGCCTCCGCGGTGCGGCCGCCCGCTCGTCACGGACAACGCGAGAGAACCCCCGGCCGTGTCCCTTCACCGCTCGGCCTCCAGCCTGAGGTTCCAGAGCGTGCCCGGCGGCGCCGCCGCCGGCCGTGGCAGCGCGGCCGCCAGGCCGACCACGACGAGGGGCAGCGCCGCGATCGTGTAGACCACAGTCGCCGGTCCGAAGGCGTCGCCCAGCAGGCCGAGGCCGGCCACGATGAGTCCGCTCGCCCCGCTGGACAGGCCGATCATGAGACCCGTGGCAAGGCCCATGCGCGCCGGCATGTACTCCTGAGCCAGGACGAGGGCGAGGGCCAGGTTGGCGTTCATCGCGACGCCGATGAGGACCACGACGGGGATCATGGCCGCGTAGCCCAGGCTCGGCAGAAGGGCGATGGCCGGCACGAGCACGAGCTGCGGCACGACCAGGACGACGCGGCGGCCAAGGTGCTGGGCGGCGATGCCGCCCAGCAGCGTGCCCGCCGCCCCCGCCGCGAGCAGGATGCTCGACACGACGTTGCTCGCACCGGGGCTGGCGTTCCGTGTCTCCACGAGAAGCAGGGGCACGAACGTGAACAGACCGATGACGACGCCGCCGGCGACGCAGAACATGGCGACCAGGCAGGCGAACGGTGCCCACTCCGACTCCCCCTGCAACAGCGTCGGCCGCAGCTCGTGCTCCCGCGCCCGCTCGCGAAAGCGGCGCACGGCCACGAACACGGTCGCGGCGGCCGCGAACGGCACGATGGCGATGACCACCGTGCCACGCATGCCCAGGGGCGCGAGTGCGGCGGCGACCAGCAGCGGGCCGAGAGCGTAGCCGACGCCGCCGCCGACAGAGAAGACGCCCATGTCGGCCGTGACGCTGCTGCCCGAGACGCGGCGCGCCCAACGGGCTCCCTCCGGATGGTAGGCCGCCACGCCCACGCCACAGACGACGGCGGCCACGAGCGTCAGCGGATAGCTCGTCGTCGTCCCCACGGCGGCGATGCCCAGGCCGGCGAGCACCAGCCCGGACGGCAGCAGCCAGCGACCCTCCCCACGGTCGCCGTGGGCGCCGGCAAGCGGCTGCAGCAGGGCACCCGCGGCGCTGGAGGCGAGCGCGAATACCCCGATGGCGGAGTAGCTGTAGTGACGTTCCACGACGAGGAAGGGCACCAGGGCCAGGAGCGCGCTCGCGCACAGGTCGGCGCAGCCGTGGCCCAGAGACAGGGCGAGCAGCGTGGGGCGCGAGGCAGAACGCACAGCGAGGCGAGACTCCATGGGTCCTATTATCTCGCCTTCTGCCGCCTCCGGTTCCGGGGGGTGGTCACCGCACCCGTCCGATCCCCGGAGTGGGCACCGTCGAGTCGGCGGGTATCACAGTCTGCGGATCCTGTCCCTGTGTGTGGGGACCCCGTTCCGCACCGGCTGCCAGGCGCCCTCGCGGAAGACCTCGTACTCGCGGAAGCAGCAGGGGATGCCTCGTGCCTTCCTGATGTCCTCGTCATCCATCAGGTGGAAGTGCAGATGTGGGGCCGTGGTGTTGCCCGAATGGCCGACCCTGGCCAGCGGCTGCCCTGGGGAGACCTCGTCCCCTCGCGAGACCAGGACCGACCCGTTCTGCGCGTGGGCCAGGAAAGCATAGCCGTCGGCGGCAGCGATGATGACGTAGTTGCCGACCAGTGGCCTCAGCGAGGTCGCGCGCTCGGGGTCGAACGTGAAGGCGTGCTTGAGGACGACGGCGAGGTCCCGGGCGAGATGGACGGGTTCTCGCTCGGGCCAGCCGTCCTCCGCCTGGACGACCGTGCCGGCCACGGGAGAGTAGATCGGCTCCCCCCAGCCGAAGCAGTCCCGCAGGCGCACGCCGAGGAGCAGGTAGCGCAGCCTGCTCGGCCGGTAGAAGCGCATCCCCCTGGACGAGGGATCCGTGCGCATGAGATCGAAGGCGTACCGCTGACCGAGAACGTCGGTCCCGTGGCTTGGGATCCTCTTGCCGGGAGTGTTGGGCGCCGCCCATTCTCCCCGGAGGGGGAAGTCCACGACGACTGGCAGGGACACCGCAGGGCCACCTCCTTCTACTGACCCTCCGCCACAGCCTGGCGGAGGAACGTGAGAACGTCGCGAGCGAACCGTCGTCCGGCGGCGGGGTGGCCCATGCCCTCGTAGAGGATGAGCCGGGCGTGCGAGATGCCTGCCGCCGTCTCCGCGAACAACGCCGGGGTGTAGAAGGGATCCTCGGCGCCCGCCGCCACGAGGGTCGGGGCGGCGATCTCGGCCAGGCGGCCCCTGAAGTCGTGCCCGTCCTCCGCCTCGACGGTCACCACCAGATCCGTCGGGTCGGCCGGCGCCCTCCACGACATGAGTCGCGAGCCGACCGCGACGATCGGTCCTGAGAAGCGCCTCATCGCTCCGCTGCGTGGAAGCACCGCGTCGAGCATCAGGGCCGAGGCCTCCCTCCATCTCCGTTGTTCCGCAAGTCGCGCCACCTCCTTCTGGAGCCGCTTCGCCGCGTCGCTCAGCGTGCAGGCGCTCGAATGAAGGACCAGCCGGCGCACCAAGTCCCCGTGGTCGGCGGCGAAGTGCTGCGCGATGGAGCCCCCGGTCGACACCCCGATCACGTCGAGCGGCCCTCCGAACTCCTCGCGGATCATCGCGGCGTAGTCGTCGGCCATGTCCCTGAGTGTGCAGCCGCCACGCAAGCCGGGTCTGCGGAGCGCGACGTACACCGTGTAGTCGTCCCCGAGGAACCTGTACATGCGCGTCATCACCCCGGACTGCGGCCGGTTCTCGAAGAGCATGCCCTGGAAGACGACCAGGGGACGAGGGCCGTGACCGGACCGGTTGTAGGGGATGCCGCTGCGGAAGTACCCGGCGGCCCGTCGCGACGACGTCACCCTCGGCCCCGTCACCGTCGCGCCCGTCACCGTCGGACCGGCTCAGAGTCGCCCGCGCCCGGTGTACCGGCCGGACCGCGCCCCGCCGCATCACGCCTGGCCTCGAACTCCCCGTTCGCCTTCACGACCGCCCTGGCGATCTCGGCGTCACGCGCGTCCCCGGCAGCTCGCGCGCGAGAGGCGCGCCCGGTCTCGCCCGACCTGGCCCCGCCATCGTGGCTCAGGAAGACCTCGTAGACCCTCACCGCGAGGAGGGCGACCTGCGCCGGGTCGCTTGGCACCGCCCCGCCGGGGAAGCACTCGGCGTGCTCCCGCAGGAACCGCGCGGCAGCCTGCACGGCCGCGTGCTGAGCGCTGTCCTCCTCGTTGGGATAGTCGAACGCCCAGCGCCTCGCGCGCTCGGTGATCAGCGGCCTGTCCGCATCGATCCCGGCCGCCGCGTACACGCGGCAATCGTAGTTGCGGCACGTCAGCGGTCGCTGCTCGTAGATCGAGCACGCCTCGCCGCGCAGCATGGGGCAGCGGCCCTCCTCGTCGTAGCCCATCAGCACGTTGCCCGTGGGCAGGTCGGGAGCCCTGAAGAGCAGCTCCGCCGGTATCCGGGCGATGGTCCGCGTCTCGTCGGGCCCGACGTGGATGAAGTAGGACGACGTGCAGCAGGCCGTGCAGCCGTCGCACGGCACGTCGGCGCCGCCGTCATCCAGCAGCGTGGTCCGCATGTCGCGGAGCCAGGATGAGAAGCTGCCGGCCGGCAGGTCTGGTCGTTCGGTCATGTCCTGGACTCCGGACTCGTCTTGCAGCTCACCACTGCGGCCCATGGTACGCCAGACGGCGACCGAGGGGGGCGGTCCACCGGGCGGTGTTCCGCGGCGGCGGCGGCTCAGCCGGCGGTGCTTTGCAGCGGGCGCCGCTCGGGAGCGTCGAGCCAGGGGCGAAGACGCTCGAAGGCGGCGCCCGCACGAAAGACGCTCACGTCTTCGTACGGACGGCCGACGATCTGCAGACCGGTCGGCACGCCGTTGTCGGCGAAGCCCGAGGGCACGTTGAGCACCGGGCAGCGGCTGGCGATGTTGAAGAGCGGCGTGAGGAAGCTGTGGAAGTAGTCCGGCAGCTCCTGCCCGCCGACCGTCACCCCGTGGTCGACGTAGTCGTCGCCGGCGATGAGGCCCCGTGTGACCACCGTCGGTAGCAGCACGAGGTCGTGGTCGCGCAGGACATGCGCGATCGCGGCCGTGATGCTCGCTTCGATTCGCAACCCTTCGGCGAAACTGGTCTCGCGGAGCGCGGCCGTCGAGTCGGCGGCCACCTTCGCGGCGTAGCCGGTCACGAGATCAGGGTGGGCCTGCACTTCGTCCCTGATGTCGGCGCCGAAGAGGGCGCCGAAGTGGACGTAGGCCGCGCGCGCCACGTCGCGCCTGTCGACGGCGAGGTCGGCCTCCTCGACGATCGCCCCGGCCTCGCGGAACGCCTCCCCGGCGGCGTGCGTGTTGGTCGCCACGTCCTCGTCGATCGGCCAGTCGCGCGGAGCCACGACGAGCGCGACCTTCATGCCCTCGATCCCCTCGAGCCGCTCCGGGATCTCGAGCTTGGGGGAGACGCAGACCAGGTCGTCGGGATGCGGGCCGGCGATCACGTTCTCGAAGAGGGCGCAGTCGGCCACGGTGCGCGCCAAGGGACCTTCGTGGCAGTACTGGTCGAGGCTGTAGGGAGGCTCCTCGGGCACGCGCCCGAAGGGCGGCTTGAAGCCGACGACGCCGTTGAACGAGGCCGGCAGGCGGATAGAGCCGCCGATGTCGGAGCCCGTGGCCAGCGTCGCCGTGCCGCTTGCGAGGGCGGCGCCCGAGCCGCCCGAGGAACCGCCGACGCCGTACTCCGGGTTCCACGGGTTGCGCGTCACGCCCCACAGACGCGAGTGCGTGAAGCCGGCGCAGCTGAACTCGGGGGTGGTCGTACGCGCGTGCAGGATGGCCCCGGCCGCCAGCAGACGCTGCGCGACGATCGCCGTCTCCTCGGCGATGTGGTCCTTGTTGAGCAGCGAGCCGCCCGAGCAGGGCTGGCCGGCGACCGGCATCTCGTCCTTGATGGCGACGGGGATGCCGGTGAGGGGCCGCGGCGTCTCGCCGCGGCCCATATAGGAAGCCTCGGCCCGACGCGCCACCTCCAGAGCCTCGTCGAAGTAGCGCACGCACAGCGCGTTGACCGTCGGCTCCACGGCCTCGGCGCGGGCGACGACCGCCTCCATGAGCTCGACCGGCGAGAGCTGCCGGCCGCGGAAGAGCCGCAGCGCCTCCGTCGCCGGCAGGTAGCACAGCTCGTTGCGGTCGGTGGCGCGGTGGCCCATGCGAAGACCCTCCCTGCGGGAGGCCCCTCGTGTCAACCGGCAGCGAGCGGGCGCGGCCGGCCGGCGGACGAGCGTGCTGGGGCCCGACCGTGCTGAGCCCCCTGCTATGATGCTCCCGGCCGGTTTCGCGCCTCTCCGTCTCCGCGCCGCTCAAGGCGGCGGTCATCGCAGGCGGCGGTTCGGGCGCCGCCACACTCTGGTCGACGAGGGACAGGCGCGAAGCGAGCCGGCGCCGCGGGGCCGGCCCGCGGAGAGAGAACACGGGAGAGTGCCCCTGAGCCTCGTCACCATCCTCGGCATCGCCGTCGGCCTCGCCATGGACGCCTTCGCCGTCGCCATCGGCGTGGGCCTGAACGCCGGGCGGGTCAGCGGGCGCACCACGTTCCGCCTGGCCTGGCACTTCGGGCTCTTTCAGTTCCTCATGCCGGTCGTCGGCTGGCTCGCCGGCCTCTCGGTCGAGCAGTGGATCAGCGGTGTCGACCACTGGGTCGCCTTCGGCCTGCTCGTCGCCATCGGAGGCCACATGCTCTACGAGGCGTTCCGCGGTGACGAGGAGCGCTCGGTCAGGGACCCCACACGGGGAGCTTCACTGGTCGTGCTCTCGGTGGCCACGAGCATCGACGCCCTCGCCGTCGGCCTGTCGCTGGCGCTCCTCGGCACAGACATCTGGTACCCGGCCGTCATCATCGGCGTCGTGGCCTTCGCCTTCACCGCGGCCGGGCTTCACCTGGGCAGCCGCTTCGGCGCACGCCTCGGCAAGCGCGTAGAGGCGCTGGGCGGTGTGATCCTCATCGGCATCGGCGTGAGGATCCTCCTCGACCACCTGTTCTGATCAGCGCCGGTCGAGGTGCAGCAGCGGATAGCCGGCCTCCTCCCAGGCGACGAAGCCCCCTTCAAGGTTGAACAGGTTGGTGTAGCCCGCCGCGGCCCACTCCTCGGCCGCGATGCGGCTCATGCGGTCGCTGCGGCAGTAGACGACGATCTTCGCCGCCTTGTCGGCAGGCAGCCGATCGACCAGCGCTGCGGCCTGGTTGTAGGGCAGGAAGAGGTCCGTCTGCCCGATCTCCCCCTCGTAGGGCACGTGTGTGTTGACGAGGACGAAGTCCTTGTCCTCCAGCATGGTGGCGAGCTCGGCCGGGCCGATGTCCGTGTAGGCGGGCGGCGACCCTCCATCCTGGGACGTGGCCGACATGTCGCCTCCGGCGCAGGCCACCGGGCCCACGGCCAGGGCCGCCAGCGCCACGACGAGCGCGATGCTCCGCAGCACGGCAGACCGTGGCGCCGGCGCGCGCCGGCTGTTACTCACTGCTGATCGCATGACGCCGGGTTTCCCCATCTCGAGCTTCAGCGAACCGCCGATCAGCGACGGAGCGTCAAGATCCGTAGCACCACCTCTGCTTCACCGGCCTGTACGGCGGGTCGCGTCGAGGCTGCATGTCCCAGTCCCAGCCCTCCCAGAACTTGGGGCGCCCCAGCCGGTACGGCCACGACCGGTACCAGTCCGATCAGAGCCAGGGCGTAGCCCAGAGGCGGGTTGAGGCCCGGCAGGGTCACCGTCATGGTCGGAAAGACGTAGTAGAGGCTGTAGAGCAGACCACCGGCAAGGATCCCGTACCAGGCGGCGTCCCAGAGGCTGAACTCGCGGACGATGCCGGGCGACCTGCGCGCAAACACGGCCAACGAGATGGGCGGTGTCTGCGCCCCCGCGCCGGCATCGTCTGTCTTCACGCGTGCCTCCCTGCCCGAGCAGGTCGTACGCGACGCGCGCGACGTGCGCGCGCATCCCGCGACCGCCCCATCGGGCTCGGCCGCGTCGAGCCGTCCTCCGGCATCTTGTCGACAACGCGCCGGCGGG
>Ga0209253_10002913_pt1 | contig 15110 bp, 12 predicted proteins | sample FrelakmetBRP12BR_FD_187145 | JGI IMG/M metagenome (GOLD analysis project Ga0209253, IMG submission 187145) | Freshwater lake sediment microbial communities from the University of Notre Dame, USA, for methane emissions studies - BRP12 BR (SPAdes)... | ecosystem: Environmental > Aquatic >...
TGATTGAAACATGGCTTATTGAGTAGTTAATGTATCATTGGTTTAACGCCTGACAAGCTTAAAAGGTAAATCATAATAAAACCAATAGCTTAATCTATAATTTCATGCGTTACCTTTCGGTACCATCATTGAGTGAGTGTAACGAATGTATCGGGACACAGATGAAGGCTGCGGATCGAAAATGCTGCAATGTTTCCATAAATATCCGACAGTCATAAACCTGGCCCCAATTAACTTGAACGCCGACAGAAAAAGCTGTTAGCAACTGCCCCATCTCTTCCTCCCATTTTCAATTGGACTTCCATAATACCTTAATACCTTGGACCTAAAATAAAATTCGGCGTTGCCGTCACTTTGGGAAAGGAGTGACGCGTATGACACTATTTGGAAAATCAAGGACCATCGTACTGACAGGGGTTCTGGTCCTAGTAGTAGCCGTCGCACTGCCTCTTCTGCCAGCATTTGGCGAAGGTGGTGCACGGCGAGACATTGTACGCCATGCGGCTGAGAGTAATGCGGCGGCTGTGGATACGCTCTATCTGGTCGAGTTCGAAGCGACCCAGACAGGAACTCCAACTAGCCGCGAGCAGACAATCGAGCGACTCGACAAACTCGTCATCCCGACGCTCGAAAGTCTAGGAAATGATGGCAAGGTCCGTGCGGGAGGCATCACCGTCGGTACTCTCGCCGGGGCCTTCGTAGTTGAAGCCAAGTCGAATGATGAGGTGAGTGAACTTCTTCGTGCGCTTCCCGCCCAGGGCATCATGCAGTGGAAGGTGACACAGCTCGAAACATTCGCTCACCGGGCCGACATCGAGAAGAAGGTGGTTCAGGGACTCCGTTCTCAGAAATAGACTGACACCTTTATCCGTTTAGATTCTCAAGGGTGCGCTGGTTTATTTCTGATCACTTGGTAACAGAACGATGCAGTTGGGGTTAAACCCCTGATTCTTCAGCGTGTCAATGCTCCCGACCACCTCTCCTTTCTGAAGGTCAATGACCGAGATCGATCCATCACTCATTCCCTCAAGATTCAGGAAGCTATTCTGAACGAAGAGGTAGCCTTCATCAGGAGACAGAGCCATGTGATGTGCGCCTGCGGCTGTCGCGATGGCGTGTAGAAATCGAGGATGACGTGGATCTTTGTTATCGTAGATATTGAGATACCCTGGCTTGGCGGTCGTGACGTACAGCCGATCACCCTTGCGGTTATACAACATCTCCAGAAGCACCCCCTGCTCACGTGGGCCGAAGTCATCGATCTGCTCAAAGCTAAAGCTCTTTGACTTCGGATTCCATGCAGCCATCCACAAGGTTCCCTCTAACATATTTGTGATATGCGCAATGGGGGGATTCGCACGGGGTGAAAACATCACTTCGACCGGGGCGGCCTTGGAAGGCGAGGCCTTCAACGACACTTTATGCGTGGAAAGCACCTTGCCAGTCTTGGCTTCTAGGACCGTAATCGTCTCCCCCGCTTGGGATATATCGCCGGGCATCACGGTACTGGTAATCAGAATGCGATCGATCCCATTATGGATGGCAATGCCATGCGGATGACTGATGAAGGGGTCACCGGGAAGAGGAGCGGCAATCGTCTTGAGGGGGGTGTCACTCCTCGCATCTCCCATGATGACGGCACTCGATCCCATACAGGTGAGAAACCAGGTTCGGTTGTCGTCAGAGAACACAATATCTTCTTGAACGCTGCAGTCTGGAATCTCCACCGCCTTCATCCTGTAGGGGGAACGTTTTAGATCAAGCACGTGTAAGACAGTTTTTCCCAGCGCCGTAACATAGACTTTGCTCAGATCTCGATTGAAGTAGAGGTGATGGGCCACGAGGTCAGGCGGGAGTGGAATATCCATCAATATCTTCCCGAACCCTGATGATTTGGGATCGACATCGATGATAGCCAGCCCCTCTTTTCGAATCGTCTGCTCAGGCTTGCTTTCATAGTTCAGCATGGCCAGGATTTCCGCCTGCGCGACAGAGGCAAGAAGCACGGCGAGAACGAAAGAGATTGACCCTAAGAACAATGATCGTTTCATAGCAAGATCCTTTCTGAATAATGCCCGTCTCGCTTCGTGTCCACATGCTTTCACGACGAACTGTCATGAATCCTGCAGCGTTCATAGGTCGGCACGCAAACAAGAAGCCCCAGCCCGGCCTGTCGCCGGACTGGGGCTTTCTCGTTCTACTATCACGCCCACCTTAGAAGAATGAGCTGGTCTCTCCAAGAGACCGGATTCGCTATTACAGCTTCAGAGTAAACCAGGTAGAGAGTGACTTCATGCCGTTCCGTTCAATGTTGTTCCCATCCCACACCGCAAACGCGATGGGCACGGACATACCTGCCTTGAACTGGGTATCGTTGGCATCACCGGTTTCCAATGCGCGTTTCACCACCACGCGCCAGGTTGGACCAGTGTATCCACCACCCTTGACGGAACCGGAGGGTTCCCACACGCCGTTTCCAATGACATCCTGATGCGCTTGGGTCGTAAGGGTACTGAAGCCATTGGCGTTCAGATCCTCAACCGAGCTCACACGTAATGTCGGGTCAGACATAATGTTGCCAGACCAGATGCCGGGATTGAAGGGCCCAAGGCTTCGGCCGATCCGATCAGGATAGGTCACGCCGCCGGCCGGCTCTTCGAAATAGTAGTCCCAGAAAATGCCTGGATATTGATCGTCCACATCCCAGATGCCTGCGCTATCCTTGCCGATGTCCTTCTGCCACTCCGCGTTCCACCGCCAGATGTTGGTGGTGCCGCCTGACTGGCCCATGCACTGGAAGGGTGGCGCTCCAGCCGTGTTCACTGGGAACATGACTGCGGCCTGATCCCGAAAATCTTGGGGACCGATGGTCGTATCGTTCTTGGTCTGATCGATCCACTCGATACGCATACCGATCTCTTTGCCATTGGTCATGGCTTTCACGAACACCGACTTCACCGAAATATTCGGGTGCATCGGCGTCGTGATCAGCTGCCCGCTCAACGGAATGATCACCCCTGGCACACCCTCCCAAACAGGATTCTGACCATCCATTGGGATCGCTCCCTTGATCATCTTGGCCGGAATCGTCACCGGCTGACTGACAGCCAATGGCACCTGCCCAATCGTCAGCATCACGCCAACGACCAATGCAGCGAGAAGAATGCCAAACACCACACCTTTACTGTGTGTCCGCACTACTCTCATAGGATACTCCTCCTCTCGATTAAAGAATTAAAATCAACGTCACGCCAATGATCAATGCGGAGTGTTTATCGTGAAGAGTGCCAAAATTACACCCACGATCAACGAAGCGACAAGAATGCCGATCTTCAGTAGCTTGCTTTGCGGCTTCTCTGCGCTCATCTGTGGCTTCTCTGTTTTCATACGACATTCCTCCTCTCGATTAAAAAAGTCAAGAGCAGAAGTTCACAATTTCTGCCGACCACCACGTTAGGCGGTTCCGACCGGCCCCTCTTCCTTATCTTTCCCTTGATCCTTCTTGTCAAGAAACGAATCAGCACCGACTTCGTTCAGCAACAGGCTCAGCTCATTTCCCTGGTCCTGCGCACCGCACTCATAGGTCTGGCCTTCCGGTGAGTTGAACGTCGCCGGGCGATAATCGGTTTCCGAGTAGGGCGCTGGAGCAACGCCCAGAAACACGGCTTCGAAATCCATCCACTCCGCCATCAAGTCCGCCACGTGTTTATACAAACCAGAATCGGCTTTCTTGACCAACATCCGACAAAACAGCGGAACCCACCGGCCGACATGATTCTTGACGAATTTTTTCTGCGCGTCCAGGACAATCTGAGTCTTGTCAGCTCCATCGTGACAGCGAGAATACGACTCTTTGTATGCCAGGAAATGCATGAACTCGAATTCCACGCTCAAATGATCCAACCGTTCATGGATATCCTTGGACAACTCCACACCGAACGCGCGATAGAATCCGGCGATATCGCCCATGACTTGGGACTGAGCGAACACATGGTCATTCCCAAACAGTGTTTCGTATGGAGGGCAATCGAGCGTGATGACATTACTAAACACCCGGCGATGCTCGGTCTGCAGATCACTGAGCTGCCAGTTGACACATTCCGATGCGACAACTTTTTCGATCTGATCGAACTGCTTGCGGAGCAACGCCAGCTTCTGCTTGGCCCGTTCACCGCCGATACCATTGAGCGACACATCCAAAGCATCAAGCGCCGCCCGCCCATCCTCGACGTATTCTCCGCATTGCACGTAATCGAGAAACTCTTCGTCTTCAGGATAGAGCAGGCTCCACGACACAAGAAGATAGAGCTTGCTGCGGCTGAGGGCGCATTCGACTGCGGGTGAATCTTTAATCGCTGGCAAAGGGGGAATCACCGCGGCCACGGCCGGAGGATTTGCTTGCACCGGCTGTTTACTCGTCATGAGAATCAGCTCCTCGGTTTACCCTGTTACCCACATGAATTTCCCGGACATGTGAGGTCAGTTCCTTGGCAGGAACCGTCGTATGGTAGGTATCGGACCACGGGTTGTCAAGTGAGATTTTCCTATCCGGATTGTGTCGGCCAAGTCTATGATTTTCCATATCTTTTTCACGTACAATCCGGACCATTCTCTCCGGATTTTATTTTTCCACGCAGGCTGCTTTTCTGTATCACAAAAGCGTCTGCGTCAACAATCTAAACGGTGTGACTCGAATAGCCGCGCGATCGTTTACGGTCTGGCACACTTGCTCACACAACCCGCATCCGACGCAACGCTCAGCCGCCACCACAAGCCGCTGTGTGCCAAAATCCATCGATAAGGCATCCGTAGGACATTTCGATGCGCAGGCGTGGCATCCCTGCCCTGCCGTGCAGATTCGGTGCGAGACGGATGCGAGGCCCATTCGTATCTGTCCGCGTCCTTCAACAGAGAGTAACGCCTCTGTGGCACAGGCCGCTATGCAGGGTACATCCTCACAGAGATAGCACGGCACTTGACCCGCAAAAATCACCGGTGTCCCGTTCTGCGGATGAAACGTAATCGATCCATACGGACAGACCTTGGCGCAATCACCACACTGCGTGCATCGCTCCAAAAAGAGCGCTTCGTCAGCGGCGCCCGGAGGACGCAACCAATCCGTCCGCACCGGCGCTGGAGCCGGCTGTTCCGGCACGACCGCTTGGTGTTTGGAAAATTCCTGGGCCGCTTTGGCAACGGACACGACAGAGTCTTTGAAGAACTCGCGACGTCCATATGTCGGATCGCTAGTCACACTCATGCCCCGTTACATCACGCCGTCGGCGCGCAGCTTGTAGACCTCGACGCAGCGATCGCAGGCTCCGAATTCGATATCCCAGCCTGGGTGATTCTCACGGATAAAGTCGAGCACATAGGGCTCGAGCTTGTTGCCCATATCTTCGACCCACGAATAGGTCGGGAAACGGCACAGAGGGCAGGGAAACCCCGGCATCAACATGATCTTATTTTCCGTCTCAGGAATCTCGCCTCCCTCGACTTCCACGGCACGGTCCATCACGCGCAAGGTGTCCGACGCCATTTCGATCAGTTCCGAGTGGGTGAAGAAACTCGTCTGCCACAACCCCTCGAACACTGACTTCAATTGTGGCGCGGGAATCTTGCGATACCAGGAACGAAACTCTTTGAACCGGTCTTCTTTTCTCAGCATCGGCTCTTTGCCTGCGACGGTCAGCCGGCTATCCACAGTGAGACTCCACAAAATTCGATAGCGTTGGAGAATGAGCGTTTCCTCACCTGGATTTTGCCCGACCTTGGTATCAGGATCGTATCCAAAGACCGGGTCCAGCATGTCCGAGATATGCAACAACTCATGGCGGCAATAGCGCATGAGCGCCGGATCGTAAAAGCGACGCGGGATAAGCTTGATCCCGATGCCTCTCAACCCTTTCTCTTCAAACTCTCGCGCCAGTTCATGTTCGACGGATCCCCACTTTCTGAGAATATCGACGCCTTCCTGATCTTCCTTCAGCACCCCCTTGACGAGCACGATTCCCACCCGCTGCTTCAGTAAAGGATACTCGTTGAAGGCATCGCGGATGATATCGGAAAACCCCCAGGTGCCGAACATATACTGGTAGAGCTTCTTGAATTCACTCTCCCGATCGTCGAGCGTAAACTTCTCATAGATCGGGTCGGCGAGTTCGTGAAACTCTTTATAATAGGTGGGGTCGCCTTCCCGTTCCGTCTTTTCGACGAACGAGTCAATGACCTCTTGCAGCAAGGCAGGCTGAAAACGAAGTTCCATACGAGTCCTCGATCGTCCAATCCAATCCGTCTACGCCGGCAGACCAAGGTGAGGGGCGCAAACCGACTCCCTTAGCCAGCTTGACTTGATGGCGGAGCTTCTCTTACGATCACCTCAAGCTGGCACGAATTATACTGGCGCGAATCGACAGTTTGCAATCAAGCCGATCCCGAAAGCGCATTACCGAAATCCCGTCGTAAGGATGATTGAACATGGCCGATCTAACAGCCTCCGAACTTGCCCCCATTCCGTCTCCACTCACGCCGTCCCCATTGCGAACGGGCACCGCACCGGTCGATTTCCTTGAATATTGGACGGCAGGGGCACGGGAACTGACCACGTATCGCGGCCATTCCCATGGCGTTTGGTCGGTCGCCTTCGCACCGGACGGGTTGACCCTCGCGAGCGGAGGAGCCGACCGCCTCGTCCGCCTGTGGGACATTGAAACCGGACGCATTCTGCGTTCACTCAGAGGACATACGGCGGACATCCGATCTGTGCTCTTCACGCCGGACGGCCAAACCTTGGCCACGGCCAGCGAAGACCGCACCATCCGGCTGTGGGATCCGACCACCGGCGAGTCAAAAAAACTCCTCTTCACGCGCTATGACCACAATGTCGTGAGCCTCTCTCTCTCGCCAGACGGCCTCATGTTGGCGCGCGGCAGTCACAACAAAGACATCAAGATCTGGGAAGTCGCAACCGGTACCGAGCTCATGACCCTCCTCGGCAAAGACCAGTACGACCACCACTGGTCGGTCTGCGTCGCCTTTTCGCCGGATGGGATGCACCTCGCGAGCGGAATGGATATCGGCAAAATCAAGCTCTGGGAAGTGTTACCCAGCGGAGAGGAAAAAATCCTGCATAACGGACACTGGAAAGAGTCCGAGGAGGATACCAGTGAAACTCGCGGATATTTCATCGATGACGACGGGGGATTTGATAAGCCGATGGCCTATTGGATCGGCGCGATGGCCTTTACCCCCGATGCCAAACTCTTGATCACCGGGAGCCGTGACCAGACCATCAAGTTGTTCGACATGCCGCACGTGACAGAACGACGAACGCTGAAAGGCCACACCGCCTGGGTGCGCTCGTTCGCCGTCACAGCTGATAGCAAGGTGCTCATCAGCGCCGCCGACGACGCGACGATTCGGTTTTGGGATCTCTCCAACGGCCGCTGCTTCAGAACGATCAAGGCCCATAGCGCAGCCGTTCGCGGCATTACCCTATCACCGGATGGGATGAAACTGGCCAGCGCCTCGTGGGACCGGACGGTGAAGTTGTGGGAAGGCGGCGCCGAACCAACCGAGTAGAGCGGGCTGACGTCGAGGTTAACATTGAACGAAGATCGGACGCTTACAGCCTTGGCCTGAGCTTTACCTTTCAGAGAGCTAACTGGACTTTCCGTGTCCTGCTAAACTTCTTCCGATTCATCTCTCGCCGACGGAATCCCGTAGCGCTTGCACTTCTCCCACAGGGCTTTGCGCGAAAGGCCGAGGATCTTCGCGCCGGTTGTGCGGCTGCCTTCCACTCGCTCCAACACCGACACAATATATTCTTTCTCGAACTGTTCCCGCGCCGTTGCTAGCGAGGTCAACGGACGTTCCTCTCGCTTCTGCCCCGTCAACCCTTCGCTACAGAATCCGCACGATTCTTGTGGCTTCCCACCCGTATAGGGACAGGATTGGAACCCGCACAGATCAGACGGCTGGATCGCTTCACGATCCCGCCCCAACGCCACCGCACGCTCGACCATGTTCTCCAATTCCCGCACGTTCCCCGGGAAGGAATAGCGCAAGAAGAGCTCCCGCGACTGAGAAGAAAACCCTTTCAACGTCTTACTCATCTTGCCGGAACAGGTCTTCAACATGTGCTCGGCAATAACCATGATATCGTCCTGCCGTTGACGCAACGGAGGAATCACGATCTGCACAACATTAAGTCGATAAAACAGATCCTCTCGAAACCGCCCCTGAGAGACTTCCTTACGAAGATCCTTCTGTGTGGCACAGATCAGACGCACGTCAACATCGATCCTGTCGTTTCCTCCGACGCGTTCGAACTGTCTCTCCTGAAGCACCCGCAACAATTTCACCTGGACAACCGGCGAGATCTCTCCGATCTCATCGAGAAACAACGTGCCTCGGTGGGCCAGCTCAAACCGCCCACGCCGTTGTCGTACCGCCCCGGTGAACGCCCCCTTCTCATGGCCGAACAGTTCCGCCTCCAATAGGGTTTCCGGAAGCGCCGCACAACTCACTTTGATCAAGGGATACTGGCTTCTGGCGCTGTTTTGATGGATGGCATTGGCAACCAGCTCCTTGCCGGTTCCACTCTCTCCAAGAATCAGCGTCGTCGAATCGGTTCCTGCCACCAGCTTGATCTTCTCAAGCACGGCCCGCATTTGATTATTCGCTCCGAGAATCCCCCCAAAACTGAACTTATCTTCCAGCGCCGCTTTAAGATCCTGATTTTCTCTCCGTAAGAGCACGACGCGGCCTACCCGCTCGACGATCAACAGCAATTCATCCATTTGGAACGGTTTCGTGACGTAGTCGAACGCGCCGAGCTTCATTGCGCCGACTGCCGTTTCCACCGATCCATGGGCGGTAATCATCACGACCTCTGGGGGGGACGACTGCTCTTTGGCCGCTGTAAGCACCGTAAGCCCGTCCGCACCAGGCAGGCGCAGATCGGTGATCACCAGATCGAATGGCCGTTGGCGAATGGCGGCAATCCCTTCCGTCCCGGATGCGGCCGCTTCAACATCATGGCCGATCGCCGCAAACGCATCGACCATAGACAGCCGCATCAGCGGCTCGTCATCGACAAGGAGGATCTTCAGCCCCTTCATGACACCCTCTCCACCGACGAACGATCCCGGGAAACAGGAAGACAGAGCGTAAAGGTCGTCCCCTTCCCGACTTCGCTGTCCACCAGGATCTTTCCTCCGTGACGCTCGACGATGCCCAGACTGACCGACAGGCCGAGACCGGTTCCTTCGCCTTCGCGCTTGGTCGTAAAGAAGGGATCGAAAATCCTCGGCAGAACTGCCGGGGGAATACCCGACCCTGTGTCGCGGACTTCGATCAGACAGACACCTTCGACCACGGACGTCTTGATCGACAACACTCCTCCATCTTGCATCGCTTGGACCGCATTCAATACCAGATTCATCAGCACCTGCTCGATCATATGCCGATCGACCATGACAGTCGGCAATCCCTGACCGAATCCCGTTTCCAACACAATTCGGTTGGGTGCAAAGAGATGCGTCGTCAAGACCAACACCCGATCGACGACGTGATTGATCTCCGTCAGCGCAAACTCCGGCTCATGCTGCTGGGAGAAATCGAGAAGTTGCCGAACGATCTTCTGTACACGCCGCACACCGTCTTCCATCGAAACTCGATATTCTTCTTGCCGGCTCGGTGACAGCGTCCCCTTCCGTAAGTTGTAGAGGCAGTTGAGGATACCTCCCAGGGGATTGTTGATTTCGTGGGCCACTCCTGCTGCGAGCCTTCCGACCGAAGCCAGTTTTTCAGAGTTCCTGATCCGCTGCTCCAGCTTCTTGGTCTCGGTCATATCACGTGCGATGCCCAGTACACCCAAAATCGTTCCCTCGACTCCCTGCAGCGGGGAGACACTGACCATCACAGCCCTTGGCTCCCCCGTACGAGTTATCACCTCGACCTCATAGACCTGCTTTGCACCGATATCCAGGGTGCTCTTGAGCCGTTTTCCTCGATGACGTTTGGAAAGAAGGGCGAGATAGGGCCGTCCAAGGAGATCGTCTTTCCGGTAGCCCCATGCTTCGATCTTGCTGTTGACGTAGGTGAACCGTTGTTCTGTATCAAGGGTATAAATGACATCGTTGGCGTTCTCGAGCAAGTTTTCAAGGTACTGCTTGGTCTCTTCAATTTCGCGCGTGCGCTCTTGTACTTTATATTCCAGCTCTTCCCGGTACGTCTCCAGCTGTAGTTCCAGCCGCTTCCGGTCGGTAATATCCCGCAACTGCACCATCACCATCAGTTGATCGGCTGCTCCGACCAGGATTAAATCCATTTCTGCCGGAACTTCCAGTCCGCCTGCATGGCGTACCATGATTTCCTGGGTGGATACTTTCCGCTCGTCCGACACGATATCGTTCAGCCATCCGCGCAACGAATCGTGATAACCGGGCAGAACGACTTCGAGCAGACTGCGGCCGACCACGTCCGCCTCTGCATACCCCAGCGCCTGCTCCTCACGTTTATTGACGGCGACGATCATGCCGTCGGAATTCACCATAAAGACTGAGTCCGCCACCAAGTCGAACAAGGATTTGTACCGCGCCTGCGAGGCCACGAGCTGTTGCGTCCGCTCCGACACGGCCTGTTCGAGCTTCGCCGTATATTCCTGCAGTTGCTGCTCAAGCCGGCGCCGTTCGGTCACATCACGTACAAAAGCGCGCGAGTGAACCAGCCCGCCCCGTTCTTGATCGATCAGCGCCGTCGCGTGAATCTCCACATCGATCGGGTGGCCGTCTTTGGCCAGAAACACCGTCTCCATCGTACTGCGCCCCTGCGCCATCAAACGCTCCAAATATTGCAAGACGAGCGGCTCCTGGCCGCGCGGTACGAGATCCCACAGTTTCATCGACAGCATCTCATCGAGGCTGTACTTCAACTTCTCGATCCCTGTCTTGTTCACATGGACGAACCGGCCATTCCGGTTCAATTGATAGATCATCTCCGGGGAATGCTCGATCAAGTCGCGGAATTTTTCTTCTAATCGACGCACATCGACCACACGCTGTTCGATCTGCCCAAACGACCGTTGGAGATTCTCCGCCATCTGGTTGAATGCATCGGCGAGCCCTTCAATCTCATCGCCGGTCTTCAGCTCCAGGCGGCGGTTCAATCGCCCCCCTCCGATTTCACGCACCCCATCGTGTAACAATTGAATGGGACGAGCGATCCGTCGCGCAACGAACAACCCTATCCCCCACAACACGGCCAGCACGAGCAGTCCATAGAGCAACACTTTCGCCACAAGTTCGGCAAGCGGCGCATAGGTCTCCTGGGGATCTTGCCGCACCACGGTGATCCACTGATGTCCCCCAAGACTCCCGGCAGACAAACTTTCGCCGAATCGCACCGGCGCAAATCCAATCAACGCGTTTTGACTGCCATGTGAATCGTCTACGGCGACTGTCCAACCGGCCTTCAGCCCATCGAGGGTACGGATGAACTCGGGCTTCATCGTATGTTCTTCCGGAGCCAGGACCGGGCAAATCACCGGCACACCATCGGAGCTGAATAACATCGCGTGGCCGGTGGCTCCAATGGTGCTCTCCGCAATCGCATGGAAAATCGTGTCCCGGCGCAACAGAACGGTCACTGCCCCAATCACCGTTCCCTTGGTATCATCCAGGATAGGTACCGCCACCACGGCCACATGAGTTCCGAACGCTGGATCGAAGGCGATCTCGCTCACATAGCCCTTGAGACTTCCCCCCTTCACCACCGCTTGCCACCAGGGCGTCTTTCCGTAAAAGTATTCGACTTGCGGGATGGAACTGAGCACCAGCGCCCCTTGCTGGTCGGTCACCAGAATCCCGACATAGTCAGATTTACGGATGTCGTGCCACCGGATGAGATAGTCGGTGGCGATGCGATTGATGAAGAGGGGAAATTCGCTTTGCCGATCCCGCTTGCGCCACCGCTGCTGCCAATCCTTGATCATGCCCTGGATGCGTTGCGCATCCTTTCCCTCGTACGTGCGGTTGGCTTCAATGACGGCGGTGCGGAGAAAGGGAGCTGTCCCAAGTTGCTGAGCCTCGTTCATCCCGCGACTGACCTGCATTTCGATGCGACGAGCGGCCTCGACGGCGACTTCCTTGAAGTTGGCGCCGGTGATTTCGCGAAGCGCGCGCCGCTCCTCGACGTAGATGAGCGCAAGCAGAAGGGTCAGGGGCAGAAGTCCGACCAGCACGATCGCCGTGATGATCTTCCGCTGGAGACTATGAGACCGACTCCAGAGTGTCATGGCGGTGCCTCATCTCGCTATTAGCGCGAGACTCGCGAGAAAAGGGGGACGGGCGAGACGGGGGAGAATTTGAAGTTCGAAGTTTTCAGAACTTCGAACCCCGAGCCAGGAACTTCGAACTTCTCGTGCTCGCCTGTCTCGCTCACATTTCACGAACGATTACTTCACCGGGCGCCTAACTCCCCTTCAACATCCGCCCGGACGCTCCCGGCCAGAGCAACAACAGCGGACTCGCGACGAAGATGGACGAATAGGTTCCGAAGATCACGCCCACCAACAGGGCGAGAGAGAAGTCGTGCAACACCTCTCCACCCGCCAGCGTCAGAGGAATCAGCACCAACACAACGGTCAAACTGGTGACGATCGTACGACTCAAGACTTGGTTGACCGCATTGTTGATAATCGTCTCTTCAGTCTCTCGCCGCCGCATTCGAAGATTTTCCCTGATCCGGTCGAACACGACGACCGTATCCGTCATCGAATAGCCGGCTAACGTCAGCAAGGCTGTCACGACGAGCAGGGTAATTTCCTTGTCCAGGAGATAAAAAGCGCCCAACACCGCCAACACGTCGTGAAAGGTCGCCAAGGCCGCAGCAATACCGAAACGAAGTTCGAACCTCGCCGCGACATAGAGAATGATCCCGGCAAAGGAAATGACGATCGCAATGAGGGCATCCTCTTGAAGTTTACTCCCGATGGTCGGTCCGATTTCCGTACTGGAATCGACCACGAAATGGTTCGTGGAAAACTCCTTTGTAAAGACCGCCACGACCCGATCGGCGATTTTTTCCTCGATCGTGGTCGACGCCTTCAGGCGGACCAGAAGTTTATTCTCCTGTCCGAACTCTTGCAGCTCGGCATTGCCCAGGCCATTTGCCTCCAGGACTTTTCTCGCCTCGTCGATCCGGATCGGTTGGTCGAACTTCAACTGCACCGCAGTCCCGCCGGAGAAATCGATACCGAGGTTCGCCGCCCCCCTGCCGATCTGAATGAGCGCGACAATTCCGAGCAGCACCATGATACCGGAAAAGAGAAAAGCCCAACGGCGCTTCCCCATGAAATCGATACTAGTTTTCCCGAGAATCTCTAACATGCCGGCTCCTTCGAACTAGATGCTTAACTGTCCCACTTTGTGTCGTTGATTCAAGAGGTCAAAAATGACCTTGGTGCCGATCAATGCCGTAAACAGATTGATCCCGATTCCGAGACACAAGGTTACGGCAAACCCTTTGATCGGCCCCGTACCGAAGAGAAACAGCGCCACCCCCGTGATCAGGGTGGTCACGTGAGAGTCGACAATCGTCAGCAGCGCCTTGTCATATCCCCCGTCCACCGCCAGACGAACCCCTTTCCCCGATCGCAACTCTTCACGAATACGCTCAAAGATCAGGACGTTCGAGTCGACTCCCATCCCGATCGTGAGCACGATTCCGGCGATCCCCGGCAAGGTCAGCGTGGCGTTTAGCGCAGAAAGGGCTCCGATCAAACACAAGAGGTTGAGCGCCAGCGCAAAGTCCGCAATCACGCCGGACAGCCGGTAATACACAATCATGAAGATCACGACCAGGGCGCCGGCAAACAGCGTGGCCGTCACACCCTTCTCGATCGAATCTTTCCCGAGCGAGGGTCCGACTGTGAGGTCTTGAATAATTTTGAGTGGAGCCGGTAAGGCGCCGGCCCGGAGCACGATGGCCAAGTCGTTCGCCTCCTGCATGGAAAACGTCCCGGTGATTTGCGCGCGGCCCCCGGTAATGCGGTCCTGAATCACCGGCGCCGAGTAGATCGTATTGTCGAGCACGACAGCCATTCGCTTTTTGATGTTGTCGCCCGTAATCCGATCGAATTCCCGGCCGCCCTTCGCGTCAAACGTGATCGATACGTAGGGATCGTTGAATTGGCCGATCGAGACTTTTGCATCGCTCAACACATCGCCGGTCAACATGACCCGCTTTTTGACAAGATAAGGAATGCGGTATTCACGACCGGTGTCTTTATCGACTCCCCGCTCGAAGAGGATCTGATCGCCTTCCGGCAATTTTCCCTCCACCTGCTTCAGTACATCCGCCTCTTTATCTTTTGGAATACGGGCCGGCAGATCGAACTTCGCCTGGTTGTCCTCATCGAGCATCTTAAATTCGAGCAGCGCCGTCTCTTTAATCAGATCCCTGGCGCGCTTGGGCTCTTTGACACCGGGCAACTGCACGACGATCTGCTTCAACCCCTGCCGCAGCACGATCGGTTCTGCCACGCCAAACTGGTCGATGCGGTTCCGAATCGTTTCCAATGCCTGGTTGATGGCTGAGTCCTTGATCCGCTTGCCCTCGGCCTCCCGCAGGTCCCACACCAGCCTATTGGCCGACCCGGCAGACTCCGTCTCGCTGAAGATCGGATAGTCATCGATCATCTTCTGGATCTGCGCCTTGAGTTCGCCATTCTGGAACTGAATCGTGATCTGGGTCGGTCCCGTCCGCGCCACGGACTCCACCGGAATTTTCTTATCCAGCAACACATCTTGAAGGGATACGACCGATCGATCGACGGCGATCTCGACCGCACGATCTTCGTCCACTTCCATGACGAGATGAATCCCTCCTTGGAGATCCAACCCCAGGGTAATGCCTTTGTTCGGCATCACCTGTTTCAGCCACGCAGGCAACCCTTGATAGAACGGCTGATAGGAGGGGATGAAAAAGAACACCGATAACACCACCACCAACGCCAACAATAGAAACCGCCCACCCACTTTTTTCATGTCGTCTGGTACCCCTTTATCCTGTGCGGCCTACGAATCCTTATCTTTATCCTTGTCTTT
>Ga0209253_10002914_pt1 | contig 15108 bp, 13 predicted proteins | sample FrelakmetBRP12BR_FD_187145 | JGI IMG/M metagenome (GOLD analysis project Ga0209253, IMG submission 187145) | Freshwater lake sediment microbial communities from the University of Notre Dame, USA, for methane emissions studies - BRP12 BR (SPAdes)... | ecosystem: Environmental > Aquatic >...
AAATGGTCTTCGAACGACACCCCATGCAGGGTAACGTGGAAGGCTTGCAGCGCGCCGTCCGCAAACTGCCATCCCAGATCCGCGGTCCCTTCGGTGCGCATGTCCGCGGCCAGCCACCGTCTGTGCGAGAAATGGCCGCGCGAGTTGCTCGTAGATGCTCCGGACATCGAGCCCGGCCCCATAGCAACACCTCAGTGGCAGTGCCGTCGAACGCGCACGCAAGGAGGGCGTCAGGCGGGGAACACGCCCGTAGAAAGATACCGGTCGCCGCGATCGCACACAATGCACACAATCACCGCATTCTCAACCTCCCGGCTGACTTCAAGTGCCACCCAGAGGCCCCCACCGAGCACTACGTTGCGGGTCGCACCGGGCATGCGCTTTAGCCGGACCAGGGGCGTATTGCCGACGAAGTCCTCCAGATACCGGCCGAGCCCGGACACGGGGGACATCAGATGAGGCGGAATGGCCTTAACGTCATTCCTCGCGGAAACCGACGCTCCGTTGCGCTGCTGTCCCTTCACGCTCCAGCATCCAACGCACATACCGTGACACCCCTTCCTCCACGCGAAGAAAGGGTTCCGCGTAGCCCACCTTGCGCAGATTGGAGAGATCCGCCTCGGTGAAGCTCTGGTACCGCTCCTTCAGACCGTCGGGAAACGGGACGTACTCGATGATGCCGGCCTCCTTCATCGCGCCGAGGTCAAGCCGTGGCTCTCCCCGCGCGGCGCGCAACGCGTTGACGGTCGCGACGGCAACCTCGTTGAAGGTCTGGGCCGCGCCTGTGCCAACGTTGAGGACGCCGGACCGGTCAGGGTGATCGAGAAAGTGGAGATTCACGCGGACTGCATCCTCCACCGACACGAAGTCGCGCCGCTGCTCGCCCGGACCATAGCCGCCGCTGCCCTCGAAGAGCCGCACACGACCGGTTGAGCGGTACTGGTTGTAGAAATGAAATGCGACCGATGCCATGCGCCCCTTGTGGGCCTCGCGCGGACCGTACACGTTGAAGTAGCGCAGTCCCACTACCTGCGCGTTGAGGTCGTTCCATCTCCGTCGCACATATTGGTCGAACAGGAACTTCGAATACCCGTAGGCATTCAGGGGGGCCTCGTTTACGCGACCCTCGATGAACGCCGGTCCGGCGCCGTAGACCGCCGCGGAAGAGGCATAAATGAAGGGAATTTCCTCCCGCTGGCAGTGTTCGAACAGGGTCACCGTATAGCGGTAGTTGTTCTCCATTAGGTAGCGCCCGTCGAGCTCCATGGTGTCGGAGCACGCACCCTGGTGAAAGACCGCGTTCAACTCGCCATCGAACTCGCCATCCGCCAGTTCATTCAGGAAGGCTTGCTTGTCCAGGTAATCCGCGAGCTCGCAATCCACCAGATTCGAGAATTTCTCCCCGCGAGTGAGATTATCGACGGCGAGAATCTCAGTCTCGCCGCGGTCGTTCAGGCCGCGAACCAGGTTGGCACCAATGAAACCCGCAGCGCCGGTTACCACGATCATGCAAGGTCTCCGCAAATGAATGAGGGAACGAATTTCGCCACGTCGAGCGCGACCTGGAAGTACGCTACTCCAGGGGGGACGCTTCTGTACAGGGGTACCGCGTCGACGACCTGCAGCGCTACACCCTGGAGACGCGGCTAACTCGGAAAGAGTTCCTCGGGATACGCGACGGCGGTACCCAGCTTGCCGACGACAATACCCGCTGCGCGATTTGCGGTGCGCACCGCGTCCTCAAGGCTGGCGCCGGCTGCGAGCATGACGCCCAACGTCGCGATCACGGTGTCCCCCGCTCCGCTGACATCGTAGACCTCGCGCGCGACGGTCGGCACGTGCAGGCTTCTGCCCGCGACGAAGAGGCTCATCCCCTCTTCGCTCCGGGTCACGAGCAACGCAGTCAGCTCGAGATCCTCGCGCAGCTGCTGGGCCTTGTCCTCCAGCTCGGTCTCACTGCGCCAGCGCCCCACCACCTGTCGGAATTCGGCCCGATTCGGTGTCAGCAGTGTGGCACCACGATAGCGGGCGTAATCTTCGCCCTTCGGATCGACGAGAACGGTCTTGCCCTGTTTGCGTGCGAGGCCAATCATGCGTTCGATGTGGGCGAGTCCGCCTTTGCCGTAATCGGAAAGGATCACCAGGTCCGATCCCAATAGCATACTTTCGAAGTCGGCGAGCTTTGCCGCCAGCACCTCGTGGCTCGGAGGGCTTTCGAAATCGATGCGCAGCAGTTGCTGCTGGCGACCGATGACGCGCAGCTTCACTGTGGTGGCAATGCCGGCATCGCGATGCAGGGCAGCGCGAATTCCTTCCTTTCGCAGCAGGTCCTCCAGCGTGTTCCCCGCTTCATCCTGCCCGACCACCGAAAGCAGTTCTACCCCCGCCCGCAGTGCCGCGACGTTGCGGGCGACGTTGGCGGCGCCGCCCGGCCTGGCTTCGAGGCGGTCGACCTTGACCACCGGCACCGGCGCCTCCGGAGAGATGCGGCTCACTTCCCCGAACCAGTAGCGATCCAGCATCACATCGCCTACGACGAGCAGTCGCGCTGCCGCGATGCGTGCAAGCTCGACGGCGGGTGCGGCAGTTGTCATGATCTCGGTATCCAGTTACGGTTCGATGTAATTTCTCCAAGAATGCGGGCGAGCGCGGCGCTCGGGTCGACCGCCCGCGTAATGGGTCGCCCCACCACCAGGTAATCTGCACCGGCCGCCACCGCTTCCCGGGGGCTCACCACGCGACTCTGGTCCCCGCTCGCCTCGTCCGCCGTCCGGATTCCGGGCGTCACCAACGTGAATCGGTCGCCGCATTCGGCACGCAGAGCCGGCGCCTCCAGGGCCGAGCACACGACGCCATCCAGCCCCGACGCTTGCGCCAGGGCGGCAAGGCGGCGCACGTTCTCCTCGGGAGTTCCGCTGAGGCCGATCTCCGGGAGCTCCGCGGCCGAAAGGCTGGTGAGCAGCGTCACCGCCACCAGCAGCGGACGGCGCGCTGCGCCCTCCAGCGCTTCCCGTGCAGTGGCCATCATCGCGCGGCCGCCGATCGCATGGACGTTGATCATCCAGACGCCGAGGCCGGCCGCCGCCCGACATGCGCCCGCCACGGTGTTCGGAATGTCGTGGTATTTGAGGTCGAGGAAGACGTCAAACCCCTGTCGCTGCAACGCTTCGACAAGTCCGGGGCCAGCCGCCGTGAATAGCTCCTTTCCGACCTTCAGTCGGCACCGCGCAGGATCGAGGCGGCGCGTGAATCCGAGCGCGGTGGCGGCGCTCGGAAAGTCCAGCGCAACAATCACCCGAGGCTCGTTCATGAGGCGCTCGCCCGTTCCTCGCTACGCAGGGGGGAGTAGCTTTCCCACGCACCGCAGGCGGGGCAGCGCCAGGTGAACTGACGCAAGCGGAAACCGCACTGGTCGCACAGATACATCGCCAGATTGCGTGAATGATGTCCTACAAGCTTTCGGACCAGCTCGATGTCCCGTCGCTGCTCGTGCGGTGCCTCGATCAACGCCGCTTCCAGGAGCTTGTCGAGACCGAGCAGGGAGGGATTGCGCCGCAGTTCGTTCCGCACCAGTCGGTAGGCCGCCTCGGAGCCGTCGTGCTCGAGGGTTGCCTGGAAGACCACGTCGAGGACATCGAGGGAAGGGGAGCTCGCGAGATAGCCCTTCAGCAATTGAACGCCTTCGGCGCGGCGCCCGATCTGTTCATACGTGTCGTAGAGCTTGTCCGCAAGAAGCGCGAGGTAGCGCGGATCCTGACGTTCAACCCGCTTCCAGTAGCTGAGCGCCAGCTCGGGACGCCCGCGCTGAGCGGCCAGCTCACCCAGGAGAATGTTGGCACGGGTGCACTTTTCGTTCACGGTCAGGGCTTCGCGCAGGTGTTGCTCGGCCGCATCAAGACCCGAGTGCGTCATCTCGTTCTGGGCGAGCTCGCAGTAGAAGTTGGCGATGTCCTTCGCGCTCGAGCGCCCAGTGATGCCGTCCATCTTGCGCGAGGTCTCGATCGCCTTCACCCAGTCCCGCTCCTGCTGGTAGATCTCGAGCAGAAGCTTAAGCGCCCGCTGCTCGTACGCAGTCCCCCCCAGTTCCAGGAACCGCGCTTCCGCCCGGTCCAGAAAGCCCGCCTTGAGGAAATCCAGTCCAAGCTCATAGCGCGCGTTCGTGCGCAGGTCTTCCGGAATGTCGGGGCGGCGCACCAAGTCCTCGTGCAGTCGAATCGCCCGCTCCACTTCACCGCGCTTGCGATAGAGGTAGCCGAGCGCGAAGTGGAGCTCCGCGGTCTCCGGGCTGACCCGGACCACTTCCGAGAATGACTCGATGGCTTGGTCCTGCTGATCGTTCAGCAGAAAATTCAGGCCCTTGAAGTAGGTTCTCGGAAGCTCGCTCGATTCAGAGAGGAGCTGTTTGATATCGATCCTGGCGGCGACCCAGCCCATGCCAAAGAACAGCGGTAGGGCAAGCAGGAACCACCAAAAGTCGAACTGCATGCGTCGTCGCGTCGTCAGGTGAAATCAGCCGTGGTCTGCCCAGCGGCATGCTCGGTGGTAGGTGGTTCCGTGCGCGGCCGATTCTCGAGCTCCCGCCGCAGTTCGCGCATCTCACGCCGATGCCGGAAGGCGTAGGGCAGGCTCGAAAGCGCACCGAACGCAGCGCCCGCCGCGAAGAAGACGAGGATCACGAAGACGAGCGGCGCGTGCCACTCGTAGCCGAGATAGAAGCGCACCACTATCGGATCGGTATTCTTGATCGCGAATCCGACCAGCAGCACGAAGACCATGAACTTGACGATCCATCCCATTGCGCGCATCGACCGCTTTCCTCTGCTCTCAGGCGCGGATGCAAAAAAAGACGCGGCCCGCGAGCCGCGCCGAAGATGAAGTCATGGAGCGAAACCGCGCTCAGCCAGCGCTTTGCTTGAGATCAACCCGCTCGCGCAATTCCTTGCCCGCCTTGAAGTGCGGCACATGCTTCGCGGGAACGTGCACCTTCTCTCCGGACTTGGGATTGCGGCCGGTTCGGGGGGGACGATAGTTCAAGCCAAAGCTGCCAAAACCGCGGATTTCGATGCGGCGACCTTCCGCAAGGCACTTCGCCATCGCATCGAGAATCATCTTGACTGCGAGCTCTGCGTCCTTCGCCACGAGTTGCGGGTAGCGGACCGCAAGCCGGGCGATCAGATCCGACTTGGTCATGGCCGGAGATCCCTTATTGCTCAGAGCTCTTCCCGTCCAGTTTGGCCTTGAGCAAGGCACCCAGGCTCGTCGTGCCGGCGCCCCGCTCGCTCTCGGCCGCCATCTTCTGCAGCGCCTCGGTGGTATCGGCGAGGTCCTTCGCCTTGATCGAGAGATTGATGCTGCGGTTCTTGCGGTCGACGTTGATGATCATGACCGAGACTTCGTCGCCCTCCTTGAGATGGCTCCGAATGTCCTCGACCCGATCGCGGGAGACCTCTGACGCCCGCAGGTAACCCTCCACGTCTGCGCCGAGGGAGACTACCGCACCCTTGGCGTCGAGCGACTTGACAATACCCCGGACGGTGCTGCCCTTGTCGTGACTCGCGACGAACGTGGTGAAAGGATCGCCCTCGAGCTGCTTGATACCGAGCGATATGCGCTCCCGCTCGACATCGATGGAGAGCACCACCGCCTCGACTTCCTCCCCCTTACGGTAGTTGCGCACCGCCTCCTCACCCGTCGCGTGCCAGGAAAGGTCGGAAAGATGCACGAGACCGTCGATGTTGCCGGCAAGTCCGATGAAAATCCCGAAATCGGTGATCGACTTGATCTGGCCGTGCACCCGGTCGCCCTTCTTGTAGTTCATGGCGAACTCTTCCCAGGGATTCGGCAAGCACTGCTTCATGCCGAGCGAAATCCGGCGCCGATCCTCGTCGATCTCGAGAATCATGACTTCGACCTCGTCACCGAGCTGAACCACCTTGGACGGATGAATGTTCTTGTTCGTCCAATCCATCTCGGACACGTGCACAAGGCCCTCGATGCCGGGCTCAATCTCCACGAACGCGCCGTAATCGGTAAGGTTGGTGACCTTGCCGAAGAGCCGCGTATTCTGCGGATAGCGGCGCGCCAGGCCGACCCAGGGATCTTCGCCGAGCTGCTTCATACCCAGGGAGACGCGGTTTTTCTCCTGGTCGAACTTAAGTACCTTCGCCTCGACTTCATCCCCCACGCTCAGCACCTCGGACGGATGCCTCACTCGGCGCCACGCGAGGTCCGTGATGTGCAGCAAACCGTCGATGCCGCCGAGATCCACGAACGCCCCGTAGTCGGTGATGTTCTTGACGACGCCCTTGACGATCGCACCCTCCTGCAGGTTTTCGAGGAGAGCCTGGCGCTCGGCACCCTGTGTTTGCTCCAGGACCGCCCGGCGTGAGACGACCACGTTGTTGCGCTTGCGGTCAAGCTTGATCACCTTGAAGTCTGCCGCCTTGCCCTCGATCGGAGACGTATCCTTCATCGGCCGGATATCGACCAACGAGCCTGGCAGAAAGGCACGGATGCCGTTGATCATGACCGTTAGCCCGCCCTTCACCTTGCCGGTGATCACGCCTTGCACCACGCTGCCCTGCTCGAGCGCGGTTTCGAGATCCGTCCAGGCCGCCAGCCGACGGGCTTTGTCGCGCGAGAGGCGGGTCTCACCGTGACCGTCTTCGAGCGCCTCGATTGCGACGGATACAAACTCACCGAGATGGGCCTCGATCTCACCACGATCATTGCGGAACTCGTCAACAGGAATGAAACTTTCGGACTTGAGTCCCGCGTTGACGACGACGAAGTTGGGATCGACGCGCACCACCTCAGCGGTGATGACTTCGCCGATCCGCATCTCCTTGTGGGAAAGACTCTCTTCAAACAGAGCGGCAAAACTCTCGGTAGACGGGTTGGAAACAGAATGCGCTGCAGTGGTAACCATGAAGTGGGGGGACCTGCGAGAAAACCCGCCGAGTGAATCGCGGGGCAAATGTTGGAATAAAGCCGTCGAGAGGGAGATGAACGCTCGGCTCTCTTATGACGGCACCTCGATCATGCGCAGGCCGCAGACCGCCAGCGAGCAAGAACCTCTGCAACAGCCTCCTCGATCGTGAGGTCGGTCGTGTCCAGCGCCTGAGCGTCTGCGCACAATCGCAGCGGCGCAGCGCCGCGTTGGGTGTCCCGTCGGTCGCGCGCCTCGATGTCCTTCAAAATCGCCGGCATGGTAGCACTCAACCCTTTTTCCATCAACTGCTTATAGCGTCGCCAGGCGCGCTCTTCGGCGCTCGCTGTCAGAAAAAACTTGAGGTCGGCATCGGGGAACACCACTGAGCCCATGTCGCGCCCGTCCGCCACTAGGCCTGGGGCTCGGCGAAACGCCCGCTGTCTGGCAAGGAGCGCAGTGCGGACCCGGGGCAGCGCTGCCACCTGCGACGCGACAGCCCCGGTTTCCTCCGATCGCAGGGCCTCGCCAACAGGTTCTCCGTCCAGCACGATCTCGCCGCTATCGAACTGCGCGTCGAGCGTTTCGGCAAGCCGCGCCACCTCGGCTTCATCGTCCGACGGAGTTCCGGAGCGCAGGGCCTTGAGCGCAACTAGGCGGTAGAGTGCGCCGCTGTCGAGCAGGTGAAAGCGGAGGGCCTGCGCCACTCGTCGCGCGACCGTTCCCTTGCCGGATGCGGAGGGCCCGTCGATGGCGATTACGGGCGCCGGACGAGCGATGGCGGCAAAGCGCTCGAAGTAATCGGGAAACGTCTTCGTCACACAGTCGGGATCCATGATGCGAACCGGGACATCGCCCAGCGCGACCAGCGAAAAGCACATCGCCATGCGGTGATCATCGTAGGTGTCGATGACCGCATGCGGGGTGAGGCAGGCGGCGATGGGCGGAGAAATTGACAGCCAATCCGGTCCCTGCTCCGCCGTCGCACCCACCTTGCTCAATTCAGTCGCCATCGCGGCGATGCGGTCCGTTTCCTTGACCCGCCAACTTCCAATGTTGGTCAGCCGGCTCGTGCCGTCAGCAAAGAGCGCCACGACAGCGAGCGTCATGGCGGCGTCGGGAATCGCGTTGAGATCCAGATCGAACGCTTTCAGTCGGCCAGATATCGGGCCTCGTGCTTCGATCCAGGTGTCGCCCATCTCGATGCGGGCACCGAGGCTCGCGAGGACCTCGGCAAAGCGAACGTCGCCCTGGATGCTGTCACGCCCAACGCCCTCCACGCGCACCGGTCCACCCGCTATAGCTCCGGCGGCCAGGAAGTATGACGCACCCGATGCATCGCCCTCGACGACTATGGTGCCCGGGCTCGAGTAGCCCCCGCCAGCGGGGATCGTGAACGATCGCCAACCGTCGCGTCGCACCCGCACGCCGAAATGCGCCATGGTGGCGATCGTGAGATCGATGTACGGCTTCGATGCAAGCTCGCCCACGACCTCCACCGTCGTCTCGGTACCGGCAAGCGGCAGGGCCATGAGCAGGGCGGTGAGAAACTGGCTCGAGACGTCTCCGCGCACCGGCACACGACCATCCGGGCGAACTCGCGCCGGGCGGATCTCCAGTGGCGGGTACCCAGCGCGTTCCGCGTAGCGGATCTCCGCGCCGAGGCAGCGCAGCGCATCGACGAGGTCGCCGATCGGACGTTCGTGCATGCGCGGCACGCCGGAGAGCCGGTACTCGCCACGAGACAGTGCGAGCACCGCGGTAAGCGGCCGAAACGCGGTGCCCGCGTTGCCGAGAAAGAGACCCGCGGCCTTCACGGGGAATGGGCCACCGCAACCCTGCACCCGAACCGTTGTCGGATCGAGGCGATCCACCCGGACACCGAGCGCAGCGAGCGCCTCAAGCATGCAATCGGTATCGTCGGAGACGAGCAGATTGCGAATCTCGGTCGTGCCGTCCGCGAGCGCCGCGAGGAGCAGCGTCCGATTCGAGATGCTCTTCGACCCGGGCAGCCGCATCGTCCCCCGGGCACGGCTGAACGGGCCAAGATCGATAAACCCAGTCATCGATGTCCCGGGTTCGAACCGTTGCCGCTGCCCCGCAACCATGCGTCCCGGGCATCGCGCGCGCGGGTGAGAAGCTGCTCGAGCGCGGCGGCGTCCGCGTTTTCGAGCATCCGTCCGACCTCGTCGAGCCGTTGCCGGTAATCCACGAGCACGCCCCGCAGTGCGTCGCGGTTCGCGAGGCAGATGTCGCGCCACATCTCCGGCGAGCTCGAGGCAATGCGCGTGAAGTCGCGAAAGCCGCCCGCCGCTAGCCCGAACAAGCGCTCAGCGTCCGGCCGACCCGCGATCAGGTCCACGAGCGCAAACGCGAGCAGGTGAGGAAGGTGGCTCACAGCACCGAGCGTGCGATCGTGTTCGTCGGCATTCATCTGCGTCACGCGGGCCCCACAGGCCAGCCAAGCATCGCGCACACAAGCGATGGCATGCGCGCTGTTCTCCGGGAGCGGGGTCAGGATGACCTTACGATCCACGAATAGCGTCGCCGAGGCAGCCGCTGCCCCCGTCTTCTCGCTGCCTGCGATGGGATGTGCCGGCACGAAGCGATCCAGTGCGGAACGCAGATGCAAATATGCGCCCGTCACGACGTCACGCTTGGTGCTGCCGGCGTCCGTCACCGAGGCATGGGGCGCGAGCACCGGCCCGATCGCTTCCATCACTGCCCCCATCTGGCCCACCGGCATCGCGAGGAGAACGAAATCCGCGTCGCGCACGCCGCTCGTTGGCTCGTTCGTGATCTCGTCGACGATACCGAGCCGGAGCGCATCGTCGAGGTTTCCGCGTCCGCGGCCAATGCCCACCACATGGTCGACGATACCCGCTCGCCTGAGTGCCGCCGCAAAAGAGCCACCGATCAAGCCGACGCCGACGACCGCGAGACGTTCGATGCGCACGCTGCAAGTCTCCGGCAGCCGTCAGCGGGAAAACGCCTGCTCGAGCGCCGAAAGGAACCGGCCGTTCTCGTCCCTCAACCCGATCGTCACCCGGAGGTAATCCGGCATGCCGTAGCTCGCGATCGGGCGAACGATCACGCCAAGACGCAGCAGACGATCGTAGACCCCCTGCGCGTCGGGCACGCGAAAGGTCACGAAGTTTCCATAGGACGGGATGAAGTCGATCCCGAGGCTCCGCAACCCCGAGGTGATCTGCACCATTCCCTGTCGGTTGAGCTCGCGGCTCTGTGCCACGAACGCCTCATCGTCCAGCGCGGCAACGGCGGCCACTTGGGCCAGGCTGTTGACGTTGAAAGGCTGTCGCACCCGGTTCATGAGGTCTGCAACCTCGGGATGCGCCAGACCATAGCCCACCCGCAGCCCAGCCAACCCGAACGCCTTTGAGAACGTGCGGGTCACAATGAGGTTCGGAAACTGCGCGAGCCAGGCGACGCTTTCCGGCTTCAGCTCGTCCGGCAGGTACTCTGCGTAGGCCTCGTCCAGCACCACCAGCACGCGAGGTGACACCGCTTCCAGGAACGTGAGCACCTCGCGCGGGCGAAGCAGGGTCCCGGTCGGATTGTTCGGATTGGCGACGAATACCACCTTGACCTGGTCGGCAACCGCGCGCGCCATGGCATTGAGATCGTGACCGAAGTTTCGCGCAGCCACCGCGATGCCGGTGGCACCCGTCGCCTGGGTCACAAGCGGGTAGACGGCGAAGGCGTACTGGGCATATACGGCTGCGGCGCCAGGTGTCAGGAACGTCCGGGCGACGAGCTCGAGCACGTCGTTCGAGCCATTGCCGAGGATGATCGCGCTCTCAGGGACGCCGTGCCGTCGCGCAATCGCTCGCTTCAGCTCGAATCCGTTCCCGTCCGGATAGCGCGCGATCTCTCCGAGCGCCGATTTCAGCGCGGCGAGGACCCGAGGGCTCGGACCGAGGGGATTCTCATTGGATGCAAGCTTGACAGCGCCGGCGATGCCGAGCTCGCGCTCCAATTCCGACAGTGGCTTGCCCGGTTGGTAGGGCGCCATGGCAGAGACATAGGACGGCGCAAGGTCGCAGACGTCAACAGCGGCTCGAACGGGCATGATTGGGTCTCGATGAGGGCGGCAGGTGGCCTGGTACGCGATTGCAAGACGGCGCCCTGGCGCGCTTCAATACACGGCGGCCGGATAAGAGCCAAGAACCTTGAGAAAGGCCGCAAGTGAACGCAAAGCGCCGAGCGCATTCGCGACATTGGGCGCTTCCTGGTGGCCCTCGACGTCGACGAAAAATACATACTCCCAAAGCCCGGTGCGGGACGGTCGCGACTCGAGCCGGGTCATGCTCACGCCATATTGCGCAAGCGGCGAAAGGAGGGCGTGCACTGCCCCCGGCCGGTTCGCGGCGGACATCACGAGCGATGTCTTGTCGCGGCCTGAGGGCGCCGCATCGTGGGTTGCGATCACGAGGAAGCGGGTCGTGTTGTTCGGGTCATCCTCGATGTTGGAGGCGAGCACCCGGAGCCCGTAGAGATTGGCGGCAGTGCGGCTCGCAATGGCTGCCGCCCCGCCTTCCGCGGCCGCAAGTCGAGCGGCCTCGGCATTGCTGACAACCGGTACGCGGGCCACGCGGGGAAGGTTCTGCTCCAGCCAGTCATGGCACTGGGCGAGACTCTGGGCGTGGGAGTAGATCCTGGCGACCTGTTCCACAGCGCCCTCGCCTTGGCCAAGCAGACAATGGTGAACCGGCAGCGTGATCTCGCCGCAGATCCTAAGCGGCGTGGCGAGCAGCAGGTCGAGGGTGCGTCCGACCCCCCCTTCCGTAGAATTCTCGACCGGGACGACTCCGTATCCGGCCGACCCCGCCTCAACCGTGCGGAAAACCTCATCGATCGATCCTGCCGGTACCTTGCCCGTGGCACCCCCGAAATGCTTGATCGCCGCCTCCTCCGAGAACGTACCACGCGGGCCAAGGAAGGCCACGGAGAACGAGTCCTCGAGGGCCCGACAGGCAGACATGATTTCGGTGAACAGGCGCGCTACCGCGGCCGCGGGCATCGGACCCCGATTGAGTTCCTGCAGGCGCCGCAACACCTGCGCTTCACGCTCCGGGCGATAGATCTCACCGTTTTGCTTGAGCGCTCCGATCTCATGGGCGATGTCCGCCCGGGCGTTCACCAATCGGAGGACCTCTTCGTCGAGCGCGTCGATCCGGTCGCGAAGCGCCTTGAGACGATCGTCCATCCTTGCCTATCCGTGGCGCGCCTCGAACTCACGCATGAAGGCGACCAACGCCTGCACCCCTTCGATCGGCATTGCGTTGTAGAGGGACGCGCGCATGCCACCCGCGACCTTGTGTCCCTTGAGCGCGACGAGTCCCCGCTCCTTCGCCTGCTGGAGAAAGACGGGGTCGAGCTCCGGATTGCATAGGGTGAACGGGACATTCATCCGCGAGCGATCCTCTTTCGCCACGGGATTTCGATAGAAGCCGGTGGCATCGATGCAATCGTACAGCAGCTTCGCCTTAGCGATGTTCTCTTGCTCCACTACCGCGAGCCCGCCTCGGCGTTTGAGCCACTGAAAAACGAGGCCCGCCACGTAGATCGAAAACGTACACGGCGTGTTGAACATCGACCCGTGTGCAACCTGGAGCTCGTAGTTTACCGTCGATGGCGTATAGGGCAGCGCACCTCCAACGAGGTCGGCGCGCACGATCGCGAGCGTCAGGCCCGCCGGCCCGATGTTCTTCTGCGCGCCGGCGTAGATGACGCCGAAACGGGAGACGTCAAGCGGCCGCGCGAGGATGTTCGACGACATGTCTGCCACCAGCGGCACGTCATCCGTATCCGGCGTCCAATGAAACTCGACGCCGTGGATGGTTTCATTGGGGCAGTAGTGAACGTAAGCTGCGCGTGGATCGAGATGCCAGTCGCTCTGTTTCGGCGCGTAGCGGAACCCTTCTGGTTCGGAGGTCGCCACGACGTTTACCTGACAGAGTTTGCGTGCCTCGCGGATGGCCCGCGTAGACCATTCCCCCGTGTTCACGTAATCCGCTCGGTCGCGGCCGCGCAGGAGATTCATCGGCACCGCGGAGAACTGCGTTGCAGCACCGCCCTGCAGGAAGAGCACATGGTAGCCGTGGGGAATGACGAGCAATTCGCGCAGATCGCGTTCCACCTGTTCGAACACGGCTAGGAAATCCACGCTGCGGTGGCTCACCTCGATGATAGACGTGCCGCGACCGTGCCAATCGAGCAGTTCGTCGCGGACCTGCGCCAGCACTTCGGTCGGCAGCATTGCCGGCCCGGGGCTGAAGTTGAAGACGCGCTCCGTCACACGCCGTCGCCGGTGTCCGGGCTTTCGAAGCCGGCCTCTATCTCCGCACCGGCCTCCCCGTCGACTTCGGTCTCGACGACCCGTTCCAGACCTGCGAGTTTCTCGCCCTCGTCGAGGTTGATCAAGGTCACGCCCTGCGTGGCGCGGCCCATCTCCCGAATCTCGGATACGCGCGTGCGGATCAGCACGCCGCCTGTCGTGATCAACATGACTTCGTCGTCCGGCCGCACCAGCGAAGCCGCAACGACGGCACCGTTTCGCTCAGTAGTCTGGATCGCGATGGTCCCCTGCGTCCCACGACCGTGAAGCGGATACTCCACGACCGGCGTACGCTTGCCGTATCCGTTCTCCGTCGCCGTCAACACCGACTGAGTTTCGTCCTCGACAACGAGCAGAGAGATGACATGCTGGTCCTTGCCGAGGCGCATGCCCCGCACACCCCGCGCGTTGCGGCCCATCGGCCTCACGTCCCCCTCCAAGAATCGCACTGCCTTGCCACCGTCGGAGAACAGCATGATGTCGTGCTTGCCGTCCGTGAGCGCGACGCCGATCAGGTAGTCACCTTCGTCAAGATCAACGGCGAAGATCCCGCTCGCGCGCGGACGCGAAAACTCCGAGAGCGGTGTCTTCTTGACGGTGCCATTGGCAGTAGCCATGAAAACGAAGTGCTCATCGTCGAAAACCTTCACCGGCAAGATGGCATTGATCTTCTCGCCCTCTTGCAACGGCACCAGATTGACGATCGGCTTGCCGCGGCTCGCGCGTGTTCCCTGCGGCACGACATAGACCTTGATCGAGTAGAGGCGCCCAAGGCTGGAAAAACAAAGAATGTAGTCGTGCGTGTTGGCGATGAAGAGGTTATCGATGAAGTCGTCCTCTTTCGTCGCTGTCGCTTGCCGACCTCGGCCCCCCCGCTTCTGCGCTCGGTAGTCCGCAAGCGGCTGGGACTTGATGTAGCCCCCGTGGGAAAGTGTCACCACCACGTCTTCAGGGGCGATCAGATCCTCGAGCGACAGTTCCTGCGCGTCGACGACGATTTCGCTGCGGCGCGCATCGCCATACTGATCGCGGACTTGCACGAGCTCCTCGCGGATGATCCGCGTGATGCGCGGGGGATTAGCCAACATGTCTAGCAGATCGGCGATCTGATCCATTACTTCTCGATACTCGTTGCGGATCTTATCCTGCTCGAGTCCCGTCAGTCGCTGCAGTTGCATCTCCAGAATGCGCTGAGCCTGGGCGTCGGACAGACGATACCCGCCCCCCGACAGACCGAAGTGCTTCGCCAGTCCGTCGGGCCTCGACAGCTCGGCGGTCGCCCGCGCCAGCATCTCCTCCACCAGCGTCGAGCGCCAGACGCGCGCCATCAATTGCTGCTTTGCCTCTGCGGGCGACGGCGCCGCCTTGATGAGGGCGATGACCTCGTCCACGTTGGAGAGCGCGACGGCGAGACCCTCCAGGAAATGGCCCCGCTCGCGGGCCTTGCGGAGCTCGAAGACGGTCCGCCGTGTGACCACTTCCCGACGGTGCCGCAGAAACGCGTCGAGGACCTGCTTCAGATTCAACTGGCGGGGCTGGCCGTCGAGCAGCGCCACCATGTTGATGCCGAAGGTGTCCTGCATTTGCGTCTCTTTGTACAGATTGTTCAGGATGATTTCGGGCACCTCGCCGCGCTTGAGCTCGATCACGACCCGCATGCCAGACTTGTCGGATTCGTCGCGGATATCGGAGATGCCCTCGAGCCGCTTGTCCCGCACCAGCTCGCCGATCCGGACTTGCAGGTTGGCCTTGTTCACCTGATAGGGGAGCTCGTCGATGATGATCGCCTGGCGCGCACCCTTGTCGATATCCTCGACATGGG
>Ga0209253_10002915_pt1 | contig 15107 bp, 23 predicted proteins | sample FrelakmetBRP12BR_FD_187145 | JGI IMG/M metagenome (GOLD analysis project Ga0209253, IMG submission 187145) | Freshwater lake sediment microbial communities from the University of Notre Dame, USA, for methane emissions studies - BRP12 BR (SPAdes)... | ecosystem: Environmental > Aquatic >...
GGCCTCCATGGCGCTGGTCTGGCTCTACGCATGGTGCATCAACCAGCTCGTGCGCACTTGGTACACCCGGAATATGAAGAAAGCTACTTTGCAGAATTGAACACCACTCCACATATCAGTAAAATGAACAACACCACGCCGGTTGTTGTATTGCACGGACTCGGAGAGCGCGTGTGGACTATGTCACTGTTCCTTTATTTTCTGCGCTGGATGGGCTTTAGCAACGTGGTTACACCGCATTGGCCAGCCAACACCTGCGAACTCGATGTGTGTCTTGACTCCATCGATGCCACTCTACAGCAGCAGATCAAAAAGAAGACACCAATCTTTGTCATTGGCAACTCTATGGGTGGCGTTATGGCCATGCACTTGCACACTCGCGGTTGGAAGATCAAAAAGGCCATCGCAGTCGCAGCCCCACTGAACGGCGCCGGGATGTTTCGCTGGCTGGAAGACACACTCCCAGATTCTTTGTTCGCTCCCTTCTATCAGCCAGGCCATGCCTACTTGAGACGCACTGAGAAGATGGCGATTCCACCACACCCCTATCGCACGCTGTCATTTGGACCGGGGTTCGATGGCAATGTATTCGAGGCTGATGTTGTGCTGGACAACAAAAACCATACGGCATTTCTACTGGGCACTCACTTTTCTCTTGTTATGGATCCACGGGTGTGGCTATGGATTAAACAAGAGATTTCCTAAGTGTTTTACTCTTTTCCAGCGCAGTCGGCACACTTGTATCGCAAGTGATAGTCGAACTCATTGCTGTCGCTGTCGTAGTGCCCCAGCTCCTCCAACTCATGCAACGGGAGCATGTCGTTACAGCCGCTGCAGAAGACACGTGGGAACACCCAGGCAAAGCCTTGTCGGGTAATCGGTGGAATCGGCCACATATTGAAATCCTGTTTTGTGGTGTCATCGTTGAACAGTGCAGCGTGCACTTCACAGAGATCAACACAAATTCCAGTCAGCGCAAAGGTGTGCTCAATTAGCACCTCTTTCGGGTAGAAGCAACCAGGCACGCCGCGAACACAGCACGCGGCACATGACGCGAGTAGTTGGCACTTGTCACACACCCCGTGCTGTGTGGCTGTCCATTTGCTGCACACGTGGCACTGCGCTGTGAACTGGTCCAGCCACTTGTAGTTGAGCGGGCGGTGAACGCGTTTGTTGTCGCTAATCAAAGTGATCGGCTCGCTCTTTCGCTTCAGACTTGCCATATTTTCACACTGAATTCAGTTCGAATCCATCGAAAATATGAAACGAGTCGGCGCCCGCCTGATTGAAAATCCATTCAAGCGGCGCTTCACTGACTGGTCCAATGAAAGGGTGATTGAAATACGCAACAAGAACCTAGTGCCTTTATTCGAGGAGATGAACTCGCATCCGATCTATCCTCAGACACTTAAGTCATATCAAGACCCACTACAGCAATGGGATGGGGAAAAGGTGATGCGTATCTTATTCCGCAACTTGAATCAATGGTTTGTCGAACGAAACTGCAAGCATCTTCTCTACTTGGCGCTTGTATTAGACTGCGATGTGCCAATACTAGAAGCGTTGTATTGGATTCGATTTAAGTTACCGCTTTCTCAAACCTTTTTGAACAATCTGTACCATTGGACACCTGAACGAATTAGACCTCACAGCTCATTTATAATGCAACTGTTGCGACGCATTTGCGTGGTCCAAGCAGTTGGCACCTCGGAAATGTACAACAGAATGCTGGCCTTTATCCAGGAGCAATCTCTCCTGCCAATATAAAGCAGTTTTCACAAAACACCAGTTTAGTGGCAATGGAATGAACATGTGCCGCTGCACAGAATATCGCGCTGGCGTTTGGCCGGTGCAGCATCAAGTACCACCACGGTAGCAGCGCGCTTCTTCGCTGGTGCTTTTTCAACAAGCACATCGCAGAGCAGCTTGTTCTTGCGGATTTGCTCGGGAAAGTCAGGATTTGTGGGGTCGTTCAGCATCAGCACTGTAATCACCGTGCGCATCAAGTCTTCGCCAGGAACGGTGCAGGCGCTCAGGTTGATGTAAACTGCGGCGTTATCCTTGTCCCAACAGACGGGCAATTTCCAGGCCGATTGCACATATTTCACTGTACACTCAGCCGGCTGAATGATTTTCACCATCCGTTGGATCAGTGCTGCCTCTTTCGGTGCGGCGCACGGTCCAAGCCCGCGAAAGCGACGCACCCGCTCCAACTTTGCGGGCAAGAACCAGGCACCATGAATCAACAATGCCGCGTGATTCACAGACACCACAACACTGCGCTGTTGAAACCAACGGAGCATCAGCGCTGCGTCTTTTTCGTCTCTACAGGGATACACTCCCTGTCGGTTGATCTTTTCAAGAAAGTGTCCAATCCACAGCTGCTTGCGCTTTCTCGCTATCATGATAAGATCGTAGAAGAAGGTGCCTTCTTTCAACATTTCATACGCGCGGTCCATATTGGTCTTGCTCAAACGGCGCAGCACATTGTTGAAAGCATTGAAGAGTTGGGCGCGCGATAGGGTTTTGCGATCACGTCCCGGTGTCATTGCCTTGCCTCGGAAGTTGAAACCATAGGGGCCGGTGAAGTCCTCACCCTCGCTGTTCACAAGAATGCCATTCGCATACAGTTCGCCGTGGTATTTCGCATCGAGTAACACTTCAATTTCCAAACCCTCACCAGGGAGTGTAAACATGTGTGCAGCGCGTTCGGCTCGCTGAACATACCAGTCGGCCAAACACAAGAAGCGGTCATCATCCCAGATCTTCAGTACATTCTCTTCTTCATGAGAGATCCTTATAACGGTATCATATGGCTTACGCATGTTCTTGTACCGATTTACATGGAGAAATTGATTGCGATGTTCAAACCACCAGCGCTCTGCGTGCGTCAGGTATTCAACATGATATCCATCCCGCAGCAGCCGATTCACCGCTGTTTTGAATCCCTCGCCGTGCATTCCAATGCTCTCGGGTTCACCGGTTTTGCTTGTCACTCCCAACGCCAGAGCTGATGGTAAAATCACTGATTCGCGATTGCGGAAGCAAATGCCCTCTTCCTTGTGCCGCTGGATGCTGCCCAACTTGAAATAACTTGGCCCGAACTTGGCAACAATCCTCGATTCACCCAGTTTCTTCGACGCCTCCCGCGTAATCAACAGGTTTCCTTGAATGCCGATTTGATTGAGCAGACGTGTTTGTGTAACGACTTGATCCATCCAGTTGGAAACATGCTCATTGATTGCCTCAGTAAGCGTCATGGCCGGCCGATAGTTTTGGTGAACATTCAAATTGACTGCTTTTGCTTCAGTGATCACATCTTGTGTCATTAGTCGATGGGCTTCAACATGCAGAGCAGCTTTGATCGGTTCTGCCATTTTTGTGACTGACAAACTCAAAGTCACGTTAAAATTTCGTTGTTCTTGTTACACTTGCCTTTAATGTGGGCAGAAAACTCGGAAGGTAAACAGAATATATAATTGAATGGACGAAAGCATCTTTCTCGAGGTTGCTTCAAAATTACACCAATGGTGTCTACACTACTTTGCGATCATCTTGAATTGCGACACACAGGTTTTGCACTCACTTTACGTTGTTTGTTTCCAACAGTTGCGCTTTCGCAACGAAAACGGACGAATACAGCTCTATGCAGAAATACAGCGACAAATCACTGCATCTTTTTCACCTGGTCGATGGGTGTATTTTGAAGAAACCAATTCATCTACATTCGAGGGCACCAAATGGCTTTCGTCACAGATTGACTCTGAATCTTGTTCAGTTACTTTATGGGACGAAGATTTGAATGTAAGCCATATGCTGCTGGCTATCGAGTGTGAGGAATCACTTTTGCAACTTCTCTTACACGACGGCAAAAGACCGCTTCGAAAGTGGCATTTGCCTATGCTTTTGACGATGGCAATGGAGAAACAAAATAATCACGATGGAGCAGTGGCACAGAAAATTTGAACATTACATTGGCATTGACATTTTAAATAAACCTTCAATTTGCAATGGAATTGCGCGGTTGGGAACTGATTGTTGTGCTGTCACTTCTTGTGCTCATTTTGTATCATCTTTGTCCTAGAGTCACTCGTCCACTCGCCGAGCGCAAGACATGGCGTCGTACCTACTTTGTGCTCGGGCTTGGCATGGATGGTTGCATCGCTGATGCTCTCTGGCGAACAGACCCGTGGCTCGCGGGGCCGGGCAATTCAACTGCGAATGACATGCTCCGTTTTGCTTCAGACTTCATGCAACTCTGCCGAACTGATTGGGACTTGGAATACAGACTTAAGGAGATGAGATCGTACTATCAGGAATTTTGGTGTCAAACTGAGTTCTACAGTATTTTGATTTCCGTGAATGAACACAATTCACAATTTACTTTTCACGACAACAATACACGGTTTTTTGGTTTAAAGTGGAGAAAGAATGGAACGTTTGAAAGTGCGCGTACACCTTTGTTTAATGGAGATCTGCAAGAACAATCGATGGCAAGTTTCATGGAGTTCCGCAGCAAACTTCTTGCTACCGTGCAATTCCTCGTAAAACATGAACGTTTGCCGTAGAATTTAATTCAGTCCTCTCAAGAGAGTCCGTAAGGGGGTTTCTGGTAAAAATAACGCGGTCTTGAGCCTCTTTTGAAAATTGAGGGCCTCGGGAAAAAAGGATTCATTAAGAACTTCCTCCTGTCTGGCAACTGTTTTGCTGTGAAGGACATCCCATTCATCTTCATACAGAGCTGAAAGGAACAATCCCGATGTGCCCTTCATGTAGGCATAGACCGTTGTAGCCAATGCCCAAACATCGTTTTGTATGTCCAACGAAGGAGAAACCGCCAGCATTTTCAATGGCACAGTGTAGAGTGACGTGCCGGCAAAAATGTAGGGTTTGGTCAACAAATCAAAGTCAACAAGTCGCCATTTTTGGTTCTGATCCATCATAATGTTCCCTGGTTTGACATCTCGATGAACCAACATGTTATCGTGCAAACATTGAAGCTGTTCTCCGATTTCTTTGAACAACCGGACAGGCCAGTAAATGCTTTGCTCTGACTTCATCTCTCGCCAGACACCCTTTTGTCCTCTGATATCTTCTGCGGTGTCACCATCGATCAACTCCATCATCAAAGCATACGAATCCGTCCATGAGTACTTGAGATTTTTTGCAAGTTCGCTGTCGATTGGTATCTTGTAAATACCGTAGTACTTAAGCAACGAAGGACAGTGCTGTCGAAGATTGCGAACAATTTCCACAGTGTTCAAGATCTGTTCTGATGGAAGCCTTGGACCATAGAGTTTGAGTGCTCGTTTCTTTTCGTTCCTTTGGATGACAATCACTGTACCAAACCCTCCTTCACCTTTGATACTGGCAAATTTCCACGTTGACCAAAAGTCTTGCATTTCAGTTGGTACAAGTTTTCCTCCAACACACACGCGTTTGTGTTTGGACCAAGCTGCAGCTTGACACAAAGAACTGCAGTAAGCAATTCCACATTGGCACAGTTTTGTCGCCTTTCTTTGGCATTGAAGACACAACGCCATATCGTCACTCCTATTGAGCATCAAACTTGTACATGCTCATACATTACAATGTCTGTTCACCTAGTCTCAGTCAGTTGTCCCACTGGTAAGCAGCAGGACTGTGCCATCCTCGTGCTGCTCCAGTTCATCGGCAACTTCCGCCAAGATGTGAGCTATGATGACATCCACAATCACATTGTTGCCCAGCTCGCTGACTTCGGTCTCGAGTACTCCGATGCCGAGCAGATTGGCATCGACTCCTTCGAGAACGCACTCTTCCACTTCCTGCCAACCTACGAAGTCGAGCTCTACCACATCATCTACAAGCCGCAGCGCATCGAGGCCACGCGACGGCTGCTCAATGCCGGTGCGACGCACAAGGCGCCCTATCGCCTCGCGCTCACCAGCAGCTGGGACCGCAGCCGCAACACCACCGGTGCGGGTCACTACGCGCTGCTCAACACCCTACTCGCCACTCCCAATCAGATCCTCGCTGCCCTGCGTGCTGGTGACTTCGAAGAAGGCCGCTTCGCGATGCGTGCTTGCATCCACTGCCAAGCTGCACCCGTCTTCCTGTACGAGCAGGGTGCGATCAATCGCACCTTCTGCAACATCCACTGCCAGCATGCACACTATCTTCATTGATTCAACTAAACAGTTCTCGCATCAGCTCCATTCGTTCCTTCTCGCCGCCGTAGAGTTGACGAATGTAAGCAAGTTGTTTCTCGCGCTCACGATGGCCACGGTCGAGTACTGCATGAATGCACGCCCGTATCTTCGCATTGCGACACTCATCACACCGCTGCATGCTTTTCTTTTCTATTCTGACTATCATTCATCTGTGCCTTCCTGCAGGGCATGCATCATTTGTCGTGATCGATCCACGAGCTCGACCAAGTTGATCGAGCCCCTGCACAAATGATCCACGGCCTGCAGAATTTCATGCACAGCCTGCATGATGATCCGTGACCTCGATCACACACTCTGCATGACCTCGATCAAATTGGTCGTGACTTCTGCATGTCCTGCACAACTTCGTGCATACTCATGCACGATGCATGCATGAGTATCCGTGGGCTTGATCAAGTTGGTCATGATCTCTGCAGAGCCTGCACAATTTCATGCATCCTGTGCACGATGATCATCCGTGCCTGCACAATCATCCACGGGCTTGATCACCTTGTTCGTCGTTCATGCATGACTTGTGCAGAGGTGAATCACTTCCTGCACAACTTCTTGCACGGCCTGCACAACTTTGTCGAGCGCGCGGATGATTGCTTGTTCAGCCACGCATCACCCATCCTCTACCTTATTCACTTTGGGTTGCTAGGTCTGGTGCAACCTTCACGAAAATATCTTTCAAAACACGCCCGGACCATGACGTCATCCGGGCTTTCATCGTTTTGTCCGGGCGCGATTCCTTTGTATATTTTGAAATACCCTCGGCGTGCGCGGCGCACGCCAACCCAAAGCCGCGCACGCGAAAAGGGTCTATCGGAATGAGGCATGACCAACTTGTGCACGGGTCATCCATCTTGATCATGATCACTTTTGCAGGAATGATGTTCAATGGTGTTCGTGGATGCCCTGCCAAAATGGCGATCGTTGATCATCATCCTCTGCAGAGTTGTGCACACTTCTTTGCGTGTCTGCGAAAATTTCGCAGGCCTTGATCGTGTGTTCGCGACCCTCTGCCAAATTGATCAGTGAGCTCGGACAGTTATCCACGGGTCGTGCATGATCATCCGTGTCCCTGCAGAGGTGATCATCAACTTTGACGATGAGCACGGATCGTGACTAACACTTGTGCAGCCTCCTGCAGAACTTCATCCGTGCTCATGGATAATGATGCACGAGTGATCATTTACTCAAAGTCACCCGCGGAAGGCGAATTGTCCCAGCCAATGCTGCCATCATCGGACTCGAAGAAGGCGTTTGCAGCATCAACAATGAGGACATCGACTTCGAACTGAAAGTGCCCAGGCCGCGGCCGGACCACCTTATCGGACATCAGGCGGAGACACTTTGTCGGGGGCTGTTCGATTTGTGCCATGATCGATCCATTGCGGATGAGATCTATGCGGGGGCAATGACTCCATATATTCCTTTCAAACCACAGTACGATGCCCTCGTTCTCCCCGTACAATTTGACAGCACTCTGGCGAATCCACTTTGGATAGAGAATTGAAATGCGCACAGAGAGCGCTCGCTCCAGGTCGCTGGTTGGCAAGTTGAACGCGAAAGCAAGAAAGGCCATGTGCGAGAAGAACAGCGCTTCGAGCAGGGGCGCATCACAGTTGAGCACAGTGCCAAAGTAGAGCAGGCGCTGCTGATTGGGGTTTGAGCACCAAGGCCGCAGAAACTGCTCTTCGAGTGAGCGCGGTGTGCGCTTGGGTGAAGTGTCTCGGTTGCTCATGACTGCGCTCTAAAATTTAACAATTTCTTTATTCTTCGCTTCAAGAGCGATTTGCCATTACACTGTGTGCAAGACTGCTGACAACCAGAAACGGACAATCCAACACAAGAAAGAAGTAGCAACTCAGCCACTCCATAGTGTGGTATCGAAGATGTGCAGGGTGACATGTAGCACAGAATTCCTTCCAGTCCTTGATGTATGTCTTTCCACACGGCTCACATCCAATTGATTCCTCTTCGGCACAGCAGCGGCAAAGCGTCTGGTTGCACGCAAAACAAGATGGATAGCAAACAGGACAGACGGGGTCTTTGCACTGAGAACACTTTGTTGTGAGACAACCATCGCAGACTGGAGGATTGCAGTCGCACTTAGCAAAAGCTGGACAATACGCGCTATCACATTTGGGACAAACATGACGACCCTCATCAGTTTCTTGAAGCTTTTGAATTTTGGTTCGCAACGCAGCGACTTCTTCTTCGAGTTCTGCTATTCGTCGCTTGGGGGATACATCACGGTTCATGTTGAGTGTTTGTGAAAATTTCACAATTTAATCGAGTATTTCGCAGTAGCAACGTTATCTGTTTGGGATTGCGCGGTTCCACAATAACGCAGCCATAAGAAAGTTGTAGTAGCGATCATGCACGTGACGTCGAATGTCGTTGTTCTGTGCGTTTCCAATTACAGTGAGGAGTAGCGCAAGTTGTGTGCCAAAATGAGCGAATTGCAGTGGAGTTTTAGCACCGAAGATAACATCAAAAGCTCCCTTATTCAATTGAATACTAGCCCATAAACACCCGTGTCGTGTGATATTCACTTCTACGCACCAAACCCGATTGTTTTTGTACACATAGGACTCAACACTAACAACCTGTGTGCGTGCCTTAGGCTCTGGGTTGACAAAAGTTGCACGAGTTGATTCAGGTTTTCGCTCTTGGAGGTTCCAGTTGGGAAACTGCCGAACAAAATGCAGCACAATTGTATCCAAGAGCAAATTGAATGGCGCATCAGGACAAAGCCCAAGCAGAGGCATTGTTGGAAAAAGCAAGGCCTCCAAGATGGGAGTATCGCATCCGAGTGCCAGCGCAAAGTAGAGAAGCAGTTGTTGAACTGTGTCTGTACAGCAAGGCCGAAAACCTCCTAACTTGCGCGCCCGTTTGGGTGAGGCATCGCGGTTCATGCTCACAATGAGAAGAGCACCGGAATCTTAAATTTTGCACAACCGGGACTCGGTTAGTTCATATTTTCAACGATTGCAATGGTGAAAGTCTATTTGTTGACCAAGTACCCAGGCATCTTCAAGAACACATACTGGGGTAATTTTACCCAACCACCCAACGAGACCATCGATGCCACTATCATTGCGAATCGCAATGAATTCGTTGAAAAATACAACGTGAAAAGGCGATGTCCTGCTCCCCTGTATGTTTACAAGCAACTCGTTCTCAATGACGACTGCCACGATCACGTTGAGTGCTATGATGCCGGCACTAGTTACGTTGTCGTCTCCAGTCCGTATGATCCAAGTTCCGCCGTGCCCGCTGGCTTTGTGTCAAGCGACCCACTCTATAGCAATGACTGCCGCACTTTCATTGCAACCGTGGAGAAAAAAGCACGCCGAGATCAATCACCAACCCGGAAATAAACGCATGTCAATGGGTTCGGAGTTTGGGTGATGTGTCTCGGTTCATATGTTAACAGTCTTCCACTTTGAAAGAAATGCCGGACACTCCACCCGCGTCGGTCAGGCTCGCTACCTGGTTGGAGAGATATGAAATTTGTAAATTGTGGAGTGAAGTAATAAGGCTCTTCTTCCGTTTTACAATAGCTATGTATTGGATTACCGCGATGGCGCTACTTTGTGCAGCGTTGCTCGAATTGAACAGAAACTTCGTGTCATTACACAAACAACGCAGTTTTCATATCAGTATCGTTGCCTCACTACTTGAGTACTAAAACAAGTCGCTTTGTTCATCTTTAGCAAAAATTCAGCATGCAAGCTAATACACATCGATGCCAGTCGTCGCGAACTCGATGATGCAGCTCCGTGGCCTGTATCCGCTCTTGTGGCGTTAGTGCTCGGAGTTTTCGTATGGAATAGAGCGCGTGCACTTCAGTATCCAGCTGCTTGATGTAGGCATCACAGTGCGTACATGAGCTCTTGTAGTCACAGACATTGCACGATTCGTCGCATTGGCATTCGTTCGATGTGAGATAACCACAAGAGCACTCCATCTCGGCCGGTTCGCCACACCCGCAGAAGCAGGTGTTCATCTGTTGGTGTGTTTTAAGTGTAAAGCTGCGACTTTGGTGACGATTTCATCGAGTAGCAGGAGCAAGTGGGTGGAATTGGTGAATTTGGTCAACTCCAATCGTTCGCTGCTGATGTAGAAGAGTTTCTGCTTCTGAATAAGAATATGAAAAGTCCAGATAGACAGACTCTGGTATTTGAATTTCAAGCTGATAAAGGATGTGATATGACCAAGCGGTGGTTGAATGCTAAGACAAGTGCGCTCTGTTATCCAATATTTTGCCAGGAGTTGAATGTTGTTGAGACTCGGGCCAATCCAATATTGCAGTTGATCTATGATCAGTTCTTGCAGTAGCGCAAGCAGTTCGCGATCTAGCGTGCCAGCTCTGAGGCACAGTGTTGTAAAGGAGGTGTAGAAGAGGTGCTCGAGAATGGGTCCATCACAGCCGAGTGCAATGCCAAAGTAGAAGAAGAGCCACAGGTGGTGCTCTGTCCAGCTGAGACAAAGATAGTCATTGGGGTTTCGCGGCATTTATTTCTGTTTAATGAACTGCATCACAGTGTTAGTGACTGAGACGCTGATTGGCGTATTCAAAAAATGCATCAAATCGACTTGCAATCGCGACTCGATAGTCACCGCAGATAGGCGACTTTGTTTGCAATGCTTGATTTCCACGCTTCTCACTAATGCAGAGGTGCCTCTCCATCGTGATGAAAAATTGATCATCGTAAAACTGATGTCTGTGCCATGCTCGTACAGCGATACGGGCCTTTGAACACTGAATGCGCCATCGACCATTTGGTGCCTGCCACTGGTCCTCGTTCTTGGTGGTGGAAAATTGAATTTGGTCTTGGTTGTAGATCGTGGCCAGTTTTTGCGTAATGTTGTCTTTCACAAAGCGATATGTTTCAAGAGCCAGGAATGCGGTGTCATCCCCGTAAACCATCAGCGGTACAACTGTGCACCAGAATAAGACATGCAAGACTGGTGCTGGACAATTGAGCGCGATGGCAAAGTAGTGCAGGCGCCAGGGATCTCTCGGCTCCAACCTACTTTGCTGTCGATAAACAAAGTCCGTCCACCTCATGCGAAATTGTGAATATTTGAGAAGGGTACTGCGAAAATATGCATACGAGGCTGTTCACAAAAATCATGTCGTGCACTGTGTGTCGCGGCTCTGGCTGGCAGCAGTTCAACGAAATCAAAGTGACAGAGGGGAAGAGAGTGGAGATCCCCGGCACCATACCGTGTTTCTGGTGTAATAAGACCGGAAAAATGAATGAGACCCAACAACAAGTACGCAGTAGATATGTGAAGATGTGGTGCGAATGCAAGGACTCGCGTGAGACAACATACTGCGCCGATAATGAGGGCCAGCGCGAGCACTGTGTGTCAAAGCACCACTGGCACTGCGCCCGTTGTGACAAACTCGCACAGATTGGCTAATGGCCAATCTCATCAAGCAAATAAATCATTTTACTTTCCAAAGAAATTAGTGATGATTTCCTTGGCTATGTTTGCATCTATTTTGTCGTGTCCTTTCCTTTCAAGATACCATCCATCACCATTTATCAACGTTATCTTCTCCACCCATTCCTGTTGGCCACTGGCAAGTTTCAGGGCCTTTTCGGACGGCTCCCAATATCGCTGAAGATGCAAAACGAGACTGCCAGTGTTTTTGTAGAACAAAACCAATTTAGAGTCAGGTCCATGTCGCAATGGTGGGCCACCCATTCGACCTGGTTCTATCTTCCAGTTCTCCATTTTCATGAGAACAAAAAGATGGAGCTCTTCAGCATTGTCAATTTGTTGAATGTCCATTGAACTTTCAACGATCTTCTCTAAACGTTCGGCCATTTCGTGCGAAATTGTGGCTATGAGAGAAGGGCACTGTGAAAATATGCACACGATGTTGTTCAAAAAATCATATCCTGCACTGTTCACAAAAAGTCAAACGGTATGAACTACACACTTGTGCCCGGGGTTGGTCATGAATTTGGATTGGTCCAGATCGGGGATTTACCAAGCAAACTTCCTCCTCCGGATCTCAACAAGGACATCAACGATCAAGGACCAGAATGGAAACAACTGACAGATGTTTGGGATCAAATTATCACCTATCATGGATGGGGAAATCCAGGGCAAGCATGGTGCTGGGAATGTGATTTGTTTGATCAGTTCCGGGGCAACAAACCAATCGACAAACATGGCATGTGGAGTGGAATTTACCTCTTCGTCAAGGACTACAAGAAACTGGGAGATGATGCTCGTACCACAGCCCTGACTGACAAGGAGATACGGGAGAAGATGTGGGATTACTTACGCGGCGATCGCATGCATGTTCAATTAACGGATTGGCGAGTGTGGAAATAAACTCGTGCAGATTGGCTAGATGGCTTTTACTGCCGCGTCAAGTATTATATTAAAGTTCTCCACAAAGGTGAGATAATGAACCAAACGGAAGCGGTGGTGCACGCGGAGATAAGACTCTGGATCAAAGCAGCGCGTCACCCACAATTCACAACCCATGGGCGGTTGGCTATTACAAAGCTCAACGCGGACACGAGGAACCTCGTGCTTGTAACAGTCAATTGAAATCCTTTTGACCTCTTTCTCCCAAACGAAATTAGCACGGAAAGGTTCTGGTAAGTCAACGTAGTACGTCCCCAAGCGAGAACCGGCATCTGACACGAGCTGAACGGTGAGTGCCTCTGCGAATGGCAATGCGTTGTCCATGCTATGCAGCACCAAATAGGCCATTGTAGTGTGAAATATGGCCTCAATGATTGGAACATCGCAGTCTTGTATAATGCTGAGATAGAGAAGCGTCCACTGGTGCTGTTTACTGCAGCGCAACAACAGCCAGCGCTCCATGTGTGCTATTTGAAGAGTGACCAGTTTTCTGATATTTTCACAAAGTGAAAAGTAGTTTATTATTCAAGCGGCTCCTTCCGCGCAGCGGTTTTGTCAAGCACTGCTTGAATTAATGCTTCGATCGTAGCATTGAATTGTCCCGGTCGAATTGATATTCTTCCTTTCGCGGCGGTGTAAAGGGTGAGGTATTCTTTCTCTACAAAACTGATAGTGTGCTCCTGTCTCCATGTTTTAACAAGACCGATGCCTGGCATTATGTCCGCACTGTGTGCGTAGATTTCAATACATTTGCCAGCTCTTGATAGAATGCCAATGAATTTGTGGTGTGTTGGTGATTCATACACATATTTGTCACGATGGAGCCAATTCGGACACATTTGTTGAATACGAGCACGAATCATAAACTCCATCCTGTCGAAAATTGCCTTGCAAGTGTAAGGGGATCTTGGGCCGACATAGGCCATTGTCGGCCAGAAAAGTGCTTCCATGATTGGAACATCACACTCCAACGCAATGCCGCAATATAGTAATACCCATTGATGTTGCGTTGAACAGCCAACACGCAGGGAGTCCTCCTCAAAAGAGAGCTGTTTGCGAGTGGGTGAGGCATCGCGTGCCTTGCTACTCATGACTGACTGCGAAAATTTCAATGTCTGTGAAATTATCGAAGTCAGTTCTAAACAAGTTCAAATGTCGACTCCAAAACCGCAGTTTGATGTAAAGCCAATGGCGACTGTTGCGAAGGAAGATGCCGACAGAAGGCTGCGTGAAGTTGGAGTCAGGCCACTGGATTTAAAGACGATACCCTGGGATCGCACCGATGCTGTGTTTGTGGCCTCTGTGCTACAACTCAAGCCGAATTGAGTAAATTGTCATCTTGTAGTAGTGCCAGCATCTCATCCAGGCGCTCGATCAAGCCGTCTTCAACTTCGTGGAAGCGCTTGACCTTGTCGTAGTAGAGGCGGTTGCGAGATGTTTGGAAGATTGTTATCTGACTCAGGTGATCACGGGTGGAAACTGTCAGGCGATGGGTGGTTTTCCAACCACCATTCGGCCTTTCGGTACGAATGTACACCTTACAGAGTTTCTTCTCTCGAAGTTTCCATGCAGGCTCTAGCTTGACACCAATGCAAGAACTTACAGAACCATCTGTAACGGGAAAGTACTCTTTCACTGTGCTATAGGGCGATGTGGGATAGCCTTGCCCCAGCTTCGCTGAGATGTGCTGCATACAGCGGTCGCGGAACCAAGCCTGTGTCCGAGACCACAATGAGTCGTTTGTGTACTTAAAGTGTAGTTCACTGTATTTTGCGTGAAAGACCGCTTCGAGGATGGGCACATCACACTCCAGTGCAAGCGCAAAGTAAAATAGATAGTTGTAATTGTAGACATGGCATTTGAGTTTGAAGAACTCAGCACTCATGTTTCACAATGCTATCGCATTGATGTATGAATAAATGAAAAAGCAGGCGGTCCACGACTTTTTCGGTATGCCCCGGCGCATTAACTTTAAAGGACGAGATTTTGAGAGGTTTGCACCAGACCTAAGTCACGCTTAAATATACAAGCAGAAAAATAGTTCGCAGGGCACGAATATATTGTAATAGAAAATCACCGACTCTGCATGACTTGTGCAAACATTCATAGACAGTGACTTCATCATTTACTTCTTGAATACTTCGTTGTATTTGTGATGCAGGCGGAGCAAGTCAGCCACATACCATTGTTTGATTTGCTGGCTTGACATGTCTGCGATGGCGCTGAGTATCAAAGTCACTGCAAGGAAAGACATATCCTGCCAGCGATTAATGCATTCAGGGTGATCGAGTCCAATCTTCCCTTCCGACGAGTCGCGCAATTGTTGATCAACACTCAGAAAGGACACCATCTTCAAAGCGTTTTCATCATGTTGCAGACGCAAGCGGGCAGTCACAATAAAATAGAAGTTGTCAAATAACCGCTTGGCCGTTTGGGTGTGGAACAAGTAAATGTAGTCGCTGAAATGTGCCTCAACGTCTGCCTTGTCTGGCAAACACACAAAGTCAA
>Ga0209253_10002916_pt1 | contig 15103 bp, 11 predicted proteins | sample FrelakmetBRP12BR_FD_187145 | JGI IMG/M metagenome (GOLD analysis project Ga0209253, IMG submission 187145) | Freshwater lake sediment microbial communities from the University of Notre Dame, USA, for methane emissions studies - BRP12 BR (SPAdes)... | ecosystem: Environmental > Aquatic >...
GAGAAATGTATCCCAGCCGCATATGAGCGCGAGGCCAATCAGCTTGGCATTGATCTCCACCAGCTGTTAGAGCAAAAGGCCACCAAGATAAAGCCTGGTGAATCCGGCCTGCTGGCGTTGGACTGGTGGAACGGCAATCGCAGTGTGTTGGTGGATGTGGACCTGACCGGCCTGCTGATCGGTGCAACCCTGGCTACCAAGGCGGAAGAGATCTACAGGGCTTTAATCGAAGCCACCGCCTTCGGGACGCGCATCATCGTGAATACTTTCCAGAAAAACGGCGTGCCAATCCACGAACTGGTGGCCTGCGGCGGCCTGCCTGAGAAAAACAAGCTGCTTATGCAAATCTATGCCGATGTTACCGGGCTGCCGATCAAGGTCAGTGCTTCGAAGCAGACGCCCGCCCTGGGATCGGCCATGTTCGGCGCAGTGGCAGCTGGTAAAACTGCCGGCGGTTATAACTCCATTTATGATGCCGCCCGTACCATGGCACATCTCAAAGATGAGATTTATAAACCCATTCCTGAGAATCAACAGGTTTACGAAAAATTGTTTTCGGAATACCTGCGCCTGCATGATTATTTTGGACGCGGTGAAAATAACGTGATGAAGACTCTCAAGAAGATCAAAGCCGAGGTGAAACATGTTGCTGGATGAATTGCGTGCAAATGTGTGCCAGCTGAATGGCGAACTCCCCCATCATAATCTGGTGGCCTGGACTTCCGGCAACGTTTCGGCACGCGATCCTTCAACAGGCCTGGTTATCATTAAACCCAGCGGTATACGATTTGAAGCTTTGACTCCTGAGTCAATGGTGGTGGTCGATCTCGATGGTAAGGTGGTGGAAGGGAAGTTGAAACCATCCTCCGATACCTTCGCACATGTCTATGTCTACCGGCATCGCCAGGATGTGAACGGCGTTGTTCATACGCATTCCACTTTTGCCACGGCCTGGGCTGCCGCCGGAAAACCAATTCCTCCCATTCTGACGGCCATCTGTGATGAATTTGGTGGACCCATCCCAGTCGGAGGGTATGCTAAAATTGGAGGCGACGAAATCGGCCAGGAGATCATTCGCTCGATTGGCACCAGCCCGGCCATCCTGATGAAAAACCATGGCGTCTTTTCCCTTGGCAGGACGCCCGAGGCCGCCGTAAAGGCGGCCGTGATGGTCGAGGATGTGGCACGCACGGCATTTTATGCCATGCAGCTTGGCCAGCCTGATGAAATCCCGGCGGAGGAAATCGCCCGTGCTCATCGTCGCTATCGCGAAGAATACGGGCAATCCACTTGAGAATGGTTGTGTAAAAAATGAGTGACCTTCAAGAACGCGCCATCAATACGCTTCGTTTTTTGTCTGCGGATATGGTCCAGCAGGCCAATTCCGGGCACCCGGGTCTGCCAATGGGTTGCGCCGCAGTAGCCTATACCATTTGGACCAGACACCTGCGCCATAATCCTCACAATCCCTCCTGGCCGGGCCGTGACCGTTTCATCCTATCTGGCGGTCATGGCTGCGCTCTTCTGTACTCTTTGCTTCATCTTACCGGCTATGACCTGCCTTTGGACGAATTGAAACACTTCCGGCAATGGGGCAGTAAGACCCCTGGTCACCCCGAATATGGGCTGACACCAGGCGTGGAAGTGACCACAGGGCCGCTTGGGCAGGGTTTCGCCAATGGGATTGGGATGGCAATTGCTGAAGCGCATCTAGGGGCGGAGTTCAACGAGCCGGGACACGCCATTGTTGATAATTTTGTCTTCGCCATTGTCACGGACGGTGATCTGATGGAAGGCATCAGCTCCGAAGCCGCATCCCTTGCCGGGCATTTAAAGCTGGGCAAACTGATTTATCTTTACGACGATAATCGCATCTCGATCGACGGCTCGACCGATATTACCTTCACTGAGGATCGCGGTGCCCGTTTCGAAGCCTATGGGTGGCAGGTATTGCGGGTGGAAGATGGTAATGATGTAAGAGCCATCGATACAGCCATCCACTCTGCAAAAGATGACCGCCGCCCTTCCCTGATCATTTGCCGGACTCATATCGGTTTCGGTCTGCCCACCCGCCAGGATACCAACAAAGCACACGGAGAACCACCTGGAAATGAGGAACTGGATGGAGCCAAGGATAAACTCGGCTGGCCAAAGGAGCCGCGCTTTTTCATTCCTGTAGATGTACAGGAATTCTTCCGCACTGCAATATTACATGGTAAAGAATTGGAAGCGAAGTGGAATGAAAGACTTCAAGCATTTCAGGCCGCCTACCCGCAAAAACATGCGGAATTTATCCGTCGAATCGAGGGGAAATTGCCAGAGAATTGGGCCGCCACCCTGCCGGTTTTTCCGGCGGACGAGAAGGGCATGGCCACGCGGATTGCCTCCGCGAAAGTGATCAACAACCTGGCGGCCAAGATCCCTGAACTGGTTGGCGGAGCAGCTGATCTGGCTCCTTCAACCAAGACCTGGATGGATGGTTTCCCGGCGTTCGAACCGGAAACTCCGGGCGGACGCAATTTCCATTTTGGAGTACGTGAACACGCCATGGGCGCCATTGTTAACGGCATGTCCGTGTATGGCGGGATCATCCCCTTTGGGGCCACTTTTCTGGCCTTTGCGGACTATATGCGCGAACCCATCCGTCTCTCGGCTCATTCCCATTATCCCAGTATTTGGGTTTTTACCCATGATAGCATCGGCGTGGGAGAGGACGGTCCAACCCACCAACCGGTGGAGCACCTCGCATCTTTGCGAGTTGTCCCGAACCTGGTTGTGATCCGCCCGGCGGATGCCAATGAAACCGTCGTAGCCTGGAGAATAGCCCTGGAACGACGTCATGCGCCAACCGTTTTGGCACTAACCCGCCAGAACGTCCCCACCCTTGACCGGACGATCTTTGCGCCGGCAAGTGGGCTGGAGCAAGGTGCCTATATATTAGCCGATCTGGGGAATGGCGACCCCGATATTGTCTTAATGGCCTCCGGCTCTGAAGTAAGTTTAATCGCAGAAGCTGGCAGGCAGTTGGTGCAAAAATCCATAAAGGTGCGGTTGGTTTCCTTCCCCTCCTGGGAACTGTTCGCCGCACAAAGCCAGGAATACCAGGACAGTGTCCTGCCAGTGAAAATCAAAGCGAGAATGGCTGTAGAGGCGGGTATCTCAATGGGATGGGAGCGTTGGGTGGGCGAAAGCGGCCAAGTGATGGCAATTGACCGTTTCGGTGCTTCGGCTCCCGCAGAAATTGTCTTTCGCGAGCTTGGTATGACAGTCAGCAATGTTGTTGCCCGGGCATTAAAGCTGGTGCGCTGATTTTAACCCCCCATCAGGGCAAGAGCCGGGATCGAGTACCCGGCTCTTGCTTTTTTCCTTCCGAAGATCAAAACTCACACGTACAGCATATTCCTCCGGGGAAATATTCGCGGAATTCCTTATGGAATGGAACTACTTGTCATTAACCTGTATATCAGCTGGGGCAACACTTGACAGTGCCTTGATCTCCCGATAGGTCAGGGTCCAGACGCTGGAGGAATATACCGTGTACCAACCACCAGCCAGCGTCAGCGGAGCAAAAACGACGAAGAAAAATAACGGCAAGGCCGCCAGGACGCCCAGGATCCAGGCCAGCGGTCCGCTGGCAAAAATGCTGGTGATTCCGAAGACTATCAGGCCGGGAATGACTCCCACAACCGCAGCCGGTAGGATAAGAATGAGGTAAACCGGTATGAGCAGGAAGAATACGATCAATCCTGCAATTCCAAAACCGATTCCGATCCCGAGCATCACCAGCCACATCAGCGCGGCGCTCTTCCAGTTGCGTTTGAACATTGCCCAACCTTGGCGGAAGGATTCTCCAATAGTGGTATTTTCCAAGGCAGCTGCACGCACGAAGAACTGGCGCAGCAGGCCGAGCAAAACCATCAGGATGATGAAGGCGAAAATGAACAGGAATGCGCATCCAATGGTGGCAATCACGCTTGTGGCGATGGCCGCTTGAGAGCCATTCTTTACACTGAGATAGATTAGCACGCCCAGGCCTCCGAGCACCCCCACGAGCAAAATCGCTGGAAGACCAACCAACAGGTCGATCACCCATATGCGGAAAGCGCGCCGGTTCCAACCCAGCTTCCAGCCCTGCTTGAATTTGACTTTCGCGCCGGTTTGCTCATATTCATCCACCATCCGGATGAGGGCAGTCTCGGAGGGATACCGGATCAGTGCCGTGATGACACCCACGATCAGGATGAACAACAAGAAACCAACGCCAATCCAGATAAATGTGGGAATAAACCGTTCAGGATGGCTAAAGAGCGGCTCGACATTCTGCTGGAACCATTGGTTGAATTGCTGAACGGTCGGATTTGTGCTCTGGTTTAGACCCTGGTAGTCGTTATTGTTGAACTGGTAGCCACTGCCGCTGCTGCCGCCGTTGCTACCGCCGCCCCGGCCTCCGCCAGTGATGACAAGCAGGATACCGAAGATCCATAGAACTCGATAGTTCCATAGGATGTGCCAGGCACGTTTGAGGATTTTTCCAATATCGATCATTTTTTTTCTCCTTTTCTATAAAGTAGTTGCTTCTTCAGTCACCATTCATCATTACGCAAGTTATTCCTTTGCGTTTCACGAATTGGCTGACTTCTGGCGGTGACGACGCGACCAAACGAACAACCAGCCCCAGTAGAGCAGGACAATTAACACCTGCCAAAGGAATCCTTCCAACAAGGTCACGCCGAAAACGTTTAATTCATTCAACCAGGCAAGTGTGGAATGCATCCCGTTCACCTGCCCGCCAAACAGGCTGGTTACCGCCACAAACCAGATCGTCAGCTTCTCTCCGCCGAACCAGTCGCCAACCTGCCCAAGTAAACCAATTGCACTTGCAGCCGTTACCAAATTTGTAAGGGTGAAAACCGTCTGCACGAAGAACAAAACTGCCAACAAACTGACCGGGATGAGCCACCAGGCCACCTGTCCGGGCATCATGGGCAGATTGCGACGGATCCGGCGCGGTAGGTTCAATGCAAGATTGGATGCAAAACGTTCTGCGGGCATAAACTCCGGGGTGGGCGCAGCATGAAGTAGATCTGAAATGAGGCCAAGTTCTTTAAGGTTGCCCTGGCAGATATCACAGGAGGCAAGGTGTATTTTGAACTCCTGCAGGCGTGTGCCCTGTAATTCATCATCTAGGTAGGCATTTAATAATGGGTGCATATCCTTATGCATGTTCGTTCTCCAAAAGCAGCTGGTGTGTTTTTAGAATTTCACGCAGCCGGTTGCGGGCATAATTCAGGCGGGACATTACCGTGCCAACCGGCACTCCCAGAACACTGGCAATTTCCTGATATGATAATTCACCGTATTCGCGCAACACCAGTACCGAACGGGCGGCCTCGGGCAGAGACTGCATGGCCTTCTGAAGAAAAGACACCCGCTCCTTATTAATCAAGACAGTTTCCGGACTGTCTGCCTGGTCAGCAATCATTTGAATAGTCTCATCATCAAGTGTCACTTCTGACCTGCGACGAAGTACATCCAGCGTCGCGTTGACGGCAATACGATAGAACCAGTTACGCAGGGAGGATTGAGGGTGGAAGGATGGAAATTTGATCCACGCCCGCAGAAAAGCCTCCTGGGCCATATCCTGAGCCAATCCTGGGTCGCCGCATAAGCGGTAGACCACTTGTACCACTCCCGGATAATGCTGACAGACCAGTTCTCCGAAGGCGTGGCGATCTCCTTGCCTGGCTTGTTCGACCAGATCGGTTTCAGCTTCCGCCGTTTTAGTAAGAACCACCTGAGTTCCTCTTTGCCAATTTTCGCTTCTCAAAACTTAACGAGATTCATGTCTATTTTATTCGGAATCACCCCAACCTCAATCTGGTCTTCCTTCCGTTTGTCAGCCAATATATAAATGGTCATTTTTCCCCCATGTAATTAGGCATATTTGATACCCATTTATTTATTTTTCACGATGGTGAACGTGACAATAAGGGCGATTTATTCCCCAATTTGTTGCCCATTTCCATGCGCATCATCATTCTGGAAGTGGTCATAAGCCCCATGCACCAATAGTCACGTTTTTTGGATACCCTAGTATGGGCAAAGCTCCTACAATGAGAATAGTGAGATGCCTGATTTCCATTTTCCATATCTCTAACACCTAGCGAGCTGATATGTATCTTGGCACGTATCAAATAATTTCAGGTAAGGACCGGCAGTTGGTCATCCCGGAATTATTGCGCGGATTATTCTCCGAAGGCGCATATGTAACGCGCGGATTTGAACAAAATCTGTTGATAATGAGTGACAGGTTTTTTCGGGAGATCTATGAGCGCGTTGTTTCCTTAAATATTGCTGATCCTCTCGCCCGACTCTTACTTCGGCTGATCCTAGGCAATGCATCCATGCTGGAACTAGATCGATCCGGGAAAGTTAGCATCCCACAAGAATTAATATCGTTTGCCAATCTGGAGAATGGCATCACCCTGGTGGGGCAGGGTGATTATCTTGAAGTTTGGTCTCCGGTAAATTGGGAAAAACAAACAACCAATTTAATGGATTCCGAGGCTAATTCCGAACGATTTGCGCAAATCGATTTGGCCCTTCATTAAAAAAGCTCTGACATGCCATCTTTCCGTACTCTTCGAACATCACAAGAGGACAATATGAGCGAATTTGAATACATAACCGCCACCGAATTCGATCGTGCCTGGTTGAATTTCGAGCTGGATCTGCCGCTTAAACCTGGCCCAAATGGTGAGCAAAACAGCTTTTATGTCAACCGACCCAGAAATCCCATACCAGAATTAATCGACGCCCTCCTGGCACCCTTTTACCGCCCTCCTAAATTCTTTTTTTCGGGACATCGCGGCTGTGGAAAATCGACGGAATTGCTTCATCTCATGGCCAATCCCGGGATTCAAAAAAAATATTGGCCGATCAATTTCAGTATCCGTGAGGAAGCAGACATTATTGACCTGGATTTTCGGGACATTTTATTGGCTATCGGCAGTCGCATGTTCCGGGATTACCGAAAAGCCGGTGGAAAACTGCCTGAACAATTGCTAAAAGAACTTAATAGCTGGAGAGGCAAGGTGGAAGAAGAAGTAAAAACGATCCATTCCGGCCGTACAGCCTTTGAAATTGGAGCTGGGATTGATGCATTCTTCACGAATGCCGGCCTGAAGATGAAACTGGAACCAGCCACCCGGGCCGAATTAAGGCAGGTATTTGAGAAAGATATAACAGGTCTCATAACAGTTATCAACAACATTGCCACCGCCATTTATAGTAAGGAGCATCGCATTCCCCTCATTCTCATAGACGATCTGGATAAGCCGAATTTGGATGAGGCACGAGCCATCTTCCATGACCGTGGCAATATTATGATGCAACCTAATTGCGCGATCATTTATACCGTTTCCAGTGCCCTATTCTACACAAAGGAATTTGAAGCCATCCGTAATCAGGCGATATTCCTTCCCAATATTAAATTGCACCCGCATCTCCAACCTGAAGTAAAGGATAAGGAGGGATATCAAACTCTGCGTCATTTTGTACATGTCAGGATAGATCCCAATCTTGTCGACAGTCTGGCGCTGGAAGAAGCGATCCTAAACAGTGGCGGCGTTTTCCGGGAAATGGCGCGTGTCATGCGTACCGCCATTGGGCGTTCGAGGCGTCGCAAAGCAGCCAAAGTTGATATCAATGATGTGGAATGGGCAACCACCGAGATCCGAAATGAGTACCGACGAATACTGGACAAGGAAGATATTGAGATATTGAGAAAGGTACACCAACAGAACCGGCTCGAGTACGACGAACGTTTACGCCCCCTCTTACAATTGTTGGCTGTCCTGGAATACAGGAATGGTGAGAACTGGTGTGATGTCCATCCTGTCTTAAGGAGATTGATAGAATGATCAATTCCAGTTTGATTGCGACAATTGAGAATAGCTATCTTGAACCCTTTGAAGACCGGATAGACATCCTGTTTCGTGAACTGGAGCTCGCTACAAAGTGGAGACGTCCATCGGTTTTGATGGCAGTCTACAGTTCAGAATATGTCCGCGCAGATGCCGATATTGCGCTGGAGAGTCGCCTTCGCTCATTGGGGCAGAGTGCCTATCATATCAAAATAAAAAATCCAGCATGCGCGGACGTCTCATTACAGATTTCCGAACTGGCAAATTTTGATAATGTGGTCTTCTTTGTCGAAGGTTTACGCTGGGGGGCAAGCCACGATAAATGTTTTGTTTACGACTCTCTAAACGATCATCGCGAGTTCTTCATCGAAAATCAGATCCGGGTTGTCCTCTGGCTGACCGAGAAAGAAGCCATGGACCTGGCCCATCATGCGCCAGATTATTGGGCATTCCGGCATAGATTAATAGAGTTTGTCGACTCGCCCAAGCCAGATCAAATCCCAGCGCATGTTTTGGAAACAGCCTGGCAGGAGACAGGAGAAACCTCCGATTCCATAGATGATCTTGACGCAAAAATCAATCTACGGAATAGATTATTAACCGATCTTCCTACTGGGGATGAATCAACTACAACACGCGCCAACCTGTTGTTGACCCTGGGGATGCTGCACTGGCGCAGGGGCGATTATGAAAAGGCAACCCAATATAGTAATAATGCACTTGATCTGGCTGCCAAGCTGGAGGACAATCGCTTTGAGGCTCTCTGCTTCAATGCGATTGCGCTCATTTATTCAGATTTGGGGAAAATGGAAGAGGCAATTCAGGCCTTCCACAATGCAATCGAGCTGGCGCCGGAACAAATCTCCCCCTGGAATAATTTGGGTAATCTCTACAGGAAACTTAAGCGACATGCGGAGGCGCTGGCATCTTTCCAAAAGGCCATCGAGCAAAATGCCTCGGACGCCCGGGGTTGGAATGGTCTCGGCGATGTGTATCATGAGACCGGCTGCAATGCTGATGCAGCCTCTGCATATCGAAAAGCCATCGAATTCTCCCCTGCATATGTTCATTCCTGGACTGGCTTGGGAAATGCTTACATGGACGAGGGACAGCTCGAAGAAGCTTTGACAGCACATCAGAAAGCCATTGAGATCGATCGCAATGCTGTTAATTCCTGGCTTGGTCTGGGTAATATTCACAGAATGAAAGGGAATAATGAACACGCCAGTGTGGCATTTCAAACCGCACTGGAGCTGGAACCCAAGAATGCTGAGGCCTGGAACGAACTGGGGGACCTTTTCTACAGTACTGGAGCATACGACGGAGCCATGCGTTCCTACCAAAAGAGTATTGAATTCAATCAAAACTCCTGCCAGTCATATCGTAACCTGGCTTCAATTTATATTCAGAGAGGGCAATATATAGAAGCGATCCCTCTGATCTTGAAAGCAATCTCACTCTCGGATGACAGAAAGGACACGGCCAACCTTTGGAATCAACTTGGCGATGTCTATAAACAGGTGAATGATACCAACAACGCCAGCGAGGCTTACAGCAAGGCCGACGCACTCGATCCGCAGGCCGCCCAACATAACAAGGTTTCTACAGAAATCGAAGTAGACACCCAATCCTCCCCTTCAGAAATTACTTCCTCTCAACCAGCCTCTCAGCCAAGTAGCGACATGGTCTTTGAAGAAGACCACATTTCCGGGCCATCTGTATCGATCAGCGCAGACCCGTCCGAGAAAAGCCTCACCCCGGAAGAAATGGACACAAACGTAACCGGATCGGATGAGGAATATGTGACCTGGCTGGATGGACTGGCGTCTGTGCAGTCAGCTCTTGCACCTTCTGAAGAGACGGTGCTGAATGAATTAAATTCAATTAACGATGGCCAAATTGAAGAAAATACCCGTGGGGGGCAAGGAGCTCACCGTTCCGCTGAACAACCGGTAGAAATTCCTGACTCGTCTGTCATTATCGAACACTCTGTTGGAGGGGTTACTTTGTTACCTCCGAATCCGAAAAAGAATTTCCCAATTACAGACGAAGGGAACTCCTTCGAAACATTCGATGACCGGGAGATCATCATGGACACAAAGTCGAGCGACCATGCCAATACCGAATCCGGTTTTCCAATCGCGGAAGGCGTCGATAAGGCTCCAACGCAAGTTACGATCGATGAAAAAAATGCACAGATCTGGAATGAGTTGGGAAATATTTATTACAACACCGGTGCATTCGATGAAGCCATGCATGCTTTTGAGATGGCTATTGAATTGAATCCATCCTATGGATGGTCGTATAACAACCTGGCTTCAATCTACTACCATCAAAAGCGCTATGCAGATGCTGTTCCTCTGTACAAAAAGGGGCTTCGCTTATTACATGACCACAAGGATAAAGCCCTGCTTTGGAATCGACTGGGAGATACTCTCCGGCGATTGAATGAACATGATCGGGCTGACTCAGCTTATCGAAAAGCCATGGAGCTAAATCCGGAAAATGTATCTCTGTTGACCAGGGCGCGATTGAGTTTGTTGGGAAACCTGAGGGTATGAATAGTAATCCTTGACATGAGGCGGCTATGATTGAATCCGAGATCTGGAATGAATTGGGAGATATCTACTACAACACTGGCGCATATGACCAGGCTATTCTTATATATCAAAAAGGATTAGCACTTGATCCATCCTGCAACAAGTTCTACTGCAACCTGGCTTCAATATTTATCCATAAGAGACGGTATACCGAAGCAATCCCAATGCTTCAAAAAGGGATTGAATTTACGGATGAGGCAATCGACAAGGCAGGTCTCTGGAGTCAATTGGGTGACGCTTATCGCAAGCTGGAAGAGCATGCTAATGCTGTAGATGCCTATCGAAAAGCAATTGAATTATCCCCGCAGGATCCTGTATTCCAGAAAAACCTGGCTGAGGTTGAACCAACTTTCCAGGGAGTTCCTTCAGCATCCGTTAACGAAAATGGTGAAGAAACCATCCTTCCAACCAAGATCGCTCCTTCAAATGGAACTACTCCTGGAAATGAAGCAATCTTCAAGCCTGAGCCATTGTTTTTGGAGAGGGAAGACATACAGAGAAAGGAAAAATCTCCGGAGTTGCTTACTTGCCACCTTGAGAGTGCCGGGAATTCTACTTCCGGGAATGCTTGCTGGGTGTATAGGGATAACGAAACAGCCTTACGGGAGGAGCAAGATCCTCTGTCTGCGTCTGAAACATCGCCAATGATCCTTGGCAGTCGAGTGCTCTCCAATGTGGCATGTGGAGAAGAAGTTTCAAATAATCCCCCCTTTCTGGAAGAGAGTGAGACTTCCGATCATGGAATTTCCAAAGATTCGGAAGAGGTCTTGTTATCAAATAGAGAAGAGCCGGTCACCCTCCATTCTGGAGACGAGACCTCTTCAATTAACCCAACTGGAGCGGGAGGATATTCCCATCCACACTCACAATCCTTATTACGCTTGGGCATTCTGCACTGGCGCAAGGGAGAATATGAAAGGGCGATCCAGTTCCTGAAGACTGCGATCGAAACTTCTGACAAATCTCAAGATCATTTTATAGAGGCACTTTGTTATTACGCCATCGCCCTGGTAGATACTGACCTGGGTAGGATCAACGAGGCCATCCATGCTTATCAAAGCGCTGCCAACCTGGCGCCGGAACATATATTCCCGTGGAACAATCTGGGAAACTTGAATTGTATGCTTGCCCGGTATGATGATGCCAAGTCTGCTTACCAGGAGGCCATTGAACATAATCCAAAGAACTCAGCCAGCTGGAATGGATTGGGGGATGTGTACCACAGGCTCGGACGTAATGATGATGCCATTGCAGCTTACCAGCTAGGAAATGTTTTCGAAAATCAAAACAGTGAAAAAGATGCCCTGACAGAATTTGAAATGAGCATCGATTCAAATCAGGGCGATCCACAAGTTTGGATCGAGGCGGGAAATATCTATTTCAATATCGGCCTATTCGACGATGCAATCGCCTCCTACCAAAAAGCCATCGAACTTGATCCATCCAATGCAACCGTTCAAGCCAGCCTGGCAAAAACTGAAAAGGCATCAGGACAGGTACATGCTGTAAGCGAACCTCCAACCCCAAAAACCTTGTCCGAAAGCCCTCCGAAAGACCCCCAAGGGAAAAAAGCTAATAATATTTCAAAGAGATTTTCCAGCTTGCCGGAAGTAGTAGCCGAAGTTGAACCAGAAGGCTCCTACTGGGTCTTTGATACTCTTACCCCGCCTGGCAATTCGCAGCAACAAGCCACCCGCCGTATCCCTGCAGATGCAGAAACACCCTTGACCAAGGTCGAACCAATTCTTGATTCCACCCATCAAACTCAAGGTGAGCGATCTTTCTCAAGCGATCAAGCTCTGGTGGATATCGGTCAAAAAAATATCAATGTATTGGTGCAGCTTTCACCCCGACCATTGATACCAACGACAGGTGGAATAATCAATCCAGCGACCGCAAGTAATAACAGGGGGAGCGCCTGCGCTGAAATGGCCTCGGAGTCGAATCAGACCTTCTCCATTGAATCAGGAAGCAGGACTGGCGTCTCTTGTCACGGTTCCGCAATGGATAATCAGGCTGCCAACCAACCATCCCTGGATGTTCAGACTCTTGAAAAAGACATAGCTGCTTATCGCAGGGTGACCGAATTAAACCCAAAGAATGACCGTGCCTGGGATGCCTTGGGTAATATGTTCGAAAAGGTCGGTCTTCATGACGAAGCCATCGCAGCTTTCGAACAGGCCATCGCTCTTTGTCCACAGAAGGAAGCGTATAATTACCACCTCGGGATCGCACATGCTTATCAAATGCACTTTGACAAGGCAATCCTGGCTCTTCAAAGAGTGGTCGAATTAAATCCGGATTACGTACTCGCTCATTGTGCTCTGGCCGGATATTATCGCAAGCTTGGGATGGAGACCGAAGCCCAAGAACATATCAAAAAAGCCCGGCCAAGCATGGTAAATGAAAGCGAATATAACCAGGCTTGCTTCGAATCAATCAGCGGAAATGCGGATCGGGCATTTTCACTCCTGGAGATAGCCTTGGAAAAGGAACAATTCCAACCGGCGATGGTCCGCAACGACCCGGATCTTGATTTCATCCGAACCGACCCGCGCTTTGAGATTCTGATCCAAAGGAACAGAATCATCAATCTCTAGCATATCATTTTCTATCCGGCAACACCAATGGCACGTCTGCAAAAGGATGGGGAATTACCTGCACTGGTAGGTGGTATGCCAACGAGATTGTTTCCGGGGTCATTACCTGCAGCGCTGTACCGGCAGCCTTAACTTCCCCATCAACCAGCAACACCACCCGGTCTGAATACCGGGCAGCCAGGTTTAAATCGTGGAGTGCAATTATAACGGTCAGATTTTCCGTATGCACTAGGGTACGGATGATTTCCATCAGGCTCACCTGGTATTGTAAATCGAGGTGAACGGTAGGCTCGTCCAGCATCAGAACGGGTGTGGATTGGGCCAAGGCGCGTGCCAACAAAACACGCTGTTGCTCTCCACCCGAGAGTTCCCCCACACGCCGTTCAGTGAGATTAAGCGCATCCACTTTTTGGAGCGCTGAACGAGCGATCTCTTCATCTTTGCTGGATACCTGGCCAAGGAAGTTGAGGTATGGCGTGCGGCCGAGTAGTACCGTCTCCCAAACGCTAAATGCCGGCGGCAGAGAGACTGCCTGTGGGACCACCGCCAGATACCTGGCGCGCTTCATCGTAGAAAAGGAAAGGTAATCATCGCCATCAATATCAACCGTTCCCCCCTGCAGCGGGATGACTCCGCTGGTGGCCCGAATCAGGGTGGATTTTCCTGCGCCGTTGGGACCGATCAATGACAGCACTTCACCCGGCTGCACATCCAACGAAACATTGTGCAAAACCTGGCGCGAGCCATAAGAGACAGACATTCCTATAATCTTCAACATGATTAACAATTCAATGACAGAGAGTGATCACCAATATCCCTGATTTTTTGCCCGCCGCAAGACCCACAGGAAAAACGGTGCACCAAACAGAGCCGTGACGATACCCACCGGGATTTCTTGCGGAGCGGCAACCACGCGCGCCAAAACATCCGAAAGTAACAGAGCCGCAGCCCCTCCCAAGAGACTGAGCGGCAGAAGCCGTCGATAATCCACGCCGAACCAAAGGCGCATCACATGCGGAACGATGAGTCCGATGAATCCGATGATGCCGGAAAAGGAGACAGCCGCGGCGGTGGCCAATGAAGCGGCCAAAAGGATCAGGGTACGCGCGCGCGTGATGGACAGTCCAAGCTGCTGGGCCTGGTCATCACCGAATTGCAGCAGATTAAGGGCGTGTCCGCTCAGGAGCAGGATGCCCAGTCCAATTGCGAGGTAAGGGAGGATGGCTAAAACCGGTTCCCAGCCAGCAGTGGATGAACCACCCAACAGCCAGGAAATTGCCCGGCGTAATTCACCAGTCGAATGCAGCATCAGGAATGACGTAATGGCCGTCGCAAAAGCGCTGAAGGCCACACCCGCCAGGATCAGATTGGTTGTAGGAACGGTTTTTCCGATCCGCGCCAGGGCATACACCAGGAATACGGTTGCAATCGCGCCAATAAAAGCTGCCGCCGGGATTGCCATCTGTCCACCGAACTTATATGGCCAGTGGATATTCATTGCAACTACCGCGCCTAGTCCTGCACCAGAAGCCACGCCGATCAGATAAGGATCAGCCAATGGATTTCGGAACAAGCCCTGATAGGCTGCGCCGGATCCGCCCAGGGCCGCGCCGGTCAGCAGGACCAGGGCAGTGCGCGGCAGGCGCAGGGTCAGGACGATCGTGGCAGCCTGGCTGACTGTGTGTGCTGGCTGACCTGTCAAAACCCGCCATACATCTGCGGGTGGGATGAAAACTGCCCCGACTGCTATGGATAGTACCACTGTCAGGAGCAGGAAAACCAGACTGTAAATGAAAGGGCGGATTTTCATTTTGATAGGAGAGATGTTCTAATTATCGTTCCACCATCAATTAAACAATTCTGGGTGCAACAACTTAGCCAGGGCTTCCAGTCCATCCACCCAGCGTGGACCAGGCCGGCTGACGAGGTTGTCATCGAATGGAAAAACCTGGTGGTTTTTCACAGCAGTCAGCGCAAC
>Ga0209253_10002917_pt1 | contig 15102 bp, 13 predicted proteins | sample FrelakmetBRP12BR_FD_187145 | JGI IMG/M metagenome (GOLD analysis project Ga0209253, IMG submission 187145) | Freshwater lake sediment microbial communities from the University of Notre Dame, USA, for methane emissions studies - BRP12 BR (SPAdes)... | ecosystem: Environmental > Aquatic >...
CGACGGCGACCAGCGGCGCCGGAGAGTGGGGCCACAGCCGCTCCATGGCGATCAGCACCGCGAACGTCGCCGCGGCCACCGCGAGCGTGAGCAGCGAAGCGTCGGGAACGTGGTGCGCGACGCTCAGGAGATCGGCGAAGAACCCCTGCTTGGTGATGTGGATGCCCAGCAGCTTCGGCACCTGGTCCAGCACGATCACGAGGCCGATCCCCGCCTTGAAGCCCGTCAGGACCGGCGCGGAAATGAAGTTCGCGACGAAGCCCAGCTTCATCAGTCTCGCCAGCACCAGCATCGCGCCGACCAGCGCAGCCAGCGTGGCCGTCGCCGTGACGAGCTTCGCCGGGTCGCCGTCCGGCACGACCAGTCCGAGTTGGGTGGCGGTCAGGATCGCCAGCGTCGCCGTTGAACTGACGCTGAGCACGCGCGACGTGCCGAGCAGCGCGTAGATCACCATCGGGACGAAGGCGGTATAGAGGCCGACCGCGACGGGCAAGCCGGCCACCGTCGCGTAGGCCATCGCCTTGGGCAGGACGACGGCGGCGGCCGTGAGGCCGGCGACCACGTCCAGGCGCAGCGCCGGAGGACCAGAGTTCCCCGTGTCCGCGTTCGTCGGAACTTGACTCATGTCGATGACTCCCGGTGCGTTGCAACTCGAACGCGGGCTCAGAACGTCGCGCCGATCATGCCAACGAATACCTGCTCGTTCGATCCCGGGTTGAACCAGTAGCCGCCGATCGTGACGGGTCCCCAGGTCACCTGCGCGAACGGCCCGCGCTGGAATTCGAGGTCGTTGCCGTAGGCGCGCGTGCGCTGTCCGGCGATCCCGACACGAAGCCACTCGACCGGCCGGTATCCCAGCTCGCTCCACGCGTACGCGTAGCTGTCGGTGCGTTCGTGGTTGTCGCGCACGTATTCGGCCTCGACGTAGAAGTCCACCGGACCCCACGCCACGCTGGCCTCCAGACCGGGCACGAACGCCTGCGTCGTTCCCCAGGCGCCGCCAATCAGCGGCGTCAATTCCCAGGTCACGGTCTCGCCGCCGGAGAACGTCCAGCCGACAAAGGCCGAGCGCCCACCGATCGACTCGTAGTTGTAGCGCGCCTCGAGGTGCAACGCGCCGCGATCGGCGATCACGATGGCCGACGTGTAGTTCTCGCCGCCGCGAACGATGGTGGGATACGCGGTGACCGCCAACTCCCACGAGGGTTTCGCCGGGGCGGAAGCTGTGCTCACGCCGCCTTCGCCCTCGCCGGCGCATGCCGCAGTGGCTGCGAGCACCCCGCATGCGGCAAGGGCGCGCAGCGCAGTCTTCATCCGCCCAGCGCGTTGATCGCGACCACCAGCGCGGTGCCGAGCCCCGCCATCATGAGCCCGACCTTCCAGCTGCCGTAGCCCGCGTAACGCCCGAGGGCGACCCCCCCGAGGAACAGCATGGCAACCGCGACCGCACGGGATACGTTTTTCGCCGTTCGGACATCGTCGAACATCACGAAGGGCAGCACGACGGGAAAGGTGGCCGCGACGACGATCAGGAAGATCGCCACCGCAGCGAGCCAGTCGTCGCGATGGAGCTTCGGTCGCGCCGGCAGGGCGGTCAGCGCGACGATGCGCCCGCGAATCGCCTCGATCTCCGCCGTCGACACGAGACCCGCCGCCACTCGCGACAACGAGGACGCGATGAGCCTGCGGCCCGTTTCCGCGTCCGCGGCGGAGCGCACGGCGCGGATAAGCGAGAGCTGCCTGCCGCGCTCCGTGACCGTGCGCACCAGGTACATGACCGCGTCGACGAGCCCCCAGGCGAGGTTGCAGCCGAAGGCCGCGATGAACATCGCGCGGATCTGTGCGTCACCCTGGTCTGCAACGGAGATGGCGCCAATGAAAGTGAGCGCCATGAACAGGCCGAAGAGCAGCTCCGATACGCGGTCCACCGGGCTCAGCACGGGTTCGCGCGCCGGTGCCAGCCCGGGAACTGCTTCACTCATCTGCCTGCCGCCCGTGGTCTTCGTTGCAAACCGGCGCGGCCGCGCCGAATCATCCAGCGCCGCGCGGCGGTCCGCGTATCGATCAGAAGCGTTCCGGCACGTACTTGAACGGAATGTCGACCGCCTTGTAGCGTCCGATCTTGCGCTTCGGGAGCTTGACCTTCGCGGCCGGCACGTCCTTGTAGGGAACGTGCTTCAGGAAGTGGCTGATCACGTTCAGGCGCACGCGCTTCTTGTCCTCCGAGCGCGCGACGAACCACGGCGCCCATGGCGTATCGGTGGCGGCGAACATCTCGTCGCGGGCCTTCGTGTAGTCGTCCCAGCGGTCGTAGGACTTGACGTCCATCGGCGAGAGCTTCCACGTCTTGCGGCCGTCGCCGATCCGCGCCTGGAGCCGCCGCGACTGCTCCTCGGGACTCACCTCCAGCCAGTACTTGAGCAGGATGATTCCGGAATTGATCATCAGCTGCTCGAACAGCGGCACCATTTTCAGGAAGCCCCGCGCCTGCTCCTCGGTGCAGAAACCCATCACACGCTCGACGCCCGCGCGGTTGTACCAGCTGCGATCGAAGATCACGATCTCGCCCGCCGCCGGCAGGTGCGGCAGGTAGCGCTGCGCGTACATCTGGGACTTCTCGCGCTCGGTCGGCGCGGGGAGCGCGATCACGCGAAACGTCCGCGGGCTCACGCGCTCCGTGATCGCCTTGATCGTGCCGCCCTTGCCGGCGCCGTCGCGCCCCTCGAAGACGATGCAGACCTTGAGTCCCTTGGCCACCACCCATTGCTGCAGCTTGACCAGCTCGACGTGCAGCTTCTTGAGTTCGCGGTCGTAGTCCTTGGCGGACAGCCTCTTGCCGGACTTGGGATCGCCACCCTTGTCCGCGGCCGCCTTGACGGCGCCGCCGTCGCGCTTCTTCGCCTTGCCGTCGGTCGTGTCTTTTGCTTTCGCGCTCTTCTTGGCCATCGTCGTCTCCATCGGGTGATTGCTTCGAATCGTGCGTCGGTCAACGCAAACGGGCGCACCCGCTTATCTCGCTTGCACTTCGTTGCCTCATTGCGCCGCCACCGGCTCCATCGCCGGCAGGTCGAATCCGCCGCCGAGCGCGAGGTACAGGTTCACGCGCTGCGCGAGCCGCTCGGTCTGCACGCGCAGCAGCCCGATGCGAGCCGAGTACAGCGCGAGCTGGCTCTGCTCGACCGCGCGCAGGTCGACCGACCCTACGCGGTACTGGATGCGCACGAGCTCCAGCGCGCGCTCGTTGTCGCGGATCGTGGCCGCGAGAATGGCCTCGCGGTCGCGCAGCGCGCTCTCGGCCGCGAGCGCGTTCTCGACCTCGCCGAACGCGCGCTGCCCCGCGCGCGCGTACTCCGCGACCGCCTGCTTCTGCTGGGCGGTGCGGATCTCCACCTGCGCGCGCAGCGTGCCCCCCTGGTACAGCGGAGCAATCAGGTTGGCGCCCAGGCTCCAGATCGGGTTGCTCGTGTCCTTCAATGTGATCAGGTCGCTCGACACGCTGCTGCCGCCCGCGGTCAGGCTGATGCGCGGGAGCATCGCCGCGCGTGCCTCGCCCACGCGATCGAACGCCGCAGCGACGCGGCGCTCCGCCGCGACCACGTCGGGACGGCGCTCCAGCAATTGCGACGGCATGCCGACGGGTACCGACGGCGGCATCGGCGACAGCTGCACCGCGACGGCGATCTCCGCCGCCGGATACCGGCCGAGCAGCAACTCCAGCGCGCGCAGCGCCTGCTCGCGCGCCAGCTCGATCTCGCGCACGCGGTCGCGATACGCGCCGACGTTCGCGCGCGCTTCCGCCACCGCCTGCTCGTTGCCATTGCCGACACGCAGGCGCTCCTGCGCGACGCGCAGCAATTCCTCGGTCGAGCGCAGCGCATCCAGCGCGATCGCGCGCTGGAGCCCCGCCTCGGTCGCCACGAACCAGCTCTTGGCCACCGTGGCCACCAGCGACAGGCGCGCGTACGCGTAGTCCGCCTCGGCGGCCGCGGACTGCGCCTCCGCCGCCGCCCGCCCGTAACGCAGGCGGCCCCAGACGTCGAGCTCGAGCGACGCGTTGAGGAAGACGCCGTCCAGGCCCCCGCTGCCGCCCGACTTTCCGCCGCCCATGGCAAAGACGCCTACCGACGGCAGCAGCGCACCGCTCGCCACCTTCACGTAACCGGCGGCCTGCTCGACGCGCGCCGCGGCCACCTGCAGGTCGGCGTTGAAGAGCAGCGCCTCGACGACCAGCGACGACAACAGGGGGTCTTCGAAAGACGCGAGCCAGCGATCCGTCACCGGCGCCGCGGCGCCGCCTGCCGCTTTCCACGCCGCCGGCACCACCGTGTGCGGCAGCGCCTGCTTCTGCAGTTCCTCCGCCGTGGGCGGCGGGTTGAGCGCGCAGCCCGTCACGGCGGCCGCGAGGGCCGCCGCGAGGATGTTCACGCGGGCGAACGATGGGCGCATCAGTGCAGCTTCAGCACGAGGAAATCGGTGATCGTGCCGATGCGCAGGATCACCATGCGCAGGATGTGGATCGCCGCCGCATGGTCGGTGTAGATCGCACCTGCGCCGGCCGCGCCCGCGGGCAGGAACAGGTCACGGTCGCGCTCGGCGACGGCGAACTTGACGGGGAACCGCCCCGGCACCTGCGGATAGACGCCGGTCTGCGGCACCATGCCCGACTGCGCCACCTGCCCCTGGCCCTGCGCCCAGACGATGGAGTCCACGCTCGCCTTGATGACGCGTCCCGGGTAGGTTTTCAGCGTGAACTCCGCATGGTTGCCCGGCGCGACCAGCGGCAGTTCGTTCTGCGCGTAGAGCGCGATGACCTGGTATTCCTCCTCGACGAAGCTCATCGCCGGCGCGACCGGGAACGCGGTCACGTAGGAGCCCGGCCGCAGCTGCACGTTGATCGCGTAGCCGCTCGCCGGCGCGAAGACCGCCGTCTGGTCGAGGTTCCACTGCGCGTTCGCGAGATCGGCGCGGCTCTGGTCCACCTGCGCCTTGGCGGTCGCGAGCTGCGCCCGCGCCGCTGCGACCGATGCCTGTTCGCCGTTGACCTGACCCGACAGCTTCTGCGTGACCTGCGCCTCGTTCGCGATGACGGTCGCGATCTGGCCTTCCAGCTCGGTCACGTTGGCCTCGGCCTGCTCCAGCGCAAACCGGTCGCCGGCGCCGGTGGCCACCAGTTCCCGGTTCTGCCGGACGCGCAGCCGCGCGAGTTCCAGCTTCGGCTGCAGCGCGGCGACCTGTCCGCTCGCCGACTTGAGTTGCTCCTGCAGTTGCCGCGCGCCGGCCGACGCGTCCACCAGGCCCGCGCCAGCCTGCGCGAGCTTCGCCTCATCGGCGGCGAGCTTCGCCTTGGCGACGTTGAGGTCGTTCTGATATTGCGTCGGGTCGATGCGGAACAAGAGCTCGCCCTTCTTGACCAGCCGGTTGGGCTCGACCGGCACCTCGGTCACGCGCCCCCGCACCTGCGGAATCACCTGCACGACGTACTTGACGACCCGGACGTCGGACGTCGACGGCGCGACCACGTTGAGCGTGAGGATCAGCGCCGTCAGCGCGACGATCGGGATGATGACGACCGTGATCTGCGACGTCGTGTTCCACGGCAGCCACTTGAACTTGATGAAGATCAGCCATACGAAGAACGCGTAGATGGCAATGAGGATGGCTTCCATCAGGCGGCTCCCGCCTTCGCGCCGGCGGCGCCGGGCGGCACCTGCGCCGCCTGCGCCGTAGCAAGGTCGCTGCGCAGTTGCCTCAACCGCGGATTCAGCGTCCCCTTGGCGGCCATCAGGTCGAGCTCGTCGCGCAGGTGCGCGAGTTCATGTTCCAGAAGCTCTCCTGCCTGGGCCTTCTCACCCAGCTCGTGGTAATAGTCGTCGTGCTTTTCCGTGCCGTAGGCGAGCTTGTAGCCCGCCGGCTTCGTGTATGCCCACAGCCAGGCGATCGGCCACAACAGGCCGCCGAACACGAGCGACAGCAGGCACAGCACCTGGATGGCGTCCCGCTGCGGATGGTGGCGCTTGTGCGCGATCTTCTCGGGCAGGATGTGCACCAGCCAGAACAGCACGATCGCGCCGATCGGCACGAAGATGATGATGAACCACGCGAGGTACATCGCCGCGCTGTCCATGATCTCGGGCGGGAGGAACGATGCGTGCGCGCTCGCCGGAAACGCCAGGCCAGCCACGGCGAGCGTTGCCGCGGCGCATCGCGCAACGCGGGTGATCCGAAACCTATCCATGATCCTGCCCTCGTTCATCGTCCTGCAATTCCGGCGGGTTCCGCCTTCACCTGGCCTCTGCATTCGCGCCACGACATCGACGCGCCATTCACGCGCGGCGCCGCGCCGACGAGGCGGCGCGCATCGGGCGCGACGCGATCGGACCGACCGAAGCCGGTTTCCATGATATCAATCAGGTCACCGGCCACGGCGGGGTGCTCGATTTCGGCGAGCCGCAGTTCGACCGGATCACGATCGGCCCTCACTCCCCCGCCTGAGGCGATCACGACGTTCCGCCCACGCCCAGCGAATCGCCGGAAGCGGCACGAAGCCGATCTTCCGGATCGCGGAAATCGCGTTCCACGCCGCGGCTCAGAAGTTCGAGTTCCGCGCGCAGCGGCGCGACCCGCTGCGGCGGCACCACGGCGATCAGGTTCTCCAGCAATGCGCGCATGCGACGGGTGATCTGGATGCTGTCCCGGCCGAATTGCCGGATCTCGGTAATGGCCAGGCTGACGAAATCCTCCCAATCCGGCGTGCGGTAGGCGAGCCGCAGTTGTCCCGTGGCGTCGACGATGCGCCCGGTGTCCAGCTGGCGCGCTGCGACCTTGCGCAGCAGGCGGTGGATCTGGTCCAGCGCCAGCACGGCCGTGGTCGGATCGTTGATCGCCGGGGAAAGCGCCTTGGCGGCGATGTCGACGATGATGCGGAACGCGAATTCCGGATCCTGTTCCATCGTGCGCTCCGGCCCCGTGGCGACGGACTGATCCAGCTGGTCATCGGCAATGGTCTCTCCGCCGCCATATAGCCGGAACAAAGGGTCGCCGGTGGTCAGGAAATCGCCCACCTGCGGAACGAGCTCGATCAGGCAATCGGCGCGCCGCGCGAGTTCCACCAGTCCCATCACGTCGAACGCGAGCACGACGCCCGTCCGCCTCGCTTCGACGGTGCGCGTCGGCTCGCCGGCGCGCGAAAGTGGAACGTTGGTCGGCGTGTCCACGTCGCCCGCGACGGGACGCGGGTACACCGCCTGAATGACGGCCTGCCCCCGGGTGCCGACTCCGGCGAGCACGCTGACCGGCCGGAGCCCCTTGCCCACGTGGTCGATCATGTACAGGAACACGCCAATGCACGCGACGCAGCTGTACACGGCCAGCCACGCGGAGACCTGCGGCACCGCATCCTCGATGCGGGAGAGGGCCGCCAGCGTGTACGTGAACGCGAAGACGAATAGCGTCAGCGAGAACTTGAGGACGGGGTTGCGATAGACGGTGGCGATGATCCGCGGTGTGAGCTGCGCGCTCGCGAGCTGGACGGCGACCAGCAGGATCGAGAAGACGAAGACGATGAACGTAAGCATGGACGACGCGAGCGCGCCCAGCACGGCCCGCGCGCCGTCGACACCCATGGGGGCCTTCCAGCCGAGCACCATGTCCACCCACTGCACAAGCGGAAACGCGAGCAGCGCGGCCAGCATGCCGACGAGCGGCGGGAACCAGACCGCGTTCCTGAAAAAGCTGCTGACGCGGTATCGTTGCAGCCAGGTCATGCCATCTCCTCTCGTTCGTATCGATGCCGCATTTCGTGCATCGCCTTCATGTTACTGCGCGTCGGGGGGCGCCATGCGGCCACATGCAGTCGGCGGTACGCCGCCACGTGCCTGGTCCGCAAGTTCACATCCACGCCGAAGAACGAAGCCGCGCCATGTGCGTGCGTCCCCGGCGGGCGATGCTCGCCGGAAGCGCACGGAAGGCGAACACCGGAGACCGACCAACACAGTCAGGGGGCGACTTCCTTCCACCCGGCGCCGGGGTCGAACGCCGCCATCTTCGCACCGATCGCGGCGGAATCCTTGCCGAGGTCCTTCTCGTAAACCTTTCCGTTGTGGCTGACGACGAACGTCGTCACGCCGCTCGTGCCGTACTCGGCGGGATACGCGACCATCGCGAAGCCCGCGATCATGCGGCCGTTGATCACGTAACTGTAGGCGCCGCCCGGCGCGTTCTTGCCCTGGCGCGTCAGGATCCTGAAGTAATAGCCGCGGTACGGGTCGCCCGCGGTGTGACCCTTGAGGTAGGCGTTGCCTTCGGCGATCAGCGGTCCGAACGGGCTCGCCTCCTCGCCTTTCGCGGCGTCGGCAGGCCAGTACAGACCGTCGTGCTTGCCCGGCGTGCTGGCGATCTTCTGCGCGTACTGGAGCACGCCGTCGCCGTCGCGGTCGCGCGCCGCGTACGCGCGCTGCGCGTCGATGTATGCGCGCAGCACGTAGAGGGCGTTGCGCTCGTTGCCGCCGATGCGGCGATTGACGATCTCGTCCGCGCCTTGCTCGGTGGCGAAACGCCAGCGGTCGCCCACACGAACGATGGGAATGGGCACCGGCCACGCCTCGTCGCCGATCACCAGCACCCGCCGGTCTGCGCTCGGCTCGCGCAGCACGCGCAGCGTCTGCATCGCCGCGAGGATCCTGGCGCGGGTTGCGCTGGCCATCGCACGATCGGAGTTGACGACGAGATCCTTGTGCGCCTCGCCGAAGATCGCGACCATCGCCGGATCGCTGTCGGCCTTGAGCGCGGCCATGAGCGCGTCGACCGCCGCTTCCGGCGTCGCGAACGTTTCCTGCGGGGCGGCGGTCGCGGCGAGCGGAGCGGCCACCAGCAGCGCCAGCGCAAGCCGGCGCAGGAATGACCAGATGCGGGTGATGTTCATGGCTGATGCCTTGGTCTTGATTGAAGTGAATGGATGCATGACGATGCTCCTGCCATCAACGACGGCCGCCACCGCCGCCGCGCCCGCCACCGCCGCCACCACGCGCGCCACCACCGCCGCCGCTCGGCATCGAACGCGAAGCGCCCGCACCGGACATCGAACTGCGGCTCGATGCACCGCGGGAACTGTCCATCTGCGTCTGGCGCCCTGATCCGTAGCCGCCGAAAGCGTCGCCGCCTCCGCTGCTCCGACCGCCGCCATAGTTGTCGCGCGGCGATGCGCTGAACGACTCCGCTCCACCGCGCGCAGCGGCCCCTGCGCCCGCTCCGCCGCCGGGTTGCGTGGACGGGCGCGCCCCCCCGCCGCCGGCAGGTTGCGTCGACGGCCGCGCCGCTCCGCCGCCGGCCGCTCCGACACCGCCTCCGCCCGCGCGCGCATCACCTACGCGCGCCGATGACGCGGTCTTGCCGACGGAATTGCTCACCTGGCCCGGCTGCTTGTTGGACTTCCATGCGCTGCTGCCGCCCGCAGGCAGCGTGCTCGCACCGCCGCCGCGGTTGATGTTGCCGGTATTGATGTTGGTGTTGCGATTGATGTTGATGTTGGCGTCGCCGCCGTAGTGCGTGGCGTAGTGTCCGCCGTTCCAGGCCGCCCCGATCGCTGCGCCCCAGATCACGCCTGCGGCGAGCGCTGCGCCCGGCGGGTACGGGTAGTAGTACGACGGATAGGGCGTCGGGTAGTAGCCCCAGTACGGCGCGGTTCCGTAGACGACGACGGTCGACGGGTTGTATTGCGGCACGTAGATCACCTGCGGATCGGCCGGGACGATCGTGATGATTTCCTTTTCCACCTGCACGACCTGCTTGCCGTCGGACTTCAGGTTGCCCGCGGCCTGCGCCTGGCGCCGGAAGACCTGGACGGCCTCCAGCACCGCGCCCGAGTCGGCGACGACCGCCTCGCCCAGCGCGCTCGTCCAGTCGAGATCGGCGCTCATCATCTTCACGACTTCCGGATAGTTGAGCAGCGACTTCACCGCGTCGTCCCACTTGTCGTCGACGGGAAGCTTCGGATCGGCCTTGCGCTTGTCGAGATAGCGGTCCGCCTGCACGAGCTGCAGCGGATTGGTCGAGGCCGGCAGGATGATCGCGACCAGGTCGTCCGGATAGAGCGCGATCGGGCCGACGAGCTTGCCGAGTTCGTCGGCAGATGCCGGAGGTGCCGCACCCCCGGGAGCCGCCGGCGCCTGCGCTGCGGCATTCAACGCAAAGATGAACAGGACGATTGCCACCAGCAGCTCGGCCCAGCGCGAGTAGCTGCGGCGATCCGCGGGTGTGAAGATACGAAGGCAGTTCATCGTGCGTGCTCCTGTTCCCGATTGCGATGTGCGCATCCTGGCGACCGACCTCGATCTACCCGATGCTTCGCGCGTTCATCGATCACTCCGTTCGCCGAACGATTTGCGCCCAGCAGGATTTATGCGCTCCGCCGCGTGATGCGCTGCACGGTGTGCATCGTTCGTTCGCGGTCCCATTTCATCGGATCGGCGACACCCGCGCGCTCTCCGGTGCCGACGCGTCGGCGCAGCAACGCGCCTCCCACGATCGTCATCGATGGACCGCTGCCGGGATGCGCTGCCCCATTATCGCTGCGGATCACGGGAACGCTGGACAATTTCGGACATTCGCCATACATTTTCGGACGAAATCGAATAGGCTCCTTGCGTGAAATCAACCAGGCGACATCCAGGCGGCACAGCGCAGCAGACGGCATCGCGGAGTCACGCGGAAGGGACGGTGCGCATCGGCGCGACGGTCGCCCTTCCGGCGGTGCTCCGGAGCCTCGGCGCAGATCCGGCCGAGGTGTTGCGTGAGGCGGGGTTCGACTTGCAGCTGTTCGCCGACCCCGACAATCGCATTTCCTTCGCGGCGCGGAACCGCCTGCTGGCCCATTGCGTGACCAGGACCGGCTGCCGGCATCTCGGACTCCTGGTCGGCCAACAGGGTGGCCTGCATGCGCTGGGACTCGTGGGCCTGCTGATGAAGTCCTCGTCGGACGTGGGGACCGCGCTGCGGAGCCTCGTGCACTATCTGCACCTGCACGTCCGCGGCGCCGTGACGACGCTGGAGGTGGACGGCGACTCCGCGATGCTGGGCTTCGAAATCTACCAGCCGCGGGTCGAGGCCGCCGATCAGGTCGCGGACGGCGCGCTTGCCGTGCAATTCAACATCATGCGCGAGTTGTGCGGCTCCGCATGGAAGCCCGTCGAGGTCCGATTCGCACACCGCAAGCCGGAGGATGTCGGGCCGTACCGCCGGTTCTTTCACGCTCCGCTGCGCTTCGACGCCGAGCAGAACGCGCTGGCGTTCTCCGTCGATTGGCTGGATCACCGCATGCCCAGCGTCGATCCCGGGTTGCGCCGCCTGCTGCAAAAGCAGATCGAAGCCCTCGAGGCGCGGCACGGCGACGACTTCGCCGAGCAGGTGCGCAGCGTGCTGCGCACGGCGCTCGTCACCGGTCAGGCCAAGGCCGAGCAGGTCGCCGCGCTCTTCGCGATGCACAGCCGTACTCTGAATCGCCGACTGAACGCCGCCGGCAGCGGCTTCCAGCAACTCGTCGACGAGGGCCGATTCGAAATCGCCCGGCAGATGCTCGAACACTCCGCAATGGAGGTGAGCCAGATCGCTTCGTTGCTCGACTACGCCGACGCGAGCGCCTTCACGCGGGCGTTCCGGCGCTGGAGCGGCACCACGCCGGCGCGCTGGCGCGGGACCCGGACACCTTCACGCCGCGCGAGCGAGCGCGGCGGAACACCGTTGCGCGTTCGCTCCTAGTGATGGCGGCCGGCCGGCATGCGTCGCCGCGCCAGCCAGCGCCTGCCGTCAGCTTCCGCACGAGATGCCCGCTGGCGGTCGAGCCTGATGATCGGGATGGCGCGGCGAGCGTGTCGGGATTCGATCCGTTCGCGCCACAGGTCCGGCACCAAAGCAAAAGGCCCGGCATGCGCCGGGCCTTCGTGCATTCGGGAAGTCGGCGATCAGGCCGCTTCCGCCTCGCGCGCGACCACGTTCGCGAACTTGTTCTGCTTCGGTCCCTTGACGCGGAACTCGACGTTGCCGTCGACCAGCGCGAACAGCGTGAAGTCCTTGCCGATGCCGACGTTCACGCCCGGATGGATCAGCGTGCCGCGCTGCCGCACGATGATGCCGCCCGCGCGGATCGTTTCGCCGCCGTAGACCTTGGTGCCGAGCCGCTTGGCGTGTGAGTCGCGGCCGTTGCGCGAGCTGCCGCCTGCCTTTTTATGTGCCATGGTGTCTGGTTCCTCTGTTCCCGATCAGCCGACGATCGCTTCGATCTTGAGCTCGGTGTAGTTCTGCCGGTGGCCCTGATGCTTCTGATAATGCTTGCGCCGGCGCATCTTGAAGATCTTTACCTTCTCGCCGCGACCGTGCGCGACGACGGTGGCCTTCACCGTCGCGCCTGCGACGGTGGGTTGCCCGAGACGGACGCTTTCGCCTTCACCGACCATCAACACCTGGTCGAGGATCACTTCCGCGCCCACATCCGCCGGTATCTGTTCTACTTTGAGTTTTTCACCGGGGGCAACCTTGTACTGCTTGCCGCCGGTTTTTATGACCGCGTACATGAGAGACTCCGCATTCATTGATAGTTGCTTCCCGCCTGTAGCTCCCCTCGTGCGAGGGTTCTCCGCCGGGAATCGGAAAAGCTTTGAATTATAAGGCCGAACGCCCCCTGCTGTCAAAACCGGCCCATACGCCCCGGGAGGGGCCCCGGGCGCATGGTGTCAGCGATTCCGCGCGGACCGGCGCCGCGCGTCGCATCGGGTAGAATGCCGCGAAGTTTGGCGCTTCGCACCGATTGCCCTGGTCCCCGCCATGTTTCCGACGGTGGCGCACTCGTACGGCGGTGCGGCGGAAAGCACCGGTTTCCCTCGCCTGCCGGGTCGTCCGGACGGCTTTTCCCACCCCAAAGAACCCGTTCCCACTGGCCCTTTCCGTGACCGTCGACTTTCTCAAGCCCGTCATCGGCGCCGACATGGCGGCGGTCGACCATGTGCTGCGCACGTCGCTCGATTCGGACGTCGTGCTGATCCGGCAGGTCTCCGCGTACATCATCGGCGGCGGCGGCAAGCGCCTGCGCCCCGCGCTCCTCCTGCTCGCGGCCGGCGCGACGGGCTACCGCGGCACCGAGCACCACACGCTCGCCGCCGTGGTCGAGATGATCCACACGGCGACGCTGCTCCACGACGACGTCGTGGACGAATCGGACCTTCGCCGCGGCCATGCAACGGCGAACGCGCAGTTCGGCAATGCGGCGTCGGTGCTCGTCGGCGACTTCCTGTACTCGCGCGCGTTCCAGCTGATGGTGGCGCTGAAGCGGATGCGGGTGCTGGAAATCCTCGCGGACACGACCAACGCGATCGCCGAAGGCGAGGTGCTGCAGCTCATGAACGCAGGCGACGCCGACCTCACCGAGGCCGCGTACATGACGGTGATCCAGCGCAAGACCGCGCGGCTCTTCGAGGCGGCCGCGCGCCTGGGCGCGGTCTTGAGCGGCGCGGCCCCCGGCGTCGAGGACGCGCTGGCGCGCTACGGCATGCACGTCGGCACCGCGTTCCAGCTGGTCGACGACGTGCTCGACTACTCCGGCAGCGCCGATACCATCGGCAAGAACCTGGGCGACGACTTGGCCGAGGGCAAGATGACGCTGCCGCTGATTCGCGCGCTCGCGACCGGCTCCGCCGACGACGCCACGGTGATCCGTCATGCGGTCACGGGCGGCGGACTGACCGATTTTGCCCCCGTGCTCGCGGCGCTCGACCGGACCGGCGCGCTCGCGTATGCGACGGCGCGCGCCGACGACGAAGTCCGCCGGGCGGCCGAGTGCCTGGCCGGACTGCCCGATTCTCCGCACCGGAAAAGTCTGCTAGAATTGACAGCCTTTGCGGCGCACCGGACGTTCTGATTTCGACGTCGGGGCCGCGCCTGCCGCGGGTCACGAAAGCCGTATTCCCGCCGCGGCCGCAACATACTGCAAGCACCTCGGGGTGTAGCTTAGCCTGGTAGAGCGCTACGTTCGGGACGTAGAGGCCGGAGGTTCAAATCCTCTCACCCCGACCAACCCTTCGCAGGCAAGCAACGTGTTTCGTGCGCAGAAGCGGTCCCGCCGCCGATGCGACGCGGATTTCGCGCACACCAGGAACCCAGGAACGCACCGCGATGCGGATGCGGAGCTGCGACGCACTCGCGCCCCCATGCGATGACCAGGAAATTCCTCCGTTTGCTCAAGTGGAGCGCAGTTGTCGCGGGCGTCGTCCTGCTGACGGTCCTGGGCGTGCGCTCGTGGGACGCGTGGCAGAGCGAGCCGCTCGAGCCGTGGCACACGTTCGTGCCGCACGAGCTCCACGCGGGCGATCTCGCCAAGGCCGACTGGAAGGCCTACCTCGCCGCGGAAGACAAGGTGTTCGAGGAGGTGCGCACGAACGTCACGCAGCGCCTGCCCGAGGATGCGCGCGTGCCGATCAACCGTTACTTCGAAGGCAGCCCGGTCTACCCGCCGCGCCTTTCGCGCGACTGGAACCGCTCGTACATCCTGGAGCCCGACGCCGCGCCGGTCGGCGCGGTCGTGCTGCTGCACGGCCTCACGGACTCGCCGTACAGCCTGCGCCACATCGCGCGCCGCTACCGCGAGGACGGCTATGTGGCCATCGCACCGAGGCTGCCCGGACATGGCAGCGTGCCGGCCGGACTCACCGACGTCAACTGGGAAGACTGGTCCGAAGCCACGCGGCTGGCGGTGCGCGAGGCGCGCCGGCGCGTCGGGCCGAAGGCGCCCCTGCACATCGTGGGCTTCTCCAACGGCGGCGCGCTCGCGCTCAAGTACGCGCTCGACGCGCTCGACGACAAGACGCTGTCGCGGCCGGACCGCCTCGTGCTGATCTCGCCGATGATCGGCATCACGAGCTTCGCGCGCTTCGCCGGAGTCTTCGGGTGGCCGGCGGTGTTTCCCGCGTTCGCCAAGACCTCGTGGCTGGGCATCGTGCCCGAGTTCAATCCGTTCAAGTACAACTCGTTTCCCGTGAACGGCGCGCGGCAGTCGTCGCTGCTGACGCGCGCGTTGCAGCAGCAGATCACCGACACGGCGCGCGCCAAGCGGCTGGGCGA
>Ga0209253_10002918_pt1 | contig 15100 bp, 14 predicted proteins | sample FrelakmetBRP12BR_FD_187145 | JGI IMG/M metagenome (GOLD analysis project Ga0209253, IMG submission 187145) | Freshwater lake sediment microbial communities from the University of Notre Dame, USA, for methane emissions studies - BRP12 BR (SPAdes)... | ecosystem: Environmental > Aquatic >...
TCATCATCCTCCCTGACTGTGCCGTCTACCTTGGCGACTTCTTACGAGGTCATCAACCTTGAGACGCCGCCTCAGTAGTTCGCCTGCTTGCCGGTCATCTGCTCCATCTCGATCTTGATGATCAGGATGTTCTCCATCATGCGCTCGGGGTAGCCGGATGGAGCTCCGCCGTAGTGCTCCATGATGAGGTCGAGGGCCCGCCTTTTCTCGGCCAGATCATCTACCACGGAGGCCGTGCCAAAGGCGATGGCGCTCCGGTATCGCATACCCCAGGAGCAGGGCTCCCGGGCGGGCAGAACCTCTTGATCCACGTCGAATTCCACGCACACGTGAGGATTCTCCCGCACAATCTCCACCTTCCTCCCTTCAGGTGCCGAGTGCACGTACAGGGTTCGGTCCCGGTACCCGAAGCAGAGGGGAACAACGTACGGACGGTTGTCAGCTGCCAGACCCAGCCGGCAGACAAGCGCCTTCCTGATGATACCTTCGATACCCTCGAGATCCTTGATCTCCCGCTCGCTTCTCCTCATCTCGTCCCCCGTGCTCCGCAGAGGCAGGGCCATCTGCGAAACAAAGCGCATCCGAAGCATCCTCTTACTACTCCGCAGTCAGCAAGGCTTCCCCAGTCGAGTGACTAGAATGCCTAGAGTGATCTAAAGTGCCTAAAATTATCCGGCAGGGCTGAACGATTTGCCAGCGCGCGCACCGCAGAGGCAGGGCGGTCTGCGGCGCAAAGCGCATCCGGAGCCACTAGTTTCCTACGGTGACGGGAAGGCCTCCCGGGCTTTCCACCACAACCCCGCTGGAAGGCCGGGCCCGCCATTACACTATCAATGGCGCGACTATGCGCCTTTGCAGAGCAGACCTCCCCGCCTCTCACCACCCCACTCCGCTTGGCAGAGGTGGCTTATCCCTGCTTGAGTGCCTTCCCCACGTCCCATGCCTTGGCCAGCCTCTCCCCGAGTTTCCAGTAGCTCTTATCGTTCATCACAAACAGGATCGGCCGCACCTTGGCGAAATCCACCACTCCATCGGTCATGACCCCCTCGTCACAGTAGCTCGCCGCGACCTCACCGATGAAGATATCGTGTTTCGGGAAATCGATAATCTCGTTCAGCCTGCACTCCATGTTGATGGGGCACTCTTTGATCATAGGCGCCCGTTGCAGGCTCCCGTAGAAGGTTTCAAAGAGGAGGCCCTTGTCAACCTCCCTCCCGGAGACGAGGCCGCAGTAGTCGGTCTTGGCCACCAGTTCCGTGGACGGAATATTGACGCTGAAACAGCGATGTTCCCGGATTCCGGCATTGGTGTAGTGCGCCTTCGCCATGCTTATGCCGAGTGAACTCATACCCATGATCCCCACATGGGCGATGGTGATGAAGTTGGCCTTACCGTTCACCGTAGCCCCCACGAGAACTGTGGGCATGGGGTAGAGGCAGAACGTGGTGCCGAGTTCAACTTTCACCTTTTTCTCCTTTCTCGAAGTGCCGCGCCAGCCCCTCCCGTTCCAGGGCGAATCGAAGGGCACGATTGATGGGTAAGAGCCTTCCGCCGAGGGAGGGTTCAAGGCCCGCCACCTGACGGGCAAAGTCGGTGAACGTTGGAGCGGCCAGGCCTCGCTCAACCGCGTAGGCAGCATCTTGGGCGGCGCGAGGTATGACCTTCTTCATCACGGTGCAGACGGCAAGTTGCGCGCTGCCGTACTTGTTCTTCACCGCCCCATATCCAAAGAGTCGGCACACAGAGGGCCGCAGGCTGTAGATGCCGCAGCAGCCCTCTCCCCAGGTGGATCGCTCCGGCTGGTAGAAGACGCAGGATCCCTCGTCGTCGGCCGCCCCGAGGCGCTCCAGCAATGAGAGGGCCTCCCGCCGGCAGAAAAATTCCCGCGCCACTGGAAGCATCTCCAGCACTGTTGCTTCCACCGTGGTAGAGGAGCAGCACGTGTCGCATCCCGGCGGGCAGCGAAGCTCTGTCATCGCCCTCAGGGCGGCAGTTTGGTTGTCGATCTCCCCGTAGAGCTCGATGAGCCGTGTGAGAACTGTGGCATCCATGGTCCCCTTACCGCACCCTTTCGCCGGAACGCCGGGAAAGGAGAAAGCATGAATGCACCCGCAAGTCCGAACCCGAGGGGATGACCAAGGGCGATTCATGCTCGGCCCAAGTATCTTATGTTTCCCGGCGAGAATCAAGGAGCTGCCATTTTGGTCCCACCGGGAACCTCACGCAGAAACCGGTGCAGGCGGGTTTTCACCGCGTCCCTTGACCGCGGCCGGGGGTTCCCCGCCCCCCTGCCCCTGGGAGAGTACCCTCCTGACAAGACATCTCATTTGACTTAAAGATGACCTCCAAGTAAAGTCATGCCGACTAAACACAGGCGCTTCTGACCATGGAATGGACTCTCCGCAAGAAAATCCTTCTCGGTTACGGCATGACTCTCGCCCTCGCGGTTGTCGTGCTCGTCTGGGCCCTCTTGAGCCTGCTCAGTCTGGGCCGCGCCAGCGATGCCATTTTGCGGGAGAACTACCCGACGATCCATACTGCTGAGAACATGCTGGATGCCCTTGATCGGCAGGATCGAGCCATCCTCTATCTCCTTCTCGGCCACAAGACGGAGGGGCTCCGGGAGTCGCAGGAGCATGAGGCACTCTTCTTCCAGTGGCTGGCCCGCGCCAAAGACGACATCAACGTCGAGGGCGAAGAGTCGGTCATGACGAGAATCGAGTCGGGCTACGAGAAATATCTCGCCAATATGAGCAAGCTCGAACTCATGTACCAGTTCGACCCGAACACAGCCCACAAGTTCTATCGCGAAAAGCTCTATCCCTCCCTCACGGAGGTCCGCGACGCCTGCAGAGAGCTTCGCCAGCTCAGCGAAAAGACGATGCTGAAGGCCGGCGACCACGCGCAGCGCACGGCCGCGCGAGCCATCTGGTCAATGATCGCCATTGGGGTCGCCGCGGTGACTATCGCTCTCAGCTTCAGCCTCTTCCTTTCCACCCGCCTCGTACGGCCGATCCGGCAGCTCATGGAGGCCACGCAGAAGATCGGCGGCGGTCGGTACGATGTCACCCTTGCCGAGGAATCATCCGACGAGCTGGGCCGTCTGGCTCACGAGTTCAATGCCATGGTCGGCAAGCTCAAGGAGTATCACGACCTCAACCTCGGGCAGATCGTGTGGGAGAAGCGCAAGGCCGAGGCGGTGATTCAGAGTATAGACGACGGGATCGTGGTGGTGGACGCCCAGTTCAGGGTTACGGGCATCAACCGGACGGCCGCCAAGATGTTCGGTCTCAAGCCCGTTCAGGCGGTGGACCGACACTTCCTGGATGTGGTGGGGGATGAGCGGATCCTCTCCTACCTGAAACAATCCGCGGAAACAGGAGCCGTTCCGGAGATCGAAGAGAGCAACCGTGTGCTTAGTATCCAGCAAGGGGACGTGCAACGCCACTACCACTTTTCTATCACCCCCGTGAAGAGCGAGGGCGACTCGATGGTGGGGGTTGTCCTCCTGTTGCGGGATGTGACTCGGCTCAAGGAACTTGACCGCCTGAAGACCGAGTTCGTCATGACCGCATCCCATGAATTGCGGACCCCGCTCACCGGTATCGCCATGAGCATCGACCTTCTCCGCGAACGGGCCATGGGAAAACTCGATGAGAGGGAGCAGCAACTCCTCGATGCCGCCCATGAAGAGGTGCAACGACTCAAGGTGCTCGTGAGCAACCTTCTCGACCTTTCAAGGATCGAGGCAGGCAAGATCGAGATGGAGTTCGACCGGGTTCCCGTCCAACTCCTCTTCGACAAGGCGTTGCCACCTTTCAAGGCCCAGGCTGATGAGAAATCCGTCCAGCTCGCCCTCACCCTTCCGCCCAGACTTCCCCGGGTCAAGGCGGATGCCCACAAGATTACCTGGGTGCTCACCAACCTCGTCTCCAATGCCCTGCGCTACACCGACATCGGGGGACAGATACGCCTCCGGGCTGAAAACTACGGCCCGCAAGTGCACATCTCGGTGAGCGATGACGGTCCCGGGATTCCCTATGAGTTCCAGACCAAGATCTTCCAGAAGTTCGTCCAGGTAAAGGGCGACAAGGCGAGCGGGAGCGGCCTAGGGTTGGCCATTTGCAGGGAGATCGTCCGCGCCCACAGCGGCGCGATCTGGGTGGACTCGACCCCCGGCCGGGGGAGCACCTTCACTTTCACGCTCCCGGTGTCTCAGTGATCCCTGCTGGAGGGAGTCAGGACCATGAAAACACGACCCGTATTGATCGTGGATGACGAAAAGAATATTCGCCTCACCGTCTCCCAGTCACTCGAATCCATAGGACTGGACACCGACACGGCGATGAACGGTGAAGAGGCTCTCGCCAAGTTGAAGGCGAACGACTACAGCCTCATTCTCCTGGATCTCAAGATGCCGGGAATGGATGGGATGGAGGTTCTGCGCCGGATTCGCGAGGTCCGCCCGGAGGTGCGAGTCATCGTCATCACCGCCTATGGCACCGTTGAGTCAGCAGTGGAGGCCATGAAGCTTGGGACGGTGGACTTTGTCCAGAAGCCTTTTGCTTCCGAGGAAATCCGGGCCTTGGTGTCACGGGTGCTTCGGCGGGACCAGCTCGACGGCCAGAAAGCCGAGGATTACTCTTCCCGCCTGGAGCTCGCCAAGCGGTGTGTGGCAGACCGCCAGTTCGCCGCCGCCATCGACCATGTAAGGAAGGCCATCTCTCTGGATCCGGGCCGGCCTGAGGCCTTCAACCTGCTTGGCGCCCTCCTCGAAATCGACCGCAACGTTCCCGAGGCGGAGGAGTGTTATCGCGAGGCCCTCAAGCTCGACCCCTCTCACGGGCCTGCCAAGGAGAATCTGGAAAGGTCGACGCGATCGCGCCGTCACAGTGAGACCCTGTCCGAGGAGAAGGACACACGGAAGGGAAGGCGGTAACGACCCGAGCCGCCACCACCCCGCCGGGGTTCCTCTCGCCCCCTCTGAGACCGCCTACGTTCGCCCGGAGGAGAGCCTCTCAGCCTCCTCTGAAGAACCCGGAACTCGGGCCCGCCGCCGTCGCACTCGAAGTGCGTAGCCGTACACCAGCAGGTTCACTGCGATCACGAGCCCTCCGAGCACCACCTGGATCCCTGGGGTAAGTGCGTCCGGGTAGAGCACCGGAACCAGGTAGTGCTCCACGAACCCCCCTGCATAGCCTCGCACGTGACCCTTCAGGCGCAGCCAATTCTCAAGGGGGGTGAGAGGACAGACCCACCCGGCCCACTCCACCACCGCTCCCCAGAGCACCGCCGGTCCGTGAATCCAGATCGACCTTCGCCACCTGAGGACGAGGAAACCTCCCAGGAGCACAAAGGCCACGAAGGCGAGATGCAGCACCGTAATGATGTTGGCAAGGAGACGGTATGTCATGGCGGCCTCCGCGACCACGCAGCGTCGCCGAGTAGACCAGGCTGGCTCGCGGCATCATCTGCCATCAAGGCTGTCGCCGAAGACAGGGTGGTCTGCGAGGCAAGGCGCATCTGGAGCCACCTCTTTCTCCTCGGTCTTCGGGAACGCCTCCCGGACTTTCCACCACCACAACTCGCAAAAGGACAGACCCCCCATTACTATCGATGATGCGACTATGCAGCCTTGCCGAGTAGACCGCCCGGTTCGCGGCATCATCTGCCATCAATTGCCCGCCTTCTCCTTGGCAAGCTCCTCCGGGCTCATGGTCCAGTACGGCATGCCATCCCGGCTGCGACGGACTTTGAATTCGAAGTTCGCCCCCTTCTGCACCTTGGAGGCGAGAAACACCTCTTTGTTTCCCACCTCGGCCCAGCAGCCCTTGAGTGTCACTTTATCACCCCTCTTGATTCCCATCTTCTTGGGATCGATGAACCATCGGGGGCCAAGATGAACTTCGACGGTATCGCCGTCCGAACCACGGACGAGGAGGGCCACTCCCGGCGACATCCCGGGAAGAGGGGTGACATCTTTGATCTCCAAGACCGTTCCCTTGAACTTGTCCCGCTCACTGGCCACATACAAGCGATTGTACGGGCCGCCCCGTTCCCAGCCGCCCATGTCACTCTTCTCTGCTCCATAGCTCAGATCACCGAGAGAGAGCGCCCACAAAAGGGTCAGCATGAGGCTACCCGTAACAACCGTCGACCCGCGACGCATAAGATCCTCCTTTGGCGCAAACCGCCCACACGGTCCAGGAATGAGACCTTACACCTCCACCACGTCCGCCTCCAGAGACTTGCCACGGACGTGGAGGATGGCAACAGTCACCGGCAGGTTGAAACGCTGGGGCCCGGCGCTCCCGGGGTTGAGGAAGAGGACGCCCCGCCGCCTTACCACCGCCGGCCGGTGGGTGTGGCCGCTGATCACCGCGCCGAACCCAGCCGGGCCCGGCTCCACATCGAGTTTCGCCGCATCATGGACCACGTACACCTGAGTCTCATCGATGGCGACCACCTCTGTCTCGGGTATTTTCAGAGCCCACTCGGCTCGATCCATGTTCCCCCGCACTGCAACCACCGGCGCAATCTTCTCCAAGGCCGCCAGGACCTCCTCTTTGCCGATGTCACCGGCGTGAATGATGAGATCCACCCCCTCAAGGGCCTCTCTCACCCCGTCTCTCAGGAGGCCGTGGGTATCGGCGATGACTCCCACCCGGCGGCCGACTCCCAGTTCTTGGACCATTCTTTCACCCCGATACCGTCGCCCTCTTGAACTGGCGTGCACCACAAAGCTCCCGATGGTTGGGGTGGATCCGCTACCGCCCTCGGCAAAGGCAGAGTGATCTGCCCCCGAAGGGTTTCGGGACAGGCCCCGGAGGGTCTCCGGTACAAGAAGGCAAAGCGCATCCTGCGTGGGTCAGCCGGAAGCCGCTCCCACCTGCGCCGCCGCAGCGCGGCCCGCAACCGAGCCGGTGGAAAAAGCCGCTTGCAGATTATACCCTCCCGTATCGCCATCTACATCCAGCACTTCTCCAACAAAGTAGAGCCCTCGGACCAGACGCGAGGCCATGGTCCGCGGATTCACCTCACTGGTATCCACCCCGCCCGCGGTGATGATCGCCTCGGTAAAGGGACGGTAACCGGTCACCTCCAGACGAAAGTCCTTGAGCCACAACCGAAGGCGTCGGCGCTCCTGGAGCGTGAGCTCGCTCGCGAGCCGGTCAGGGGAGATACCGGTCAGCTCCAGACAGACGGGAATCAGGGTTTGCGGCAGCAGCCCCTTGAGAACCGTCCGCAGCCGCTGCTTCCCATGGGAGCGAAGGTCCCGAAGGAGTCGCTCGTCCAGCTTTGGTTCGTCCAGGGCCGGCTTTAAGTCGAGGGAGATGGTCACCGCCTGGCCCTGGCGGAGCCCGTCCACGGCCCGTTTGCTCAGGGTGAGAATGATGGGGCCGGACACCCCGAAGTGGGTGAAGAGCATCTCGCCAAAGAGCTCGGCGACCCTCTTCCCGTCGAGCCGCAGCCGCACCCGAACGTTACGTAAGCTGAGACCTTGAAGCCGTGGGGCAAGATCGCCGGCCGTCTCCAGGGAGACGAGCGCCGGACGGATGGGAACGATGGTATGACCCAGCGCTCGCGCCAGTCGGTATCCGTCTCCCGTGGACCCGGTGGCCGGGTAGGATGCGCCGCCGGTGGCAAGGATCACCGCAGCCCCTGAGTAGATTCGGCCGCCGGAGTCGTCCCGGGCGCCGCGTTCCCCCCGTCGGCAAGATACCTGCGCCACCTGTACTCCCGCCACCCGGTCCCCGTGTAGGATCACCCGCTCAACCGGCGCCTCTGTGACCACCGCCACACCGACGTTTCTCACCCACCGTACCAGTGCCGCCACAACGTCCTGGGCGCGACCGCTCGCCGGGAACACCCGTCCGCCGCGTTCAGTCACGGTGGGTACCCCCAACTCGCCAAAAAAGGCGACGAGGTCGGCGGTGAAGAATCGCGAAAAGGCCTGCCGAAGAAAACGGCCGTTCTCGCCAAAATGAGAGAGAAACTCGGGTAGGGTGGCCACATTGGTCAGGTTACACCGCCCCTTGCCGGTGATTCCCAGTTTCCGCCCTGGAGCTTTCATCTTTTCCAAGATGAGCGTTTTCGCTCCCTGCCGCGCAGCCTGTCCGGCTGCCATGAGTCCGGCTGCACCCCCGCCAACGACGATGACCTGATAGTCCTGACCTCGGCCTCTCGGGTTGGTAACGGTACAGTCCCTCTTGTCGGCGCCATCAGTCATGACGTTCACAGTATGGTGGGCGACACGATTACTGCAATGAAAGAAGCGGGCTTAGTGCTTCGATTCGCAAATACGATCACGTATTTTTTCAGGCTCTGCGGACTATCTGCTCACTCAATTCGGCTTGAGCTCATGGCCGAAGGCAGCACTAAGTCCTGAGGGAATAGATTCGCTATCGAATTTATGAATCGAAGGACTTAGTGATATCTACCCTCAAGTGCAGGAACGGGCGGGGCATAGACAGCCACCAACGTTGCCAGACGCTCGGCGATGCTCCACACAATCTCATCGGGGACACCATCGAAGGCTGCCGATCTGAGACGAAGATCGATCTGATCGTTCACATAGTCCACGATCACGAAGAGCTCCTCGGCGGTGAGGGCAACCTCGGTAGAGAACAAATCGAGACCGGAGAGAAGCGCGATAGATCCGGCAATCTCGTGGAGAGGACTGAGGCGGTGGCGGCACTCCTCGGCAAAGGTCACCCGGTGGTATACGTGGGTCCTCGTGTCCCACCAGCAGGGATACACCTTGCCGGCGCAATAGAGTACCCGAAACCAGGCCGGTCGGGAGCCGAGCTCTATGGGAACGATATGGGTCTGCAAGAGATACTTGTCCGTTGGATGCTCCTGCCGCGCTGCCACCACTTGGTCGACGGAGGTGGCCTCAGTGATCACCCCTTCCCCGCCACCACCGTGAGCGGGTTTGATGGTGAAGCTTTTGCCGAGGAGACTTAGGTCAAGGGGCGGAAGCAAGGGTTCTTCCTGGTAGGGAGGCAGGATGATGGTCAGGGGGGTAGCGAGCCCTGCGCTCATGAGGGTCGGGTGCATGGTGGTCTTGTCCCACGTGCGGCAGGCCTGTTCGTATGGGTTCAGGTGATACGCGGTGTGGGTGTGGGCCCAACGGACGAGGTGAAGAAACCTGGGATCAGTATCAGAGGCCCGGTCCAGAAAGACCTTCATGCTGATCCTCCCGTCAACGAGAAGAGGCAACATCTCCTGCAGGGTAGAGGGCGTGATCTCGATGACGGACAACCCCCGGAGTCGGCAGGCGGTGCGAAGGAGCCTGACGAAGTCCCTGTCGTATTCCCAATTCCAGGCTATCCCGAGGTCGAACATGCACATACGAGTTCCTGAGAGGGTCGTCCTCAGGGGCATACCATGGCTGTTCGCGGCCGGAGATGAACGCCAGCGGAGGCCTGTCGGTCGTCGCCGTCTGAGGTGGGTCCGGAGACAGAGCCCGGAGAATGAACAGATTACTCGGCTCGGTTGATCCGGTCAACTACCTCTCGGAGCCGTCCCATGTTCTGGCGGTTGAAAGGGAACACCAAACGAGGGAGGGAGGCAAGCTCTCCGTCCCCGGTCTCCTCGGGAAGTGGACCGGGGTGGAGGCGAAACTCGCCTTCATCGAGGATATCGCTGAACTCTTCAGTCAAGTGGTGGACCAGGCTCTCGCTGATAGGGTGATTCAGGCGGAACACCGTTGACGCCCCCACATAGCGCATGGAGTGATAGACACGGTAGAAGGTAACGACCTCGTCGACCGCGGCATCCACACTCTCCGTGATGCGATAGAGCCGCGTGTCCTCGGGTGAGATCTTTCCCCGATCGACCATGTGACGCCGGATGAACGCGTCCCAGCTCTGCCAGTAGTCGTCCTCCGGTGACTGCACCAGGACGACGGGGATGACATAGCTCTTTCCCGTCTGCATCAGGGTGAGGGCCTCAAGGGTCTCATCCATGGTGCCGAAACCTCCCGGGAAGCAGACAATCGCGCTCGTCTCCTTCACGAACATGAGCTTGCGGGTGAAGAAGTACTTGAAGGTGATGAGCTTGGCGTCGCCCTTCATGGTGGAGTTGGCCTGCTGCTCCATGGGCAGGCGGATGTTGAGACCGAAGCCCCCATCTCGCCCGGCACCCCGCTGGACCGCTTCCATGATGCCGGAGCCGGCGCCGGTGAGCACCATGAAGCCGTGCTCTCGGATCTTGCGGCCGAAGTCGAAGGCCATGCGATATTCCCCTGAGGTTTCGTCCGTTCGCGCCGACCCGAAGGCGCTCACTTTTCGCAGGTGTCGGTACGGGACGAACACCTTGAAAGCATACCGGAGCTCCTTCACCGCTTTGTTCAAGAGCTTGACATCAACCCGCGCTGCGTGATCTCTGAGTAGATTGACACTGGATTGGACGAGCTCCGACGTGAGGTCGTGATTCTCCTCACTGGCGAACGGGCTGAGTAGGTCCAGGATCAATTCATGTTCCCGGCGAGATGTTCCCATGTGATCCGGCTTTACCGATCCTCGAGGCACGTGCCCTCCATAAATCGAGCCTGACGCCCTCTGCGGTCAATCGAAAGGCTCCAGGTCCGAACGCGTCCATCAGAACCCGGGGACAGCCCGCCTGAGGCAAAATGCCCGGTAAGGAGAGCCCCCCTACCGGGTCCTCGGTCATGAGCGGGTGTCACCGTGAACTGCCCATGCAAATCTTCAGCCAGTTTTGCCGGATGAAAAGCCAAGCCCGCCAACCTGACTCATTTCCCTTTCCAGCTCGGCGACGGCCTGGCGAACATTCCCGATGAGCTCATCGAATCACTCCGAGCGGTAGGCATCCACGCCACCACAGCCAGCGTCCGCCAGCTTGTCGAAGACCGGGCTTTCCTCCATGTAAGCGAGCAACATCCTCGTTGCCACGACGAGGTTCACCACCTTCTCGCTCACGTTTCCTCCCTCCTTTCCCCAGGCAAGACGCCTTAGGCTTCTTCGTGAATCGGCGTCCCCCTCCCGGGAATCGACCGTGGTCCCGTAAATCTGCCTGCTCCGGGACGCGGCTAGTACGCCTTCGGCGTCGTCCTCCCTGCTCACTTCCTCGCGCCCCCCTGCCTGACGGGAGACCACCATGGAAGCCACAGGGCCTTCCCGGCCACCTCTCAGGACTCTTCCCTCCATTTTCTATCATAGACTCGGTTGTCGGGGTCTTGAAAAGGGAGGTGAGCGGCCGTTTTTTTCTGCTTGACAAAGAGGGTTCCCTCAAGTAGGTTGTTTGGACACGCTTACACAGATCTGTTTACATCCTTTCTTACGAAAATCCAACATATTGGGGGAGAAGCGAGCACGAGTGGCTCTGGGGAGAGTTTTTTGTCTCTGCGAAGCGCATACCCGGCCACGAGAACGTTTGGTGCGCTCGGGATCATTGATCGGGCCGCAGGTGTTTGATTCGCGGGGTCGTGAAAAAGATTTTGCGAGTCCGCGCCGATGGATTCTTGCTTTGGGGTTTTGTCTATCGTCTACTCAAAAGGAGGTGGTCGCTCGCACAGTGTTTCCTCGGAGTCTGGGAGGCCAAAGGGTACCTGACTGAATTGGCGTGAAGCCTTTCACAAGCTAACACAAGGAGGAATCAGCACATGAGTTCAATTATTGCCTTTGCCCTTGCATGTGGTGCACTGGGAGTGGTCTACGCCTTGATCACTGCATCATGGGTAGCCAAACAAAGCGCTGGATCAGAGAAGATGATCTTCATCTCTGATGCCATCAAGGAAGGCGCCATGGCCTTCCTGAACCGTGAGTACAAGACCGTTGCCGTCGTTGCCGTGGTCCTTGCTGCCTTGCTGACCTTCCTCGGCATTTGGACCGCGGTCGGCTTCATCATCGGCACTTTCGGCTCCGCCCTTACCGGTTACCTCGGCATGATGGTCAGCGTGAAGGCCAACGTGAGAACTACGGAGGCCGCCAAGCGAGGTCTCCAGCCGGCGCTGAGCCTGGCATTCAAGGGCGGCTCCGTTACCGGCGTCATGGTGGTGGGCCTCGGCTTGCTCGGCGTTGCGGGATACTACCTCTTCGTCAGGTCGGTCGCCCCGGTTGACGAGGCATTCCACGCCCTCATTGGTTTGGGCTTCGGCTGCTCCCTCATGAGCGTCTTTGCCCGTATCGCCGGCGGCATCTACACCAAGGCGGCTGACGTGGGTGCCGACCTGGTCGGCAAGGTCGAGGCCGGGATTCCCGAGGACGATCCGAGAAACGCCGCGGTCATCGCCGACAACGTGGGCGACAACGTGGGCGACTGCGCCGGTATGGCGGCAGATCTCTACGAGACCTACACGGTCACCCTTGTTGCCGCCATGCTTCTCGCCAAGACCGTCTTCAGCGCGGACAGCATGTGGGTCCAGTTCCCCCTCCTCATCGGCGGGATCTCCATCGTCGCCTCCATCATCGGAACCTACTTTGTCAGGCTTGGGAAAAGCCAGTACATCATGGGCGCCCTCTACAAGGGGCTCGCCGTTTCCGGCGTCCTCGCCGCCATCGCCTTTTTCTTTGCCTCCCAGTGGTTCCTGGGTCTTCCCAACGTTGAGCCCGCCTTCACTGCGACAGGCGTGTTCACCACCGCCCTCATCGGCCTCGCCCTGACCGGTCTGATCGTCATGATCACCGAGTACTTCACCTCCAAGAGCTTCGCCCCGGTGAAGCACATCGCCGCCGCAAGCGTGACCGGCCATGGCACCAACGTCATCGCCGGCCTGGCGGTGAGCATGAAATCGACGGCTCTCCCCGCTCTCGTCATCTGCGGCGCCATCATGTGGGCCTATTGGCTGGGCGGCGGGCTCTCCGGGAATCCGGGCGGCGGCCTCTTCGCCATTGCCCTCTCGGCCGTGGCCATGCTCTCCATGACCGGCATCGTCGTCGCCATCGACTCCTACGGGCCCATCACGGACAACGCCGGCGGTATTGCCGAGATGGCCGGGTTGCCTCCTGAGGTAAGGGCAGTCACTGATCCCCTCGATGCGGTCGGCAACACCACCAAGGCGGTCACCAAGGGCTACGCCATCGGCTCAGCGGCTTTGGCCGCCCTCGTGCTCTTCGCCGAGTATTCCAGGTCTTTTGGAGCGGGGCTCGCCTTCGACCTGGCCGATCCCAAGGTCCTGATAGGCCTCTTCATCGGCGGTCTGCTGCCCTTCCTCTTCGGCTCCCTGCTCATGGAGGCGGTGGGGAAGGCTGCGGGCAGCGTGGTTGAAGAGGTGCGGCGGCAGTTCCGTGAGATCCCCGGCATCATGGAAGGGACGGCGAAACCCGAGTACGGGAAGTGCGTCGACATCGTCACCAAGGGCGCGATCAGGCAGATGATGGTTCCCGCCCTGATTCCGGTGGCGGCTCCCCTCATTGTCGGTCTCCTCATCGGCAAGGAGGCCCTCGGCGGTGTCCTGATTGGCGCAATCGTTACCGGGCTGTTCCAGGCGATCGCCATGACCAGCGGCGGCGGTGCCTGGGACAACGCCAAGAAGTTCATCGAGGACGGCGCCTACGGCGGCAAGAGATCCGATGCCCACAAGGCGGCGGTCACGGGCGACACCGTCGGTGACCCCTACAAGGATACCGCCGGCCCGGCCATCAACCCCATGATCAAGGTCGTGAACATCGTGGCGCTCCTCATCGTGCCGCTGATCAAGTAACAGCCTCTTGGCTTAGAGCAGAAAAGGAGCGGCGAAAACCGCTCCTTTTTTGCTTAACCCGCACCGCAAGTCGCCACGCAGCAGCGCCATAAGGGCGGCAGGAGTGCCTGCAACCCCTCTCTCCCCGAACCCCCGCTCACTGATTCGCCGACCGGATCACCTGCCCGTCACAGACAAAGGAAATCCCTTGCTGACCGGCGGCTCCGATCATGACCGCCTGCGTGATCGGCCAACTCACCTCTTTCCCGACCGCCTTCCAGATGACGATGAAGGAGGTCTCAGCCTCCTCTCGCTTCTCCTTCGGTTCCTCCGGCACAAAGCTCATCACCGCGAGGGGCTCGATGGTCTCGGGCTTTTCCAAGAGGTTCTTGATTAGGTATCCATTGGCCGCGAAGTACTTCACGGAGACGATGGTGATCTGGCGCTCCGGATCCGTATTCCGGATGCTGAGGGTCGTCGTCAGCGGCAAGCGACGGGGCTTCTTGCTCACGGCGATAGACTGATAGGCCGGAACATACACCGTCTGTCCGCTGGAAAGCCTCTTTTCACCCTCGGCGTGACCGGGTTCGCTGAGGCACGCTGCCCCGAAGATAGCTGCAGTGAGAGCAAGAAGCAGCCGGAGTCCCATACCGTGTCTCATCGCTCTTAGTCCTCCCTCGGGTAGTGGAAAACCCTGCCATTCATTCAAAGGAAACAAGAACCTTCAGCGTCCCCCGCCTCCCGGCATGATTCCAGGCCTCGTCGAAGTGCGCGAATGGGTATACTGCCTCGATCAAGGGTTTCACATCGATCCCGCGGTTTTTCAAGAATGAAAGGGCAAGCTGGAGGTCGCCGCACCGTGATCCGATGATAGTCAGTTCCTTTACCACGATTCTTGCCACCGAGATCGCCGCCGCCTCGTGGCAAGTAGTCTTCACCACAACGGTCCCTTCCGGCCTTGCGAGCTCTATCGCCAACGCCAGACCCTCGCCTCGCCCCGTAGCCTCGACGACGGCATCAAAATACCCCAGTTCGCGACAAATGTCAGCGGGCCCCCCTCCCGGCTCAAGGAGTCGCGTCGTCACCCCCTGAGCTTCAGCAACCCTGAGCTTGTTCGGATATCTGCCACAGAGAAGGAGACGCGGGCAGGAGAGTCGGAGTATGGACCTGGGTTCGCTGGAGCGCAGCCTCGCGCAGACGACGCTGGCGCCCTACATCGTCAAGGCCATGGCGATGATCGACCGGCCGCGCAAGGCGGGCAGCAACATGTTCCGCCATCAGATGAGCACGATGGCGATTCTGCTGGACTACAAGACGGGCGACCCCGTGCTGTTGAAGGCGTCCGTCATCCACGACCTGTTCGAGGATCTCCGCGACGAGCCGTGGGTGACCCGCGAGACCATCGCCTCGATTGACGCCGACGGACCGGCGGTTTACGACCTGGTGATGGAGGTG
>Ga0209253_10002919_pt1 | contig 15098 bp, 15 predicted proteins | sample FrelakmetBRP12BR_FD_187145 | JGI IMG/M metagenome (GOLD analysis project Ga0209253, IMG submission 187145) | Freshwater lake sediment microbial communities from the University of Notre Dame, USA, for methane emissions studies - BRP12 BR (SPAdes)... | ecosystem: Environmental > Aquatic >...
TGAATGAAAAACTGGGGAGCTACTTTGAAGAAAATCCAACGGTGGCAAGGAAGGTCATATCGAAGGTGATTGATGCGGCCAGGGCGAGGGAGTCCGCGCGAAAGGCTCGGGAACTGAGCCGTCGGAAGGGAGCTTTGGAGAGCGATTCCCTTCCCGGAAAATTGGCCGATTGTCAGGAAAGGGATCCCCGGCTAAGCGAGATCTTCATTGTAGAGGGGGATTCCGCAGGGGGGTCCGCGAAACAGGGACGGGATCGTTCGATTCAAGCGATCCTTCCCATTAAGGGAAAGATCCTCAATGTGGAGAAGGCGCGGTTCGATAAGATACTGGCCAACGAAGAAATCAGGGTCCTCATCTCGGCCATGGGAGCGGGGATTGGACAAGATGACTTCGATATTGGTCGGCTTCGGTACCACCGCATCATCATTATGACCGATGCCGACGTGGACGGATCCCATATTCGGACCCTTCTGCTCACGTTCTTCTATCGCCATATGCCAGAGATCATCGAAAGAGGCCATCTTTATATCGCCCAGCCTCCCCTCTATAAAGTCGCGGAGGGAAAAACGGAGACGTATATCAAGAATGAGGAGTCACTCAATCAATACCTGATCGATCGAGCGATCGCAAGAAGCGAAGTGGTCGTGCAACGGGCTGGCAAGAAGCTGACCGATAAGAAGTTGAACCTCCTGTTGGAGAAGATCTTCCAGTACCACAATCTCCTGCAACGGATTCAACATAAGGGATATTCCAGGTCCCTGTTGGACTTCCTGCTTGAGAACGATATCCGAGACAAGTCCATCTTTGGCGACAAGGGGAAAATGGGGGACCTTAAGAAACGACTGGAAAAGAGCGGCTTTGAAGTGCTGGATCTCTTCTGGGACGAAGAACATAACCTCTACGGGTTAGAGATTCAAAAGTCGAACGGCGGAAGAGAACCCCGGATGAAGCTTCACTGGAACCTTGTGGCATCGGTCGAGTACCGCCAGCTCAATCAGATCTATCGTGAGATTCACGAGATGGCCCCGCCACCTTACCTCTTGAAGGAGAAGGAGAAGGAATTGACGATCGAACAGGAGGAAGAACTGCTTCAATTCCTGAACCAGGTGGGGAAGGAGGGGCTTGGCATTCAACGCTACAAAGGGTTAGGGGAGATGAACCCTGAGCAGTTGTGGCGGACGACCATGAACCCTGAAACCCGGACACTCCTCAAGGTAAAGGTTGAGGACGCGGTGGCGGCGGACGAAATCTTCAGCGTCCTCATGGGCGATGAAGTGGAACAGAGACGACAGTTCATCGAAGAGAACGCCCTCTTTGTTCGAAACCTCGATATCTAATCCGTCGATCATGGACTGGGTGTTTCGGCACACGACATCGCTTAAAGACTCGCCCAGTCCTTTTGGAGTAGCACCCAAGCAGAAGTGCCAACATCCGATAAGTTCTGAACACCTATTTCAACAGGATGAGAAAAATCTCTTGAACAAGGGTTGAAATTTCGTTCCTTGGACTTTTGGCCTGGTCCTCCGGGACGATTTTGGACTTAGGACCCCAGGTCCTTTGAACGTCGTAGACTGCAATGGAACGAGGACTTAAGGAATGTTGGTGGTTGGTTTAACGGGGGGCGCTGCAAGCGGCAAGACAACCGTTTCGCGCTTTTTGAAGGAAGAGGGTGCTTACCTCATTGATGCAGACCAGATCGCTAGGGCACTGGTAAAACCGCAGACACCCCTCTGGAGTGAGTTGGTCAGGGTCTTTGGAAAGCATATTCTGAAACAGGATGGCTCGCTCGATCGGAAGAAGCTATCGGCGATCGTCTTTTCGGATCCTCCCCAAAGGCGCCTTTTGAATGAATTGCTTCACCCCCGAATCAAAGAGGAGATTGACCGTCTACGGAGAGAGATTGGCGAGAAGGACCCTGAAGCCATCGTGGTGATCGATGCTCCCCTTCTGGTAGAGACCGGGAGCTATCGAGATATGGATCAGGTCGTTGTGGTCACATGCACGGAGACGCAGCAACTTGAACGGCTGCAACAAAGGGATGGATCGAGCCTGGAGAGAGCCCGGGAGATCCTCTCGGCGCAGTTGGCCCTGGAAGAAAAGATCAAAGTGGCGGATCATGTGATTCGAAATGAAAACTCTCTTGAGGAGACGAGGAGGAGGACGAAAGAGGTGTTCAAGGCATTGAAGAAAATTGTCCTTCAGGAAAAAGGCTGTGCCGCTGGATGAAAAGCATTTTCCTTTAGGATTCCGTCAACTATTCCAAGATCGAGGAGGACGAACAGCAAGGGTATGAATATCAAAGACTTAAAAAAGATGAAGATCAACGAATTGTATCGGGTCGCTAAGGAACTCAATGTCGAGGGGGCGAGCGGGATGAGGAAACAGGAGCTCATCTTCGCCATCCTCCAGGCACAGACCGAGAAGAACGGGCTGATTTTTGGGGAGGGGGTCCTGGAAATTTTGCCAGACGGGTTCGGGTTTCTAAGATCCCCCGACTACAACTACTTGCCGGGGCCGGATGACATCTATATCTCTCCCTCACAGATCCGGCGGTTTAACCTCCGAACCGGCGATACGGTCTCAGGTCAAATACGCCCACCCAAAGATACGGAACGATACTTCGCCATGCTGAAGGTGGAACTGGTCAATTATGAAGACCCCGAGGTTGCCCGGGACAAGATCCTTTTCGACAATTTGACCCCCCTCTACCCCCAGAAGAAGATCCGTCTTGAAGTGGATAACGATTCGGAGAACTACTCGTCTCGGGTCATGGACCTTCTGACGCCCATCGGAAAGGGACAGAGAGGCCTGATTGTGGCTTCGCCAAGAACCGGCAAAACCATGCTCCTTCAAAATATCGCTCACAGCATTACCGCGAACCATAAAGACATCGTTCTCATTGTCCTGCTCATCGACGAACGCCCCGAGGAAGTGACCGATATGGAACGATCCGTCGATGGAGAGGTGATCAGCTCGACCTTCGATGAGCCCGCTCAGCGACACGTCCAGGTGGCGGAGATGGTCATTGAAAAGGCGAAACGATTGGTGGAACATCAAAGGGATGTCGTCATTCTGCTGGATAGCATCACGCGTCTGGCAAGGGCTTACAATACCGTCGTCCCGCCGAGTGGGAAGGTGCTTTCCGGGGGGATCGACGCCAATGCGCTTCAGCGGCCCAAGCGGTTTTTCGGTGCCGCCCGGAGCATCGAGGAGGGCGGGAGCTTGACCATCATTGCCACGGCACTCATCGACACGGGCAGTCGAATGGATGAAGTGATTTTCGAGGAGTTCAAAGGGACAGGCAACATGGAGATCCATCTCGATCGACGCCTCGTGGACCGGAGGGTCTTCCCCTCGATCGACATTCAGCGGTCTGGAACGCGCAAGGAAGAACTCCTTCTCGATCCCAATGACCTGAATCGAATCTGGCTCCTGAGAAAGGTCCTTCAACCCATGAATACGGTGGAAAGCGTGGAGTTTCTCCTCGAGAAGATGCATGCCACCAAGAGTAATCGCGATTTTCTCGATTCCATGAATCAGTAGCGAAGGAGAAAAAGTTGAAAAATCATGAGGAATCGGTAAAATAGAGGGGGGAGGTTTTGTAAGATGAAAAAGGATATCCATCCGAAAATTTTTGAGGCGGTCATCAAATGTGCCTGTGGAGCGACCTTCGAGACGAAAAGCACGGAGAAAGAAATCCACGTGGAGATCTGCTCGAACTGCCATCCTTTTTTCACGGGGAAGCAGAAATTTCTCGATACCGCAGGAAGGATCGAACGGTTCAAGAAAAAATATGGTGAAACCCTTGAGAAGAAAGATTGAACCGACCGCATTCATTTTACCATCCGCTCGCCCACCCATCACCCTTGGAGGGTTGCCCGGTAACGCCGTCCAAGGTCATGGTCCGTCTTGTTCTGTTGGGTCCATCCTTTTAGTAACTTCGACGATTCATTAGTGACTCAGGAGGCTTCGAATGTCTTTCGGGAGAAAGGATCCCGCTCCAGGGGGTTCTCCACGTAATCATCGTGCCCTTCGAGTAGGGGGGCAGGCCGTCATTGAAGGGGTGATGATGAGATCTTCCCAATCGATGGCGATCGCCGTGCGGAGGCCCAATGGAGAAATCGTTGTGAAACGGAAGGGGCTAACTTTTTTTTCGGAGAAGTCCCCATGGTCCAAAATCCCGCTGATCAGGGGGGGGATGGCGTTGCTCTCCGCACTCGTCCTCGGGATTGAAGCGCTCAACTTCTCCGCCAATCAGGCCCTGGTGGAGCAGGAGCAGGAGGCCGGCCCGTGGACCCTGAGCGTGACCTTTGCGATCGCTCTCGGTTTTGGGATCTTCCTTTTCTTCTTGGTCCCCCTCTTCTTGACGAAGTGGTTAAGATTTGCGATTCCTCTCCTCTCCGAAAGTGGACTGTTTTTCAACCTGGTTGATGGAGCGATCCGCCTGCTCATCTTTCTGGCTTACCTCTGGGCGATCTCCTTTTCCAAGGAGATCCGGAGGGTTTTTCAATACCATGGAGCGGAGCATAAGTCGATCTTTGCCTTTGAGGCTGGACAAGCGTTGAGCGTCGATCGGGTCAGAGACTTCAGCTACCTTCATCCCCGGTGTGGAACGAGTTTCCTTCTGATCGTCATGGTCGTGAGCATATGGATCTTTGCCCTCGTCCCTCACCATCTTCCTTTCGGATACAAGGTGGCCTCCCGGGTGGTCTTGATTCCTCTCATTGCAGGCCTGTCTTATGAGATCATCCGATGGGCGGACCGGAGGCGTGGGGAGAGAATGACACAGTGGTTGATTCTGCCTGGGCTTTGGCTCCAGCGGCTAACCGCAAGGGAGCCCTCGGAGGCCCAGATTGAGGTGGCTATCCGTGCCCTTCAGGAAGTTTTGGAATTGGAGGGCCGAGACTATGAAAGAGGAACCCATGTTTGAGAAATTGGGGGATGTGGAGCGTCGATACGAAACCCTCTTCCACCTCCTGGGCCAACCCGAGGTGATCGGTAAGCAAGAGGAGCTCCGGAGGGTCGCCAAAGAGTTTTCGGAACTGGGAAAGGTGGTAGAGCTCTACCGGAGATTCCGGAGATTAGAAGAAGAGATCCGGCAGAGCCGCGACCTCCTCGATACGGAAGAGGACGAGGAAATGAAGCGGTTGGCTGAGGATGAGGTCAACCGCCTGTTAGAGGAAAAGCAGAGGGTGGAGGAGGATCTGAGACTCACCCTCCTTCCGAAAGACCCCAATGATGAGAAGAACGTGATCCTTGAAATTCGCGCAGGGACGGGAGGAGATGAGGCGGGACTTTTCGCGACGGAACTCTTTCGAATGTATTCCAAATTTGCTGAAAGGCGTCAGTGGCGCATCGAGGTACTGGACCGCCATTATACGGGAGTGGGCGGTTTTAAAGAGATCATCGCCTTGATCGAAGGGAGAGGGGTCTATAGTCAATTCAAGTATGAAAGCGGCGTCCACCGGGTCCAAAGGGTCCCGGTCACCGAATCCCAGGGTCGTATCCACACGTCGACAGTGACGGTTGCGATCCTGCCTGAAGCCGAAGAGGTGGACGTTCAGATCGATCCGAACGATATCCGGATCGACATTTTCCGATCCTCCGGACCCGGGGGGCAGAGTGTCAATACAACGGACTCAGCGGTGCGAATCACCCATCCTTCAACAGGGATTGTGGTGAGCTGTCAGGATGAGAAGTCTCAGCACAAGAACAAGGCGAAGGCCCTCAAGATCCTTCGAGCGAGATTATTGGATAAGGCAAAACAAGAACAGCAGACGGAGATCTCGGAGAAAAGGAGAGGGCAGGTGGGGACCGGAGAACGGAGCGAGCGCATCCGAACGTACAATTTTCCCCAGGGGAGGGTGACGGACCATCGGATCGGGTTAACCCTATACCGGCTGGAAAACATTCTGGAGGGAGACCTGGAACCGGTCATTCATGCCCTCACCACTTACTATCAGGCCGAAGCGCTTACGGGTGACGAGATCAATGATCGATGTCAAAGTTCAAATGCTAAGTGAAAGCGTCCGAAAATGATGTTGAATGTTGCCATGGGATATTTGAATTCTTCCATGACGGTCTTAGATATTCTCAACAGGTCCACGAAAGTCTTGGGAGATCATCAGATTGAGGATCCCCGGCTGAATGCGGAGCTACTCTTGGCTCATTCCCTGGGTCTCGATAGAGAAGGGCTCTATACCCACCTCCGCCGTCCGGTTGAAGAAAGAGAGCAACAGATGTACGAGGGCTTGGTACGGCGGAGAATTTCAGGAGAACCCCTCCAGTATATTCTGGGACACCAGGAATTCTGGTCGATCGATTTTCGAGTAGATCCACGCGCCCTCATCCCGAGGTCCGATACGGAGAGCCTCGTGGAACAGGCCGTCGCCCTCCTTTCGAAAACTTCTTTCTGTGACGTTCCTCGCGTCTTGGAGATAGGAACGGGTTGCGGCGCCGTCGCCATCGCCTTGGCTAAAGAGGTGAAAGACATTTTTCTAGTGGCGACCGATATCTCGAGAGAGGCGCTGATGTTGGCAGAAGAGAATGCCCGGTCAGCAGGCGTGCTTCATCGGATCGCTTTTGTCCGTGGAGATCTCTTAGCTCCTTTCCGCATCTCTAGGGGAAAAGAACGGAAAGCGTTTGACCTCATCCTTTCCAACCCTCCCTATATTGTCCGTTCAGACATCGGGAGACTGGCGAGGGAGGTGAAGCGTTATGAACCTGTCCTTGCTTTGGATGGGGGCGAAGATGGGCTGGACTTCCATCGGAGGATCCTGGGGGAAGTTCCGTCGTGCTTGAGAGAAGGAGGCTGGCTTCTTCTGGAAATGGGTCAGGGCCAGGGTGCAAAGATCTCCGAGATGATGGAAGGCAAGGGGTCTTTTGCAAGGCCTGAGCTTGTTCGAGACCTTTCAGGGATAGAGCGGGTGATCAAAGTTCAAAGAAGATAATCCATCGGGAGGATGCTTCAACAGGAGGGAGGTTCCCATTGGATAAGATCGTCATCCGGGGTGGAGAGAGATTGATCGGCGAGGTGGAGGTGAGCGGATCAAAGAATGCCGCCCTTCCCATCTTTGCCGCCAGCCTCCTGGCAGAAGGGACCCAGGTGCTCAACAACGTCCCTCATCTGAGGGATGTCGAGACGATGGCGAAGGTCCTTTGCAACCTAGGGGTCAAGGTGTCAAGAGAAGACAAGATCTATCGTCTCGACGCGACCACGATTTCGAGTCATGAGGCGCCCTACGATCTCGTCAGGACCATGAGGGCTTCCATCCTTGTCCTTGGACCTCTGGTGACCCGACAGAGGAGGGCGACCGTTTCCCTTCCGGGAGGGTGTGCGATCGGGGCCCGCCCTGTCAACCTTCATCTCAAAGGGTTAGAAGCGCTCGGGGCCAAGATTGAACTTCGTCATGGGTACATCGAGGCGAAGGCGGACAGGCTCAAGGGAGCGACGATCGCCTTCGATATTCCAACGGTGGGCGGGACGGAGAACCTCATGATGGCTGCTTCCTTGGCCAAAGGGAAGACCTTTCTACAGAATGCGGCGATGGAGCCAGAGGTCGTCGAGTTGGCCCATGTTTTGAATAAGATGGGTGCGAAAATCACAGGCATGGGGACGAGCATCATCCAGATTGAAGGGGTGGAATCTCTTCAAGGAGTGGAGCATACCATCATCCCGGATCGGATCGAGGCGGGGACTCTGATGGTTGCCGCTGGCCTGACTCGAGGAAACATCAAAATCCTCCAATGTCCCCCTCATCATCTGGAGGCCGTCGTCAATAAACTGGTTGAGTCAGGGATGGAAATCACGCCGGAAGGAGAGGGGGTCCGTGTGGTTGGGAGCCGCAGAATTCGAAGCATCGATGTGAAGACGGCACCCTATCCGGGCTTTCCGACAGACATGCAGGCTCAGATCATGGTGATGATGTCCTTGGCCAGAGGATTAAGCGTCATCTCTGAAACGGTTTTTGAAAATCGGTTTATTCATGTGAGTGAGCTCAGGCGTATGGGAGCAGACATCCGGATCGAAGGGACCTCCGCCATTATCCAGGGGGTGGAAGGCCTGAACGGAGCTCCCGTCATGGCGACCGATTTGAGGGCGAGCGCCTCCCTGATTCTGGCGGGCATCGCCGCGGACGGGGTAACAGAGGTTTCCAGAGTCTACCACTTGGATCGAGGGTACGAGGCTTTGGATCGAAAGTTGGCCAAACTTGGAGCCAATGTCCAGCGAGTGAAAAGCGAAGCCTGACAGGCGATGGGAGGACAGGTGCGGCTGCTCCGAGCGGGAGAGAAAAAGTTTCAGAAATACCTCCTGGAGATCGAACGGAGAGGGGAACCGGAGGACCTCCGTCTCGAACAGAAGGTCCGTTCGATCTTAAGCGATGTGAGACGGAGAGGGGACAGAGCTCTCCTTCACTACACCTCTCTCTTTGACGGAATCAACCTCTCCCCCAAACAGCTTCAAGTCCAGAGAGCCGAAGTCGATAAGGCCTACAAGTGCATTTCTCCAGAGTTTTTGGGGACCCTAAGGAGGGCCGAACAACGCATTCGGAAGTTTCACGCACTGCTGAGCAGCCGGTTCGACGCTTCTCCTGGCATGGACGTGCAACGAGAGAAGGGGATCCGACTTTCACAGATCACCAGGCCATTAGAACGTGTCGGGATTTACGTTCCAGGTGGAAAGGCCTCTTACCCATCGACCGTCCTGATGGCTGCGATCCCAGCCAGCGTGGCTGGCGTCCGTGAGATTCTCATGGTCACGCCGCCCCAACAAGGAGGGATCAGCCCGGCCGTCCTGGTCGCAGCAGATCTGGCCGGGGTCGATCGTATCTATGGGGTTGGAGGGGTTCAGGCCATTGCCGCCCTTGCTTTTGGAACGGAATCCATCTCGAAGGTCGACAAGATTGTTGGACCTGGAAATCGGTATGTGGCCACTGCCAAGAGATTGGTCTACGGATCGGTCGATATCGATATGGTCGCCGGGCCGAGCGAGATTGTGGTGATCGCAGATGGAAACACCCCGCCTTCCTGGGTGGCGGCTGACCTCATCTCCCAGGCGGAACACGATGAGATGGCCCTGGCCATCCTGATCACCCCTTCCGAACGGTTTGGGAAAAAGGTGCTTGAAGGACTGAGGAAGCAGCTCTCCTCACTGAAGCGGAAGAGAATCGCTCAAACGAGCCTGAGCCGGAGAGGAGCTGTCCTCATCGTCAGAGATCTTGAACAGGCGATTGAAGTAGCCAACCGGATCGCACCCGAGCATCTGGAGTTAAGCCTCCTGAACCCTTCACCGCTTGTTCGAAAGTTGAAACATGCCGGTGCGATCTTTTTGGGACCTCACACGCCTGAAGCTATCGGAGATTATCTCGCCGGCCCCAATCACATCCTTCCCACAGCAGGGACGGCCCGTTTCTTTTCGCCCTTGGGCGTAGAGGATTTTGTGAAGAGGACGAATGTGTTGGGGTTTACGCGCCCAGCTCTCAAGCGATTCGCGGAGGATGTGAAACGGTTTACGGAATGGGAGGGGCTGGAAGGCCATGATCGGGCCGTCCAGGCGAGGGAGAGGAACCCATGAAAAAACATCGCAAGACAGAGGTGAAGCGCAAGACCAAAGAGACAGAGGTCGTTGTGAAAATCGATCTGGATGGATCGGGAAAACATTCCGTCCGTACAGGCATTCCCTTCTTCGATCATATGCTCAACCTTCTCGCTTATCATGGCGGGCTGGACCTCTCCCTCCAGGCCCAGGGCGATCTCGGGGTCGATTCCCATCACACCGTGGAAGATGTGGGGATCTGCCTGGGGGATGGAATCCGGAAGGCCTTGGGAGAGGGAAAGGGGGTCCGAAGATACGGAGCGGCGACGATCCCGATGGACGAGACGCTGGCATCGGTCACGTTGGACTGTTCGAACAGGCCCACCCTCGTCTTTCACATGAAGCTGAGAAGATCGAGAATCGGCGATTTCGATCTTGAAGGGGTGGAGGAGTTCTTTCAAGCCCTCGTCAATCATGCAAGGATCACCCTGCACATCAATCTGCTTTATGGGAAGAATAGCCATCATATGGTGGAGGCCGCCTTCAAAGGATTCGGGAGAGCGCTCCGAGAGGCCGTCTCGTTTGACCCAAGAGCGTCACAGGTGCCATCCACCAAAGGAATTTTATGAACACGGAGATCCAGGGAATCTAGGGTTTAGGCATTCGATTGAAAACTAATCTTGAAGAAAGAAACTTAAATCCTTGGCCCTCAAATGCGTGATTCCTTCGATCTTGTGAGAGAACAAAGATGAATCCAAAGATCGTCATCATCGACTATGGAATGGGGAACCTTCGGAACGTTCAGAAAGGTTTTGAGAAGGTCGGCTTCGAAGCCGCGGTGACCCGGAGCAAGAGAGAGATTGGGAACGCCTCGGCCATTGTGCTTCCAGGGGTGGGTGCTTTCAGAGACTGCATGCAAAACCTAGAAAAATACGGGTTGATTGAGCCACTGCTCCAATCCATTGCGAAGGGGAAACCTTATCTGGGAATCTGCCTGGGCATGCAGGTCCTCTTCTCCGAAAGCGAGGAATTTGGATCTCATCCTGGGTTGAACGTGATCAGGGGGAAGGTGGTCAAGTTTAGACCTGATCCCGAACACAAGGTTCCTCACATGGGATGGAACACGGTCGCGATCGAGAAGGAATCCCCATTGCTTCAAGGGGTCGACGGGGGTGACTACTTCTATTTTGTCCACTCTTACCATGGGGTTCCTGAGCGAAGGGACTGTGTCTCAACCCTCACGACCCACGGGGTTGTTTTCGCTTCGAGCCTCCGGATGGAGAACGTCTTTGCCACTCAGTTCCATCCGGAGAAGAGCCAGCAGAAGGGACTCAGGATCCTGGAGAACTTTGCAAGATCTATCGGTGGATGAATCCTGAGGATCACGATGCATCAGGATCTTCAGGAGCGCCTTTTGCGGCAGAAGGAGGAAGGTTCATGCAGGAAGTGAGGATCGGTACCCACCGTATTGGGGAGGGGAATCCTCTCGCCTTGATTGCAGGTCCCTGTGTGATTGAGAATGAGGACATCACCTTTGCCACCGCCGGCAAATTGAAGGAGATCTGTGATGACCTGGGAATTGCCCTGATCTTCAAGAGCTCCTACGACAAAGCCAACAGAACCTCGCTCTCTTCCTACCGAGGCCCGGGGCTCAAACAGGGCTTACAGATCCTGAGTCGCGTCAAGAGCCAGCTTGCCGTCCCAGTGCTCTCAGATGTCCACTCCGTCCAGGAGGTGAAACCGGCTGCAGAGGTCCTGGATGTCCTGCAGATCCCGGCTTTCTTGTCCAGGCAGACCGATCTGATTCTCGCCGCTTCTGAGACTGGAAAACCTGTCAATGTTAAGAAGGGACAGTTTCTTGCACCGTGGGATGTGAAGAACATCATCGAGAAGTTTGTCTCCACAGGAAACCACAATCTATTGATTACGGAACGAGGAGCTTCCTTTGGGTATAACAACCTCGTCGTTGACTTCAGAGGGTTTCCTGTGATCCGGTCCTTTGGATACCCGGTCATTTTCGATGTGACCCATAGCCTTCAACTTCCTGGAGGACAAGGAAGTTCTTCAGGGGGGCAGAGGGGATTTGCCCTGCCCATGGCGCGGGCGGCTGTGGCCGCGGGGGTCGATGGGCTCTTCATGGAGGTTCATCCGAATCCCGAACAAGCTCTCTCTGACGCTTCGACCATGATTCCGCTCCATGAGGTGAAGGAGCTCCTCTATCAAGCAAAGACGATTCACGACATGGTTCGAGGCTGGGGAAGGATATAAATGCAGAGGATTGGGGATAGAATTAAACGCATCAAGATGCTCCTCCTGGATGTTGATGGCGTGATGACCGATGGAGGCGTCATCCTGGGTCCTGGCAGGATTGAGCTGAAGAGGTTCAACACTTATGATGGTCTGGGCATCATCCTCGCAAAAGCTGCCGGCCTGCGGGTCGGAATCCTAACCGCCAGGAATTCCGAGGTGGTGAGAAGGAGGGCGAAGGAGCTCAGGATTGACGAGGTCCGGCAAGGATTCTTTCATAAGGAAGAGGGGTATGAGGCGATCCTCAAGAAGTATCGATTGAAGGATGAAGAGATCGCTTATGTGGGAGACGACCTCTTGGACATTCCCATCCTGAAGAGGGCAGGGCTTTCGATCTGTGTGGCGAACGGGGTCGCGGAGGCCAAGAGGGTTTCGCATTATGTGACTCAGAGAAAGGGTGGAGACGGCGCGGTTCGGGAGATTGTGGAAATGCTCCTCACAGGGATGGGAAAAAAGGAAGCTGCAGAGAGAGCCATTTTCAGGAGTGGGAAGAGGGCGAAGAAATGAAACCCAGGACTGGCAGTCCTCTGGCCAGTTCCACATTTTCGAATCGGTTATCGTCAAAATTTCTATTGGAGCAAGCATGAAGATACTTCAAGAAAATCGACGGACGAGAGTTGTTCTTATTTGGATCATCATCTTCGGAGGCCTCTATCTAGCGATTTCTGAAGTTAAGGCAGAACAGAAACCCGTGCTGGCTGTGATGCCCTTTGTTACGGTAAGCATAGACGATCCAGAAAGAGGAGCGGTCTGCCCAATGTGTCAAGGGATCTACAGAAAGGGACCTCTTCGGCCCGGTGCCCAACGGACGCTCACCGGACTGCTGCATCAGAAGATGACCGCGCTGGGTACTTTTGACGTCCTTTCACTGGAACAGGTAGAGGAGGCCATGGCCCACAAGAAGGGTCAGATCGAGGAAACGCCCATCCCCTCTTCTCTTCAGGTGGGGAATGAGCTTGACGCTGATTTTGTTCTTGTCGGGTTTCTGTACCGGTTTGAGGAGAGAGTGGGCTCGTCTTGGGGCGTTGAAAGACCTGCCTCGGTTGGTTTCGATCTTCATCTGTTGCGTTTGAGGGATTCGAAGATGGTATGGTCGGGGAAATTTGATGAGACTCAAGCTTCCCTCAGCGAGAACATCCTCAAATTCGGGGCTTTCCTCAGAAGAAAGGCCTCTTGGCTCACGGCAGAAGAACTGGCAGGTGTGGGGATGGATGAGATTTTGAAGAAGGTTCCCACTCCCAAGGAGCTGGAGGAAGATCGATGATGGTCGTCCCGGCCGTTGACCTGAAGGACGGCAAGTGCGTCAGGCTCACGCAGGGAAGGATGGACCAGGAGACCGTCTACTCGCAGGATCCCGTTCAGATGGCAAAGCACTGGGAGTCGAAGGGAGCCGAGAGGCTCCATGTGGTGGACCTCAATGGTGCGGTGACGGGAAAACCGGTCCATCGATCGTTGATCGAGGACATGGTGAGCTCCGTGTCCATTCCGGTGGAAGTCGGAGGAGGCATCCGTGATCTTCAGACGATCGAACGTTATCTCGCAGCTGGGGTCAGATGGGCCATCCTGGGAAGCGTGGCCTTTCAGAATCCCCGCTTGATCCACGAGGCTTGCCTCAGTTTCCCCGACAACATTATTCTTGCGGTCGATGCCAAGAGAGGAAAGGTTGCCATTCAAGGTTGGAAGGAGCTGGTTCCACTGGATGCTCAAGAACTGATTCGTCGGTTTGAAGGGATCAGACTTTCAGCGATCATTGTCACAGACATTGAGAAGGATGGGATGGGAACGGGTCTGAACTGGGAATGGACGAGAGCTCTCGCACAAGTGACCTCCATCCCGGTGATCGCCTCCGGTGGCGTTTCACGGCTGGAGGACATTCAACAGGTGATGCAACTCGAGCTCCAAAGGGTCATCGGAGTGATTGTGGGCAGGGCGCTCTACACAGGCTGGATCGATCTGGAGGCAGCCATTCGCCTGGGGAAAGGAATGGAGGCCTAGATGCTCGCCAAAAGGATCATTCCGTGCCTGGACGTAAAAGGCGGACGAGTGGTGAAGGGAACCCAATTCGTCAATTTGAAGGATGCAGGGGATCCCGTGGAGAATGCAAGAGCCTATGATGAACAAGGGGCCGACGAGATCGCCTTTCTCGATATCACCGCCTCTCACGAGAAGAGGGACATTCTTCTCGATGTTGTCCGCAGGGCAGCAGAGGAGGTCTTTATCCCCTTAACGGTGGGAGGTGGGGTTCGACGCTTGGAGGACATTCGCAACCTCCTCAGGGCAGGTGCCGACAAGGTTTCTGTCAACACGGCGGCAGTCAAAGACCCTCCTTTTGTCGAAAGGGCTTCCAAGCGCTTCGGAAGCCAGTGCGTCGTCATCGCGATCGATGCGAAAAGGAAGGGGGAGGGTTGGGAAGTCTATACCCACGGAGGTCGGGTTCCTACAGGGATCGATGCCGTTCTCTGGGCAAAACAGATGGAGGAGATGGGAGCAGGAGAGATCCTTTTGACCAGCATGGATCGGGATGGAACAAAGGACGGCTACGATATTGAACTGACTCGGACCATCGCAGAGGCTGTCTCGATTCCAGTCATCGCTTCAGGCGGCGTGGGAACCCTCGAGCATCTTTACGAGGGGCTCGCTTTGGGAAAAGCAAGTGCGGTCCTTGCGGCTTCGATCTTCCATTATCGAGAATATACCATTTCACAGGTCAAATCCTACCTCAAGGAGAGAGGAGTCGTTGTCCGAACTTAGCCCCCTCAACCCACCCTCTCCCCTTGGGGGAGAGGGTAAGGGTGAGGGGAAGACGAATTACTTTATCCTTTTTCTTGCCGCTGGTTTGGGTGCCGGGTACACTCCTATCGCTCCAGGAACCGCGGGGACCCTTGTTGCCATCCCCATCTACTACTTTCTCTCTTTCATTCCCTTTCCTCTTTATGAACTGACGATTCTCACCTTCTTTTTTTTCTCGAGTTGGATTGCAGAGAGAGCCCAGGGCTATTGGCAGAAAAGGGATGATCGAAGGATCGTCATCGATGAGATGATGGGATATTTTCTCACCATGCTCTGGGTACCCAGGACGTTCGTCTTCATCGTCCTCGGTTTTTTTTTCTTTCGCCTTTTCGATGTTGTCAAACCCCCTCCTATCCGTCTCTTGGAAAAAGCAAGAGGAGGATATGGGGTTGTCCTAGATGATGTCATGGCTGGAGTCTACTCGAATATTATTCTACAAATCATTTCCTGCTTCGCCCTCTCCCCT
>Ga0209253_10002921_pt1 | contig 15093 bp, 14 predicted proteins | sample FrelakmetBRP12BR_FD_187145 | JGI IMG/M metagenome (GOLD analysis project Ga0209253, IMG submission 187145) | Freshwater lake sediment microbial communities from the University of Notre Dame, USA, for methane emissions studies - BRP12 BR (SPAdes)... | ecosystem: Environmental > Aquatic >...
TTCCGGGTGATTGCTTGCTCGCTTTCACCCGGAGGATACACCGCCTATCCTCCTAAACACAACTTCTTATTATAGCTCCCATAGAAAAAACTCTCCTAAAAGTTCATAATGGTTATAGGTAAAAAATACTAACCATTTAATAGAAGGTGTGTCATGGACCATTATGTAGGAATAGACTTACACTCAACCAACAGCTACGTAGCAATTATTGACAATGATAACAGGAGAGTGTTCAAGAGGAAAACAAAAAATGATCTGGAGTATGTGCTACAGGCACTAGAACCATACCGGGAACAGGTAAAGGGAGTAGTGGTTGAATCGACCTATAACTGGTACTGGCTGGTGGATGGGCTGATGGAAGAGGGTTATCGGGTGCATCTGGCTAACCCCTCAGCCATAAAGCAGTACGAAGGTTTAAAACACGCAGATGATGTTACAGATGCTTTTCACTTAGCCAACCTGCTGAGATTGGGTATCCTGCCGGAGGGTTACATTTATCCTAAAGAAGAAAGACCGATAAGAGATCTGTTAAGGAAACGATTGCAGCTGGTAGAACAACGCACTGCCCAGATATTAAGCTTTCAGAATCTTGTTGCCAGGAACCTGGGGAAGAGCATGAATGTCAATGCCGTCAAGAAGCTGAATGAAGATGATGTAGTACAACTATTTCAACAGGAACACTTGGTATTATCAGGCAAGGCAAGCATTGCTGCTATACTCTTTTTAAGTGAAAGAATACAGCAGTTAGAGAAAATAATCCATAAGGTTGCGAAACTCAAAGATGAGTACAAGCTGCTGATGACGGTACCTGGCATATGGAGGATTTTGGCCTTGACTATCATGTATGAGACAGGACCAATCGAGAGATTTGCAAAAGTAGGAAACTATGCTTCCTATTGCCGGTGCGTAGGAAGCAAGAGGATTTCTAATGAAAAGCTCAAAGGGAAAGGCAATCGTAGAAACGGCAACAAGCACTTGTCTCGGGCATATGTAGAGGCGGCACATAATGCGCTGTGGCATTATGAGTACGTGAAGCGTTACTATCAAAGAAAGATGGCGAGGACCAATGTGGTAGTGGCAAGAAAAGCGATAGCGCACAAGCTGGCCCGTGCCTGTTACTACATCATACGAGATCAGAAGGAGTTTGATCCCACCAGGGTATTTGTATAAGTACGGGATGTGGCAGTGAACCTATGCGAGTTGCTGGACGTAAACCATACTACTTGATTGGTCCTCTGCCACATCCTTCGATAGTAAATGATCATGGTGTTTCTCACATGGCTTACTGTTTCGCCTATGTCATGATCCAGGAATGGCTGGTGTAAAACCATCATACTTGAGACAAAACTCATTGGACGTGGTATGGAACCGAAGGTTTTCTGGGGCATGGGCACATGCCGGGGACTAAGAGAGGGAGTGAACTCCTTAGCGCCTTGATCCTGATGGGTGCATGGTGCGAGGCAGTAATGGTCAATGCTGTTTCGCAACTATAACATAAAATGAAAACGCGGGTGCAGAAGCAAAGCCAGGTGGAGTCATCATGGTGGTACAACGCAAGAAAGGCAAGTTTTTTGTGACAGGAGAGGTGTTTCTTCTTGACATTGGCCTTTTAATGGGTGCAATCGGCAAAAGTAGAATTGAGGTAGGTATTTATTGTGAACTTGATTTGGTAACATCAATTTGGGGGTTTTAATTACTCGGAAACTTTTTCTAGAGAGATTGCCGGTAGCCATTTTGGCTGATGCCTCCCTTTAGTTATCCTCCTTCTCTTTTCTTATACCTGCCTTTTTGTTCATTCTCATACTTATTCAGCACAAGGTCTAACCCTTCTCTTACAAACGCTGCTTTAAAAACGCCAGTCCTTGCTGATAATCTATCAAGTCTTTCTATTTGCTCTTTATCAAAGAATGAAGATCGTAATACCCTAGCTACCCCTTTAGTCCTCGTGCGTTCTCTCATCTTTATACCATATTTCAGACATCTATTCCGTATTGTGTTACGAGAGCATGAAAATATTTCAGCAATTTTAATTGATGATTTCCCCTCTCTAACATACAGTCTCTTAAGAACTGACTTCTTTATCTTCGTAGTTCTTTTGTCCCTTGCCTTTGCTCTTGTTCTTGTCTTTATCCCATATTTCTTGCATCTCGTCCATACTGTCATGGATGCACAACCAAACATCTTAGCTATTGTATTTGTTGATTTACCTTCTTTGATATACAACCTTTCAAGAGTTTCTTTGTTCAATCCTTCTAACATTGCATGGTTTCCTTTGCGGTTATTTCAACCCTGAGTTTCTTCATCTATATCCTCTAATACCACAGGATATTGCATAGGTAAAAGGATAAAATAATCTTACATGACTGTGGGAAATAGTTTTGAGTTTTATTATTGGATCTTTAGGTGAATATCTGACCACACTATATTGTGGTGCCTAAAAACAGCAAAATAGTTTATACTGCTTGCAATCGGCTTTAGTAGTTTTCAGGTAGGTGTTTATCGCATGTTTGGTTTCGTAGTACTAAATTTTCAGGCCTTCCACTTATGACTGTCGATGGTAGTATCCATCAACTCCGGGGGTAGAATTAGCAATCGCGGTAGGAATGCTGGTTACCCGGCACCCCCCGCACAGATCCCAGCGTGCAGGTCTACCGCACTGGGCTCCTGCCTTGGGTAGTAACGTGTAGACGTTGCTCAGGGTACGGATGCAGGATCTTGGGGTATGGTAGCCACCTTTTGGCAATGCGTTCCATTCGCTCCCAATTGATTTTACTTCTCTGGCTCCGTCGCAGTATAGCTCTGAACCAAAGTTTTGTCACATGGTAACGAAAGGTACTCAGTGCTCTGCTGTTACGCGGCACTCCAAAATACCGATAGTGCCCACGCAGCACTGACTGTAACCATCTCCCTAGCTCAGGTATGGCAGAGTGCAGACGCTTCTTGAGCTCTTCTTTGAGTTCTTTGAGCTTTGCCCGCATCCGCCTCCTTATAGTGTGGCGCAACACCACAAATTTCCCATTCTGTTTCCTGCCACAGATATGCGTGAAACCAAGGAAGTCAAATGACTCGGGTTTCCCCTCTCCTCGACGCTTTCTGTTCTCGGCTGCAAAACGTCCAAACTCGATCAGTCGCGTTTTGTCTTCGTTAAGCATTAGGTTGAACTTACCAAATCGTTGACGGAGCTCTTCCCTAAACTTCTCTGCGTCTGAGCGATGTTGGAACCCCATTACCGCATCATCAGCATATCTTACGATGATCACCTCACCGCGTGCCCGCTTCTTCCTCCACCATGCTGCCCATAGGTCAAGCACATAGTGAAGATAAATATTTGCCAGCAACGGACTTACACTTGCTCCTTGTGGGGTTCCTTCTTCTGTGGGTCTTTGCTTACCTTCTTCCATGACCCCTGCTTTGAGCCACTTCCGTATGTGTCGCACTACGCGCCGATCCGCTATCCGATGCTCGATAAACCGTGTCAGCCACTCGTGGTCGATGGTGTCGAAAAATCCACGGATGTCTACATCAAGCACCCAGCTCACCTTCTTCCACCTGATCCCTACCGCAAGGGCGTCTAATGCATCATGTGCACTACGCCTAGGTCTGAACCCGTAGGAGAAGCCTTTGAAGTCGGTCTCATAGATCGCTTCCAGTACCTCGGTTACCGCCCGTTGAACAATCTTGTCCTCCAATACGGTTACCCCTAGTGGTCGCTGTCTTCCATCCCCTTTCGGAATGTAGACTCTCTTGACCGGCTTCGCCCGGTACGCTCCTCGACGCAACTTGCTCGAAAGTACCCTGAGGTTCTCCTCAAGGTTCTCTCCATAGCTTCGCCACGTCTCCCCGTCCACTCCCGGTGTTGCGCTCCGCTTGACTCTATAGTATGCCTCCCGAAGTCGCTCTACCTTGCAGACGTGATACCAGAGCGCTGTGAACCATAGCTTCCTCTTCCTGCGCGCTGCCTGCCGTATCCGTACCAACGCATGTTGCAGGTCTGCCCGGCCCTGTGTCCGGAACCTGGTTTGTTGATCCGGATTCCCCTTGGCCAGTCCCCTTCCCTCCACTTCCTCCGCAGGTCGTGGCTCACCACCGCCCTTGTTCGGAAGTTTCTTTGGTAGTATGGAACTGTCTGACCTCCCATATCCGTTCATCGCTGCCTTTCTCCTCTTGGATTCTCAGCGCGGACCTTGCCTTCATCCCGCAAGGCCAAACATGGGATCTCCCGGTTCCCGTGTAAAGAGCTTACGTATGTGCTCGGGGTCTTTGACCACGCAGGGCCTAACCGCATCTCGCGAACTAACGATACGACCAGTATTGCCTTCCGCTCTAGTGGACAGCGTCAGCACCCCGAAGTTTACAACATCTTTCGCGGCTCAATAGCCCGGCCCGTACGTCCCCTGTCAACGCTTCGCCCATACCCTTACGGGTATACACGCATGACTCGGGGCCGGTGCGGTTCGCTACTCCTTCACCGTCTGGAACTTCCATCCATTACCCCTTACCGGTCTTCCCGGCGCACCCACCACATGTTGTGCCTATAAAAGTTATTAATTATTGACATAGAACTGTAAACTTCTTATACTTGCCCCATCAAAAAGTGACTCTATCACCAAGTGGGGTTTTCTGTTTTAGGAAAGGAGGAGGTCATGAAGCTCACTAGAAGGAAATTTCTGCAACTGTGTGCTGGTTCCGCAGCAGCCTATGGGATGTCAAGTGTTTTAACCCCTGAGGTAGTGCAGGCGCTAAAACAAAAAGCAGGAAATCAACCTGTCATCTGGCTTGCCGGTCAGGGGTGCACCGGCTGTTCGGTCTCACTGCTCAATGCGGGAAGACCTGATATCACTGAAACCCTTTTAGATATCATTAATCTTGACTACCATGAAACAGTGATGGCATCAGCAGGTGAGTTATCGATAGGTATTCTGGAAAAGGCAATTGCCGATCGAGCTGGTGATTACATCCTCATGATAGAAGGTTCTATCCCTACGGCTCACGATGGTCATTTCTGCTACGTGGGGGAAAAGGATGGTAAACCCATCACTATGCTCGAAGCGGTACGCACCATGGGTGAGAAAGCTAAGGCAGTAGTTGCGTTGGGGAGTTGTGCCTCCTGGGGTAATATACCTGCTGCTCCTCCCAATCCCACAGGAGCAAAACCTGCTTCAGAGATACTACCTGATGCCACTCTCATTAATATTCCAGGATGTCCACCTCATCCTGATTGGACGATAGGTACTGTTGCTCATGTGTTACTCTTCGGAGTGCCTCACCTCGATAGCTTAAAAAGGCCAACCATGTTTTTCGGTCCTCATAAGATTATCCACGACAATTGCGAGCGGAGACAGTATTTTGATAAGGGACAGTTTGCCAAAGACTTTAGTGATGAGGGGTGCATGTATGAATTGGGGTGTAAAGGACCCATCGCTCATTGTGATATTGCTACCCGCGGGTGGTTAGGCGGCATTAACTGGTGTGTTCGAAGTGGGGGAGGATGCATTGGGTGTACCGAACCAAGCCATCCGGGGAATACCGGTGACGGCCTCTATGAAAAGTTGCCAGCAGCTCAGGTGCCGGGGCTTCCCGGAATTAATGTCAAAGCCAATACCATCGGAATTGCCTTAGGTGCTGCCACGGCTGCAGGTATTGTTGGTCATGCACTGGGAAGAGCAGCAGGGAAAGGCGCTCGGGAAGGAAAGGAGGGATAGTTCTATGGCACAAAAGATTAATGTTAGTCCTCTCACCCGGATAGAAGGCCACTTAAAGATTGAGGTAGAAATTGACAAGGGAAAAATTGTAGATGCCCGCTGCGCGGGTGAGATGTTCCGGGGATGGGAGATTATCCTTAAAGGTCGACATCCTCTCGATGCCCAGCAGATAACCCAGCGGATTTGCGGTGTGTGCCCCACCTCTCACGGACAGGCTTCCACCAGAGCACTGGATGATGCGTTCGGTATTACTCCGCCCGATAACGGGAGGATACTGAGGAATTTAATCCTGGGAGCAGACTACATTCAGTCACACATTCTCCACTTTTATCACTTAGCTGCCCTGGACTATGTGGACATCACCGCCATTCTCAACTACCAGGGCAACTGTCCCAAACTTAATAAGGTAAAAAGTTGGGCACAGGCAGAAGCGGGGAGCGGGAGGAGCAATGCACTTTCTCCCTTCATGCCCCGTTACAAGGGAGACTATATTGAAGATCAGGAGCTCAATATTGCAGCCATTTCCCATTACCTGGAGGCGCTGGAGTTACGCAAGAAGGCTCATGAGGCGCTGACACTCTTTGCGGGAAAGACCCCGCATGCGGTGGCAGTCCTCCCCGGCGGGGTTACCGAGAAACCTACGGTAGATAAGATTACTGCGTATCTCTCCTATATAAAAGAGCTCTCCTCCTTTGTGGAAAAGAAATACATCCCTGATGTGATCGCAGTTGCTAAAGGGTACCCTCAGTATTTCGGGATCGGCAAGGGACCGGGTAACTTTCTCTCCTACGGTACCTTCGACGAAAATAATGAGGGGACAGAGTTTTTCCTGACACGGGGAGTAGTGATCAAGGGGAGCTACCAAGAGTTTGACAAGATGAAGATCAATGAGTACGTAGGATTTTCTAAATACAAATCAGAGAGTGGATTGCACCCCTGGGATGAAAAAACAGAACCTGATCTAGAAAAGGAAAAATCTTATTCCTTTATCAAAGCCCCTCGGTATGAAGATGCAGTGATGGAAGTAGGGCCTCTGGCAAGGACAGTCGTTGCCTATATGTCGGGGAAGAATGGGGCAGTGAAGAGTATGATTGATGATACCTGTTCTTCACTGGGCATAAAAGTTTCTGATCTCTTTTCTGTACTGGGGCGCCATGCAGCGAGGGCACTTGAGTGCAAGAGGGTAGCGGAACGGTGTTTGGAGTGGGCAATGGAGATTAAACCAGGGGAACCAGTACATACACCTTTCACCATTCCTGGGGAAGCTAAGGGGGTTGGTTTTGCCGAAGCCCCCAGGGGGGCGGTAAGCCACTGGATAAAAATAGATGGGCAGGTGATTGATCTCTACCAAGTAGTAGCACCCACGACCTGGAACTGTTCTCCCCGAGATGATAAGGGGCAGCTTGGTGCGCTGGAACAGGCGCTTGTAGGAACACCGGTAGCGGATGTGGAGAATCCCATAGAACCAGCCCGGGTGGTCCGCTCCTTTGACCCGTGACTAGGCTGTGCGATACACCTAGTGGATCTAGGTGCAAACAAGGAAATTGAGACTTACAAAATAGGTTAAAAGAGAGGGGAGAACTATGGAAAAGGTTTTCAAACACACCTTGGTTACGAGAGTAATGCACTGGGCACACGCGCTCTCCATGGTGATTCTCGCACTTACCGGTTTGCAGATATACGCCCCTGATAGCTTTCGTCTCTTCCCCAGTATGGAATGGACTCGCTATCTCCACTTCATCTTTATGTATCTGGTAGTGTGGACCATGGTCTACAAAATCTACTATGTGCTGGTGACGGGTGAGATAAAGGAGCTCTTGTTTACCTTTAAAGATGTAATAGAACTCCCCGCGCTTGCTACCCACTACCTCTATGGCATCTTTGTGGGGAGAAAGAAGAAGGACTGGGGAAAATTCAATCCGGGACAAAAAATGATCTACACCGTATGGCCTGTTCTTTTGTTGCTCCAGGCAGTTACAGGATTTGCCCTCTACTGGCCGGGGCTTTTTGCTCCGTTCAATGCTGTGCTGGGGGGATTAGGGTATGTGAGGCTATGGCATTTCGTTATCTCATGGATGTTTATCCTCACTATGGCAGCCCACATTTATCTGGGCTCAACTGGGGCGACCGTCTGGGATTACTACAAGTCGATGTTGACTGGATGGGAAAAGGCGCATTGAGGAGGCAGTTCACAGTACATCACTTCATGCTGAAATCTTAGAAAAGGTGAAGCCTAAAAAGATTCTCATCTTAGGGTTGGGTAATATCCTTCTTGGTGATGAAGGGGTTGGGGTGCGGGTAGCACAGCAGCTTGCAGCGCAACCGCTTCCCGATAAGGTAGAGGTCATCGACGGAGGAACTGCCGGTTACGAATTGCTCACGTTTCTCGAGGGGAGAGAAAAGGTAATAATTGTTGATGCGATTAAGGCAGATGATACCCCCGGTTCGATCTATAAATTTCCTCCCTCCGTTTTAGAAGAAGATTCCTCGGTGCACCTCTCATTGCATCAGATAGGATTAAGAAATGTATTTAAAATGGCATTGCTCATGGATATTACTCCAGAGGTAATGCTCATTGGGATTGTACCTAAGGACTATCAGAGTTATAGAATAGGTCTTTCTCCTGAGGTGGAAGCAGCGATCCCCGAGGTAATAAAAAGTATTTTTCAAATTATTTAAATTAATATGCAACATTCTACCATAAACAACGCCGCCAAACCTTCATCAAAGTAGATTTATATTACGTTATCAATACTACAATCCATTCTTAAGCATTCTATTCTTTAGAAGGCTTTGTGCGTATTCCACATAGTACTTCCTTATCTTTAATGAGCGGTCATTTAATTCCTGAGGGTATCCTGAAAATTTTCTATTTACTTTTAATGGAGCGCAACCTTTTCAAGAATTCGGAAAGTGGAGCAACGATTACATCTTTGCTTATGGGATAACTTTCCCTCACAGGTGCAATAATCCATGCTTCGCGGATGGCAAGGTCAGAAAGAGCTTTCCAGAATCCATGACCAGCTTCTGGTGCCGCTGATGTTTTGCACTCTATTCCAATTCTGGTCCGCCCCTTCTCAAGCACGAGATCACATTCATCACCCGTAGCCGTCCGGTAGAAATAGCCTTGCCAATCCGGTAACTCACCAAGGATATTTTCAATTACCATTCCCTCCCATGATGGTCCCCTCACGGGGTGCCCCAGCAGATTTTCGGTACTCTCTATATCGAGCAGGGTGTGAAGTATCCCTGAGTCCCTGAGATACATCCGGGGCGATTTAACAAGCCGTTTCTTAAGGTTGGGGAGCAGGGGTGTCAGCAGCCGTACCATAAAAGTCTCGGAGAGAAGCTCAAGATAGGTACGAATCGTCGTGTGGCTCACACCCAGAGACTCACCTAACCGTGATTGATTCAGAAGCTGACCGTGGTAGTGAGCGCACATCCTCCAAAGTCGCTCCAATGCTCGCGCAGGGATGCGAGTGCCCAATTGAGGAATATCACGTTCCAGGAAGGTTCTGATAAAGTTTTGACGCCAGCGGACGCTGTCACTCCCTGATCTGGCAAGAAGGCTATCAGGAAAGCCGCCCCTGAGCCAGTAGGCGTCCATAGCTTTTACTGAGTTACTTATCTCAGTAAGGAGGAAGGGGGTGAGTTCCAGATATGCTATGCGACCTGCCAGGCTCTCGGAGGTCTGCCTGATTAAATCGCGTGAGGCTGAACCCAGAATCAGAAACTGACCTGCCTGCTTATGTTCATCAATCACGCTGCGTAAGACCGGGAAAATCTCAGGCATGCGTTGGATCTCGTCAAGGCATATTAGCCTGTTTCTGTGATGCTCAAAAAAAAGTTCAGGTTCAGAGAGTTTTCGCAGGTCAGATGGACGCTCCAGGTCGAGATAAATGCTCTCTTTCTTCTTTTCAATTATCATCTTGGCGAGCGTAGATTTCCCGCTCTGGCGCGGGCCAAGAACTGCCACTGCGGGAAAGGCTCTCAACGACCTCAGCACTTCCGTTTCAATTTTTCTAGGTATATAGCTTTGATGCATATTGCAATCTTAACTTTCAATTTGTATTATGTCAATAACTTTTATCACTCGCTATGAAGGAGGACTTCAAATGAAAGGGGTTGGGGTCAAACCTACACTATGAACTAAGGCTTTGTGCGTATCCCACATAGTACTTCCTTATCTTTAATGAGAGGTCATTTTTTGATTGTTGGGAAAAGTGATTGACAAAATGGTGAGGTATAGTTTATGTAATATAAGAAACGGGCCGCTTGGATCCACGCAGGTTGGACCGAGACGGGGGAGGGTGGCCTTCTGAATTTCGGTTCAGAAGGTTTTCATTTAATTGTAGAGAAAGGAATTCTTTATGGATAAAAAGATAAGTATAGTGACCCTGCAGGAAATGAAAGAAAAAGGTGAAAAGATCACCATGCTTACGGCCTATGATTACCCTACCGCCAGGATCCTCGACCAATGTGGAGTGGAGGTTCTCTTAATTGGTGACTCCGTGGGCAACGTGGTGATGGGAACGGATAACACCCTGCCGGTAACCATCGATGAGATTATCTATCACACCAAGGCAGTAGTGAGGGGACGGAAGCGAGCCCTTATCGTTGCAGATATGCCTTTCATGTCGTACCAGGTGAGTGTGGAGGAGGCGAAACGAGAAGCAGGAAAATTGATTAAGAAAGGGGGGGCAGAGGCGGTGAAGCTTGAAGGTGGGGAAAACATGGAGGAAGTAATCAGAGCCATCTGTGATATTGATGTTCCGGTAATGGGACATATCGGGCTGACCCCTCAGTCCATTCACCGGATGGGTGGTTACAAGGTGCAGGGGAAAGAGGAGAAACAGCGGGAGAAGCTATTGGCCGATGCCCTGGCGGTAGAGAGGGCCGGTGCGTTCTCCGTTGTGCTTGAAGCGGTTCCGTTAAGCCTTGCGCGGGAGATAACCCGCACCTTAAAAATTCCTACCATTGGCATCGGAGCCGGTATCCACTGTGACGGTCAGGTGCTGGTGATCCATGACCTGCTGGGGCTTTCCGGAGGCTTCCGACCTAAGTTTGTAAAGCAGTATGTGAATCTTGAGGCCGAGATTACCAAGGCGGTAAATAAATTTCTTGCCGAAGTTAAAAAGGAAAAATTCCCCACCGATGACCATAGTTTCCACTAAAGGATGGAAGGGTGATGGATATCATAACCGGCATCAAGGAAATGCAAGACTTCTCACGCAGGGCGAGGGGAGAGGGGAAAATCATAGCCTTAGTTCCCACCATGGGGTATCTCCACCAGGGGCATGTGAGTTTGTTGGAGGAGGGGAAGCGGAGGGGCGATGTGCTGGTGATGAGTATTTTCGTCAACCCCACCCAGTTCGGGGCAGAAGAAGACTATGAGCGTTACCCACGGGATCTGGAGCGTGATCAAAGGTTAGCTCAAGGGGCAGGGGTGGATGTGCTCTTTGCCCCGACGGTTGCTGAGATGTATCCCCAAGGCTACCAGAGCTACCTGGAGGTGGAAGAAGTTACCAGATATCTCTGTGGTCTTTCACGACCGACTCACTTCAGGGGGGTTACCACGGTGGTGTGTAAACTCTTTAACATTGTAAAGCCCCATCTGGCGATATTCGGTGAAAAGGACTTCCAGCAGCTGGTGACGATCCGTCAGATGGTGGCAGATCTTAACCTTGAGGTAGAGATCGTGGGGATGCCCACCTATAGGGAGGAAGATGGTCTGGCTATGAGTTCCCGCAACCACTATCTTTCTCCTGATGAGCGGAAGGCCGCGCTCTGCCTTTCCCGTTCATTGAGAAAGGCTCAAGAACTTTTTGAGCGGGGCGAAAGGAATGCAGAACGTATGGTAAAGAAAGTGAGGAAGATTATAGAAACAGAGAAGCTCGCCACCATTGATTATGTGAAGATTTGTGATAGTAACACACTAAAGGATCTAGAGCGGATTGATCAAGAAGCCGTGGTAGCGTTAGCAGTAAAAATTGGGAAAACCCGATTGATTGATAACACCGTTTTACACCCGCTTCATTTTAAGTAGGATGATGCAGTACTCAGAGGGCGAGTTTCTCCTCACTGAAATATTTTTCCCGAATCTTTTTCATATCTTCCCACACCTCTCGCTTCCGATGGGGATTTCTCAGTAAGAAGGCAGGATGAAAGGTGGCGATGAGCAGGCTCTCGCGGTAGGAGAAGAATCTCCCGCGCAGGCTTGATATCTTCTCCTCAGTCTCAAGCAGGGTCTGCGCAGCAAAGGTGCCCAGGGCGCAGATAATCCTTGGCTTGATGACTGCAAGCTGCCTCATCAGAAGGGGCTCACAGGCCTTGATCTCATCAGGTTCAGGGTTTCGATTATTGGGGGGACGGCACTTGAGGATATTGGTAATAAAGACTTCTTCCCGGGTGAGGTTAATGGACTTAATGATATTAGTGAGTAATTGGCCAGCACGACCTACGAAGGGTTTCCCTTGAAGATCTTCATCTTCACCGGGACCCTCGCCCACAAACACCAGTCGGGCCTCGGGGTTTCCCACACCAAAGACAAGGTGTCTGCGATGGCTATGGAGCTTGCACCTGGTGCACTCACCCAGCTCTCTTCTGATTTGTTCAAGCGATGAGGCTTTGTGAGGCGGGGGAGGTGCTTGGTGGACGGGATATCCTAGCACTCCCTGTTCCTTTTGAGCGAGTAGGTAGTCCTTGAGTGAAGCGATAATCTGTTGCAGTTCCTGAATAAGCTGATCGCTTTTTTCCATTTACGCTGTAGTAGGTGGAGGAGAGGAAGTCGGTTTTTCTGTTTTAAGCTGTTTGATTTTATCTAAGATCTTATCTGCTAACTCTTCCTTATCCATGAGGGGGAGGGCATTAATTTTACCTTCATGATCTATCAGGGTTACCTCATTGCTATCGGAACCGAACCCCCCTCCTCTCTGGAGGGCACTGTTGACCACAATCAGATCGAGATTTTTCTTATCCAGTTTTGATTTGGCGTTTGAAATGAGGTTAGTAGTTTCAGCAGCAAATCCTACCAATATTCTGTGGTCTTTGTGTTTACCCAGCTGGTAGAGGATATCAGGGTTTCTCTCCAGTTCCATCGTATATATCTTGTGGGTTTTTTTCATCTTATCTTTAAAGCTCTTTTTGGGGCGATAGTCGGAAACCGCAGCGGCCTTGATCACAATGGTGCTTGATTGATAGTGGTCCATCACTGCCCGATACATCTCATATGAGTTGGTAACGGAAATGGCGTGAAGGTGAGGAGGTGGGGTCAGGTGGGTGGGACCGCTTATCAGTATTACCTCTGCACCTCTTCGGTAGGCAGCGTGAGCCAAGGCATACCCCATCTTGCCAGAGGAACGGTTAGTGAGTATTCTTATAGGATCGAGCGATTCCTGGGTAGGTCCTGCCGTAATGATGATCTTCTCTCCCTTAAAATCTTTAGGGGAAAGGAGGGAGAGTGCCTCCTCCACTATGGTCTCTATTTCCGCGAGCCGCCCCTTTCCCTCATAACCACAGGCGAGTTCCCCGGTAACAGGCTCTATGATTCTAAAACCGCGCCCTCGTAGTATTTCAAGGTTGTGCGTTACCACCGGGTTTTCCCACATCTTGACATTCATGGCCGGGGCAATGAGCACCGGGGCGGTGGTTGCCAGTGCTACTGTTGAGAGAAGATCATCAGCGAGACCATACGCAATTTTGGCGATGATGTTGGCGGTGGCCGGGGCAATGAGCAGAAGATCTGCCCTGTCGGCAAGGGAAATGTGGGTGACCTCAGGCTGGAAAGAGGCAAAGAGGTCGGTATATACCGGATTGCCTGAGACGGTCTGAAAGGTGAGGGGGGTAACAAACTGCTGTGCATTTTTGGTCATGATGACCTGGAGCTGAACTCCACGTTTGCTAAGCTGGCGGACTAATTCTACCGCCTTATAGGCGGCAATTCCTCCGGTAACTCCTAGAATAATCTGTTTTCCTTTACTCATGTGTACCTTTCCTTGCTGTGGTGGTTGTGGTTTGCTTTTCCCCGGTGCTGGTAGCATGAGGGGTGGCCTGTAACTCAATCATATCAGGTGAAACCTTTTTGACTGAGACGGTAAACCCCTCAAGTGATTTACTTTTTATCACGTCGGCAAGTGAGGAGGAAGTGAGGGAGGATTCTGCCTCAAAGAGGGCTTCTTTCTCTGAGAGGGTTTTCTGGAAAAGGGTGTTGATCTCAGGGATTCCTTTTTTTAAACTGCTTTTAAGTTGAGAGAAATCTAGGTAGGTAGATAAACCTGAAACGCGAAGAGTAATCAGATTAATCCCCTGATATTCTTTTACCCATCGTGAGGCAATCTGCTCCCCTATTTGATCAGCAAAAAGGTTGGCAGCCTTTTCCAGGGCGATCCTCTCCGCAGTTGCTTCATCATCCTCAGTTGCAGGAATAAACGTATCAAGGGTTGCCACCACCGCCCCACTCCCAATATTCAACGCGTTCGCAGTGAGGTTTACCTGTACTGACTTTTTGGGGCCATCTTCGTTTCTCAACTCTGTCTGAATAGTGCCTACGAGGGCAATGTCTGCTTTAAATTGCGCACCTAAGGTTTTGATGGCTTCCGGCTTTACCTCCAAACACCCGTATACCTTTTTTATAGGAGTTGAGGGAAGTAACTGGATATGGTCTAACACTTCAAATCCATTTTTCTGGAGCTTATTCCTGATAATCTGATCAGTAGTGGTAAGTTCCCTCTCAGGGTCGATAAATGACCACCAGCAGGTAGAGAAGTTTTGTTTCAGCTTCTGCTGTGCAATCATCAGAAGAATGCGGGGGAGCTTCACTTTAGGGCTGAGCACCTGGAGGTTCACCAGATACTCTTCCAGCTCTTTGAAAGCGATCGTTGATTGAAGGGTAATGCGGTAGTAATCTCCCACCGTGTTCTCGTAGAGAACCCGATAACTTTGCAGATACTGGGTAGTCTGCTCAAAGAGTGTATCCTTAAGGGAGGCAAAACGGTCTTCAAGGAGATCAAAGGTCATTAACATTCCCATTGCCTGAAGGAGTGCCTTTTTTTGGGCATCAGCAATTGCCTCATTTTGGGCACGGACTACATCGCCCTCAACAATCTGTGCGATACCGGTAGAGATAAGGGCATCAGAGGGTGACGTGGTTTGGGAAGAAGCCTCGTGGAAGAACCCATATAACACGGTGAAGACTAACGCTAATGAAAATACCATTACCTTTTTCACAGTTTTTTACCTCGAAGGTGTAGTGTCCGTAGTCCGATGTTGGTTGTGGGTGGACTTTCGTAAAAAAAAACTAGCCAAAGATATTTGAAATTTCCCCTCTTCCTTGCGGAGAATGTGTCGTAATGTCATTGCGAGGGAGTGAAACGACCGAAGCAATCTCAAAAAA
>Ga0209253_10002922_pt1 | contig 15092 bp, 14 predicted proteins | sample FrelakmetBRP12BR_FD_187145 | JGI IMG/M metagenome (GOLD analysis project Ga0209253, IMG submission 187145) | Freshwater lake sediment microbial communities from the University of Notre Dame, USA, for methane emissions studies - BRP12 BR (SPAdes)... | ecosystem: Environmental > Aquatic >...
CGGCATCCACCCACCAGAATCCGGCGTTGTGCCGGGTGGCCTCGTACTCCCGTCCCGGATTTCCCAAGCCTACAATCAGGCGGATTCCTGTCGTCATTTCCCGTCCACGTCCACCAATGAAAAAACCCGCCGAGCGCACCCCATAAAGGTCGTATGCTCGACGGGCTCCTTACAAGCAGCCAAGCAGCTGCGAAGTGCTTACGCCTTGACTTCGGCCTCTGCTGCCGCTGCCGCTGCTTCTACAGCACCGCGCGGAATGGTGATCGTCGCCACAGCCAGATCTTCGCCTTTGGTCAGCGGGATCAGTTCGATGCCCTTGGCCAGCTTCAGCTCGGACAGGTGAATCGAGTGACCGGCAGCCAGGTTGGCCAGATCCACTTCGATGAACTCGGGCAGGTCCTTCGGCAGGCAGGCCACGTCCACTTCGGTGATGATGTGGCTGACGATACCGGCAGAAAGCTTCACGCCAGGAGCGATGTCGGCATTGGCGAAATGCAGAGGCACCTTCATGTGGATCTTCTCTTTCGGGTTGACGCGCTGGAAGTCCACGTGCATCACCACCGGGCGGAACGGGTGCATCTGGTAGTCACGCAGCAGCACCTGCTCGCTCTTGCCGTCGAGGTTCAACGACAGGATCGTGGCGTGAAAGGCCTCGTTCTTCAGTTTGTAGAACACTTCCTTGTGGTCCAGCTCGATGGCTGCAGCATCTTTGCCTGCGCCATAAATCACGGCTGGGATACGACCCGTGCGACGCAGGCGGCGGCTCGCACCCGTTCCCTGTAGCGTACGCGCGGTTGCGCTGATTTCGATAGTCATGTTGAAGCTCCTAAAGTTTAAATGCCACTCGCGACCAGGTGGCATTCGGTTTGCGCGGAGCCGGAATAAAACCGACCCCGCAAAAAATTATTCCATGAACAGCGAGCTGACCGAATCCTCGTTGCTGATCCGGCGCATCGTTTCGGCCATCAGTTCCGCCACGGAAAGCTGGCGGATGCGGCTGCAATTTTTGGCTTCATCGCGCAGCGGGATGGTGTCGGTTACGACCAGCTCATCCAGATGCGAACCCATGATACGCTCTATCGCCGGGCCGGACAGCACCGGGTGGGTACAGTAGGCCACCACTTTTTCCGCACCGTGCTCTTTCAAGGCCTTAGCTGCCTCACACAGGGTGTTGGCGGTATCGACCAGGTCGTCCATCAGCACGCAAGTGCGGCCCCGGACGTCGCCGATGATGTGCATCACCTTGGCGACGTTGGGCTTGGGACGGCGTTTGTCGATAATCGCCAGATCCACGTCCAGGCGTTTGGCCAGTGCACGGGCACGCACCACACCGCCGACGTCGGGCGATACCACGATCAGGTTTTCGTAATGCTGTTTCCACACGTCGCCAAGCAGAATCGGCGCGGCGTAGACGTTGTCCACCGGAATATCAAAAAAGCCCTGAATCTGGTCAGCATGCAGATCCATGGTCAGCAGGCGATCCACGCCGGCGCTGGTGAGCATGTTCGCCACCACCTTGGCGGTGATCGCCACGCGCGCCGAGCGCGGTCTGCGGTCCTGGCGCGCATAGCCCAGGTAGGGAATGGCAGCGGTGATGCGTCCGGCCGAGGAGCGCTTGAGCGCATCCACCATCACCAGGACTTCCATCAGGGTGTCATTGGTCGGGGTGCAGGTCGACTGCAGCACGAATACATCCTTGCCGCGAACGTTTTCGAGGATCTCGATCATCACCTCGCCGTCGCTGAAACGACCGACCGTCGCTCGCCCGAGGCGAAGATTGAGATGTTTCACCACCTCCTCGGCAAGCCGGGGATTTGCGTTGCCGGTGAAAACCATCATGCTGCCGTATGCCATGATGAACCTCTAAAAACAAACGTAGGGACGGCGCATGCGACGTCCCTACCGGTTTGGATTACAACTGGCTGGGGAGGTAGGGATCGAACCTACGAATGCCGGAATCAAAATCCGGTGCCTTACCACTTGGCGACTCCCCACTAAACTTACAAATCATGCAAAGGATGTCTGTCTAAGCCCTTTGCTACAAAACCGGCCATCTGCGCCGGCTTCATGGAAAATACTTTATTCGCTTCTTCCTGGCTCGAAAACGCGGCAAAAACACACGCTCCCGATCCGGTCATCCTGGCATCGCCGAAGGCCCTGAGCCAATCCAGGCACTCGGCAACCTGCGGGTACTTCCGGCACACCACAGGCTCCAGATCATTCTTTTGAACAAGCCTTCCGCAGCCCGTTGAAAAGTCCGACATTTTGATAGGTTTCGTATCCCGTGTCAATTCCCTGCTGGTAAAAATCTCTACCGTGGAAACTGCCACCGGCGGCACCAGCACCACATACCAGGCGGGCGGAAGCGCCACCGGCTGGAGCTTTTCGCCCACTCCCTCGGCAAAGGCACTCTCGCCGAACACGAACACCGGCACATCGGCGCCGAGGCGCAAACCCAGCGCCTGCAACATTTGGCGGCTGAGATTCAGGTTCCACAAGCGGTTCAGCACCAGCAACGTAGTAGCGGCATCGGAGCTGCCCCCGCCCAGACCGCCGCCCATCGGCAGACGCTTCTCCAGGACGATATCCGCGCCCAGAAGGCATCCGGTTTCCTGCTGCAGCAGACGCGCAGCACGCACGGTAAGATCCTGTTCCGGGTCCAGGCCGGGCAGCGGGTTCACCCGCCGGATCACGCCATCATCACGGATGGTAAAAGAAAGGCTATCGCCGTAATCGACGAAACGAAACACCGTTTGCAATAAATGATAGCCGTCCGGACGCCGGCCCACCACATGCAGAAACAGGTTCAGCTTGGCCGGGGCAGGATAGGTGACCGACATTACGGCAGCACCCAGTCATCGATCACCAGCCGGACCCGCAGGCGCTCGTCCAGCGCTACTTCCAGCTTGGCCGGCAGCAAGGTTCCCTGCACCATCCGGTAACCGAGATAATCGACGCGCCAGCCATCCTGACGCAGGGTACGAAGCTGCTGGTTATCGTCCAGCTCTCTTTCTGCCGCAGCGTCCGGTGCGACGCGACCCATCACCCAGTATTGCAGGCCGCGCGCCGGCAGACGCCAGCCCAGCGCTTCCTCGGTCAGGCTTTCCACGTCCGAGGCATGATAATCCCGACCCTCCGCGGTCTCCAGCGAGGCGCCGGCAGAATTGCTCACAATGCGGGCGATACCCTGTCCCAAAGGCGAAAGGATGAAAATCTCGTCCTCCTCGGCAGCGTGACTCCACCGCAGCGAACCGGAAAAACTCTCCCCGTTGTGCGACACACCGATCCGGCCTGCCAGCCGGAACAAACCGTCTGCACCGATATCGGCCTGCGGGCGGGCGGCTGATTCAAGCTCCGGCGGCGGCACCGGCAGTTCGGCGCAACCCCACAGCAGCACCGAAACGACGAATAAACCGAAAAATCGCAGATTTGTCATTCTTGAAATCATTGGGGGTGAGGGGTGAGGCGTGAAGGGTGAGGCGGAAAGTCAAAAACGGTGCGATGGGGGTTTTGACTTTCCGCCTCACCCCTCACCTTCTAACCCCTCACCTCATCGCCTACTTTACAGGAATAAATTTATTGATGACATTCAACAGCGTTTCGTGCCCGGGGCTTTCCTTCAGGGCGGCGCGCCAGATTTTTTCTGCTTCTTCGCGCTTGCCTCTGGCCCACAGAACTTCACCCAGGTGCGCCGCGATTTCCGCATCGTGCTGACCGGTGTAGGCGCGTCTCAGGGTATCCTCGGCCTTGTCGAGTTGCCCCATGCGGTAATACACCCAGCCCAGACTGTCCATGACAAAAAAGTCGTCCGGCGCCAGCTCAAGCGCCTTTTCGATCAGCTGCCGCGCCTCATCCAGACGCTCGGAGCGATCCGCCAGGGTGTATCCCAACGCATTGTAGGCGTGGGCGTAATCGGGCTTGATCTGGATCAGCTTGCGCAGATCCTGCTCGAGAACGTCAATCTTGCCCAGCTTCTCTGCCGCCATCGCATGGTCGTAGAGCAGGTCAGGATAATTCGGCAGCTTCTCCAGCGCCTTGCCCAATAATTCAAACGCCTCGCCGTAAGCCTTGGCATCCCGCAACAGATGCGCCTCTGCCACGACCACCTGAACCCGCTGCTGGTTATTCAGCACCGGGATCTGCCTGAGGTGCTGACGCGCCTCTGAGAGCTTGCCCTGTTTGGCCAGCATGGCAGCACGACGGATTTGCGCGGGAACATACTGCTCGCCCCGGCCGACCGAACCATACCAGTCGGCGGCTTCCTCGTAACGTTCACGCTCATCGAGCAGCTGACCAAGATACATCCGCACCATGGCTTCATCGCGATACTGGCCAGCCAGTGCCTGTTTCAGATATTTCTCCGCGGCATCGTAATCCTTGAGCTGCATCGCCAGCAGGCCGACCGCCACGCTCACTTCGGGATTTCCGGGCAGATCGACGAGGAGTTTTTCGAACTGGGCACGCGCCTCGACATATTGGCGGTCGCTCACCAGCAGACGGGCATAAGCCAGGCGCACATCCTGCATTTTGGGATAGTCGCCGAGCAGGCTCCGGTAAAACTCCAGCGTCTCGGGAATGGAGGTACGCTGCAGCAACTGGCCCTGAAATAACGCCGCCGCCTCCCAACCGGAACGGAGCCGGTTTACCTCGCGAATCTCACGCAGCGCCAGTTCATCCTGGCCGGCACTCCATGCCGCATAGGCAATAGCGAAATGCGCTTCGGCACGATTCAGATAGGGCGCGGCCAATTCCTGCACCAGAGCCAGAGTAGCCGGCTTATCCTGCTGACGCGACAGCATCTGGTTCAAATGCAGCAGCGCCCCGCCCACTTTGTCGCCTTCTCCTGCCAGCAACTTCTCCAGATGGGGCTTGGCTTCCTGCAGGCGACCGCTGTTCAGCAGAATCGCCGCCACAGCCTGACGCGCCTGGGCTTCGTCCGGGTCGGTCTGTTGCCACAGCGTGGCCGCCTCCAGCGCCTGGGCTTCGCGCCGCGACTGCAGGGCCATCTCGGCGGCTCGTTTTGCCAGGCGCGGATCGCGAGTGGTTTTGGCCAGATCCAGCATCCCCTCGGTAGCCAGCGCCGTATTGCCACGCTGACCGGCGACCTCCGAAACCAGGTACTGGAACAACATGGGTTCGCTCAAGTCGACCTTGGGCAGCACCGGGATTCGCTCTGCGCGCTCCGACTCAGCGGCGGGCTGAACGGCTTCTTTCGGCGACAGTTGAGCACACCCGGCAGCAACCAGCGCGGCGGGGGCCAGCAAGAGATATTTAAATTTCATCACAGGGATATAATAATGCAGTTGGCAAATGCGCTCTTTACGCGTACCCCATATTAGGACATATTTGCGCTTTTTCAAAGCAACCAAGGCATGACGAAGATTACTGTTTCCGCCAAAAACCTTTCCCGCAGCTACGGCTCCCGCGCCGCCGTACGGAACATCGACTTCGAACTGCGCCAGGGCGAGGTGCTGGGTCTGCTGGGGCCGAACGGTGCCGGAAAGACCACCACCCTGCAAATGCTGGCCGGATGCCTGGCTCCCAGCACCGGCGCCATCGAGATCTGCGGCATCAACCTGCTTGAGCACCCGCGTGCAGCCAAGGCGCTGCTCGGTTACCTGCCGGAAACCCCGCCCCTGTACCGGGAACTGACCGTGGACGAGTATCTCCGCCTTGCCGCGCGACTGCACCGCGTTGCCAGGAATGAAATCGGCGATGCCGTTAACAAAACCAAACAGCGCTGCGGTCTGTCCGAAGTCGGGAAACGGCTGGTCGGCAATCTTTCCAAAGGCTACCAGCAGCGAGTGGGTATCGCCCAGGCAATCGTGCACAACCCGCGCGTGGTGATTCTGGATGAGCCCACCGTCGGCCTCGACCCGATCCAGATCCGCGAAATCCGCAGCCTGATCCGCGAACTGGGAGGAGAGCACAGCGTGATTCTTTCCACCCACATCCTGCCGGAAGTGGAAAGCGTGTGCGACCGCATCCAGATCATGAATCGGGGCAAGCTGGTATTCGGTGGCGACATGGCTGAACTGAAGCAGACCTATCCGGAGCAGGCCAACCTGGAAGATGTCTTCATCCAGCTGACTCAGCAAGCAGAGGAAAACACATGATTTTCACCATTGCCGCCAAGGAGCTGAAAATCCTGTTCAGCGGGCCGATGGCCTGGATTATCCTGGCCGTACTGGAGATCATCCTCGCGTATTTTTTTCTGAACCAGGTCGATGCCTTTCTGACTATCCAGCCGCAGCTGACCGCCCTCGCAAATCCACCCGGTGTTACCGAGCTGATTGTGACGCCCCTGTTCGGCAACGCCGCAATCATTCTGCTGATGGCAGTGCCGCTCCTGAGCATGCGCCTGATCGCCGAGGAGCGCCGCAACCAGACGCTTAACCTGTTGCTGAGCGCGCCGGTTTCGGTCAGCGAGATCATCCTCGGCAAATTCATCGGCCTGATGGCTTTCCTCTCCCTGTTTATCGGCCTGGCCGCGCTGATGTCGCTGTCGCTGTACGCCGGCGCAAAGCTCGACCCGGGGCTGCTGGCCAGCAACATCGTCGGCCTGGCGCTGCTGGCCGCCAGCTTCGCCGCGCTCGGCCTGTATATTTCCAGCCTCACGGCACACCCGATCATCGCCGCAATCGGCAGCTTCGGTGCCCTCCTTGGCCTGTGGATCATCAATATGTCGGCGCGTGACGCCGACAGCTGGCTGCATACCCTTTCGCTGCTGAAGCATTTCGAATCGTTCAACCGCGGCATCATCGCCAGCGCCGATGCCGCCTACTTCGTGCTGTTTATCACCTTGTTCCTGGTGCTGGCGGTGCGCCGGCTCGACAACGACAGGACGCACGGCTAATGAAAAACCCATCCCGCTTCCAGTTGCGCCTGCAAAGCGCCATTTTTCTGGTCCTGTTCCTGATCGCCGTCGGTCTGCTGGTCACCCTTACCCGCGCATACACGGCGCAATGGGACATCACCCGCAACAGCCGCAACTCGCTGAGCCAGGCCAGCACCGACGTGCTCAAGAGCCTGCCCGGCCCGGTCACTATCACCGCCTACGCTACCCAGCAGGATCCCCGTCTCGGCGATGTGCGTAAAATCATTCGCGAATTCGTCAGCCTCTACAGCCTTGCCAAGCCCGATCTCACGCTCAAGTTCGTCGATCCGGCGGAACAGCCTCAGCAAACGCGAGCAGCCGGCATCCAGGCCAACGGCGAAATGGTGGTGGAATACCAGGGACGCAGCGAGCACCTCACCAACCTGAACGAGCAGGTGCTGACCTCTCTCCTGACCCGGTTGGCCCGTGCCGGCACGCGCATGGCGTTCTTCCTGGACGGCCATGGCGAACGCAAGCTCGACGGCATGGCCAACCACGATCTCGGCGATTTCGGCCGGAAGTTGGAGGCCAAGGGCTTCAAGACGGCAAGCCTCAACCTCACCCTGGCCCAGGACGTACCCGACAACGCCAGCCTGCTGATGATCGCCAGCCCGCAAGTGGATCTGATGCCGGGGGAAGTGGAGAAGCTGCAGAAATTCCTGGAAAAGGGGGGCAACCTGCTGTGGCTGATCGACCAGGAGCCGCTGCACGGATTGCAGCCGCTGGCTGAAAAGCTTGGGCTGGTGCTGACGCCCGGCACGGTGGTGGACCCCGCCGCGCAGCAGCTCAACGCCGCTCCGACCATTGCCCTGGGTGCCGTGTACGGCCGTCATCCGGCGACACTCGGCTTCAATCTGGTCACGGCCTTCCCCTATGCCCGCACTATCGGCTCCAGCGAAGGCAAAGGCTGGCAGGCCACCTCCCTGATCGAAGTCGCACCGCAGGGATGGGTGGAAACCGGCAAGCTAGACGCGACCATCGCCTACGACCAGAACCGCGACACACCGGGGCCGGCAACCATCGCCATCGCCCTTGAACGCAGCGTGGAGGACAGGAGCCAGCGGGTCATCGTGGTCGGCAACGGCGGCTTTCTCTCCAACACCTATCTCGGCAACGGCGGCAACCTCGACCTCGGTCTCAACCTGTTCAACTGGCTGGCCGGGGACGACGCCCTCATCACCATCCCGACCAAGGCCGCCCAGGACACCAGCCTTAACTTGAGCAAGAGCGCCGCAGCGGTGATCGCCATCGGCTTTCTCATCGTCCTGCCGCTGGTATTTATCGCCATCGGCATAGGGACCTGGTGGCGACGGCGCAAGGCATGAAATCCAGAGTCCTGCTGAATCTCGCGCTGGCCGCGCTGGTTGCTGCCCTGATTCTGCTGGTCTGGCTCAAACCCAGGCCCACGACGCAGACGGAATTCAAGCTCTCCACCCTCGCCAGCGCCAGCATTAACCGCATTACCATCGATAAGCCCGGCCAGCCGGCAATCGTGCTGCAAGGAAATCCGGCTGGCTGGCGCCTGAGCGCCCCATTCCAGGCACGCGCGGATGGGGCGGCGATCGGACGCCTGCTGGAAATCCTCGCCGCCACCAGCCTCCAGCGCTTCCCCTCCACCGATCTTGGCCGCTTCCAGCTCGACAACCCCCTGCTACGGCTCACTCTCAATGGCCAGGAATTCAGCTTCGGCACTCAGAACACGCTGACCGGCGAGGTCTATGTCGCCACGAATGGCGGCGTCCATCTGGTCGCACCCAGCTATCTCGTCTATTCGATGAAGATGCCTGCCGATTTCGCCTCCCGCGCCTTTTTGGCTGAGGAAGAAAAACTGGCCGGCTTCGAGTTTGCAGATCTGAATCTCAGCCAGAACAGCGATGGCAAATGGTTGACCTCCCCTGCCCGCCCGAACTTGAGCCAGGACGACATCAACCGCTGGGTGGACGAATGGCGTCACGCCTCCAGCCTGGTTACCCAGCCCTACGACGACACACTCCCGCAGGAATCCTTCACCCTGCGACTCGGCGATGGCAAGCTCATTCCCTGCAAAATCCTGCGGCGCGAACCGGAGCTGGTGATGCTGCGCGAAGACGAGAAACTGCAATATCACTTTCCCGCCGAGATCGGGAAACGCTTGCTCAGCCCCGGCAAATAATCCAGCCATGCCAGAACTGCCTGAAGTCGAAACCACCCGCCGCGGCCTCGAACCCCACCTTGTGGGCCAGCGCATCCAGGCTGCCATCGTCCGCCACGCCGGCTTGCGTCATCCGGTGCCGGAAACGCTGAAACAAGTCCTGCCTGGCTTAACCCTGCGCAGCATCGAACGACGCGGCAAGTACCTGCTGCTGGACTGCGGCGAGGGCTGGCTGATCCTGCACCTCGGCATGTCGGGCAGCCTGCGCATCCTGCCCGCCGCTACGCCGCCGGAGAAGCACGACCACTTCGATCTGGTGCTGGAAAGCGGCCAGTGCATGCGGCTGCGCGACCCGCGCCGCTTCGGGGCAATACTGTGGACGACGGCGCCGCCGGAGAGCCATCCACTCCTGGCCAGCCTCGGCGTCGAACCTCTGACGGCGGCATTCGACGGCGATTTTCTCTACCGGGTGTCGCGTGGTCGCCGGACCCCGATCAAGCAGTTCCTGATGGACGGTCACATCATAGTCGGCGTCGGCAACATCTACGCCAACGAAGCGCTGTTTTCCGCCGGCATCAGCCCGAAAACCGCGGCCGGAAGGCTGGGCAAGGAGCGCTGCACCCGGCTGGCGGATTTAGTCAAGGACATCCTGAATCTGGCAATTGCCGCGGGGGGCAGCACCCTGCGCGATTTCGTCAACAGCGCCGGCAACCCGGGCTATTTCCAGCAGCAATATGGAGTCTATGGTCGCACCGGTCAGCCCTGCCAGCGCTGCGGTGCGACGGTACGCCAGTTGCGTCAGGGGCAACGTTCCACTTTCTACTGCCCCGGCTGCCAGAAGTGACGTTCAATACGCACCTTAAAATATTGATAAATCACGTTGATTGTGTTGTGTTTTGTGATAAAGTTTAACCCACTTGAATAAACCATCCCCTGGGGGAATCATGGCACACGATGATCTGGTCACGCACTTCGAAGCTTACAGCGCCTGGCGCAGCCGCCTGACCGACAACGTCAGCGACTTTCGCAACTGGCTCAACGAGCAGGAACTGAACGATGCACAGACCGACCTGCGCATCCAGCACCTGCTCGACCGGCTTCACGACGACAAGCTTAACGTGGCCTTCGTCGCCGAATTCTCGCGCGGCAAATCCGAGCTGATCAACGCCATTTTCTTTGCCGACTACGGCCAGCGGCTGCTGCCCTCCAGCGCGGGGCGCACCACCATGTGTCCGACCGAACTGATGTACGAGGAAGGCCGCGAACCCTGCATCCAGCTGCTGCCCATCGAAACCCGTGGCGCCGACACCACCACTACGGAGTACAAGCGCTACCTCGACGAATGGAAAATCGTGCCGCTCGACATCGAGTCGAGCGATGCCATGGTCGATGCCTTCCTGCAGGTGAGCCAGACCAAGCGAGTCAGCCTGGACGAAGCCGCACGTTATGGCCTGTACAATGAAAAGGACGAAAACAACATCGTCACCGTGCATGATGACGGCACGGTGGACATCCCCTGCTGGCGCCACGCCATCATCAACTTCCCGCATCCGCTGCTGAAGCAGGGCCTGGTCATCCTCGATACCCCGGGCCTCAACGCCATCGGCACCGAGCCGGAACTGACCCTGAACCTGCTGCCCAACGCTCATGCGGTGCTATTCATCCTCGCCGCCGACACCGGCGTCACCAAGTCCGACATCGAAGTCTGGCGCAACCATATCGGCAACCAGCAGGGGCACCAGAAGGGTCGCCTGGTGGTACTGAACAAAATCGACGGCCTGTGGGACGGGCTGAAAAGCAGCGAGGAAATCGATCTAGAAATCGACAAGCAAGTCACCACCAGCGCCAGTCTGCTCGGCATCAAGCCCGCCTATGTCTTCCCGGTTTCTGCGCAGAAGGGGCTGCTCGCCAAGATCAATCAGGACGAACCGCTACTCGAAAAAAGCCGCTTGCTGGCGCTGGAAAAATCGCTCAGCGACGAGCTCATTCCTTCCAAGCAGGAAATCGTCCGGGACAATACCCAGGGCGAAATCGAGCACATGGAAACAAACATCCGCTCGATTCTGGATGCGCGGCTTTCAGGCGTGCGCGAGCAACTGGATGAACTGCTCGGATTGCGCGGCAAGAACGAAGACGTGATCGAGCACATGATGTCCAAGGTGAAGAAGGACAAGGAGGATTTCGAGAAAGGCCTGCAACGCTTCCAGGCTCTGCGCAGCGTATTCTCCCAGCAGACCAATATCCTGTTCGCCCACCTTGGCATGGATGCGCTCAAGGCCGAGGTCAAGAACACCCGCGTTGCCATGGTCGAGGCCAAATTCACCAAGGGCATGCGCGATGCCATGAGCCAATTTTTCAAGGATGCCAACGAAAATATCGCCCAATCCGCCAAGCAAGTCGAGGAAATCAAGGGCATGATGGGCGCGATGTACAGAAAATTCAACGAGGAACATGGTTTAAGCCAGTCGGCTCCCGCCCAATTCTCGACCCTGAAGTATCACAAGGAAATCGCCAGGCTGGAAAAAGCCTACAACGAGCACTTCAACACCGTGCTCAACATGCTGACCCACGAAAAATTCTCCATCACCACGAAATTTTTCGAAACCCTGGCAAACCGGGTGGTGCATGTATACGAGGTCGCAAACCAGGATGTGGAAAACTGGCTGAAGGCGATCATGGCACCGATGGAAACCCAGGTACGCGAACATCAACTCCATTTGCGCCGTCGCCTGGAAAGCATCAAACGCATCCACAAGGCAACCGACACCCTGGAAGACCGGATCACCGAACTGCAGCACATGGAGGGTGGCATTCTCAAGCAACTGCAGGAATTGTCCCTGTTGCAGCAGCAGATTGCCAACTCGCTCGCCTACGAGCAAGAAACACAGCCTGTTGCGGCAAGCGCCTGAGCTTTGCCCATAAAAAAACGGCGGCTTGGAGTTCCAAGCCGCCGTTTTTTCGTCCAGAACCAGGCTCCGGTTTAACCCTTGGCTTGTAGCGCCTCGTACTTGGCCTGCAGTTCTTCCTTGCTTTCCACATGGTTGGGATCGAGGATGCAGCAATCAACCGGGCAGACGCTGACGCACTGAGGCTCGTCGTAATGCCCGACGCACTCGGTGCACAGATTGGGGTCGATTACGTAGATTTCATCGCCCTGTGTAATCGCGCCGTTGGGGCATTCAGGTTCACACACATCACAGTTGATGCACTCGTCGGTAATCGTCAGAGCCATAGCGGTTTCCTTCCAAAAAATTAAGAAAAAATCTTGTGTTGCAGCCTTGCCTTGACCGAGGGCTGCACGAACTGGCTGACATCCCCGCCCAGCAGCGCAATCTCCCTGACCATGCCGGCCGAAATGAACATGTATTGATCCGATGGTGTCAGGAATACCGTTTCGACCTCGGGATACAGGCTCCGGTTCATTCCCGCCAGCTGAAATTCGTATTCAAAATCCGAAACCGCGCGCAAGCCACGCAGCACCACGCGCGCGTCATTATCGCGCAAGAAATTCATTAGCAGCCCGGAAAACCCCACCACGGTTACTTTGGGTACATCAGCGAGCACTTCCCTCGCCATCTCCACCCGTTCTTCCACGGTAAAATAGGGCTTCTTGCTCTGGCTGTCCGCTACCGCGACAATGACCTCGTCGAACAGGCGAATGGCGCGCCGCACCAGGTCCTCATGGCCGAGGGTAATCGGGTCAAACGTACCGGGGTAAACCGCTCTAAGCGCCATGGGGCCCTTCAGTTTTTCGCTTCAGCAAACAGTAAAACACATTGCCCGCCCGGCCGCTGCGCCAGACCTCCCATCCTTCATCCGGCTCAAGCGCCTGTTCAGTTTCGGCGTAAACCAAGCCATCGGGCGCGAGCCGATCCGGAAGAAGCGGCAATAATAACGGTAAAATTCCGTGGTGGAAAGGTGGATCGAGAAAAATTACATCGAACGCTTTCCCTTCACGGGAGAGGGTTTTTAAGCCATCCCCCGCCACCAGATCGAGTCGATTAAAACCAGCGCCCTTCACGTTTGCCCCCTCTCCCGCTTGCGGGAGAGGGTTGGGGTGAGGGGAACAGGCATGGCGGGCATTATCTTCAGTGGAGGCATTCTTGCCATGCCCGTTAGCACCGAGTTTGCGCGCATTTTCCTGCAAGGCTTTCAGCACCTGCGGGTTCTGCTCAACCATCACGACCCGTCGTGCACCGCGTGAAAGCGCCTCGAATCCCAGCGCCCCGCTGCCGGCGAACAGATCAAGGCAGGTCTTGCCATCCAGTGTTTGCCCCAGCCAGTTGAACAGGGTTTCCCGCACCCGGTCCGGGGTCGGGCGCAAACCTTCTGCTTGCGGAAAATTGATCAGGCGACCGCGCCATTCGCCGGCGATAATTCTGACCTTGCTCTGCGGTGCCAGGGGTGAAGCGTGAGGGGTGAAGCGTGAGGGGTGAGGCGAAAGATCGCCACCCCCACCGCGCCGTTTTTGACTTTTCCCCTCACCCCTCACCTTCTAGCCCCTCACCGATTCAGTCCGCGCCAACGATCACGGTCGCCATGCTGTCCGGCTGAATGCGGCGGGTGAAGGCATCCCTGATCTGGGCAACCGTCACTTTTTCAACCTTGCCGGTGAAATCGTCCAGGTAGGAAAGCGGCAGCCGGTAAAACCCGATCACGGCCAGGTAATCGAGGATCTTCTTGTTGCTGTCGATCCGCAGCGGGAAGCCGCCCACCAGATTCTGTTTGGCCCGTTTCAATTCGTCCTCGGTTGGCCCCTTGGCGATGAAATCCCCAAGCGTCTTGCGCACCACTGCCAGCGCATCGTCCGCCTGCTCGCGCTTGGTCTGCAAACCAATCTCGAACGGTCCACGCTGTTGCAGCGGAATAAAATAGCTGTGCACACTGTAAACCAGACCGCGCTTCTGCCGCACCTCCTCGATCAGGCGCGAAGCAAAGCCGCCACCGCCCAGCACATAGTTGCCGACATAAAGCGGGAAATAGTCCGGGTCATTGCGCGTCATGCCTGGCTGCCCGATGAGGATGTGGCTTTGCGTGGCGGGATGGGCAATTTTGCGTGTTTCCCCCTTGGCTATGGACACCGCCGGCAAAGGCTGCGGCTCGCCCTCGGCGCGCAGCAGGGAGGAAGTCAGCCGGGCGACGATTTCCCTTGCCTGGGCCGTGGTGACATCCCCGATCAGAGCGATCACCGCATGATCGGCACGGTAATGGGCGCGGTAAAAACCGACCAGCTCTTCGCGCCGCAAAGCGGCAATCGATTCCGGTTCAACCGTGGAAGACAACGCGTAAGGATGGGTTCCATAGACCATGGAATTGAACGCCCTCCCGGCGATGAACTCAGGCTGGGTCATGGCTTCCTTGAGTTCGGCGATAGATCGGGTTTTTTCCCGCGCCAGCACCGCTTCGGGGAAGTCTGGAGATTGCAGCGACTTGGCCATTATCTCCAGGGCCTGGTCGCGCTCCCGCTCGCTGCTCAAAGTGCGCAGGCGCAACCCGGCCCTGTCCTGATCGAAACTTCCGCCCAAGCTGGCACCGATATCGGCCATGCGGCGGGAAATTTCTTCCTCGGTCATCCCGCCTGCGCCCAAGGTAAGCAGGTGATGCGTCATGCTCGCCAGACCCGGTCTGGACTTGTCATCCCGGCTGCTACCCGCAGGAAACTCGACGCTGATATCCAGCAACGGCAGATCGTGATTCTCGACGAAAACCACGCGCACGCCGTTGTCCATCTGCCAGTGCTGGATCGGCAGGCCGGCCTGGGCTGCAGTGGCGATAAACAGCAGACTGGCAAAAGCAAAACCCAAGAATTTAATTCGCATGACGTCCTCCCGAAACGGGTTTCACCGGCTTCACGCCATCCAGCGGTTGCGGGTCGAGCACCGCCACCGTAAGGCGGTCGTCGACCAGGTATTTCTGCGCCACCTCCTGCACCTGGCCGGCAGTTACCGCCTTGAGTTTTTCCAGGCGCGTTTCCAGCGTGTTCAGGGGAAGCCCGGCGGTTTCCACCTCGCCGATCAGCATCGCCTGGTAGAACATCGAATCGCGCTGATAGACCTGGGCCGCGATCACTTGTGCCTTGACGCG
>Ga0209253_10002923_pt1 | contig 15088 bp, 13 predicted proteins | sample FrelakmetBRP12BR_FD_187145 | JGI IMG/M metagenome (GOLD analysis project Ga0209253, IMG submission 187145) | Freshwater lake sediment microbial communities from the University of Notre Dame, USA, for methane emissions studies - BRP12 BR (SPAdes)... | ecosystem: Environmental > Aquatic >...
TTGGCGCGATCTGAGGTGTATCTGAGGGAGGCGGCTGGGTTACCTGAGGAGACAGCGAAGTGGATTGGGCATCCAGAGTGGCCCGTTGAGCTTGTATGGTCGCATTTGTGTTGGGAGTTTCAGATGGTTCTACAATGGGTTGACCGGCGTCGAGCGTCTGTTGCGCCTGGTAGGTAGCCACTTTTTCTGCGTTGAGCGTAGATTCGACGCTCCTGGCGACATCGGTTTGCCTCTTCGAAGGATCAACCGCCGGGACGTTGAATGTACAGGAGGAGAGAATCATTGCCAAGCTGACTAAAATGGGTAGCAGGATCATAAGCGGGTGAAAATTCGAGGTGTAAAGCTGGCGGGTCTTCATAATTACCTCACTGAATTACATCACTGAACGATTGATTTCTTTGGAAAGGTGCTGTTTATGGCTTGAAATTGGGTCGATTTTTATCAGGGCTGGACGAAAGTCAATGACCATGCGCCCCAAAAACGGTCGCCTCCGCTGCCTTCGCACTCGGCTGCAGTTAGATCTGGCACTGGCTCGCCGCCTTCTCCAACCTGAAGAGAGTAAACCAGAGCAGGATCGAGCGTGTAATCGGCATATCCCAGGCCCTGCTCAGGTTTCAAGCCGGTGTAGAAGCGCTCCTGACCGCCTGTCCAGGTAACGATCACCAGGGCTCCTGAAACCGGTAGGTCTGATTTGTCGGTAACCTGTATCTGGACCAATGGGGAAGGTAGATTCTGGTCACATTTCTTTTCTTTGTTAAGCAGGGTGAAAGGACCTGTTGATGAAGGAGGGTTCTGGATGGGCACTGTTGTAGTCACGGCTGAATTATCGGAGCCCGCAGCCGCTGGCGCGTTCAAGTCGGCCGGGGTAGCCAGGGAGGGTGCACTGGTGGGAGTCTGCGCTGCCTGGGTGACAGCCAGAGCTGGCCCGGGAGGGGCCTGACCCATTGCAATCGCCAACAACCCCAGGGAACGCGCTTCGATAGGGGAGCCATTCTCGGCCAGGTTGCGTTGCGCCTGTTCAGAGAGCGCGCGAAAGACATCCGGGTCTTTCAGCAATTCCAGGCGTGCTTTGGCGCGCACCAGATCGCCATTGGCAGTATAAGCGGCTGCAATCAGGATACGATACCGGTCTTTGAAATCCTGGCGCAACAGAGCTGGGGATGTGTCGATATATTCTACGGGTTGAAAGTAACGTGTATAGAGCACACCCAGGATGATCCCAATGATCAGGCCGGTAAGCAAATACCAGGGTCCGCGTTCTGCGGAGGACCTCATGGCGCGGGTGTCTCCTGAGCTGGCAGCAAAGTTTGCAATGCGCTCATGAGGGCTTGCATACGTGCCACATCTGCTTCGGAATAACCCGCTTTTTGGGCGAATTGGATTGTCTGAGCGATCAATTCGACGGGTGAAGTTGTTCCAAGCAGCCCCAACCGCCGGATAGCCTGGTCCAGATCTTTTTCGCTCTGGTAGGCTTCGGATATCATGAGAACATAATCTGTTTTGTAATCGATGCGTAGCGTAGTGGGGGAGGTGTCTATGTAACGGACCGGGCTGATCAACCATCCATATGCCAGGCCTATGACCAGACCAACTAGAATAGCGATCAAGAAACGGATCCAGCGCGCCATAGTTGGCTTATTGTCCCATAGACCACCCAGCAGAGCAAGAGGGGATTTGGATTCTTATGAGAATAATGCTTGCTTTGCAGCAAGAAATCTTGTACAATAATTAATATATAGGGAACAATCGTACCTCACAGTAAAATGGTACGTTCCTCGCCAAGGAGGGGACCCCACTATGAGCATCATTAAGGTCTCGGGTACTTCACGTACCTCCGCTGTGGCAGGGGCCATTGCCGGGGTCTTTCGTGAAAATAAGCGGGCTGAAGTGCAAGCCATTGGAGCGATTGCGGTCAATCAAGCCATCAAAGCGCTTGCGCTTGCCAAAGGCTATTTGAAAGAAGACGGGTATGATATTATTTTTATCCCGGAATTCGTGGACGTAGAGATCGACGACAAGGTGCGGACCGCAATCAAGTTTACCGTAGAAGCACGCTAAAATCAGGCTCTCCTAAAGGAAAGCAGGGGGTCTGGAGCGCCGGCCATGCCGGATATTTTCGCGTCGTAGAGAGTGCACTCTTTACGACGCGTTCTTTCGTGTAGAATAGAGAATTGAGTCTGTAAAAAGCCTAATATAGCCGGAAGGTGTTTGGTTGTCTGTTTTTCGCAGTCTATTATTTGTCAGTATACTGGTCCCTGGAATAATCGCCTGCAGCGCAGGTGGGAATACTGCTGGAACGGTCGACCAGGTAGAGATAGCCACTACGGAAACGGTTGTTTCGACTCTGCCAGTGTCTGCCCTGCCAAAACCAGTTTTCTCTCCCACCAGCTTGCCGGCCTCAACGGCAACGCATGCAAACACTTCAACGAAGACTGCCACACGGACCTCGAGTAGAACTGCCACGAAGACTCCGACCAGCAGTAGCCCAATAACTGCAACTGCCTCGCTCCCAGCATGTTTGAAACGACCCGGTCAGATAGTGAAGAAGAGCCTGACAACTGATCTATTGCGCTCTCCGTTGGAATACCGGGTTTACTTGCCACCCTGCTATGCTGAACAGTCGAACCGCCGCTACCCGGTGTTGTATCTGTTTCACGGACAGGGCTATACCGACGATCAATGGGATCGGATCGGGGTAGATGAAAAGGCAGACCAGCTGATCGCCTCCGGTACAATCGCTCCCTTGATCATCGTTATGCCTCACGATGTGTCCAGCGCGCAACCTGCGGAGACGGATTTCTCTCGAGTGATTGTTGAGCAGCTTATCCCTGCCATTGACCGGACATACCGTACAAAAGCAGAGCGCCTTTACCGGGCAGTGGGTGGTATGTCACGCGGCGGAGGCTGGGCGATACATTTTGGTCTCACCTATTGGAAAATATTCGGCGCGTTGGGCGCGCATAGTCCGGCAGTTTTTCACAGCGATGGATTGAAGTTGAAAGCCTTATTAGATGCACTTCCGCCGGACGAAACTCCCAGGATCTATATCGATATTGGCGAGAGAGACAGGCCGGAGATTTTGGAGGTGGCGAACTGGTTTGAGGGGCTATTGGATCAGAAGGACATCGCCCATGAATGGCATCTCTTCTCCGGCTACCATGCAGAGGCCTATTGGTCGGCACACCTTGAGCAATACTTGATCTGGTACACACAAGGCTGGTGAGCGGGGATGTTATAATCTCTGCCATGAGCCTCAGTCTACCAGAAGTCGAACACATCGCCGAACTGGCTCGCCTGGAATTAAGCAAAAAGGAAAAAGAACGCTATCGCGAGCAGCTTTCCGCGATATTAGAATATGCAGCCCGGCTGCGCGAGCTGGATACCTCCGGAATCCCGCCCACCTCCAGCATGTTGCCTGCGGGGAATGTATTGCGCCCGGACCTACCTCGACCGGGCTTGCCGCCTGAGACGTTGATGCGTAATGCGCCCCAGGTGCAGGATGGACAATTCCGAGTACCAAAAATTCTTGATCCAGATTGAGCGGGGTGAATAGTGACTGAATTGACCGAGTTGAGTCTGGATCAGATGATGCTCTCCTTGCGGGTCGGGGATTTCTCCAGTCGTGAGCTGACAAGCGCTTTTCTTGCGCGCATCGAGCAGCTAGAACCCCGCTTGCACGCATTTATCACCCTGACGCCGGAATTAGCCCTGGAACAAGCCCAGCAAGCCGACCAGCGGTTGGCTTGCTGGAGAAGCGACCCGGGCGAGGAATTGCCGGTTTTATTAGGGATCCCATTAGTGGTCAAAGATGTACTATGCGTATCCGGTATACGCTGCACCTGTGGCTCGCGCATACTGGAGAATTTTGTACCCGTTTTTAACGCATCTGCGGTTGAACGGTTGCTGGCTGCCGGGATGGTGGTGTTAGGGAAATCGAACACCGATGAATTTGCTATGGGTTCTTCTACTGAAAACTCGGCCTTTGGTGCTACGCGTAACCCATGGAATCTTGCCCATGTTCCAGGTGGCTCCAGTGGAGGCAGCGCAGCGGCAGTTGCGGCTGGTTTGACGCCTCTGGCTTTGGGGACAGACACCGGTGGCAGCGTGCGCCAACCGGCCTCTTTTTGTGGAGTAACCGGTATAAAACCGAGCTATGGTCGGGTATCTCGCTATGGCCTTATCGCCTATGGTTCGTCGTTGGATTCGGTGGGGGTTTTAGGCCGCAGCGCCTGCGAAATCGCCAAAGCCTTTTCGATTATGGCCGGGCATGATCCATTGGATGCCACTTCGATCAACACCCCGCTGGCTGAGATCAACCTGAGCCTCTCGGTGGAACAGGTACTGAGGGGTTTGCGTATTGGGGTACCGGAGCAGTATTTCATTTCCGGCATCCAGCCGGAGGTGGAAAAAGCGGTCCGCCAGGCGATCTGTACACTTGAGGATAATGGAGCGCAAGTTTCGGCTGTCAGTCTACCGTATACAGAATACGCCCTGCCGGTCTATTACCTGATTGCCCCGGCAGAGGCCTCGGCAAATCTGGCGCGCTATGATGGCATCCGCTACGGACCGCGCAGCGCCGCCGAGGCGATGTGGGAAATTTTTCGCAAGACGCGCGGCGAGAAATTCGGCGCCGAGGTGAAACGACGGATCATGTTAGGCACTTATGCATTGTCGGCGGGTTACTACGACGCCTATTACGGGCAGGCTCAGAAAGTGCGTACCCTGATCAAACAAGATTTTGAAAATGCTTTTGCAAGCGTGGATGTCATTGCGGCTCCCGTTGCACCCTCCACTGCCTTCCGGTTGGGAGAGCATACCGATGATCCGCTGGCGATGTACCTGGAAGATGTCTTTACCTTGCCAGCCAATCTGGCCGGCGTACCGGGGATCGCATTCCCGGTTGGGTTTGACCAGCAGGGTCTGCCGGTCGGTATGCAACTGATGGGTCCGCATTACCGCGAAGAACTGTTATTTCAGGTTGCCCAGGCTTTCCAACAGATTACAGACTGGCACCTCCGTAAGCCCAATGTGTAAATTCAACCAGATTGGGGTGAAAGATGATAAGTATCCTCTCCGCTACGCCCCAGGAATTCAGCCGCTGGTCCTGGTCACAAATCGAGCCCTATTTCATCGAGCTAAACAAACGGAAAATCAACCCAGCCAACCTGGCTGGCTGGCTGGCCGATTGGTCGCAGCTATCGGGTCTGGTTTATGAAACTTACCAGCGCCTGTATGTTTCGATCACAGTCGACACAACCGACCAGGCTGCGCAGAGTCGCTATAACTCTTTTCTGGATGAGGTATTTGCCGGGTCCGAAGCGGCAGAGCAAAAACTGAAGGAGAAGCTGCTGGCGAGTGGTCTGGAGCTGGAGGGTTTCGAATTACCGCTGCGAAATTTGAGGGCAGAAGCGGCAATATATGCTGAAGAAAACCTGCCTTGGCTGGCAAAAGAACTTAAGCTCAAAGCAGATTATGACCGGATCATTGGTGCACAATCGATCGTTTGGGAGGAGCGGGAGACCACGCTATCGCAACTCCATGCAGTATATCGCGAGCCAGACCGGCAAAAAAGGGAGCTTGCCTGGCGCTTGGCTGCGCAGCGACAGTTAGCAGACCGGCAGGCAATCAATGAGCTTTGGGTGCAGCTGATGGAAGTGCGAGGCCGCCTGGCAAGAAACGCTGGCTTGACCGATTACCGGACTTATCGCTGGACACAGTTATTGCGTTTCGATTACACACCTGAGCATTGCATTCAGTTTCAGCGGGCGATCGAAGAGGCGGCTGTTCCAGCCACCCGCTATCTGCATGAGAAACGCCGCCAGAAGTTAGGCCTAAGCTCACTTCGTCCCTGGGATTTATATATCGATCTGAATGGACAGAGGCCACTCCATCCATTTGATCGGGTGAGCGATTTAGAGGAAGGAGTTGCCAGGATCTTCCAGCAGCTCGATCCTGAATTAGGGAAGTATTTCGAGATCATGCGCCAGGAAGGCTTATTGGATCTGGACAACCGCAAAGGGAAAGCGCCGGGCGGCTATTGCACCGATTACCCGGTATCGGGCAGACCGTTTATCTTTATGAACGCAGTCGGCATCCAAGAGGATGTCCAGACTCTGATTCATGAGGGGGGGCACGCCTTTCATGTATTCGAAAGCACGAAACTGCCCTACTTCCAGCAGAAACGCGTGGGGCTGGAGTTTATGGAAGTGGCCTCCACAGCGATGGAATTGCTGGCTGCTCCTTACCTGACCAAAGACCGGGGTGGCTTTTATTCGCAGGTTGAGGCGGCTCGTGCCCGAATTGAATTCCTGGACACCGCGATCTGCTTCTGGCCTTATATGGCGGTAGTGGATGCTTTCCAGCATTGGGTGTATGAAAACCACCAGGCAGCCAGCGACCCGGTGAATTGCGATGTGAAGTGGGCAGAACTACAGGGACAATTCATGGGGGATGAAGATTGGGATGGCCTGGAAGACGAGCTGGTCACCGGCTGGCAGCGAAAACTGCACATCGTCCAGGACCCTTTCTATTATATAGAATATGGACTGGCTCAGCTGGGTGCATTTCAGATCTGGCGCAATTCGCTAGGAAATCAAAAAAAAGCAGTCGCGGACTATCGAAAAGCGTTGTCGATGGGGGGGACGGTTTCTCTGCCAGGGCTTTATGCGCTGGCAGGGGCGCAATTTGCTTTTGATGTGCTGACCTTGCAAGAGGCAGTCGATCTTGGGATCAATGCGATTGAGGAATTGGAAAACCGGGGATGAAAGAGTTTTGGTATGTTGCAAGTTATGACGTCTGTTGCTTGACGCATCCCTGGAATACCTCTACAATAAAGAAGACTTTAATCTAGGAGGAATAGATCAATGAGCAATTCCGGGTTGAAAGTCGTAATCCCCATGGCCGGGCTAGGCACGCGCCTCAGACCGCACACCTGGAGCAAACCAAAGCAATTAGTTAGTGTGGCAGGTAAGACGGTTTTAGATTATGTGCTGGATAGTCTATCTTCCCTGCCAGTGTCTTGGGACATCGAGCTGATCAACATTGTCGGTTATCTGGGCGAACAGATCGAAGAGCATCTGCGCCTCAATTACCCGAATACAAAGTCCCATTTTATCGTTCAGGAAAACCCACTCGGCCAATCCCACGCCATCAAACTGGCAGAGGAATATTTGCATGGTCCGATGCTGATCGTTTTTGCTGATACGCTGATCCAGTCGGATTTATCTTGCTTAGCTGATGAGCCAGCCGATGCAGTCGCCTGGATCAAGCCAGTGCCAGACCCCAGGCGCTTTGGTGTAGCAGAGCTTGGGGAAAATGGCTGGGTGAAGCGCCTGATTGAGAAACCGCAAGATGTGACGAACAATCTGGCGGTGGTCGGTTTTTATTATTTCAAAGATGGTCAGGCGCTTGTTTCGGCGATTGATGATCAAATCCGGCGCGATTTGCAGTTGGAAGGCGAGTTTTATCTGGCAGACGCGATCAATATCATGTTAGAAAATGGCCTGGAAATGCACACACGGCAAGTCAACGTCTGGTTGGATGCAGGTACGCCAGAGTCGTTGCTTGAAACGAACCGCTATCTTTTAGAGCACGGCAAAGATAACAGCGCGGAAGCCAGGCTCCGCCCGGATGTGGTTATTTTCTCTCCTGTCTTTATCCACCCGACTGCTCAGGTGATTGGATCAATCATAGGACCCAATGTATCTCTTGGAGCAGGTTGCCGGGTTGAAAACAGCATTATCCGGGACTCAATCCTGGAGGAGGAAGCCCAGACCACCCGGGTGATCCTGGAAGCATCGCTGGTCGGGCGCAGGGCGCAGCTCAGCCGCCGGGCGGGGATCATTAACGCCGGTGATAATACTGAGGTGACGCTATAAATGTCGAGTGCCGGTCCGATGGTGATTATGCCGGTCGACCGTTGGCGATCCACTGGCAAGGCGAGCGTCTGGTTGTGGAGCAGATTCTGGATGCCTGGCGCGTACCGGATGGTAAATGCTACCGCATCAACACCCAGGATGGGCAAGTTTTTGAGTTACGTTATTCGGAATTCGAGAATGCCTGGAGCATCGTTCAACGTTAAGCAGTGCCGTTCGTCGTTTGGTAGAACCTGTAGCGGGGACGAAGGTCGGACCAAAGGGCGTACTGGCACACCGTTTCTTTCATACCTAAGGAGAAAAGATGAATAAAAGCTTTCTTGCTCACCGGGTAGCCAGTCTGAAGCCTTCCGGAATTCGAAAATTTTTTGATATTGTCGCCACGATGAAAGACGTCATATCGCTGGGGATTGGCGAGCCTGATTTTGATACGCCCGAGCCAATCTTGCAGGCCGGGCATGCATCACTGGGTCGCGGGGAGACCCACTACACCTCGAATTCCGGGCTGTTAAACCTGCGCCAGGCTATTGCTCAAAACCTGGAGCGCCTGTATGGCGTGAAATATGACCCTATCAGCGAGATCGTAATCACTGTGGGTGTGTCCGAAGCCTTATATTTGGCGCTGACCGCCGTGCTCAATCCAGGGGAGGAAGTTCTCATTCCTACTCCGTGCTTTGTCGCTTACCAGCCGGAAGTGATTTTGGCGGGTGGCGTGCCGGTGGAAATCCCGAGCCGGATGGAGGATAATTTCCAGCCCAATCTGGAAGCATTGGCCAGGGCGGTGACGCCGCGTACTAAAGCGATCTTGATCGGCTATCCAAACAATCCCACCGGCGCGGTGGCTTCACGCGAGACGCTGCAGGAAGTCCTGCGCATCGCTGAAAAGCACGACCTGGTAGTGATTTCTGATGAGATTTACGACCGGTTGGTGTATGGCACGCAACATGTGAATTTTGCTTCACTGCCCGGCGCCCAAGCGCGCACCTTGACTCTGGGAGGTTTCTCGAAGAGCTATGCCATGACCGGCTGGCGGATTGGTTATGCGGCAGGTCCGGCTCAAACAATCCAGGGTTTGCTGCGCATCCACCAGTATACGATCATGTCTGCGCCAACCACTGCCCAGGCAGCGGCGGTCGAAGCTTTACAGAATGGCGAGCGGCACGTACAGGAGATGGCCGCCGAATATGATCGCCGGCGGAAATTGATTGTCAACGGCTTGAACCAGCTTGGTCTGCCTACCTTCGAGCCGCATGGGGCTTTCTATGCTTTCCCGAAAATAGCAATTGCAGGGATGGATGAGGAGATTTTTGCCCAGAAGCTGTTAGAGGAAGAAAGGGTAGCAGTGGTGCCCGGCTCTGCTTTTGGCGCAGGCGGGGAGGGCTTTGTGCGCTGCTCCTATGCTACCGCTTATGAGAAGATAGAAGAAGCCTTGCACCGCATGGAAAAGTTTATGCGCCGTCATGGATAAGTCTTAGTTGATGCAATTCGAACCCGTTATCGGCCTGGAAGTCCACGCCGAGCTTGAAACACAGTCCAAGATGTTCTGCGCCTGCCCTGTGGTTGACACAACTCTGGCGCAGCCCAACAGTGCAGTCTGCCCGGTCTGCTCTGGTATGCCGGGAGTATTGCCGGTGCTCAACCAGCGGGCTGTGGAATACGCCTTGCGCGTGGCGCTGGCCCTGGAATGTGAAATCTTAGCGGTGAGTATTTTCGCCCGTAAGAATTATTTCTATCCGGATTTGCCGAAAGGGTACCAGATTTCCCAATATGAGCAGCCTCTGGCGCGTAACGGACGGCTGGTAATTTTCACCTCCACTGGCGAACAGACTGTACGCATCCGCCGCGTTCATCTCGAGGAAGATACCGGTAAGCTGACACACATCAACCAGGAGGGGCAGGCTTACTCATTGATCGACCTGAACCGGGCAGGCATCCCTTTACTGGAAATTGTCACCGAACCAGATTTGCATTCGTCCGAGGCGGTGCGCGCTTATGCGATGGCGCTCAGAGCTTTATTGCGCGGTCTGGGGGTCAATTCCGGTGATATGCAAAAGGGTGTCTTGCGGGTCGAGCCGAATGTATCAGTGCGCCCCGTGGACAATCTGGAACTTGGCACCCGTACCGAAATCAAGAACCTGAATAGTTTTCGGGTATTGGAGCGCTCGGTAGCTTTTGAGATCCAGCGCCAAAGCGATCTGCTGCGTACGGGGCAGAAGGTAATCCAGGAAACACGGGGCTGGGATGACGTCGCCGGAGTTACAGTAACGCAGCGTGTGAAAGAAGAAGCGGATGATTATCGCTATTTCCCAGAGCCGGATTTGCCGCCGTTGGTGATCGAGCCGGGCTGGTTGGAAGCGATCAGAGCCGTTTTACCTGAGCTGCCCGCAGCGAAGATGCAGCGCTTTCAGGAGCAATATGGCCTAAACAAGTATGATGCCAGTGTTTTGACGGAAGACTTGTCTGTAGCGGCTTTCTTTGAACAGACTGTTCAGTCTGCGCCGGAGGTGCCTGCCAAGCTGGTTGCGAATTGGATCAGTGGAGATTTATTTGGCATGCTAAACCAGGCAGGGTTGGGCATCGACCAGGCGAAGGTCGAACCTCAGGCTTTGGCGGCGCTGGTGCGCATGGTTTCACAGGGTGAGATCAACCAAACCTCTGCCAAAGGCGTGCTGGCCGAGATGTTTGCGAACGGGCGACCGCCCGAATCGATCGTGGCAGAGCGCGGGCTGGGCCAAATTTCAGACCAGGACGTTCTTTCTCAACTGGTTGACCAGGTGTTGGCTGAAAACCCGGCTCAGCTGGCTTCGTATCTGGATGGGAAAGAGACTGTCGCCCGTTGGTTATTCGGCCAGGTGATGCGCCTCGCGCAGGGACGGGCTAACCCAGGGGAGTTGCAGAGTGTGCTTGAGAAAAAGCTGCGCGAACGGAAAGAAAAATGACCTTTGATCAAATCAAAAAGGTAAAAAGTGAAATATATCACGTTGTTAGGGTGCTGCATTTCCCTTGACGAGACGTCTGGCATCTGCTATGCTAAGGTTGCAATCAGGATAACCCATGATGAGTCGATTGGGCAGACAACGATTGAGCTAGCGGAGCGGGCGCCATACCGGGGTGCCCGCTTTTTTTTGACACCATTCTGATCTTCAAAAATTCAAAATAAGGAGAGTTTTGCATGCCTGAATTAATCAATGCCTTTCAAATGGCGCAGCAGCAGTTTGACCACGTTGCTGGGCAGTTGAAACTGGATCCACAGGTGGCTGAGATCCTGCGCTGGCCAGCTCGCGAGTATAAGTTCGAGATCCCTCTGCGCATGGATGATGGGTCGCTCCGTCTGTTCTTTGGTTACCGCGTGCAGCACAACGATGCGCGCGGCCCAAACAAGGGCGGCATTCGCTTCCACCCGGCCGAAACCCTGGACACCGTGCGCGCCCTGGCCATGTGGATGACCTGGAAGTGCGCTGTAGCCGATATCCCCTTGGGCGGCGGTAAAGGCGGTATCCCGGTAGATCCATCGACGCTGACTGTGAGCGAGAAAGAAAGACTATGCCGTGGTTGGGTGCAGCGTATGTGGAAGAATATTGGTCCCCGCCAGGACGTTCCGGCTCCAGATGTGGGCACCACGCCGCAGATGATGGGCTGGATGATGGACGAATATTCCAAGCTGGTAGGTTGCTACACACCGGGCGTCATCACCGGGAAGCCGCTCGGGGGTGGTGGATCTTTGGGTCGCACCGAAGCTACCGGTTTTGGCGTCATTTATACCGTGCGCGAGGCGATGAAGCACCTTAAGATGGATTCGAAGAAGTGCGTTGCAGCCATCCAGGGCTTTGGCAATGTGTCCCAATACGCCGCGATCGGTTTCATCGAGATGCTGGGCGGCAAGGTCGCCTGCGTCTCCTATTGGGATCGTGCGGATAAGACCCCCTATACAGTCTCACACCCCGATGGGGTTAACCCACACTTCCTGATGAAGATCACCGACCAGTATGGCACCATCGACAAAGACAAAGCTCGCAAGGGTGGGTATGTCATCGAAGACGCCGAAGCCTGGATCAAGAAGGACGTGGATGTGTTGATCCCCGGCGCCCTCGAAGGACAGGTAAACGCTGAGACGGTCAAGCATGTCAGCAGCCGTGTCAAGATTGTGGCTGAAGGCGCCAACGGACCCACCACGCCTGAGGCTGACGAGGTCTTCAAGAAGAACAATGTATTTGTTATCCCCGATTTCCTGTGCAATGCCGGTGGGGTAACTACTTCCTACTTCGAAGGTGTCCAGAATGATATGAACTTCTACTGGACCAAAGATGAGGTACTCCAGCGCCTGGACACCAAGATGACTCAGGCATTCCACGGCGTGTTGGAAATGTCTGAAGGCGAGAAGGTCTATATGCGCGATGCAGCTTACATGGTCGCGATCAAACGCGTTGTGACTGCGATGGAACTGCGCGGCTGGATTTAGTCAATTTCGTCCGGTTTTGCGGGGTGTTTTTCGGAGGGAAAGGCTGAAAGACACCCCGTTTTCGTTTATAATTTCAATATGCTGTTCCCTGCGGATTGGATGCGCCTGCTGCTGTGCCTATGCCTGGTCGGTATAGCCATCTTGGCTGCGTTTTTCTTGCGAGGACGCAGCCTTTCTTTACCCGCTTATTTGGGTTGGGGAGCCTTAATCGTTTTATTGCCGCTGGTTGGGCCGTTTCTGGTGGTTCTTATCCACCCGGGAACCAGCCGTAAGCAATCATAAAGAACCTGGATCGAGGAGAGGACTGCCACCATGAAAGTTACTGTCTTACAAGAGAATCTGGCTCGTGGATTGAGCATTGTCTCGCGTGCTGTCTCTCCACGCAGCACATTGCCAGTGCTGGCGAATATCTTGATAGCCACAGATGAGGGCCGGCTGCGACTGTCTGCCACCAATCTGGAATTGGGGATCACCTGCTGGATAGGCGCCAAGATCCAGGATGAAGGCTCTACAACCGTGCCAGCGCGTACTTTTTCGGATCTGGTAAGCACCCTGTCTGACAAGCAAGTGGATATGTCGCTGACAGTACGGACTCAGACCCTTAATTTAAAAAGCGGTGCTTCGAACACCGACTTAAAGTGCATCGACGCCCAGGAATTTCCGCCCATGCCAGTGGCAGACTTCTCGCATGGTCTTGAGATTAATGTAGCGGATATCAAAGAGATGATCCAGCAGGTAGTATTTGCTGCTTCGACGGATGACGCTCGCCCGATTCTGACTGGTGTATTGGTAAATGTGCAAGGCGACCAGATCACACTTGCGGCAGCCGACGGTTTCCGGCTTTCGGTGCGCAAAGGGCACCTCTCCTCGCTGGCTGCGCGACAAATCAACGCGGTCATCCCGGCGCGTGCTTTGACCGAACTGGCGCGCATTACCGGGGATAGTGAAAAGACATTGAAAATGGTAATGCCGCCTGGGCGTGGGCAAGTGATCTTCCGCCTGAGTGATGTAGAGCTGGTTTCTCAGTTGATCGAGGGCTCATTCCCCGATTATGAACAAATTATCCCACGCCGCTGCGAGACACGTACGGTGCTGGCGACATCCGCCTTCTTAAAGGCTTGCAAACAGGCGGAAATCTTCGCCCGTGAAGGGTCGCATATTGCCCGCTTGAATATCAACCCGGGTGGTGAATTGCGCCCCGGAACTGTGGAAATATCCGGTCAATCCGAGGAGACCGGTTACAACCAGAATATAGTCGATGCCAGTATTGAGGGACCTTCATTATTGATTGCTTTCAATGTACGGTTCCTGCGCGAAGTGCTAGATGTGATTAAGACCCCCAATGTGGCCCTTGAAACTGCGGCAGATACTTTGCCAGGAGTGATCCGGCCGGTCGGCGCCTCCGATGCCCAGGCTGAATTCCTGCATGTAATCATGCCGATGCATTTGGGGAGCTAGTTGTCCGACGACCTGGATGGGTTCCGGGAGCTGCCGTAATGACCCTGCCGTTGGCTCCCTCGGACCGCACACTGCATATATATCTCTCGTTAGCCCAGTACCCGATCCTGAGCACACAAATTCGGGCGCGCATGCGGCGCGAGCTATTTGCGCGCGGGGTCATTACGCCGCAGGCTTTTGAAGCCGAGTCGCGCGAGAAGGCGATCCGTTCTCAGACCCTGGAAGGTTTGCATGACCCATTCGCCGAAGAACCGCCTGAGATCTGGGATATGCGCCTGACGCATGTACGCGAAGCGCTGACTGATTTCTATTTTGCATATAACCTGCCATACGATTTATTCGAGCAGATCGTGCTCAACACATTGAAAGAACGTGGCGCGGGTGACAGTGATTTACCCGTCTCGTTCAATCCTGAGCTGGCGCCACAAAATATGCTCTTCGAACAAGCCATGCAGATCGAAAAAATGCCACCGCAAGAACGCCGCAAACACCAGGCGCGCTTGCAAGAGATCAAAGTGGTGCTTATCCGCACTTTGATCAGCGACCAGCTGGCCTATGTGAAGATCGCTAAAGATTGGTTTACCATTGCAGATTTGAATGAAATTCGGGCGCATAAAATTGGGCAGGGAAAGATAGGGGGCAAATCTGCCGGGATGCTTTTGGCGAGGCGAATTTTAATCGAAGAAGGCGATGATGAAATCCGCGCCTGCCTGAGCCTGCCGGAAAGTTATTATCTTGGCGCCGATGTGACTTATATCTTCATGGCTTTGAACGGTCTGATGCCCTGGAACGACCAGAAATATAAGCTAGAAGAGCAAATCTACGCTGATTACCCGCACATCCAGGAAGAATTCCTGAAGGGGGAGTTCCCTGAAGACATTCTGGACCGCTTCCGCGTGCTTTTGGCTCAAGTTGGCAAGAAGCCACTCATCGTGCGTTCATCGAGCCTGTTGGAGGATAATTTTGGCACCTCATTCGCTGGGAAATATGAAAGCCATTTCTGCCCAAACCAGGGTAACCCAGAGCAGAACCTGCAGGATTTGACCAGGGCGATTATCCGGATTTATACCAGCATGTTGAACCCAGATGCCTTGCTTTACCGGCGGTCCAAAGGCTTGCAAGACTACGACGAGCGCATGGCAATTTTAATTCAGGTGGTACAGGGCGAGCCTTATGGTCGTTATTTTCTGCCTCATGCCGCTGGTGTGGCATTCAGCCGCAACCTTTATCGCTGGTCACCGCAAATCCGGCGCGAGGATGGTTTTCTGCGCCTGGTTTGGGGTTTGGGGACGCGTGC
>Ga0209253_10002924_pt1 | contig 15086 bp, 16 predicted proteins | sample FrelakmetBRP12BR_FD_187145 | JGI IMG/M metagenome (GOLD analysis project Ga0209253, IMG submission 187145) | Freshwater lake sediment microbial communities from the University of Notre Dame, USA, for methane emissions studies - BRP12 BR (SPAdes)... | ecosystem: Environmental > Aquatic >...
GCTTTGCCGGGCAGAAAATTTGTGCGGGGTATGAGGCGAGTGGTGGAGGTGATCAGGATCGAACTGACGGCCTTCTGATTGCGAACCAGACGCTCTCCCAACTGAGCTACACCCCCACGGCCAGCAAGATGCTAAACAGAAACCTTGGATTTGGGAAGCGGCAATCCGGTTGACCGGTAAAAGGCAGCAAGGTCGCTCAGATCCTCGAATATTCCTGCAGCACCGTCAAAATCATGCCAGTGCGTGTAGGGATTGGTGGTGACGTAGGTCTTGATGCCGGCGGCAAGAGCCGAGCGCAGACCGTTGTTCGAGTCCTCCAATGCAATGCAGTCGGCGGCGGACATGCCCAGTTTGTCCAGCACCCAAAAATAGATGTCCGGCGCGGGCTTCTTGTGCGGCACGATGTCGCCGCATCCGTTCGCATCGAAATAATCAGCCCAGTTCCTGCCCAGCCCGACTTCCAGCAGAGCGGAAACATTTTCCGGTGTGGTGGTGGTCGCGATAGCGAGCTTGATGCCTGCAGCGTGCGCTTCCTGAATCAGTTGCTTGATGCCGGGGCGCAACGGGATATGTCCTTCGCCCAGCATCGCGGTGTAATGCGCGGTCTTCACCTTGTGCAGGTGCTTGACGAAGTCGTCGAAGTTGTCCGGCTTGGTGTAACCGGTCAGGAAGTCCGAGACGAAATACTTGATGCGCTCCTTGCCGCCGGTCACCTTGAGCAGCTTGTCATACAGCGCGACATCCCAGTTCCAGTCCAGGCCGTTCTCGGCAAAGGCTTTGTTGAACGATTTGCGGTGTCCGTCTTCGGTATCGGCGAGCGTGCCGTCCACGTCGAATATGATGGCTTGGATTGTCATGATCGTTGAATTTCATCTGCGCCACCCAACGGGGTTGGCCTGAAGGAGGCGTTAGCTTTTATTGCTGTGAAATATACTTCAGGCATAAGCCAATATGTAAAAAAAGGAAATGGACTTGCAGAAATCTTTAGTATTTTAAAACGAGCCCCAAATTTTTCCTTGAAGCGATGAAAATTAAAGCCCATGTGCTCAATATAAAAATTTAATCCTGGCGAGATTTCACTTGTGGGCCTAACATTTGGAGGAAACCCAATGAAAGAAAGGAGCACATTCTTAAATGTTGCATCGAAAGCCCCAAATCTTCGTGACATTCTAAAAATTCCTTTATAGAGCGCTGGAACCCCTATTTCTACTGGGATTCCAACAACAAGCCTTCCTTCGCTTGATAAAATCCTTGAAATTAAATCAAGTGCATCATCTGTTTCTTTTGGTGGAAGATGTTCAAAAACCTCAAGACAAAACAACAAATCTATAGACTCAAGTGCAATACTATTTGAATCCTGACAAAAAATTACATGTTCAATGCCTTTTAAATTTTCTCTTGCTTCGTTTAGCAAGCTTAACGTTGGTTCATAACAGATAATTTTCGCGTCCGGATATATTTTTCCCAGCAATTTACACAGCTCTCCATTACCTGCACCAAAGTCGCATATGACCTGTTGATTCTTGTTTGAGTTGTGAGCCAGTCTAATTGCCGATAACAAGCGCTGATTCTGAAGCCAGCGCTTAATTGGATTCTTGTCTTTGAAGGTAATATATGAATATGACATGGTAAAAGCTAACCTATTATTTAAGTGAAAGTAAAGTGAAGTTAGCGCAGTCCAGGCAGCTTCCCCGCCATGCCGCGCATCATCTTTGCCATGCCGCCGCCCTTGCTGAACATCTTCATCATCTTCTGCATCTGTTCGAACTGGTTGAGCAACTGGTTGACGTGCATCACCTGCACGCCCGCGCCCATCGCGATGCGGCGCTTGCGCGAGGCTTTGATGAGTTCGGGCTTGCTGCGTTCTTGCGGGGTCATCGAATTGATGATGCCCTCGATGCGGCTGATGGACTTGTCATCTACCTTGCTCCCTGCGGCGGCCTGGCTGAATTGGGCGGGCAATTTGTCCATCATCGCCGACATGCCGCCCATCTTGCGCATCTGCACGATCTGCATCTTGAAGTCGTTGAGGTCGAACCCGTGCCCGCTTTTGACTTTCTTTGCGAGTTTTTCGGCCTCGACATGATCGACTTCTCTCTGTGCTTCTTCCAGCAGCGACAGCACGTCGCCCATGCCGAGCACGCGCGAGGCCATGCGTTCGGGATGGAAGGCTTCGAGGCCGTTGGGTTTTTCGCTCACGCCGACAAATTTGATCGGCTTGCCGGTGATCTGGCGCACCGACAGGGCGGCACCGCCGCGCGCGTCGCCGTCCAGCTTGGTGAGTATGATACCGGTCAGCGGCAGCGCCTCGCCGAATGCCTTGGCAGTGTTTACCGCGTCCTGCCCGGTCATCGCATCCACCACGAACAGGGTTTCGACAGGCTTGAGCGTGGCATGCAACCGTTGTATCTCTTCCATCATCGCGGTGTCGATGGCCAATCGCCCGGCGGTGTCGACGATCAGCACGTCGTGGTAATGCCTGCGCGCATAGTCCAGCGCGGCCAGCGCGATGTCCTGTGGCTTCTGGCTGATATCGGAGGTGAAGAAATCGATCTCGAGTTGTTGCGCCAGTGTACGCAATTGCTCGATTGCGGCGGGCCGGTACACGTCGCAGCTGACCAGCAGCACTTTCTTCTTTTGCTGCTCGCGCAACAGTTTGGCAAGCTTGCCGCAGGTGGTGGTCTTGCCTGCTCCCTGCAAGCCGGCCATCAGGATCACTGCGGGAGGGGTGGTGGCGAGGTTGAGCGCATCGTTGTGTTCGCCCATCAGCTTGGTGAGTTCACGATGCACCACGCCGATCAGCGCCTGACCGGGATTCAGGTTGGCTATGACTTCCTGCCCGAGCGCGGCCTGTTTGACCTGGGCTATGAATTCCTTGACGACCGGCAGCGCGACGTCGGCTTCAAGCAGAGCCATGCGCACATCGCGCAAGGCGTCCTGAATGTTGCTCTCGCTGAGGCGCGCCTGGCCGCGCAAGTTCTTGATGACGCCGGAAAGGCGTTGCGTGAGATTGTCCAGCATGGGAGTTTTGCAATAGTTTAGTGTAGAATCAACACAGTCTAAAACATCCTGACAAAAAATGCATAACGTTATCCTCTCCCTGTTTGCCTTCGCCGCTTATGCGGTTCTGTCTGTCTATTTTTGGCGTGCGAACGCCCGCGGTGAGGGCGATTTGATAAGCCGCGGGGTGTTCGGTCATCTGGTGCTGATCCCGCTGGCCTTGCACGGCTACTTGCTCGCGCTGGACGTGTTTGCCGGCGGCGGATTCAACCTGAGCATGACCAATGCACTGTCGATGATCATCTGGCTGACCTTGATGGTGTACTGGATAGCGCGGTTCTTCTACCCTATTGGCGGGCTGCAGGCTTTGGTGTTGCCGTTGGCGGCAATCATCGTGCTATTGCCCGAGTTCTTCCCGACTGCGCATCAATTGGCCAATACCGATCTGCTCGCCTTCAAGGCGCATATCACCGCAGCAATGCTGGCCTACAGTCTGTTTACGATAGCGATGCTCCATGCTGTGTTGATCTCGCAGGTGGAAAGTCGTCTGCATCACGCCATGATGCCGCGTGTCCTGCAAAGCCTGCCCCCGCTGATGACGATGGAGACTTTGCTGTTCCGCATGATAGGCATCGGTTTTGTGTTGTTGACACTGACGCTGGCATCCGGCTTAGTGTTTTCCGAACAGATATTCGGCAAGGTCTGGCAGTTCAACCACAAGGTGTTGTTCGGCTTCATCTCCTGGGGTGTGTTCGCCGTGCTGCTGTGGGGACATCATTTCTATGGTTGGCGCGGGCGCATCGCGGTGCGCTGGACGGTGAGCGGCTTTGTGTTCTTGCTGCTCGCTTACCTGGGCAGCAAGTTCGTCCTCGAGGTGCTGCTGCAAAGATAAAGCAGGCTTCCAAAACTCCCTGCCGGGCTACGGGTTGCAAGAAGCACCCAAAATGTCGTAGAATCCGCGCCCTTTCGCTGGACTAACTAAAGGTTTCATATGGTAATCATTCGTCTTTCCCGTGGCGGTTCCAAGAATCGTCCGTTTTTCAACGTGGTGGTAGCGGATTCGCGCAACCGTCGTGATGGCCGTTTCATCGAACGTATCGGATTCTACAATCCGCTCGCAGCGGATGGGCAGGAAGCGTTGCGTCTGGAACTGGAACGCGTCGGCCATTGGCAAAGCAAGGGCGCGCAATTGAGCGACACCGTTGCCAAACTGGTAAAGCGTGCCGGCGCCACAGCAGCCGCCTGAAAACGGGGGCTCCATGGTTATCATGGGGCGTATCGCAGCAGCCCATGGGCTTCGCGGTTGGATCAAGATCCAGCCGTATACCGAGTACCTTGATAGCTTGCTGGATTACAAGTCCTGGTGGATAGGCCATGAGCATGGCCCATGGCGCGAGGTGAAAGTCCAGCATAGCGAGTTGCATAACAAGACGCTGGCCGCACAATTGCCAGACTGTCTGGATCGAACCGCAGCTGAAAAGCTGAAAGGCCTGCTGATCGCGGTACCGCGCAGCAGTTTGCCGCAGCCGAGCAACGACGAGTATTACTGGTCTGATCTGATCGGCCTCGCGGTAGTGAATGAAGCGGGCATGCAGCTGGGAACGGTAGAAAACCTGCTGGAAGTCGGCGCGAATCAAGTGTTGAGCGTGAAGGGTGATGGCGGCGAGATACTGATCCCGTTCGTGGCCAGCGCGATCAAGCAGGTGGATCTGAAAAACAAGACCATCCGGGTGGATTGGTCGGTGGACTACTGATAATGATCTTTGACGTTATCACTCTGTTCCCTCAGATGTTCGATGCGCTGACGCAATATGGCATCACGCGGCGCGCGAAAGAGCAAGGCAGTTATGTATTAAAGACGTGGAATCCCAGGGATTTCACCACGGATAATTACCGCACCATCGATGATCGCCCCTACGGTGGCGGCCCCGGAATGGTGATGCTGGGTGAGCCGCTGGCCGCTGCGATCAGCGCAGCGAAACAGCGGCAAGCGGCCAGTGGTGTGAAAAAAAGCCGGGTGGTGTATCTGTCACCGCAAGGCAGATTGCTTACCCACTCGGTGGTAAAAGAGCTGGTGGCGCAACAGGATGAAGGTTTGATCCTGCTGGCGGGACGTTATGAGGGCATAGATGAACGCCTGGTCCGCCAGTATGTGGATGAAGAGATTTCCATCGGCGACTATGTGTTGTCCGGTGGCGAGTTGGCGGCGATGGTGTTGATAGACAGTTTGGTGCGGCAGTTGCCCGGTGTGTTGGGCGATGCCGAATCAGCCGAGCAGGATTCATTTGTGCAGGGTTTGCTGGATTGCCCGCACTACACCCGCCCGGAAGTGTTTAATGGAGAAGCCGTGCCCCCGGTGCTGCTGTCCGGCAATCATGCGGACATACAGCGTTGGCGGCTTCAGCAGTCTTTGGGCAGAACGTGGTTGCGCAGGCCGGATATGTTGGCCAGGCGTGATTTGACAAAAGAGGAGTCTCGTCTTCTGGCACAGTTCCAGAAGGAACAAGATCCGCATAACAAGGAGTAGTAAAGTGAATTTGATCGAACAATTGGAACAAGAGGAAATCGCCCGTCTGGGTAGAAAGATTCCCGATTTCGCGCCCGGCGACACTGTTATCGTCAACGTGAACGTGGTCGAAGGCGAGCGCAAACGCGTTCAGGCTTTTGAAGGTATCGTCATTGCCAAGCGCAATCGCGGCCTGAATTCAGGCTTCATCGTGCGCAAGGTTTCCGCCGGTGAGGGAGTGGAACGTACTTTCCAAACCTATTCACCGATCATTGCCAGCATCGAAGTGAAGCGCCGCGGCTCGGTACGCCGTGCGAAGCTCTACTTCCTGCGTGATCGTTCCGGCAAGTCGGCGCGTATCAAGGAAAAACTCGCAATCCGCGGCTAAACGCCGGTTGGTTTTTGCGGGACAGGAACGGGAGCTTTGGCTCCCGTTCTTTATTTGTGCGCTATCATTGCAGCATGGGCTATCAGGCAAAAATAATCGTACCGTTCGGCGTGCTCGGCATACGCTGCGCCCAGGACGTGCTGACGGGCATAGTTTTTCTGCCGGTGAGTGAAAAACCGCAGCGAGCAACCAGCGCATTTGCCAATAGCGTGTGCGAACAATTGCTGCGCTATTTTGAAAATCCAGATGAGAAATTCACCGTGCCGCTCGAACCGGGCGGAACACCGCACCAGAAAAAAGTCTGGCAGGCCATGTTGAAAATCCCGCGCGGAGAAACACGCAGCTACGGAGAACTGGCCGCCGCATTGAAGTCTGGCGCACAAGCCGTCGGCCAGGCCTGCGGCGCGAATCCCATCCCCATCATCATTCCCTGCCACCGCGTGGTGGGCAAATCCGGCCTGGGTGGTTTCATGCGCCATGCCAGCGGCACTGCACTCGATATCAAGCGTTGGCTGCTGGCGCATGAACAACGTTGAGCTGCTCGACGAGTTCTGCGACAACTTGTGGCTGGAAGACGGCCTGTCACGCAACACGCTTGACAGCTACCGGCGCGACCTGAGCAAATTCGCCGCGTGGCTGGAACAGCAGCGTGGTATAGCCATCCTTCAAACCACGCACGGTGATATACAAGGCTACCTCGCTCATCTGGTGCTCGTGCAAAAGGCCAAGCACAGCAGCACCGGGCGTAACATCTCCAGCCTGAAACGACTATTCCGCTATTTATTACGGCAAGGAAAAGTTTCTGTCGATCCCACATTGCAAATCGACACGCCCAAGTTGCCGCGCAACCTGCCCAAGAGTCTGACGGAATCAAATGTCGAGCAACTGCTCAACGCGCCGGACATTCAGACGCCCCTGGGTTTGCGCGACCGCACCATGTTCGAGGTGCTGTACGCCACCGGTTTGCGCGTGTCGGAACTGGTCACGTTGCGCATCACGCAGGTGAGCATGGACATGGGTGTGGTGCGCGTGATGGGCAAGGGCAGCAAGGAGCGCTTGGTGCCCCTCGGTGAAGAAGCGCTGGATTGGCTGCGCCGCTACCTAACGGATGGCCGCGGTGTGTTGTTGGGAAAACAAATGAGCGACGCGCTATTTGTCACTGCGCGCGGCGAGGGCATGACGCGCCAGATGTTCTGGTATCTCATTAAGAAGCACGCCAAGCATGGCGGGCTGAATAAATCACTTTCGCCGCACACTCTGCGCCACGCTTTCGCCACACATCTGCTGAACCATGGCGCTGATCTGCGCGTGGTGCAGATGCTATTGGGGCATGCGGATATTTCCACCACGCAGATATACACTCATGTGGCGAGGGAGCGGTTGAAGCAACTGCATGCGCAGCATCATCCACGCGGGTGATATTGTGCATGCGCTTGAGCAGCCATAGCTAATGAAGTTTGACTCTGGTACAGGTGCATCCTATTCTGCGGCATTGCATAACGCCGACTTAGGGTATCGCCGTGAACAGAATTATTTCTCCTTGCTCTCAATGCAGTATCCAATGACTGCGGAACAGATCAGAATGGCGGCAATCGATTGAACACAACCAAAAAAACTTCATACAACAGCCGCGATCAACCATGACGACTGCACCGAGCCGCACGATCTTTTTTGTTTCGGATGGTACCGGGATCACCGCTGAAATCCTGGGCAAGGGCTTGCTCTCTCAATTTGAGGGAATAAACTTTCGCCAGTTACGGTTTCCTTTTGTGGACAGTCCGGAAAAAGCGGCAGATTGTCTGCTGCGCATACGTGCGGTACGCGAACAAGATGGTGTCCGCCCGCTGGTTATCATGACCATGATGAATCCGAAGATAAGCGCGATGTTGCGTCAGGGAGATGCACTGGTCATGGATCTGTTCGAGGTCTTTATCGCGCCGCTGGAAAAGGAATTGGGTGTGCGATCGGCGCATACCGCCGGTCGTTCACACGGACAGGCCAGCCGCGAATACACCAACCGGATCGCTGCGATGAGCTACGCGATCGCACATGATGATGGCATTTCCGATGCCGACTTGAAAAATGCCGACGTGATATTGGTCGGGGTTTCCCGTTGCGGCAAAACCCCGACCAGCTTGTATCTGTCCATGCAATTCGGCCTCAGGGCGGCGAACTATCCGCTGATCCCGGAAGATTTCGAACGAGACCGCCTGCCCGATACCGTGTTGCCGTTCCGTGACAAACTGTTTGGACTGACCATCGCTCCCGAGCAACTGCATAAAATACGCCAGGAGCGGCGACCGGATAGCAACTATGCCGCACTGGACACATGTCGCAATGAAGTTGCAGCTGCAGAACGCATTATGCGGCGGGAGGGTATAAAATGGTTCGACATGACATCCAAGTCGATTGAGGAAATCGCCGTTCAGATAATCCAGGCAATCAATAACAAAGAATGAGTATTCTTCAGGGAATTTATAAGCCTGTATCAGTACTGAAAAAATAAAACCTAACAGGAGAACTCGCATGCAACCCTATGTAATTCCATTCCAGTCACTGGGCATGGCTGACATCGAAAAGGTTGGCGGCAAGAACGCTTCACTTGGCGAGATGATCAGCAATCTCAGCGCTTCCGGGGTGTGCGTACCCGGCGGTTTCGCCACAACAGCGGAGGCCTATCGCGATTTTCTCAAGGTCAATGGTCTCGACCAGCGCATCAAGCAGACGCTGGAAGCGCTGGATGTGGATGATGTGAGTGCACTGGCTAAAACCGGCAAAGAGATACGTCGCTGGATATCGGCAGCCGCTCTGCCGAAAAAGCTGGAGGAGGAGATACGTCAACATTACAGCGCGCTCGCGGCGGGCAGCGATACCAGTTTCGCGGTGCGTTCATCCGCAACAGCGGAAGACTTGCCGGACGCATCCTTCGCCGGACAACAGGAGACATTCCTCAACATCCACGGCATAGACAACATTCTGCATGCGATCAGGGAGGTCTTTGCCTCGTTGTATAACGACAGGGCCATTTCCTATCGGGTGCACACCGGCTATACGGATTCCGGTGTCGCACTGTCGGCGGGCGTGCAGCGCATGGTGCGCTCCGACCTGGGGGCGTCCGGCGTGATGTTCACGATGGACACCGAATCCGGATTCCGCGATGTGGTGTTCATCACTTCTTCATATGGTCTGGGTGAGATGGTGGTGCAAGGGGCGGTGAATCCCGATGAATTCTATGTTCACAAGCAGCAACTTGCCTCGGGATATCCCGCACTGGTGCGACGCAGCATCGGTTCCAAACAACAACGCATGGTGTTCCACGAAGACCGTGCCGCAGGACGTTCCACCAGCATCGAAGAAGTCCCCCAGAATGAGCGCGACAGCTTTTCCCTTAACGACAAGGAAGTGCTTGAGCTGGCACGATATGCGATGGCCATCGAGCAGCATTACGGCAGGCCGATGGACATCGAGTGGGGCAAGGACGGACTGGACGATAAGCTCTACATCCTGCAAGCGCGCCCGGAAACAGTCCAGTCCCAGGTTGTTGCAGGCGGTGCGGAAAAATTCAATCTAAAGCAACGCGGCGAGGTGCTCATCGAAGGCCGCGCGATCGGCCAGAAGATCGGCATCGGCCCGGTGCGCGTGGTGGCGAGCATCGCTGAAATGAGCAAAGTCCAGGCGGGCGATGTGCTGGTCACGGACATGACCGATCCCAACTGGGAGCCGGTAATGAAGAAGGCGTCGGCTATCATCACCAATCGTGGCGGGCGCACTTGCCATGCCGCGATCATCGCGAGGGAGCTTGGCATTCCGGCCATCGTCGGTTGCGGCCATGCCACGGGTGCGCTCAAGGAAAACGAGATCGTCACCGCTTCCTGCGCGGAAGGTGACACGGGCTTCGTCTATCGCGGCAAACTGCCATTTGAAATCACCCGGCAGGATGAAAAGCCCTTGCCCACATTGCCGGTCAAATTGATGCTCAATGTAGGCAATCCCACGCTGGCTTTTGAATTCGCACAAATGCCATCCGCCGGAATCGGCTTGGCCAGGCTGGAATTCGTCATCAACAACCTCATCGGCATACACCCCAAGGCAGTGCTGCAGTTCCAGACCCTGCCCGCAGAACTCAAGGCTGCCGTGCTGAAACAATCGCGGGGCTACGCTGATCCGCTGACTTTCTATGTGGATAAATTGACCGAGGGCATTTCAACTCTTGCCGCCGCATTCTGGCCCAAGCCGGTCATCGTGCGCCTGTCGGACTTCAAGTCCAACGAATACCGCAAGCTGCTGGGCGGCGAGCTATACGAGCCGATCGAGGAAAACCCCATGATCGGTTTCCGCGGAGCGGGACGCTATGTCGAGGCCAGCTTCAGGGATTGCTTTGAACTGGAATGTCGCGCAATGAAGAAGGTCCGCGAGGGTATGGGCTACACCAATGTGGAAATCATGATTCCATTCGTGCGCACGGTGCAGGAAGCGCGTGAGGTAGTCGAGTTGCTGGAGCAAAACGGATTGAAGCGCGGCGAAAATGGCTTGCGTCTGATCATGATGTGCGAGATCCCGTCGAACGCGCTGCTGGCCGAAGAGTTCCTGCAATATTTCGACGGCTTCTCGATAGGCTCGAACGACCTCACCCAGCTGACCTTGGGGCTGGACCGGGATTCCAGTCTGGTGGCCAACCGTTTTGACGAACGCGATGGAGCGGTCAAACGTTTGTTGGAGATGGCAATCAGCACCTGTAATCGTCTGGACAAATATGTGGGTATCTGTGGACAAGGGCCATCCGATCATTTCGACTTTGCACTGTGGCTGATGGAGATCGGTATACAGTCCATGTCTCTTAACCCGGATACGCTGCTGGATACCTGGCGGAAATTGGGTGAGGCACACCCGAAGAAGTAGGTGATTCGGGAGGTGGACCGGTTACTCCAAAGGCCGTGGGTGTTGAATAGGCCGGACGCCATAGCGAAGAGTGAATGACCAAGACCAGAATCGCCGGGCTACCCCGCTATTCACGCTTCAACAAGCTCAGCGCGAGCGGGCTGTGTTGGCAGCTTGTCACCGGCTAAGCAACGCGCAACACCAACCCTTTCAAATACGCCCCCTCGGGAAAACTCAGCAACACCGGATGATCCGCGCTGGCGTGCAGGTGATGCACTATCTGCGCATTCACACCGGCATCTAGCGCGGCGCCGGCAATGATCTTCTGGAAAAGGTCTTCGCTGATGCCTCCGGAACAGGAGTAGGTGCAGAGCAGGCCACCCGGCCTGAGCAATTTGAAGCCGAGCAGGTTGATATCCTTGTAGCCGCGTGCGGCTTTTTCGGCGAACGCGGCGGTAGGGGCGAATTTGGGCGGGTCAAGGATGATCAGGTCGAATTTTCTATTCTGGTCACGTAGCGTGCGCAGTGCCTGGAACACATCGGCCTCCAGCCATTCGACGCGCGATCCATCCAGGCCGTTGCGGGTGACATTTTCTGCAGCGATGCGCAGGGCTTCAGCCGAGGCATCTATCGATAGCACCGATTTCGCGCCACCGCGTAGCGCATACAGCGAAAAGCCGCCGGTGTAGCAGAAGCAATTCAGCACATCTTTATCACCCGCCAGCGCGTCGGTCAGTGCGCGGTTGTCGCGCTGGTCGAGATAGAAGCCGGTCTTTTGCCCGGACACCACATCGATGTTGAAGCGCAGGCCGTTCTCGATCACTTCCACATTGTCCGGCAACGTACCGCGCAGCACGCCGTTGCGCAATTCCAATCTTTCCAGTGTGCGCGAGTCAGAATCGGAGCGTTCGTAAATGCACACAGGTTTGCAGAGTTCATACAGAATATCGGCGATGGTCTCGCGCCAGCGTTCCGGACCGGCGCAGCCGATCTGCATCACCAGCACGTCGCCATAGCGATCGACGATCAATCCCGGCAGGCCGTCAGATTCAGCATGGATCAAGCGCATGCCGTTACTTTTGTCAGCGAGTTTCAGTTCAGTACGCATCGCCAGCGCTTTCGCGATCATTCCGCGAAAAAACCCTGCATCTATTCTTTCATCTTCACGCCATGACCAGACCCGCGCGACGATTTGCGAATCCGGGTTATAGGCTGCCCGTGCGAGGAAACTTCCTGCTGCATCGTACACCGGCAGCGTGTCACCGCTTGCAGACGAACCATCCACGCGCTCGATTGCGCCGGAGAATATCCACGGGTGACGACGCAGCAGGGATTTTTCGCGGCCTGATTTAAGGATGATACCGGGTTGCGCGGTGGCATCACCGGCGTAAAACTGCGCCGCGCCGCGCGGAATGTTTTTCTGCTTGTCAGATGAAGTCCTGTCGCGCTTGGCTCTGTTACGAAAATCACGGTTTCCCTGTGAGGGCCGGTGCGGTGTGGAAGGTGATTTTGCTTTTTGGGTTGTCATATCTTTTCTTTGTTTTTCTTCTTGGCGCGCGGATGGGCCGCGTCATAGATTTTGCTCAGATACTGAAAATCGAGATGCGTGTAGACCTGCGTGGTGGAGATGCTGGCATGGCCCAGCATTTCCTGCACGGCGCGCAGATCCCCGGAAGACTGCAACACGTGGGTGGCGAACGAGTGGCGCAGCAGATGCGGATGCACGTTGCTGGTGATGCCCTGTATGACGCCCCATTGCTTCATGCGCAGCTGCACCACGCGCGGCGAGATCCGCGATCCGCGTTGCCCGACGAACAGCGCAGTCTCACCCTCCTTGGCCATCTGGTCGCGCACCGCCAGCCAGGCATGCAGTGCGGCGATGGCAAACTGGCCGAGCGGCACGATGCGCGTCTTGTTGCCCTTGCCGGTCACGCGCACTTCGCCGGCATTCATGTCGAGCTGCGGCGGATCGAGGTCGACCAGTTCGGTCAGCCGCAAACCGGAGGAATAAAACAATTCATATATCGCCTTGTCGCGTATCGCTTCAGTTGTGTCAGTAGGCAGGTTGACCATGCGCGCCGCTTCGTCTGGGGACAAAGCCTGCGGCAAGGTCTTCGGCGATTTTGGCGCGCGCAAGCCGGTGCATGGGTTGTCTTTAAAGCCCAGATCGCGCATCAGATAAGTGTAAAAGCCACGCCATGCCGACAACATGCGCGCGAGGGAACGGCCGCTCAAGCCGCGGCTGTGCAGTTGTGCGATGTAGCGGCGGACTTGGTGGATCTTGAGATCGGCCAGCGGTGTATCGGCAGCCAGTTCGAATAGATGTTTGAGATCGCGCGCGTAGTTCTCGGCGGTCAGTTCGGAATACTGCTTCTCGGTGCGCAGCCAGGCCAGGTAGCCCCGCAAATATTCCTGATTGGGCCCTCCAGCCCCGCTCAGCACGGGTGTGGCAGATTCCGGCATTTGAATCAGTTAGTCAATTTTGCTGAGCAATATACGGATGCAGCGCGCTCTCAACCGCTTCGGCGATGCGCTGCAAGAACACCGTACCCATCTCAGGGTAAAAGCGCTGTTTGTCCTCGCTGGCCAGCACCAGCAAACCGATGGTTTCATTGCCTTGATGCAGGGGCAGGTAGGCGTAAGAATGCAGTTGCGCGGCACTTTCGCCGAACCAGGCAGCAGTGTCATGCGCAGCCTGGTGCAGGCAAACCGGTTGTGCCTGTGCCTCGGCAAACATCAATACTTCCGCGCTGGGCGGGTTGAGTTGCCACAAGCGCAGCACCGTGTGCGGTACCGCGAAAATATCGCGCAACAGATGCGGGATCATTTCCCGCAGTGTGGTCAGGTCACGCGCGGCAAACAGCGCCACGACGAATTCGTGCACCTTGTGCTGCAGCGCGTCGTTCTCTTTTGCAAACGTCAGCATCTCGCTCAGCTTTTTTTCCAGCTCCTTGTTCTTTTCGCGCAACGCGAGCAATTGCCGCTCGCTCAGAGAGATCGTGCGTCCGCCGTGCGGGTGGGGCAGGGTGATCTGAACCAGCGTTTCCGCGTGTTCCTCGAAGAATTGCGGGTTGTTCTGTAAATAAATTGCGACTTCTTCAGCTCTCATGTATCCCCCTTATATATTGATTTCGCCGGTAAATACCGTGATCGCCGGTCCGGTCATCGACACCGCTGCACCGGCTCCCTTCCAGGAGATGTTAAGTGTCCCGCCCCGTGTTGCGACGCTCACCGGGCTGTCCAGCAAACCGCGCCGGATGCCGGCCACGGCGGCCGCGCAAGCTCCTGTACCGCAGGACAGCGTCTCTCCGGCGCCGCGTTCATACACGCGCAGCTTGATGTGGTTTCGATCCATAATCTGCATGAAACCGGCATTGACGCGATTGGGAAAACGCGGGTGATGCTCAATGAGCGGGCCCAGTGTTTCCACCGGGGCGAGTTTGATGTCCTCCACGACTTGCACGGCATGCGGATTGCCCATCGACAGCGCGCTGATGTCCAGTGTCTCGCCGGCCACTTCCAGCGGTTCACTTGTCGTGCCGCGGCCACCGTTGAACGGAATGCGTTCCGGTTCGAATACCGGCGCGCCCATATCAACAGTCACGCGCCCGTCCTGTTCGAGTCGCGGGGTGATCAGGCCGCTGCGTGTCTCCACCACGATCTCGCGATTCTGGGTGAGATGCAGGTCATGCACGAAGCGCATGAAGCATCGTGCGCCGTTACCGCATTGTTCAACTTCGCCCCCATCTGCATTGAAGATGCGATAACGGAAATCGGCTTCCTTGTTCAGGGTCTTCTCAACCAGCAGTATCTGGTCGCAGCCCACGCCAAAATGGCGGTCCGCCAGAAAACGCAACTGCTCGGGGTTGAGCTCGATGTTCTGACGGACGCCGTCCAATACCACGAAGTCGTTGCCGGCACCGTGCATCTTGGTGAATTTGATCAGCACTATGAAACCTCCGAAAATCTATGGCGCAGATGCGCGCAATTGCAATTCCTTGTGCCTGAAACAATCGGTGGTGTGGTCGTTCACCATGCCGGTCGCCTGCATGTGCGCGTAACAAATCGTCGATCCGACAAACTTGAAGCCGCGCCGCTTCAGCTCCTTGCTCATGGCATCCGATTCCGCTGTGCTGGCGGGAATATCAGCCAAACTGCGCCACCGGTTCTGTTTTGTCCTGCCTTCGACAAACTGCCAGATGAATTTATCAAAACTGCCGAATTCGTCCTGCACATCGAGAAACTTTTGCGCATTGATCACGGCAGATGCCACCTTCAGCCGGTTGCGCACGATGCCCGCATCCTGCAGCAGTG
>Ga0209253_10002925_pt1 | contig 15079 bp, 13 predicted proteins | sample FrelakmetBRP12BR_FD_187145 | JGI IMG/M metagenome (GOLD analysis project Ga0209253, IMG submission 187145) | Freshwater lake sediment microbial communities from the University of Notre Dame, USA, for methane emissions studies - BRP12 BR (SPAdes)... | ecosystem: Environmental > Aquatic >...
TTCACACCAACCCAGCCTTTCTTACCACGGTGAACGCTCCAGACGAGAGGCAACGCTCGCTTGTGGCAAGCAAGGCTCACCGTCAGCAGTCGGTAGTAGAACCCCAACTTGGTCGTGTCGACGATCAGCCGAATCGGTTGACCGCAACAGGCAGCGACAAGCGATTCCGCCACCGGTCGGTAGTAGGTGCGAACACAAACCCTGGGGTTGTCCAGGAAACGCCGCAGACGATTGACCAGACTGGGCACCTTTCCAGGTGCGGGCCACTTCCGCGCGATCAGCGGCAGATGCACCTTGCGGCTGAGATACAAACCGGTCAAGAACAGAGCCAGGTTGCGCACGCGCGTGATCCGTTCGTCAGGCAACCACTTGCCTATCTGGGTCGTTATGGTATGATAGAGTCGAAGGTTGTCTCGCATCAGCATCACCTCGGTACAGATTTCGTCGAACAACGATATTGTACCAGATGCCGCGAACAACCTTCATTTCTCTGTTAACGTGCAAAGTGATAGGTGGCTAGTGGATAGTATTCAGCCGAGTAGACCAAGACTGCGGACTTCGCAGAGATCAAGCGGAACCTGGACCCCTCCTTCAGCTATGTGGTCTTCGAGTGGAAGGCGGGAGCAGAAGAGGACCATGGGTGCTCCGAAATCCTCGGGGTCTTCTCCCGTCTCAGGAGACGGGTCATCAAGAGCGAGCTCCATCTGGACCAGGGAGCCCGGAGATTCATGCTCATCGTGACCATCGAGCCCAAAGACGCCGAGACCATCATGGAGGATCTCTTTGAAACCGGGCTCCCGAGGGACGTGCTCTATTACCTCTTGCAGGGAGGCGCGGGAAAGCGCTAGGGGGATTAGGTTCCCAGTATGGACCGAGACGTGGACGCGGTTGCTGTCTCAGCGAGAGAGCGGCGGCATCGGGCCGCTGCCTGATTCGTAGGTAGAGGCTAGAAAAGGAGGGTTAGACCATGATAGAAAAGAGGCTAGGGAAGGTGCTAGGGTGTGCTATGGTCAGCCTGCTCGCGGTGTTTCTTGTGGCCGGACCGGGCCAAGCCGCGGACAAGGTGGTCAAGATCGGTAACATCGAACCTCTCTCCGGCCCCTCCGCCTCGGTAGGGGTGCAAGGGAAGCAGGCCCGGGAGATGGCCGTTGAGGAGATCAACGCCGCGGGCGGCATCAAGTCGCTGGGTGGGGCCAAACTCGAGCTTATCTACGCCGACAGCAAGAGTGACCCCACCGTAGGAATGACGGAGGCGGAGCGGCTCATCAACACCGAGAAGGTGCACATCCTCACCGGCTGCTGGAACTCGGCGGTTACCTATCCCACCACGCAGGTAGCCGAGAAGGCCGGCATCCCCTTCGTTGTGCCGGTTTCAGTTCGTGACACCATCACCGAGCGCGGGTTCAAGTATGTTTTCCGGGTTGCCGCCAAGGACTCCTGGTGGGTGCGGGACCAGTTCCGCTTCCTCGATGACATGCAGAAGGAGTTCAAGACAAGCTTCAAGACCATGGCTCTCGTCTATGAGAACGGCGACTGGGGAACCGGCTTCGCTGAGAAGTGGAAGAAGCTCGCCAAGGACTACGGCTTCCAGGTGGTGCTCGATGAGCCTTACCCGAGTACGGCGAGCGACCTCACTCCCGTGGTGATGAAGCTAAAGAAGGCCAACGCCGATTTCATCTTGCTCGTATCCAACGCGGCTGACGCCATTCTCCTCACCAATAGCATGGCCGAGATGAAGGTGAACGCCAAGGCCATCGTGGCGAGCGGCGGCGGCCATGCAGATCCCAAGTTCCTGGAGAACTGCAAGAAGAACGCGGAATATATTTTCGACGAGGTGGAGTGGGAGGCCGATCTCGGCAAGGCGGGCGTCAAGGAGGCCAACGAGAAGTTCAGGAAGCGGTATGGCTACAACCTGGCCGGCGAGGCGGTTGACGCCTATACGTCCATGTACGTCATCGCCGACGCCCTGGAGCGGGCCGGATCGCTGGATCCCAAGAAGATCCGGGATGCCCTGGCCGCGACCAAACTCTGCAAGGGTCCCGGCATGATCGTGCCCTACGACTGCGTCGAGTTCGATAAGGACGGTCAGAACAAGAACGCGGGTATCGTCATCGTCCAGATCCGCGAGATGGGCGGCAAGATGGACCGGGTGACGGTGTGGCCCAAGAGCGCGCGGAGAACGGGCTACACGCCGGTATTCCCCATGCCGTCGTGGGACAAGCGCACGTAGTCAATTCCTTCGTCCAGACGTTGCCCTCTCTCAACCCCCGCCGGACACGCGGGCGGGGGTTGGAGAGGGTCCGCTCCGTTAATGCGGAAGAAGCGGGATTCCCGCACCGGGCGGATCTTGGGTCCGCAAGGAGAAGCAGGCATGGACGTTATTCTCCAGGCCACCGTTAACGGCCTCCTGATGGGCTCCATTTACGGCCTCACGGCTTTAGGACTTACGCTCATCTTCGGCATCATGAAGGTCATCAACTTCGCCCACGGCTCCATTCTCATGGTGGGCATGTTCGCCGCCTACTGGCTGGTGGAGCTCACCGGAATCCATCCCTATCTGGCCCTTTTCATTGTGGTGCCCTTTCTCTTCTTTTTCGGCTACTACCTGCAGGCCATTGTCATCCAGCCGGTATTCAAGGCGGAGCGGCATGTGCGTGAGCCGATCACCGTTATCATCGTCACCACCGGGATCTGGTACGTCCTCGACAATCTCGCCATGATGCTCTTCGGCGCCAAGTATCGCGTCGTGACCACCGCTATCACCGGTCACACCTTTACCATAGGCGATCTCATCATCTCGGTCCCGAAGCTCTACGGCCTCATAGCAACTCTTGCCTCCGCCGTCCTTCTCTACTGGTTTCTGAAGTACACCAGAATGGGAAGAGCGATGCGGGCAACGAGCCTCGACCGGGATGCCGCGAGCCTCATGGGGATCAACCAGTACAAGGTCTACAATATCGCCTTCGGTCTTGGCACCGCCGTCGCCGGGGTGGCCGGGTGCGCCCTCATCCCCTTTTACTATGTGTTTCCCACGGTAGGGGTGGTCTTCGACATTCGCGCCTTCGTCATCGTGGTGCTCGGAGGATTGGGAAGCATCATGGGAGCGCTCCTCGGCGGCATGATCATCGGCGTCATCGAATCAGTCTTTTCCCAATTCATGGCATCCACCTGGACCGAGGGGATCATCTACGTCATCTTCCTCTTCATCCTCTTCGTCAAACCCTCGGGTCTCTTCGGCATGAAGCAGGACTGGTAGCAAAGGAGGCTAACCAGCATGCAGGCTGGACTGAAAGATAAAACCATCCGTTACTCTCTGCCGCTCCTGGCGCTGGTTGCGGCATTTCTGTTTCCTCTCTTCGTCAGCAGTCCCACCTACGTCCAGATCATGATCTTGCTCTATTTCTACGCCTATCTCACCACGAGCTGGAACCTGGTCGGTGGGTTTGCCGGGGTTCTCCCCCTGGGGCACTCGGCCTTTGTCGGGATCGGCGCTTACACCTCCACCGTTCTCTACCTGCACTACGGTCTCACGCCCTGGCTCGGCATGTTCGTCGGGGGTGCGCTGGCGGCGCTGGTGGGGGTCATGATCGGGAAGCCGACCTTCAAGATGCGGGGTGCCTACTTCGCCCTCTCCAGCATCGCCTTTGCCGAGGGCCTCCGGGTCATGGTGGAGAACATCAACAAGCTTGGCCCCTTTACCATTAACGGCCCGCGGGGGCTCTTGATTCCCCTTGTCGGTGACTCCTTCATCAAGTATCAGTTTCTGAGAAAGGAGCCCTACTACTACATCATTCTCATCATGCTCATCCTGGTTCTCGCCCTCACCTACATGGTGTCGCGGCGGCGGATGGGATACTACCTGGCGGCTGGGGGGGAGGAGCCCGAGGCGGCGGAATCCCTGGGGGTGAACGTGGCCAGGTACAAACTCATGGCCATGGCCATAAGCTGTTTTCTCACGGCGTTGGCGGGGACCTTCTACGCCCAGCTCACCCTTTACTTCTACCCCAAGGGAATCCTCGGTCTGGATCTCTCCTTCGAGCTCGCCTTCATCGCCCTGATCGGCGGGCGAGGCACCATTGCCGGCCCCATCCTGGGCGCCTTCCTCCTCAGGCCGCTGAACGAGTTCACCAGGATCTACCTGGGCGGCTATCTCCCCGGGCTTCACCTGGTGATCTTCGGTCTCATCCTCATCCTGGTCATGATCTACCAGCCCCGAGGGCTGCAGGAGCCGCTCTCGAGGCTTTACGATAAAGTGATACGGAAACTGACCACACGGTCTCACGCCATGGGTGTGGAGAAAGCATGAAGCTACTAGACATTCAAGACCTCACCAAGAACTTCGGGGGCCTGACCGCGGTGAACTCTCTGAGCATGTCCCTTGAGACGGGTCAGATCCTGGGTCTCATCGGGCCGAACGGTGCCGGGAAATCCACGGTCTTTAACTGCATTGCCGGCGTGTGCCCGCCCACATCGGGAAAGATCGCCTTCAAGGGCAAGGAGATCACCGGGCAGAAACCCTGGGACATCTGCAGGAAGCGCATCGCCCGCACCTTCCAGCTCGTGAAGCCCTTCGCCTCGAAGACCGTTCTCTATAACGTCATGGTGGGAACCTTCTCGCAAACCAAGTCGACGGCGGAAGCGGAGGAGAAGGCGCTCAAGGTGCTGGAGCGACTCCATCTCGATCAAAAAAAAGACGCCCTCGCGGGAAGCCTCACCATTGCCGACCGGAAGCGTCTCGAGCTTGCCCGTGCCCTCGCCACCGAGCCGGAGCTGCTGCTTCTGGATGAAGTTATGGCAGGACTTCGCCCCACCGAAGTGGAAGAGATGATTGTCATCATAAAGGGGATCAGGAAGAACGGGGTGACGATCTTCGTGATCGAGCACATCATCCGGGCGATCATGGCACTTTCCGACTGGATCGTGGTCATCCACTTCGGCGAGAAGATCGCCGAGGGCACCCCGGCGCAGGTCTCTCAGGACGAACGAGTGATCAAGGCTTACCTTGGAGAGGAATATGTCACTGCTCGCAATCAAGGAGATTGAGGTCTCCTACGGCGATGTCCAGGTCATCTTCGGGGTGTCTCTGGAGATTCAGCAAGGGGAGATCGTCAGCATCATCGGTGCCAACGGCGCCGGAAAATCGACGATCTTGAAGACCATCTCCGGTCTGATCAATCCCCATGGCGGGGCGATCTACCTCAACACTCAGCCAATTCATAAATCCCCGCCGGAGGAGATCGTGAACCGAGGTTTGATCCACGTGCCGGAAGGGCGAAGGCTCTTCCCCCTCATGACGGTGCGGGAAAATCTGGAGGTGGGGGCTTTCAACCCCGAGGCGGACAAGGTGAAGGAGGAGACGCTGAAACAGGTCTACGCCCTCCTGCCGCGCCTCAAGGAACGGGAGCGGCAACTGGCGATCACCCTGAGCGGCGGCGAGCAGCAGATGGTCGCCATCGGTCGGGGCCTCATGGCCAGACCGAAAGTCCTCATGCTCGACGAGCCCTCCCTGGGGTTGGCGCCGCTTCTCGTCAAAGAGATCTTTCTCACCGTGGAGAAGATTGCCGAACAAGGGACCACCGTGTTACTGGTAGAACAGGACGTGCGTAATTCCCTGAGCCTGAGTGATCGGGGTTACGTCCTGGAGCATGGTCGAGTGGTGATGGAGGGCGCAGGCGAAGAGCTCCTGGAGAACCCCCACATCCGGAAGGCGTACCTGGGCATCTGAGGGGCGATATGCCTGGAGAGGAGGTCATGTATGCATGGATTTTACGGAAGAATCCTCAAGGTTGACCTCAGCAAGAAGAGCTTCACCATCGACAAGGTGGATGAGGGGGTAATCCGGACCTACTTGGGGGGAAAGGGCCTTGCGTCATGGCTCCTCTATGAGTTGAACCCGGGGGGGATTGACCCCTTCGATCCCGCCAACTGTCTTATCTTCGCTACGGGACCGGTCACGGGAAGCACCATCTGGGGGTCCTGTCGGTACGGGGTCTACACCAAATCGCCCCAGACCGGCTTCTATACCGAGTCCTACTCGGGCGGCAAGGTCCCCGAGGCGATCGATGCCGCCGGCTTCGACGCCATCGTCATTCAGGGTAGCTCCGACAGGGCGACGGTTCTTGCCGTCCACCCTGAGGGCGCCGAGTTTCACGATGGCAAAGAGCTTTGGGGCCTGAACACCTACCAGGCCGAGGACGCGGTCAACGAGCGTTTCGCCCGCAAGGACTCAGGCTTCAAGAGGGCGGGGGCGGTGGTGATCGGACCGGCCGGGGAGAACCTGGTTCGCTTTGCGGTGATCGAGAACGACTACTGGCGCTCCGCAGGAAGGACCGGGGTGGGTGCGGTCATGGGTTCGAAAAAGCTCAAAGGCATCCTCTTCCAGGGCGATCGGGAGCGTCCCCTCTACGACCTCAAGGCGGTTCGGGAGTTTGCGAAGCGACTCGCCGCCCTCGCCAAGGATCATCCGGGGGTCAAGGCCTACAAGACCATGGGCACCCCCCAGATGGTGAAGATCATGAACAAGGCAAACGCCTTTCCCACTCGCTACTGGGCGGAAGGGAGTTACGAGCACTGGGAGAAGATCAGTGCCGACGCCCTCCACCAGCGGTGCGACGTGAAACCTCACGCCTGCCTCAAGTGCCTCATGGCCTGCGGCCGGATGACCACGGTACGCGAGGGCCGCCATGCCGGTCTCAAGCTGGAGGGGCCGGAGTACGAGACGATCTACGCCTTCGGCGGCCTCTGCCTCATCGACAGCATCGAGGAGATCGCCTATCTCAATACCATCTGCGACCGGACTGGCATGGACACCATCTCCGCCGGGAACCTCTGTGCCTTCGCCATCGAGGCGCGGAAACGAGGGAAGATCGAGTATCCCATTGACTACGGGGACGTGGACGCTATCGCCGGTCTCCTGGTCATGATCGCCACTCGCTCCGACATCGGGGACGTTCTCGCCCGAGGGATACGGTACGCCGCTGAGAAGTGGGATATGGAGGACATCGCCGTCCACGTGAAGGGGCTGGAGCCGGCCGGGTACGACCCGCGGGTCCTGAAAGGCATGGCCCTCGGGTACGCGACCTCGGACCGGGGCGCCTGCCACCTGCGGTCCACCTTCTACAAGGCCGAGCTGAGCGGCATGATCAAGCCGGACCAGATCGAAGGGAAGGCCGAGCTCTTTATCGACTTCGAGGATCGTCTCACCATCTTCGATACCCTTATTCTTTGTCGCTTCTACCGGGACCTCTATCCCTGGGAGGAGCTCGAGCGGATGATCCAGGCTGCGACCGGGCTGGATGCCGGCAAGGAGGCCCTGCGGTCAAAGGCGGCGGCGGTCTCGACCCTGGTCCGCCGGTTCAACCTGCGGGAGGGCCTCAAGCCCGAGGATGACCGGCTGCCCAAGGGGCTTCACCGTGCACTGGAGAAGACCGGGCATCGGATCACGGAAGACGAAATGGAATTCATGCTGACGGACTACTATCGGCTGCGGGGATGGGACGAGATGGGCCGACCGTGAGGCGTTCTGGGACGTATAAGGGCCGTCGCGTGCCTATGCGGCAGGGTGGTCTGCTCCACAAAGGCGCCACGCCAGGGCGTGGTCGCAGCATTGATAGTGTATGGAGAGGCCCTCCCTTTCAGCGGAGCGGCGGTGGAAAGTGGGCTAGCGACCCTCACATCCAGAAGAACGTAGTGGCTCCAGATGCGCTTTGCCTCGCAGACCACCCTGCCTCCTCGGAGCGCGGCTCTCAGCGTTGCCCGTCGTGGCCGCGCCCTGGTCTGAGGAAATCGGCAAGGCGCTTCATCCTCTCTAGCGATAGATATCGAGGAACTGGAGATTTCTCACCTGGAGCCGGTTCTTGGCCATTCTGGCGATGCTCTTCATGAAGAGGAAGCCAAGCTCGTAGTCCTGGTAGAAGAGTTTTTCCAGCTCGGCGGCCTCCCAGGCGAAGAGCTTGACGTCGGTCAAGGCCCGGGCGTGAGTGGTGTACTGTCTCAGCTCCGTGTCGACGAGGGCGGAGAAGCCTAAGGAACGGCCGCGGATCACCGTGTCCATCATGATTGTATTGCCGGTACCCTTTTCCAGCTCCAGCCCTATCTTCCCATCGATCACCGCGTAGAGATACTTGGCGTAGTCTCCCTCTTTGAAGATGTAGCTGCCCGCGCTGAACTCGGTTACCAGGGTAACCTCCGCAATCTTCTTCAACATCGGGTCCTTCAGGGAGCTGAACATCACGACCGTTTTCAAATCATCGAGTTCAACCACCGTCTCCTCCTTGTCTCCGTTTGGTGCTAGCTGCGCATCATTACTGCGGAGATCGAACACCTTTTCGGGTTGCTCGCAGCCTCAGCAGCCCCTCAAGGGTGGAACCCCGCGACGGCAAAGTCGGAGTACCGAGGCACGAACCCCGGTACCAAATGTTTGATAAGACGATCTGGAACTCAGAAAGGCGAGAATATTGTCATGATAGAACGGGGAGACCCGGTTGGCAAGGGCTTTTTCGCCCGTTCCATTCATCGAGCAAGGCGCGCCGTCTAATACTCAGCAGGCAGCTGTGAGAGCTGGGCCAGGGTAAACACGGGGCCGTCCTTGCAGACATACTCGGTGCCGATGTTGCACCTGCCGCACATGCCGATCCCACACTTCATGCGCATCTCGAGGCTCGTGATGATGCGCTCGGGGGGAAATCCCAGCCCGGTGAGGACGGGCAGGGTGAACTTGATCATGATGGGCGGGCCGCAGACCAGAGCGTAGGCGTTCTCGGAGCTCGGCGCCGTGTCCTTGGTGACAGTCGGGACGAACCCCACATGGTACTTCCAGCTGGGGTCCTTGGTGGCGTCCACGGTAATGTGCATCTTGATGTCGTCGCGCCGTTCCCAGGCCATGAGCTCCTCCTTGTAGAGGAGCATGCCGGGGGTCCGGGCGCCGTAGATCACGGTGATATCGCCGAAGCGCTTGCGGTTATCGGGGTGAAGCATGTAGACGATGGAGGATCTCAGGGTAGTGAAGGCGAAGCCGCCGCCCACGATTACGACATTCCTGCCTTCCAGGATTTCCCAAGGGTACCAGTTTCCCAAGGGGCCGCGGACCCCCATTATGTCTCCAGGGCTCATCTGGTGCAAGGCGGTGGTCACGACGCCCACCTTGTTCACGGTGAAGAGGAGGTAGCCCTTCTCGGTGGGTGAGGAGGCGATACCGATAGGGATCTCCCCCTTGCCGGTGACCGAGAGCTCGGCAAACTGCCCGGCCTTGTAAGTGAAGCGCTTTTCGTCCTCGGGGTTCAGGAAGACGAACTTGAAGGTCTTGAGGTTGCGGTCCTCGGTCTCGACCGTGATAGTGTCGATCCTCACCGGATAGGGCAGGTAGGGGTTCTGCATACTTCCAACCTCGCGGCCTTAGAGTTAAGCGACCGGGTTACCTGTTCAGAGCTTCCGCCCACGACGAAAAGGCAAGCCGGCCCGGGAATTACCCTTTGAAATCGTTCATCAGCCGGAACAGTTGACGAATGTCGATGTTGACAGGACACTGTTGGACGCACCGGCCACAGCCCACACAGGCCACGCCGCGGTCGTACTTGTCGACAAAGTACTTGAGCTTGTGCATGAAGCGCTGCCTTACCCGCTGCAGCTTCTGGTGCCGGGGATTATGCCCGGAACCGTGGTGGGTAAAGAGCGGGTACATGCAGGCATCCCAGTTTCGAACCCGAACGCCTTGCTGATTCCGGACCTCGTCCTGAACGTCAAAACACCAGCACGTGGGGCAGACAAAGGTGCAGACCCCGCAGTTGATGCAGGCAAACTGCACGTCGTCCCAGAAGGGCGCGTTGAAGAGGGCGTTCAGATTCTTCTCTCGCAGACTCTCCGTGGGAAGGAGAGACCCCAGGGACCGCTCGGCCTCCTGCTGCAGGGCCGTCGCCTTTTCCGTCATGGCATCTGTGGCTCTTCCTCGGATGTCCGCATGGTCGAGAACCTCCGAGCCCCAGGCGGTCATAACCTCCGCCACCACGTCATCACCCAGGTCGGTGAGGAGCACGTCCAGCCCATCGGGGGAGAAAGGGCCACTCCCCACGGAGGTACAGAAGCAGGTGGAGCAGGGACTGTTGCAGGCCATACCAACCAGCGTGGTGCTCTGCCTTCGCCTTATCCACCAAGGGTCCTGGTACTCGGGCGTGTTGAAGTTCACGTCCACGAGCTGGAAGGCCTTGGAATCGCAGGGCCGAATACCGAAGACTACGGAGCGCGGCAGATCCTTCTCGACCTCCCGGAGGATGCCGGCCTGGTCGCTGCCCTTGTCAGTGCCGAAGGCAAACATGCACAAGGATTGAGGATGCATGAAGGACTTGGGGGAGAGCCTGGTATTAGAGGCGCTGAAATCCGCCTGGTCACCCGAGGCCAGCTCCTGATAGTTGGTCATGTCATTCTGACGCACCGGGGCGTAGAGGCGATAGCGCTCCTTCAGTCGATTCAACACATCGATCAACGCTGCCTTCTTGAACGCTCTTTTTGCCATGCGCGGGATCCCGTCTGCGGGGTTTACGTACATTCCCCCCTTGCCGGCGCCGCTCTGAACAAACCGAAGGCTCTAAGGTACACCGGCAAAAGGGCGAACGGGTTCTCTGTCACTTGAAGAACTGCTGCGCGTCGTCCGGCCGGTACGTATCGAGCGGTGGCCGCTGCTCGATGCTCCGACCGGTTTCGTACCCGTAACGCTCCTTGATCTCTTTTTCCAACTTCTTATTCAACTGCCGCATGTTGATCCCCACCGGACACACCCGTTGGCAGTTGCCGCAGTCGGTGCAGCGGCCGGCGAGATGGTAGGCCCGCAGAAAGTGAAAGGTGGTGGTGTCCGTAGGATCGATGCTCTTCCCCAGCCACTGCGGCGTGGACTCATCCACGAAGCAGGTGGGACAGTAGCACATCGGGCAGGCATTACGACAGGCGTAACAGCGGATGCAAGGCCCCAAAAGTTCCCGGAAGTACTGCCAGCGCTCGTCTGCGGTCATCTTCTCGATGCCTTTGACGTCCTCGTACCGGTCTACCTCGGTCTGCTCGGGCACCGGCTCCGCCACGAGTTCGTCGAAGAGCACCGGGTTGCGATGGATACAGATGGCGCAGTTGTCCTGAAGGAAGAGAGAGCGCTCCAGCTTTTCCTCGAACCCTTTACCCTGAATCACGAGGTGGGCGTTGGTTTCCGAGACCGAGAGAGGCTCCCGGCCCTGCAGTGCACCGAGCACCTGGCGTCGATCAATCATTCCCAGACAGGGGACGCCGATGATATAGAGCTGCTCGCGTCTGATCTGGTTCTCCAGGATCTGAACCACGATGTTTCTCGAGTCGCAGCCCTTGGCGACGACGGCAATCCGTTCCTTTCGCTTGGGCAGGTAATTGGCCAGATTGCTGCCACAGTGTGAGTCCCAGTGCAGCCGCTCCCCCTCGTTCGCCTTGCGGATGAGGACAGGCTGACTCATCATGGGGATGGTTCCCCGCTGAAAGCCCATCACCAGATCCACTTTGTTTTCCTTGAGCAGACGTTGTGCCGCCTCTCTGATCTTCTCGGTATATGCCTCCATCTATGCCACCTCTGGCAGCTTCTTGATGAGCTTGCTTGACGGTCCGGTTTTCCTGACCTCGTCTGAGACCGCTCTGGCCACCTCCACGAACTTGCTCGCCTCGGCTGAGGAGATCCAGGAGAAGTGGAGACGGCCCGGTTCGATCCCCATATACTCAATCAGTTCCTTGAACAGGGTGAATTTCCTTCTGGCGTAGTAATTACCTTCCAGGTAATGGCAGTCCCCCGGGTGTCACCCCGAGACCCACACACCGTCCACTCCCTGGCGGAAGGCCGCCAGGATGAACTTGGGATTCATCCGGCCCGTGCAGGGAACCCGGATTACCCGGAGGTCCGGCGGGTACTGCAGTCGGCTCACTCCAGCCAGATCGGCAGCGCCGTAGGAGCACCACGAGCAGAGGAAGGCGACGATCCTGGGTTGCCAGTTCCCGTGTTCCTTCTCAGCCATTGTTTCAACCTTTCTTGCAGCAGCGGGAGTTAATACCGCGTCTCAGACCTGGTCGATCATGGCAAAGATCTGCTTATCCTCAAACCCCTTGAGATCAATCGCCCCCGAGCGGCAGGAGGCTACGCACAGGCCACACCCCTTGCAGAGGGCCTGGTTGACCTCGGCGACGCCCCGGTCGTTGAAGGCGGGCGCCGTGAAGGGACAGATGGTCACGCAGACGCCGCAGGCGGAGCACTTGGCGGGGGTAACCCTTGCCACCTGGCCGCTGGTTTGGATCTTTTTCTTGGAAAGAAGGGTGATCGCCCGACTTACCGCCGCCTGGGCCTGAGCGATGGCCTCCTCGAGCGGTTTCGGATAGTGAGCCAGCCCGCACAGGTAGACACCGTCGGTGGCGAAATCAACCGGTCGCAGCTTGGGGTGAGCCTCGGCGAAGAATCGATCGGCATTGACCGAGACCTTGAACAGCTGGGAAAGGGTCTCGACTCCCCGGGTCTCTATCGCCGTTGCCAGGGTGATGAAATCCGGGCTCAGGGTAATGGGCCGCTGGAGGACATGGTCCATGACCTGGATCCGGAGCCGGCCGGTGCGGTCCACCTCGACCAGGGGTCTAGCCTTCGTGGAGTAGCGAATGAAGACAACCCCCAAGGCTCTCGCCTTCCGATAGAGCTCCTCACGCATTCCGTAGGTGCGGATGTCCCGGTAAAAAATGAAGACATCCATCTTCGGTCGCGCCTCCTTGAGGGCGATCGCCTGCTGGACGGAGAAGGTGCAGCAGATCTTGCTGCAATAGGGCCGTTCAGGCTCACGGGAACCCACACACTGAATGAAGACGACACAGTGGGCTTCGTCCAACCTCCCCGATGCGAGGGCATCCTCCAGCTCGTGCCAGATGAGAACCCCGGGATGTTGCCCGCGCAGGTACTCATTGGGGTCGGTGGGATGGGCGCCGATTGCCAGAATTGCCACGCCATGCTGCAGCGTGAGGGTCTTGGCGCCTCCGGGCTCCTGGAGCCGGATGTCCGTCTGGTAATTGCCCATAAAGCCCGCGACCTTCTCCACCTGGGCATTCAGGCGGACCTTGATGTTGTCGTGGCCTTGAACCCGCGCGATGAGCTCTTTTAGATAGGCCTGGACGTTCTCGCCACGCCAGGTCTTCCGAAGGTGTCGGGCATGGCCGCCCAACTGAGAACTGGCCTCCACGAGGGTCACCGGATAACCCTGGTCGGCAAGCCCCAGCGCCGCCACCATCCCGGCCACGCCACCGCCGACAACGAGGGCAGCCTGGTTGACGTCCACGGTGGTTTCCAGCAGGGGCTCGAGGAGGCTTGCCTTGGCCACCGCCATGCGCACGAGGTCTTTCGCCTTGCCCGTGGCGGCGCCCGGGTCGCCCTGGTGGACCCAGGAGTCCTGGTCCCGGATATTGGCCATCTCGAAGAGATACTTGTTGAGACCGGTGGCCCTCAGGGTTTCCTGGAACAGGGGCTCATGGGTCCGGGGCGAACAGGCGGCCACCACGACCCGGTTGAGCTTCTGGTCGGCAATGACCTGCCGGAGCCGATCCTGGGCATCCTGGGAACAGGAGAAGAGGTTCTCCTGCACGTAGGTCACGTTGGGCAGGCTCTTGGCATACTCCACCACCTCCGGCACTCGAACCACTCCGCCGATGTTGACGCCGCAGTTGCAAACGAAGACCCCGATTCGTGGCCTTTCTCCGGTTACCTCCACCTCGGCCGGGAAGGTCCTTTCCTGGACCAGGGTGCCCCGGGCCGGGGCCAGTTTGGCGGTGGCGGCGCAGGCGGCGGCGCTCGCCTCCATGACCGAGGAGGGGATGTCCTTCGGCCCCTGGAAGGTGCCGCAGGCATACACGCCCGGGACCGATGTGCTCACGGGGTCGAAGGAACTGGTGGAGACGAAATGGTCCTTATCGAGCTCGATACCAAGCCGCTCCGCCAGCTCTCGTGCCTTTGTCGAGGACTCCAGGCCCACGGAGAGCACGACCATGTCGAAGACCTCACTCTGCACCCGGCCGTCTTCGGCAATGTAAGAGATCCTGAGGTCTTCGGTCTCCTTCACTTGGTCGATATTGTGTACCCGGGAGCGAATGAAGCGGACCCCCTTGGCCCTGGCATCATTAAAATAGCGTTCGAAATCCTTACCGTAGGTCCGCATGTCCATAAAGAAGATAGCGGCATTCAAAGGCTCCTTGCTATGCTCCTTCGCGATCACCGCCTCCTTGATGGCATACATGCAGCAAACGGCCGAGCAGTACCCGTTGTCGCAGTGGTTGATGTCCCGCGAGCCCACACACTGGAGCCAGGCGATGCGCTTGGGCTCCTTGTGGTCGGACGGCCGGACCAAGTGCCCCTGGAAGGGGCCGGATGCGGAGAGAATTCGCTCGAATTCGGTGCTGGTCACCACATTGGGGAACCTGGCATAAGGGTAGGCGTCAGCGCGCCTGGGATCGAACTCGCTGAATCCGGGAGCGGCGATGATGGAGCCGACGCTGATGACGAGATCCTCAGCCTTATCATCGTGGCGCACCGCGTGGGCCTTGCAGGCGGCCACACATTGCATGCACTCCGAGCAGATCATGCAGTTCAGGCACCGGTCGGCTTCCGCCCGGGCCTGCTCCTCGCTGAGCCCGAGCTCCACCTCGGCAAACCCCCGTACCCGATCCGCCATGTCGATTCGCTTCGCGTGCTTCCGAGCCGTGGGGACAATATCTTCCGGGATGGGAGCGAACTCCTCTTGACGAGGCTCGACCTTGTCCCTCCCGGCGCGAAGGTCTTCACCCTTGAGGTACCGGGAGATGGAAATGGCGGCTTCTCGCCCGGCCGCCACGGCGCCGATGGCGATCCAAGGGCCGCTCTGGGCGTCGCCGCCGGCGAAAACCCCCTCCCGCCCGGTGGCGAAGGTGACGGGGTCCACCTCGATGGTGGCACGGCGGCTGATCTCGACGCCGGCAACCTTGGCGAGAGACGAGACGTCGGGCTGCTGGCCGATGGCGGGAATGATGAAGTCGGCCGGCTGGACGAACTCGCTTCCGGGAATGGCGATGGGACGAC